>Ga0070673_100002255_pt1 | contig 11684 bp, 5 predicted proteins | sample KBSM23metaG_FD_65342 | JGI IMG/M metagenome (GOLD analysis project Ga0070673, IMG submission 65342) | Miscanthus rhizosphere microbial communities from Kellogg Biological Station, Michigan, USA - KBS M2-3 metaG | ecosystem: Host-associated > Plants > Roots > Rhizosphere > Soil ... | reverse complement strand
GTCAGGTTGTTGCCCGTCGTCGCGATCCCGTTGTCACCGTTGCAGATGGACTCGGGAATCCCGCCGCACGCGCCATCCTGCTGCAGGTTGTAGCGCTGATCGAGCTGCGTGATGTCCTGCCGATCGAACAGGTTGAAGAAGTCGGCCATCAGATTCAGCCGCTTCGTGCCGCCGAACCTGATCGGATACTGCAGGTTCAGGTCGGTCTCCCAGTCGCTGGGCCCTCTCCCGAGCGATCCGCGCGGCGTCAGGTAGTACTCCCAGTTCTGGTACGGGAACGAATAGCCGTAGGCGGTCAGCGGCGTGCCGGAGTACCAGTGTGCCGCGAGGCCAACGCTCAACCCGTTCACCGCACCCTTGGCGAACTGGTAGTTGCCGAAGAACTTGAGCTGCACGTCGCGGTCGTTGCTCAGCTTGCCGTCGGCGTTGACCAGGAAGTCGGCATAGTCGAACGCCGAGTTGATGTTCGGATCGAGCTGGCCGGTGGACGACTGGAACGTGCCGTCGTAGTTGCCTTCGAGCCTCGAGAAGACCACGCTCGCGATGTACTGGAAGTTGTTGCTGAACCGCTTCTGCGTGTTGATCTCGAACGCGTTCTCGACGCGACGCGGCTTCGGCGCCGGCGCGGTGTGCACGAAGTCGTAGAACCCCATCTCCGAGCCGATGCCCGTGCTCGGGTTGGCGATGAAGTAGTTGCCTTCGGACGGAATCAGGAAGTCTTCGATGACGCGCCCCAGGTCGCGGTGCACGTACTTCGCGCCCAAGACCACGCCGTTCTTGAGCTGATATTCGAGACCGGCCACCACTTCGTCGATGTACTGCCCCTTCAGATTCGGGTCTACATCTTCGGTGCTGCCACCCAGGAGGCTGAAACGCGGCGCACCCGTGGCCGGGGCGATGGCCGAGGGACTTGGATCGAAGTTGTTGCAGATGCACTGGATCTCGCCGCCGAAGGCGCGGATGTTGATGTCCATCGGGATGCTCTCGAAGAACCGGCCCCAGTTCGCGTAGACCTTGCTGCGGCTGTTCTTGGCGACGTCCCAGACGAACCCTATGCGCGGCGCCCAGTTGTCCTTCAGCTCGAACGCGGTCTCGCCGTCGCGGTTGCGGACGTTCTGGCCTTCCCAGCGGATGCCCCCGTTCACCGTCAGCCCGGCGCCCAGCTTGACGCTGTCCTGCGCGTAGAACGACACGTTGTGGGAATCAGGCTCCACCGTCAGGGGCACCGCGATCTGCCACGTGGTCGGATCGGCACGGTTGTACCCCGCCGCCCGGTCGTTGATGTAGAAGCGGTGCGCGTAGAAAATCTGGCCGGTGGTCGTGTTGAGGCGCTTGGTAATGCGCTGGCCGTTGCCGCCGTTGAAGTTGCTGTTGATCGCCGAGATGTGCTCCCAGTCGGCGCCCACCTTGATGTCGTTTTTCCCCCAGTACTTGGTGACGTCGCCCTTGAGGACGTCGCGGGTGAATTCCTGGTCCTGGAAGAACGGGAACCCGCCGCTGGTGGCCGCCGGCACGATGGTCGCATCGGTGAAGAACTCGACGTTGCGTCCCGCACCGAAGTAGGTTTGCTTCTCCTCGTGACGCGCCGCCAGCCCCTGGACCAGCAGGGTACTGCCGAAGACGCTGTTGTAGCGGCCGACGATGTCAGCGCCGCCCGTCTTGAGCTGGCCGTCGTAGGTGCTGGCCGGACCGGCGATATTGAAGATGGCGCCGTCCCGCTTGGTCGGATCGCCGTTGACGTTGAAGTTGAAGTTGTGCTGGCCGGCACGCGCGGTCATCTTCACCGCATACAACTGCCGATTGATCGTCAGCGGTACCTGGTCGTTGACTCCCGGCGCTCCGGGTGAGGCGAGATCGCGAATGACCGTCGTCTCGCGTTTCTCGTTGGTCGGGTTATAGGCGCCAAAGAACCACAGGCGATCCCTCATGATCGGGCCGCCGATCTCGATGCCGCCGTCGGCCTGGTGCGCCACGTCGGTGATCGTCGTGGTCGTTTCCGGACGGAGTTTCGCCGTCTTGTTGTCGCTCTGCAGCGGGCCGCCTTCGCCGAAGATGAACGCCGAGCCGCGGAACTGGTTGCCGCCGCTCTTGGTCACGACGTTGACGACGCCGCCGGTCATGCGGCCGTACTCGGCGGACAGGCCGCCGGTCTTGACTTCGATTTCCTGGATGAAGTCGTTGTTGAGCGTCTTGCCCTTGTCGCCCAGCTCGACGCCGGTCGTGTTGAGGCCGTCGATGATGTACTGGTTCTCCGCGCTCGAGGAGCCGTACATGATCGGACCGATCGCGTCCTGCTGGACGCCCGGCGCCATCGAGGTCAGCGCGTAGAAGTCGCGGCGCACCGGCAGCTTGTTGAACAGCTCCGGCGTCACGTTCACGCCGGTCGTCGTCGACGAGACGTCGACGAGCGGCGACTGCGCCTGCACCTGGACGGTCTCGGTGAGCGAGGCGAGCTGCATCTTCAGATCGAGCGTGACCTGACGGTCGAGGCCGACGTCGACGCTCGGTTGTTCGATGGGCTTGAAGCTCGACAGCTCGGCTTTCAAGCTATAGCGTCCCGGCGTCAGGTTGAGGAAGCGGAACGTGCCCTCGCCGTCCGTCACCTGCGTCTGGGTGCCTTGTGCATTGGTGACGGTCACCGTCACGCCAGGGAGCACGGCCCCCTGGGCATCTGTAATCTGTCCTATCAGCCGCCCGGTGGTCTGGGCGAACACTGCGGTCGCGGTCGCGAAGACACAGAGCGCTACAAGCGCCGCGAAGCTACGCACTCGCATGAATCCAACCTCCATGTGTTTGCCGGATGCCGCGACTGAGGGATGCATTGGAGTCGCAAAAAAGGAGTAGCCGCGGGCCGACCGGAATCCGTACGCACGCGGCGTACCCGTCCCTGGATAACTACCGATTAACCCTCTCTTTGGGGTTTTCGTCAATCATCCTGGGACCAGTGGCTGAAGATGCCCGATTTTTTGGAAAGCGCTTACGACCCGTTGGAGCGACCTACAAGCTCATCCATTTGTCGGCGGGCGGGGAAGGGTCGTGCGCCCGGCACCGTCTCGCTTACGTTCCCTTCTTCTTCTTGACGTCTTCCTTCAGTCCAGGGTTGACCTTGAAGCCGGTGTCCTCGGCGAGCTTGATTTCCCTTTCCGCGAGATCCGGGCGATCGGTCACGAGGTAGAGCACCGCCAGATTACTGTGGGTCTCCCCGGAGTTCGGATTGGCCGTCAGTGCAGTCTTGTATTCCCGTTCCGCATCGTCGAACCGGCTGCTGCGGAAATACGCGGCACCGAGCGCCATTGGCACGAAGAACGGCACGTCGACCTCGATCCGGACGTTGTCGGTGCGATCGCGCGCCTGCTGCAGCGTCATCAGCTGCGTCTGCAATTGGCGAGTGATCAGCTGCTGCGACTGCGCCTTCCCGGTGGCTCCCTGCTGCGCCTGCTGAATGGCCGTCTGGTACTCGAGGATGCGGTCTTCCAGCCGGCGCTTGTAATCGAGCTCGTTGGTGAATCGCTCGCCGCCGGCTTTCACATACAGATCGCGGCACGCGACGTAGGCATCGATCGCCCGGCTGAAGTTCTTGCGTCCCATCTCGGCGCGGCCCAGCGAGTAGTAGGCGAGCGTGAATTTCGGGTCGCTGTCGAGCGCGGCCTGGAATTCTTTCACGGCCTCGTCCCACGACTCCCGGCGCATCGCTTCCCACCCGCTCTTATAGTGCTGGTTCGCCCGGCGGGCTTCCGGACTGGCGCCCTTGAAATACTGCGGCTGGCCGTTTGCTGCGCCGGATAACACGAAGACGGATGCGATCAGCAGCAGCATAGTCGAACGCATACGGGCCTCCGCTGGATATGAAAAAGCCCCGCGGGTCCAAGACCCGCGGGGCCAATTGTAGATCCGTTCCGCAGCCTAGAACGTGAACCGCGCCCCGATGCGTAGCGCGATCGGCGCCTGATAGCCGTTGGCCATCAGGAACTGCGGGTTCAGCAGCATGAAGCCGTTGGCCACGGACTTCGCGATCAGATCGTCGAAGTTGAGATGGCCGGCGTAGAACTCCGCTTCCGTGTAATAGCCAGGCGCCAGCGGAATGGCTCCGCTGCCGCGGCGCATTGTCGTCACCTTGCTGTTCACCGTGCGCTGATCGAACAGGTTGAGCACGTTCGCTTGGAGCTGCAGCTCGCGGCCGCCGCCCACCTTGAAGCCGTGCTGCACGAACAGGTCGGTCTGCGTGAAGAACGGCGTCCGGCCGTCGCTGTTGCGGCCCGCGTAGCGGACCGGGTAGGCGTGGCCGGCGATGACCGGCACCTGACGCGTGACCGGGAGACCGCTCGCCGCGAACTCGTTCACGCCGAACGAGGTGCCCCACTTGGCGAGATAGAGCGCCTGGAGCTTGATCTGGTGCGTGCGGTCGGTGTCGAGCACGCCTTCCTGCACGGTGCCGTCGCCGTTGAAGGCCATGACCGGGTAGTCGTAGTCGCGCGAGTTGTTCGGGTTGGTCCGTCCCGGCTCGTCCGACGAAGACAGACCCGAGTAGTTGCCGGTGTCGCGGCTCCACGTGTAGCTGCCGACCGCCATCCAGCCGTTCGACAGTCGCTTCTCGAGGCGGCCCTCAACACTGTTGTAGAGGCGTTTCGCCTTGGGCATCGCGATGAGCTGCGCGTTCGCCGGGAAGACGCCGCCCGGATACTGCGGCTTGAAGATGCTCGCACCGGTCGAGATGTCGAACACGTCGACGAGACCCTCGCCAGGGTTGGCGATGATATACGCCTCGTTGCCCGTCTGGTCGAGGTCGCCGATGTCATCGATGGCGCGATCCAGGTTCTTGCGCACGTAACGCACTGTCGTCGCGAGCGTCGGGCTCAGCTGATGCTCGAAGCCGAACGACAATTCCTGCGTCCGCATCGGCCGGATCGATCCGGGCGGCGCGACGTCCTGACCCGGCTTGACCGACGGCTGACGGAAGTCGACGGCGTCATGGAGAAGCCCGCCCGGGCACGTGCTCGTCACGCAGCCCGCGGTGATCTTGTTGAAGTCGGGATCGTTCAGCGCATAGTAGTACGACAGCCACTTGTCGCCGCCGAACGAGCCGCGCGGCATGTTGAGCTTGAAGATGTCGTAGAAGATGCCCCACGAGCCGTAGACCTTCGAGCGCCCATCGCCCTTCAGGTCGTAGGCGAAGCCGGCCCGTGGCGCGGTCTTGTCGCCCCACCCGAACTTGATCGGGTTCGGCGGAACATCCGGACCCTGCCCATAGGCCGGCACGTTCTCGCTCTCCGTGCGGAGACCGAGGTTGACGGTCAGGCGGTTGTTAAGGTTCCACGTGTCCTGCACGAACACGCCGTAGACGTTGCTCTGCACGACGCCACCCGTGATGAAGCCCGACTCCGGCGCCACTCCGTTGGAGCGGACTTCGTAGCAGCCGAAGGTGCCGCTGCCGTACGGGCAGCCGGCGGCGCCCCAATTCAACGTGACCAGGTTCTTCAGCTCGCCGCTGACGACGTCGTTGGCGCGACGGTCGACCTGGAAGCCGCCTTTGACCTGGTGCTGGCCGGCGGCCTTGCCGAACCACGTCGCGTCGAGCTGCAGGTAGTTGCGCGTCTGCGTGTCGCGGAGCACGCCGCTGTTGTTCGGCACGTTGGCGTAACCCTGGTCGTGCTGCAGGTCAGCCGGCACGCCCGCCAGGCCGATGTTCGGCGTCGCAAACGTGTAGCGGACCACATCATTGACGTTGAAGTCGTGCGTATCCGACAGGTAGCGACCGACGCGGCCCGCCACGACCAGGCTAGATGACACCGTGTAGTCGGCCGAGCCAGAGAGGGAGTAGCTCGGGAACTTGGTCCCCTTGATGTACGTGGTAGACGGCGAATCAGTCCCGATCACCGAGGCGAGCTGCCCGTCGTTCTTACTCCAGCTGTTGTTGAACGCGACGCGGGTGCGCAGCTTCTGGCCGACCTGGTTGGTCACGTTGGCCGTCAGGTACTGCACTTCCTGCTTCTGCGTCGTGTTCGACGGATTGGTGTCGGTGCGGCCGGTCGACGACGCAGTGACCGAGCGCTTGGTCTCGGTGTACGCCGGCTGATACGCGCCGAAGTACCACATCCTATTCTGCAACACCGGACCGCCGATCGAGGCACCGGGCTCGAATCGCGTCTGGTCGTCCTTCGGGTAGGTGTGGTATTCCGCGCGCGTCGCGTCACCCTGGACCGCGCGCAGCGTCTGGTTGTTCTCGCCCGTCAGGGCCGAACCCTGGAACTGGATGCCCGCCGTGCCGTGGATGTTGTTGGTGCCGCTCTTGGTGAGAACGTTGATGACGCCGCCGGTCGATCCGCCGAACTCGGCCGGATAGCCCGTCGACTTCACCTGCACCTCTTCGACGAAGTCGGCGAGGAGGTTCTGACCCGAAACCCCGGAGATGATGTTCGTCGTCTCGATGCCGTCGATGACGTAGCGGTTCTCAGCCGAAGACGCGCCGTCGATCATGACGCCCGACGACTTCGACTCGTTGTTGACGCCCGGTGCCTGCGTGACGAGCGACGTGAAGTCGCGATTGTGCGGCAGCAGCGTGACCTGCTCGGCGCGGATGTTGGTCGACTTGCCGCTCGACTTGGTGTCGACGATCGGCGATTCGGCCGTCACGTTGACGCTTTCGGAGACGCCGGCCAACTGCATACTGAACTCGACGCTCTTGACCGAGCCCAGCTTGACCTCCACATCCGCTACCTTGGCCGCTTTGAATCCGGACAGGTTTGCGGACACTTCATAAACGCCAGGCAACAAGGACGGAAACCGGAAGTTTCCGGTGTCGTTGGTTGTCGTCGAGAGCACGCCGCTGCCGCCGCTCTTCGCTTCGACCGTCACGCCGGGCAGCACGGCCCCCGACGTGTCCTTCACGACCCCTTCAATCGATCCACGCTGTTCCTGCGCCGCAACCGGCCAGGCTACCAGCACGATCGCGAGCAACGCTGCGAACGTTCTAATCCGCATGAAACCATCCTCCTCCTGATGAGAGCGAGCCAGCTTTGCCCCTCGACGCGCACACGTCGGCAACCTGGATGGGCCTGCTACAGCACGCGCTGTACCGCCCCTCGAAAGGATCCGATTAACCCTCTTTATTGGCGATTCGTCAACTATCCACCAGCTCATCCCAGAGAATCCCATTATTTGGATGGCGGCGTGCATATTCTTGAACTCACCGCGCCTGAAGGCTCTTTGTTAGGATGGCGCCGTGAAGCGTGCGCCGGGGACCCTGCCGACCATCATCGTGGTCGGACTCGTCCTCTGGTGCAGCATCGATACGGGGGTCGTCGGCCAGATCGCTGACGGCCGCCAGATGATCTTCACGGCGGTCGCCATCTCCGAGTCCGGCAGCCTCGGTCAGGCTCGTGCGCGGGACCTGACCGTGCCGAGAGCCGCCGGGGACGCCGTCTCGAGGTACGGCCTCGGGATGAGCCTTGCCCAACTCCCCGCCGCCGCGTCCGCGCCGGCGGTCGAAGCCAGCGGTGGACCCGGTAGTTCGCAGTGGCTGTTCCTGGTGGCGCCGTTCGCGTTCGTCCTCGCCTGCGGCCTGTTCGCGGCGCGCATCGCGCGCGATCTCGGCGGCGGCGCCGGCGGCGCGCGAGCCGCGCTTCTTCTCGCGACGGTGGCGTCGCCGTTCGGCGTCTACGCGGCGATGGAGCTCTCGGAGCCGCTGCAGGGGCTGGCCCTCACCGCGGCGTTCGCGTTCGCGCTGCGCGCGGCCACCCTCCCCGCGCGCGCTCGCGTTTGGGTACCGTCGTTCCTCGCGGGGGTGTGCGTCGGCGTCGCGATCCTGACGAAGTCCAGCCTCGCCGCGGTCGCGCCGCTCGCCCTCACGCCGTTCGTGCGCGTCGAGCGCGGACGTGTGCCGGCGATCGCCATGGCGTTCAGCGCCGGGCTCGCGCCGGTCGCGGCAGCCTGGCTCTATTTCGAGCTCACGCGCTTCGGCCGGCCGTTCGCGGGCTACGGCGGAGAGAGCTTTACGCATCCGTTCTTCGATGGCGCGTGGCGGCTCCTCATCGGTCCGAACAAGGGACTGCTCCTGTACTTTCCCGCTGCCGCCATCGCCGTGGCGTGGCTCGTGCGAAAGTTCCGCGAGGATGTGCGCGGCGGACTTGCGGTCTCCGGGCTGGTCCTGCCGACGGTCGCCTTGTGGATGCTTGCCGCTCCCTGGTGGGCGTGGCACGGCGTGGACGGATGGGGCCCGCGCCTGGTGGTGCCCGGAGTGCCCCTGCTCGCGGGGGCGGCCGCCGTAGATCTTCAGCGCTGGCGCAGCGGATGGCGGATGGCGCTCATCGGCGCGTGTCTCCTCGTCAACATCCCGCCGCTCGTCCAGCATCCCACGCCCGTCGTCCGTTACATGTGGGTCTGCGCCTGGCCGGCCGTGGGCACCGACGTCGCCAGCGGTGTTCCTGCGTTTGCGCGGCGCGAAGCCGACGGGCGGACGATGATCCCCCCCGATCAGGTCCTTGCGTCCACGGCGTCGGCGTCCCCGTTCGTGCTGCTGCCCTGGTTCTTCCGTGCAGCGCACTCCAGCGCTGACGATCGCGCCGCGCGGCTCAACGCCCCGCCCTGGCTGTCGGCATGGCCCGGGCTGCGTCCGACTCCGCCGCTGTCGAGCGAAGCGGCCGATGCCATCGTCCATCCCGGCTTCGCCGTCTACGACGCCGCGCTGGGAGATCAGGTCCTCCGCGCGCAGCAACTGCGTGACGCCGATCGCGCGCTCGCGCTCGCGTGGAAGTTCGTGACGCTGGCGCCGAGCGGGTACGCAGACGCGCTGCTGCTCGAAAGCTTCCGGCTGCTCCACCGCAAGAGCGACGCGATCGGCTGGCTCACCAACCTTCCCCTCGAGCGTCGCCAGCACCCGGCCATCAACGTCGTGCTCGCGCTGTGGGATCGGGACGAGGGCAAAGAGGAAGAGGCGCGGGCGCTCCTGCAGTCGAGTGCGCCCGGCTATCCCGGCGCGCCGCTGCAGGGCGCGCTGCGGTCTCCCTTGTCGGCCTGGCCGGCGGACTTCGCGGCCATGACCGCCGACCCATCCCTGGAGGTCCGATACAATTGAGGACGATGCGGGTGATCCGGATCGCGCTCTGCGTGGCGGCGCTCGCCTGCAGCCTTTCATGCGGCTCGGTATGCGGCCTGGCTCAACACGCGCTGGTCACAGCGGAGGGGACCGTCCCCTGTTGCGGAGCATCTGAGTTCAAGGACGTTGCACTGGGCCCGACGCGCGGTGCCAGCGAAGCGGAGTTCGATCTGTCGAACACTGCCATGCCCACGGAGCCGGGGCCGGTGGACGCGTTTCTCGTGCCCGCATCGTGTACGAAGCTGTTCGACGGGCCGTATCCGGGCGCGGCTGCGCAGTGCCAGATCTATCTCGGGCCGACGGCGCCGGGCAAAGTGTCGGCGCGCGTGAAGCTCGCGGCCGGGACCTACCGCATCTGGATCCAGGGGTACACGTCGAACACCGCCGCGACCCAATACCTGGCCGACGTCACGGTCTGGGACGACAGCTGCCAGTCGCCGCTCCTCAAGTAGGCGACAAAGTCCGCTAGAATTGAAAGGTTATGCCCCTTCCCGAGGTGGTCATCGTGGGCGCTGCCCGTACGCCCATCGGCCGCTACGGCGGCTCGCTGAGGAACGTCCATCCGGCGGAGCTCGGCGCAGCGGCGGCAAGAGCCGCGCTCGAGCGGGCCGGTGTCGCGCCCGCGGATGTCGACGAAGTGCTGATCGGCCACGGCCGCCAGGCCGGATCCGGCCCGAACCCGGCCCGCCAGGTCGGAATCAAGGCGGGCGTGCCCGACACCGTCCCGGCGCAGACGATCAACAAGGCCTGCGCCTCCGGGATGCAGACGATTGCCACCGGCGCGCAGTCGATCATGCTCGGCGAGGCCGACGTGATCCTGGCCGGCGGCATCGAGTCGATGAGCCGCATGCCGTACCTCGTCGACGCGGAAGACGCGCGGTGGGGCCACAAGATGGGGAACGTCACCTTCGTGGACGCGATGTACCGCGACGGCTTCACCTGCTCGGTGTGCGGGATGATCATGGGCGAAACGGTCGAAGTGCTCGCGCGGCAGTACGGCATCACGCGCGAGGCCTCCGACGCCTACGCGCTCGAGTCGCAGCAGCGCGCGGAGCGGGCGATCGCGGCGGGCCGCTTCAAGGACGAGATCGCGCCGGTCACCTTCAAGGACGGCAAGGGCAAGGATCAGCAGCTGGCCGTTGACGAGCATCCGCGCGCGGGCTCGACCATCGACGCATTGAAGAAGCTGCCGCTGGTCTTCGACAAGGTCGAGGGGCAGCCCGGCATCATCACCGCGGGGGCCTCGTCCGGGATCACCGACGGGGGCGCGGCCGTGGTGATCATGAGCGCCGACGCCGCGAAGAAGAAAGGCCTCACGCCGCTCGCGCGCGTCATCGGCTGGGCCAGCGCCGGCGTCGATCCGCGCATCATGGGCATCGGGCCGGTGCCGGCGGTGAAGAAGCTCCTCGACAAGACGGGCCTCTCGCTCGACGACTTCGATCTGGTCGAGCTGAACGAAGCGTTCGCCGCGCAGGTCCTTGCCGTGCTGAAAGACCTGCCGATTCCCATGGAGAAGCTGAACGTCAACGGCGGCGCGATCGCCCTCGGTCATCCCATCGGCTGCACCGGCACGCGCATCGTCGTCACGCTGCTCTACGAGATGATGCGGCGCAAGGCGAAGCGCGGACTCGCGACGCTGTGTGTGTCGGGCGGCATGGGCATGGCGATGGGACTCGAACTCGTATGAATCTCGCGATCATTGCGGGTGATGGAATCGGCAAAGAGGTGACGGCAGAGGCTGTTAAAGTCCTCACGCGGATCGGCGAGGTGTTCGGGACGACGCTCGAACTCGAGGACCTGCCCTGGGGCGCCGATCACTTCCTGCAGACCGGCGTAACCATCCCGAAGGACGGCTACGACACGCTGCGCGGCTTCGACGCGATCTTCATCGGCGCGCTCGGCGACCCCCGCGTCCCCGACAACCGCCACGCCCGCGACATCCTGCTCGGGACGCGCTTCGAGCTGGACCTCTACGTCAACTACCGGCCCGTCAAGCTGCTCGACGAGCGGCTGTGTCCGTTGAAAGGCCGCGGTCCGAAGGACGTGAACTTCGTCGTCTTCCGCGAGAACACGGAAGGGCTCTACGTGAGCGTGGGCGGCCGCTTCAAGGCGGGCACCGAGGACGAAGTCGCGATCCAGGAAGAGCTGAACACCTTCAAGGGCGTCAACCGCATCATCCGGCACGCCTTTCAGTTCGCAAAGGCGCGGGGCCTCACCAAGGTGTGCATGGCCGACAAGAGCAACGCCATGCAGCAGGGGCACGCGCTGTGGCAGCGCGTGTTCAAGGAAGTCTCGGCGGAGTACCCGGGAATCCAGGCGACGCACTATTACATCGACGCGCTGGCGATGTACATGGTGCTCGACCCGGGGCAGTTCGAGGTCATCGTCACCAACAACCTGTTCGGCGACATCGTGACCGACCTCGGTGCGACCTTCCAGGGCGGTCTCGGCATGGCGGCGTCGGGCAACATCCATCCGGGGAAGACGTCGATGTTCGAGCCGGTGCACGGCTCGGCGCCGAAATTCGCCGGGAAGAACATCGCCAACCCGATCGGGGCGATCGCGTCCGCGGCGCTGATGCTCGAGACGCTGG
>Ga0070673_100002252_pt1 | contig 11687 bp, 6 predicted proteins | sample KBSM23metaG_FD_65342 | JGI IMG/M metagenome (GOLD analysis project Ga0070673, IMG submission 65342) | Miscanthus rhizosphere microbial communities from Kellogg Biological Station, Michigan, USA - KBS M2-3 metaG | ecosystem: Host-associated > Plants > Roots > Rhizosphere > Soil ... | reverse complement strand
ATCAGTGCATACGTGAGCAGGCCGTGGCCCAGTTCCGAGACTTCCTGCGCGGCCTGGTAGCTCTGTGCCGCGGTGAGTACGTACATGCCTTTTTCGTAGGCGAGTTGCGCCAGGCCCCTCGAGTTCATCGGGCCGCGCCGCTTCTCTTCGGCCTCCAGGGCCTGCCCCGAGTTGCACGCGTCTATGACGAACAACAGGCGGCCGGCGTTCATCGGCTCGAACGCCGCCTCGAGGTCCTGGTCCGAGATGCTGTGCGACAGGATGGTCTCGACCGCCTTCTCGTCCAGGTCGGTCCGCTTGCCGGTGTAGCCGAGATCGGAGGGAATCAGGTAGAAGCGATCGCCCGCGGCGGCGCCGTGGCTGGCGATGAAGACCAGTACCTCGTCCTCGGGCTGGACGCGGGCCGCGAGATCGCGCAAGGCGCCGAGGATCGCCGCCTTCGTCGCGGTCCGGTCGGTCATCAGCATGACGTCGACGCGCGCGAATCGATCGAGCTTTTCCATTTGCGCCTTGAGGTCCGCGGCAAAGCTCTTCGCATCGGCGACGGCGTAGCGGAGGTTGTAGTCCGGGTTCTCGTACTCGTCGATGCCGACGCTGACGAGATAACCGATGCCGCGCCGGTTCAGCGACGGGGCGCCGACGACCGACGTCGTCGCGTCCGTGCTCTTGATGTTGTCGCGATTGAAGACGTAGGCGGTGAAGCGGTTCTGGCCGGCGACGACCGGCACCGTCACGTCGAAATCGGCCGAGGCTCGTCCCTGCAGCGCGTCACCGTGCCAGAATTTCACCAGCGCCCCGTTGCGGAACAGCCGCAGGTCGCGCGCGCCGGCCGGCGCGTTGGCGACGTGAATGCGCGCTGTGACAGTGCGGCTCGAGACCTCGGCGTCGGGCGCCGCTGCCTGCACCGCGATACCGATCTCCGCCTGGCGCCGATCCTTCGTCGCGATGTCAGCCGCCGCCCGCGGCCGCTTGCCGCTCATCAGCTCCGACAGGAGCTCGGGATAGTAGTACTCGTTGAAGAAGACCTCGACCGGCGCGACGTCCAGCGTATTGCCGCTGAACCGCCACAGGATCCGGCTCCAGGCCTCGGGGGATCCGTCGAACAGGCCATCGGGCGTGACGGCGAGCCAGTCGCGGCCGTCGTTCAGCGACAGCAGCGTGGCGAGCGGATCTCCGCTGGCGGTATCCCAGAGGCGCGTGCCGCCGTCGGCGTGCGCCGACGCCAGCAGCCGTCCGTCCGGACTGAAGGCGAACGACAGGACCCGCGTGGCGGCGCGGCCGAGCGTGCGGATCTGCCTGGCCGCCGCGGGATCCCACAGTGCGATCTCGTTGTCGTAGCCGCTGGTGACGAGGACCTTCCCGCCGGGAGCATACGCCAGGCGATCGGTCCCGCCGCTCGGACCGGGAATGTCGCCCACTTTTTTGCCGGAGCCGACGTCCCACAGCTCGATGCGACCGGTGCCGGAACGGCCCGACGTTGGTGTCCCGAGCGGCGCGAGGTCGGTGATGGCGACGGCGAGCTGGCGGCCGTCGCTGCTGTAGGCGATCGAACCGACCTGGTGGGTCAGCGACTGCTGCAGCTGCTGGCGCGCGCGCTGTATCTCGGCGATCATCGCCGCCGCGCTGGCCTTGTTGCCCGATCCCGCTTGACGCCGCAGGAATTCCGCGATGTCACCGCCTGGCGGTGACGCGGCCGACCCGATCTGGGCCACGGCGTTTCCGCTCGCGAGGTCATAGACGACCGGGTCGGGCTGCTGGTGCGTGCTGATCGCGATCTGCCGCCCGTCAGGGCTGAATTGCAGGATCGCGCCGGTTCCGCCGGGCAGCGTGCGCAGCGCCTTGCCGCTGGCGGCGTCCCAGATCGTCAACGGCTGCGGCCGGGCCGCGGCGCCGAAGCCTGACGCCGCGGCGTCGGCCGTCGTGCGCGGCTGATAGCTGACGGCGACGAGGGCGCCGTCGCGGCTCACGGCGATCGCTCCGACGTCCGACTCGCTCGAACCGGGGAGCCGGACACTCGGGCGGCTCGACGTGACGTCCTGGACGGTGACGTCGGCGGCGCCGGGCAGCGCGGTAGCGAGCACGCGGCCATCCCCGCTCAGGGCGCTCACGGTCAATCCGGTTCCGGCGATCAGTTTCTCGCCGCGCCCCGCGTCGAAGTTCCACACCGTGCGCGCGCCCGCGTACAGCCGCCGGCCGTCCGCCGAAAAGCCGAGGGAGTAGGGGACGCTCACGCTCGCGGTGAAGCGCGCCGTCTCGCGGCCGGTCGCGCTGTCGACGACGATCGTCGTGCCGCCGAAGGTGCCCACGGCGAGCAGGCGCCCGTCAGGGCTGAAGTCGAACGCCTGGATTGCGGCGGCCATGTCGAGGGTCGCCGGCACGTCGAATTCGCGCGTGTAGGCCGGCGAAGACTGGCCTGTCTGCCACACGCTCAGCTTTTTGCCGGCCGCCAGCGCCACACGCGTGCCGTCCGGACTGAGCGCGACAAAGGGTGTGGCCTGCGGCGGCGCCGCCGGCATCGCGAGGATCCGCGGCGCGGCTCCGGACGTCACGTCCGAGATCGCGAGCGCGCCTTTCGAGACCGACGCGGCGAGCACGCGTCCGTCGATCGTCGCGACGGCGACGCGCCCCGCCGCCGGCGATCCTGGAATCGTCCGGCGCGTCACCTTCTTCCCGCCGTTCTCCTGCAGCACGATCGCGGTCTCGAGCTCTCCGCTGTTCTTCTTCGGCGAGAAGTCGAGAGAGAAGATCGTTCCGGCCGCAGTCATCCCGTGCGGACGCCAGTACTGCGGCGGCGGCGCACCCGGCACCGCGTTCTGTTCCTTGCCCGACGCGACGTCGAAGACGCGAATTCCCGGCGGGCTGACGCCGGCGACATAGATCTGCGCGCCCGCGCGATCGAACCAGACGGCGATCACTCCCACGGGAAACGGCGACGCGACGGTCGCCGGCGACCCGATGTCGTGCAGCGTTCGTCCGCTGGCCACGTCCCAGATCACGACGCGATCGTCGGTGAAGCCGGCCGCGATGTAGCGGCGCCCGCCGCCGAACGCCACGGCCGTCACGCCGGAATTCAGTTTCTGCCCCTGTGCCGCCGCCTCGAAGAGCCGCAGCTGCCGGCCGGTGACGACGTCCCAAAGATGGACGGCGTTGTCGCCGCGGCCGCCCGAGGCGACGAGCTGCCCGTCGTCGCTGAAGGCGAGATGCCCGACCATGCCCAGCCCCTGGCCCGACTGGAGCACGAGCTCGGGGCGGGCGGAAGGCGGGGCCTGTGTGGCGGCCGGACCGGTTGCGGTGACGAGTGTCAGGAGCAGGACGAGCCCGCTGTCACGGAGCCGCGCGCGGCTCATCGCGACCGCGCTCCCCCGCGAAGGCGATCGGCCGCGGCGAAGTCTTCGTCGGCGAGCGCCTGCGTGGCCGGAAGCTGATCGTAGATCTGGCCGCGCTTCTCTCGAAACTCGGCGCGGCCGGGGAACAACCGGATCAGATCCGACCATGCCGCCACGGCGTCGTACCACAGCCGGCGATCGGTGAAGACCTGTGCTTTCCATTCCTGCGGGTCCATACCGGCCGGCGGGCGCGACAGCTGCTGTGCGATCTCGTCGAGCTCCGCCGCCGCCGGGCGAACGACCGTGGACTTCTCTGACGGGTCGCCAAGCAGTGATGCCGCCGGCTGCACGCTCCATTGAAAGCTGCCGCCCGGCTCCAGCGGCGGCGCCACGGCCGGATACGCCAGCCCGCGTCCGGTGGCGACCGTGCGGTAGGCGATGGCGCCCGAGCGATCGAAGATGCGCACGTCGAACTTCTGCGTCGCCGCCGAATGCGTCCATGCGAGGACCGGCGACGCGCTGTACGACCGCCCGACGGCGGGTGCGAGCAGCGTCGTGCCGCCCGAGCCGACCGAGCGCGTGCCGCCGCCAAGCTGCGTCGAGTTCTTCGGCGGCGGCGCCTGGCCGAGCTCGAAGCCGGCGAGGTTCACGCGGACCCGTTTCGCGGACGGCTTCGCCTCCGGCGGCTTCTGCTGCTGCGTTTGCCCGCCGGTCTGCGGTGGCACGGCCTGCGCGGCGGTCAGCGTGGCGGACGCCGCGGCGCAGATGATCGCGATCCCTCTCGCCCATGTGCTCGTCATGCGTTTCCCCCCGGGTCTCGTTCGATCGTGTAGAGCGGCATCCTCTCCGAAAAACCGCGGACGGCCGCGTCGCCGAGCGGGCGCACGCCCGGAATCGCGTCGCGAATCGCCTCTGCCGTCGCCCCGCTCATGACGATCGGCGTGTGAAACTCCTTGGTCAGGCTCTCGAGCCGCGACGCCAGGTTCACCGTCTCGCCGATCACCGAATACTCCAGCCGGTCGTTCGAGCCGACGTTGCCGGACGTCAGCGTGCCGGTGTGGAGCCCGATGCCGATGTGAACCGGTCCGAAGACGGTGATCGGTCCTGCCTCGCGATTGAGCTGGTCGAGGCGATCCAGCATGGCCAGCGCCGCGCGCGCGGCGCGCGCCGCATCGCGTCCCGCGCCGTCGCTCAGCGGCACGCCGAAGAGGACCATTATGCCGTCGCCGATGAACTTGTTGAGGAAGCCTCCGTGCGCGCGGATCACCTCATCCATGGCGGTCAGGTAATCGTTGAGCCAGCGCAGGACGGCGATCGACGGCTTCCCCGCGGTCATCGCCGTGAAGCCGCGGATGTCCGAGAACAGCACGGTCGCCACGCGTTCCTCGCCGGCGAGCACCAGTTCGTCGCGGCGCGCCCAGATCTCCTGCGCCACCTCGGGCGAGACGTAGCGGCCGAACAATCCCATGATCTGCTCGCGCTCCTTCGTCGCCGCGGAGCGCAGCAGCCGCTCGCGCACGAACCGATACCCGAGCGCCGCCGGCACGCTGGCTGCCGTCCCGACGATCAACGACGCGTACCGCACCCACACGTGTTGCCAGGACAGGAGCAGCTGCGCGCCGGCGTAGATCGCGACGACCTGCAGAAGAACGGCGCCGGCCGCCGGACCGAGATCGAACCGCAGCACCATCCAGACGGCGCTGAAACAGAGCAGCAGCAGGACCAGCAGCGTGGCGCGCCGCGGCAGCGCGACGATCGGCCGTCCGGTCAGCAGCGTCTCCACGGCGGCCGCGTGCAGCGCTACGCCCGCCAGGCGGACTCGCGATGACCCGTCGGCCGGCGCCGGCCGGAAGAGCGGCGTCTGGAAGCGATCGCGCGCGGCGTCATGGCTCTGACCGATCAGCACGATCTTGTCGCGGAAGTCGTACGCGGTCGCGGCGCCGGGCTGGAGCAGATCGATGGCGCTGACGGTCGGCGCGATCTGGCGCCGCCATGCGCCGATCCACACCGTGCGATCGGCGGGATCGGCATACGCGATCGGCTTGCCGAGAAAGCTGACGCGATCGGCGTCGAGAGGCTTCAGCGGCTCGCCGGCGTACTGCTGCGCGAGCGTCGCCGCGAACGAGACGCCGGGATGCGCGCCCGGCGAAAACAGCAGGAAGCGCCGGACGAACCCGTCGCTTTCCACCGGCAGGTTGACGAAGGCATATCCGAGCGCGCCGCCGGACTGCTCGCGGCAGAAGCCGGACGGTGCCTCGACCTCTTCCGGCTCGCAGAACATCGGCAGCGGCCGGACCGACGGGATGCCGCCGGCGTCGACCTGGCTCGCGAGCACGACGTTGCCCGCGCCGGCGATCGCCTGGCGGAACGCCGCGTCCTCGGCCGGTGTCCTCGCCTCGCTGAGGAAGAGATCGAGCCCGATGACCCGCGGACTGCCCGCGGCGACGCGCGCGATCACGCTGGCAAACGCCTGGCGCGGGATCGGGTACTGGTGCAGGCGATCGAACGTCACGTCGTCGAAGTCGACGATGACGATCGATCGCGACGCCGGCGCGTATCCCCCGTGATTGATCAGGAAGTCATAGGCCCAGAACTCGACGTCCTGGAAGCCGACGGACCGCTCCGCGAGGGCGACGAACCCGAGGACGGCCGCGGCGAGCAGCGCGGCGACGAAAACCGGGGAGGTCATCTTCAGGGACGCCGGCGGGGATTCGAGGGGCGTGGGCAAGGGACCGAGGTTGGCGGCGAATTATATCTGCTCGCGTCCTGGTGTCGGACAAAAGCCGACACGGACGGGGCGGCGGCGGGTCACAATGGCAGGATGGCGTCCCCGGCGGCGGTCGAGTTCCAGCGCGTCTCTCTGGCCTTCGACGATCTCGTCGTGCTGCGAGATCTCAGCTTCACCATTCCCGAAGGATCGATGCGCATCCTGCTCGGCGCCAGCGGCGCGGGGAAGTCGCTGGTCCTGAAGCTGATCCTCGGCCTGCTGCGGCCCGACTCGGGGACGATCCTGGTCAACGGGCAGCGCGTCGACTCCATGGCGGAGCGCGACCTGCTCCAGATGCGCGCCGACATCGGCATGGTCTTCCAGGAGAACGCGCTCTTCGACTCGCTCACCGTGGGCGAGAACGTCGGCTACCGCCTCTACGAGGAAAGCGACGTGCCGCCCGACCAGGTGCGGGCGCGGGTCGAGGAGGTGCTGGAGTTCCTCGGCCTGCGCGAGTTCATCGATCGCATGCCGGCGAGCCTGTCCGGCGGGCAGCGGCGGCGCGTCGGCATCGGCCGCGCCATGGCCTCGAAGCCGCGGCTCATGCTCTTCGACGACTCGACCACCGGGCTCGATCCCGTGATCTCGGCGACCGTCGACGACGAGATCGTCAAGCTGCGCGACCTGCAGCAGGTCACCGCGATCGTCGTGACGCAGCAGATCCGCGACGGGTTCTACATCGCGACGCATCACGCCGTCCGCCAGAACGGCAGCCTGTTCATCGAGGACGTGGACGAAGAGCAGGGGGCGTTCGCCGAGTTCATGGTGCTGCACGAGGGGCGGATCTACTTCCACGGCAGCGCCGCGGAGCTGCTCGCCTCGCGCGACGACTACCTGCAGCGGTTCCTCTACCGGACCCTGCCCCCCTGGTAGAGACGCCTTTGTGGCATAACTGCGGGATGAGGAGACTGGCGGCGATCTGCAGCCTTCCCGCCGCGCTGCTGCTGCTGGCCGGGCGGCCGCCGGCGGCGGACTTCCCGCGCGATCTCGACAGCTATTTCACGAAATACGTGAAGCTCGACGCGGCCATGCGGGCGCAGCTGCTCGCCGGGGCGCCGGTCACCAGGCTGCTCGACTCCGACGCGTCGAAAGAGGTCGTGGTCTTCGGCGCGGTGTGGATCGACGCGCCGGTCGAGCGCTACCTGGCCGCGGTGCGCGACATCGAGCGCTTCGAGTCCGGCGGCAACTTCCGCATCACGAAAAAGATCGGCTCGCCGCCGGCGCCGGCCGACTTCGCCGCGCTGCGCCTGTCGGACGAGGACGCGAAGGACCTGCGCACCTGCAAGGTCGCGGACTGCCAGGTCAAGCTGGCGCAGTCGAACATCGAGCGCATCCAGCGGGAGGTGGACTGGTCCAGGCCGGACGCGCACCAGCAGCTCGATCGGATCGCGCGCGAGACGGCGCTCTCGTTCGTCAACGCCTACCTGCAGGGAGGCAACCAGCAGCTCGCCGTCTACCGCGATGCCAGCCGCCCGACCTTCGTGGCACAGGAGTTCGCCGAGATGATCGATCGGCTGCCGTCGATCGGCGAGTTCCTGCCCGAGGTCCGCAAGTACCTCCTCGAGTTCCCGCGCGCGGCGCTCGCCGGCAGCGAGTCGTTCCTCTACTGGCAGGAGGCGATCTTCGGGCTGAAGCCGACGATCCGGATCAACCACGTGGTCATGGCGGAGGAGCCGGGCGGCGCGATGGTCGCGTCGAAGATGATCTACGCCAGCCACTACTTCTGGACGGCGCTCGAGCTGCGCGTGCTGCTGCGCGACCCCTCGCGCGGCAACGGGTTCTGGTTCGTGACGGAGAGCCGCAGTCGATCCGACGGGCTGAGCGGCTTCACCGGCCGCGTCATTCGCGGGAAGGTGCGCGGCGAGGCGGAGAAAGGCACGCAGTCCGTGCTGCAGGTGACGCGCGACAGGCTGCAGGGTAAGTAGCGCTAGCCGACGCTGCGCGGACGCCGCATCAGCGTCGCCACCGAGGCGGCCAGCTCGCCCGGATCGATCGGCTTGGCCAGGTGCATCTCGAAGCCGCTGCGCAGCGCCTTGGTGCGGTCTTCCGAGCGTGCGAAGGCGGTGAGCGCGGCCGCCGGCAGATCGCGGACGGCGGGGTTGGGCGACGAGCGGATCTGGCGAATCAGCTCGAAGCCGTCCATCTCGGGCATGCCGAGATCGAGGATCAGGACGTTCGGCAGCACCTCCTCGATCCGCGCCAGCGCCGTCCTCGACGAGGACACCGTCGTCACTTCCGCGCCCGCCGTCTCGAGCACCGCCCGCAGCAGCGCCAGCGCGTCCTCCTCGTCGTCCACCGCCAGCACGCGGACGCCGCGCAGGTCGCCGAGCGGCGTCATCGCCACGTTGCGCTCGCTGCGCGGGTGCTCGCGCCGCGTCTCGGCCGGCTCCGGGTGCACGATCATCAGCGGCAGCCGCACGCGGAACGTCGCCCCCTGGTTCTCGCCGGCGCTCGCCGCCTGGACGGTGCCGCCGTGCATCTCCACGATGTGGCGGACGATCGCCAGCCCGAGGCCGAGGCCGCCGGTCTTTCTGGTGGTGCCCGCCTCCGCCTGGCGGAAGCGCTCGAAGACGTAGGGAAGGAAATCCTGGCGGATGCCGATGCCGGTGTCGCTGACGGCGATCTCGATGTGCGAGTTGACGCGCTCGAGCCGGACCTGGACGCGCCCGCCCTTCGGCGTGAACTTCACCGCGTTCGAGACCAGGTTCCACACCACCTGCTGCAGCCGATCGGGATCGCCCGAGACCGGGCCGACGCGCGGATCGATCACGGTCTGCATGCGCACGCCCTTGGCGTCGGCCGCCGGCGTGACGGTCGAGACGGCGTTGTCGACGATCAGCGGCAGCTCCACCGGCTGCACGTCGAGCCGGATCTTGCCGGAGACGATCCGCGACACGTCGAGCACGTCCTCGACGATCTGGGTCAGCCAGGTGGCATTGCGTTCCAGCGTTTCGAGGCCGCGCTCGGCCTTCTCCGGCGCCAGCACGCCGCCGCGCAGCAGGCGGGCGTAGCCGAGGATCGCGTTGAGCGGCGTGCGCAGCTCGTGCGAGAGCACCGCCAGGAACTCGTCCTTCATGCGGTTGGCTTCGCGCGCCTCGGTGTAGAGGCGGGCGTTCTCGAGCGCGACCGAACCCCACGCGGCGATGCCCAGGGCGAGCCGCTGGTGCTCTTCGGTGAACCGGCCCGGCTCCGGATGCGCGAAGAAGAGGCCGCCCAGCACCTGGTCGCCGTGCCCGCGCACGGGCACCGCCAGGTAGCTGCGCACCGGCAGGTGCCCCTCGGGCATGCCGTGGAACGGGGGGTTCTTGCCGTAGCGCGGGTCCTTCGTCACGTCGTCCAGACGCACCGGCCCTTCGCCGTAGAACGTCGGCGCAAAGATCGCCGTCGCGCGCGGATGGGGGAAGCCGGCGAAGTCTGCCTTCTTCGCGCCCGACAGCGTGTAGAGCGTGTAGGCGTTGCCCGACTGCGAATCGTGGACGTTGTAGAAGAAGGCGCCGAACTGGGCGTGGGTCAGCTCGGTCGCGGCGTCGGTGAGCTGCTGCGCGATGCGGTCCCGGTCGAGCGTCGAGGCGACGAGCTGTCCGATTTCGGCGAGCTTCTCGACGTTGTGCGCGTGCTCGTGCGCCGCTGCCACCAGGCGCGAGCGCTCGGTGATGTCGCGCGCGATCTTCGAGGCGCCGACGATCTCGCCGCGATCGTTGAGAATCGGCGAGACCGTCAGCGAAATGAGCAGGCGGACGCCGTCCTTGCGCAGGCGGACCGTCTCGTAGTGATCCACCTTGTCGCCGGCGCGGATCTTCGACAGGACGAGGTCTTCCTCGTCCTGAAGCTCCGGCGGAATGATCATGCGGATCGACTTGCCGAGCGCCTCCTGCTCGGTGAAGCCGAACATCCGCTCGGCGGCCGGGTTCCAGGAGGTGATGATGCTGTCGAGGCTCTTGGTGATGATCGCGTCGTCGGACGACTCGACGACCGCGGTCAGCCGGCGGACCGCGTCGTGCCCCTGAAGGCGATCGCTGATGTCGCGCGCGATCTTGGACGCACCGATCACCTTGCCGGCGTCGTCGTAAATCGGCGACACGGTCAGCGAGATCGGAACGAAGGTGCCGTCCTTCCGCTGACGTAGCGTCTCGAAGTTCGTCACCGCTTCGCCGGCGCGAATCCGGCCGAGCACCAGATCTTCCTCGGACTGCCGGTCCTGCGGGATGATCATCCGGATCGACTTGCCGATCGCTTCCTCGGGTGAGTAGCCGAACATCCGCTCGGCGGCCCGGTTCCACGACGTGATGATGCCGTTGAGGTCCTTGCTGACGATGGCGTCGTCGGAGGAATCAACGACGCGCGCGAGATGACGGAGCCTGAGGTCGTCCGGAAGCTGATACATGCAAACGGTCAGTCGGTGACGGCAGAGCTGGAGTGATCCAGACTGGATCACTCTTGCAAAACGCCTACCGTGAATCCAGCCCTACCATCGCCTCGCGCGCTGCGCCGCTTTGAGCAGATTCCACGAGGCCACGAGGTCGAAACGCTGCCGGTTCGGGATGGTGAACGGCGTCTCGACCGCGACGCCGTAGAAGGCGCTTACCGTGAGAGTTGGCAAGACGGCGTACCGCACTTCGGTGAACAGGTGGCGGCCGATCCCCACGCGATCGGCGTTCAGCGGACCATAGTACTCATCGATATCGGCATAGCCGCCGGCGAGGGCGACGGCTCCGGTCAACGCGCGCTCGGCGGAAAGGGCGAACCCGTTGCCGCGCGTGCCCTGGAGGCGCTGGTAGAGCTCGACGCGCACGGCGTCGATCGGTGCCCGCGATTTCGTGGTGATGCGTACGGCCTCGCGGATCGTGCTGACGCCGTCGAACGACGTCCAGTCGGCCGACGCGTCAAGGCGCGGCGCGATCCGCTTCGCGGCGAGCACCTGGGTGTAGTTGTGATCGTCGAGGCGATCGAAGCGGCGGAAGACGTTCGGCGTCGTCAAGTCGCCCAGGAATCCCGCCGTGACCGAGATCTCGTCGACGAACAGCTCGCGCGGGCGGCGCAGCGTCGCGCGTTCGCCGGTCACGAAGCCGTCGTTGTCCCATGTCGTCATCTCGGTCGCTTCGCCGCGCAGGAGCCCGACGCCGCCGACCTCGAAGGTGGCGCCGTACACCGGCGTCGCCGAGAAATAGAGCTGGCGCACGTTGGGATCCCACGATCCCTCGCCCGTGCCGGGGCCGAGCGGGTCCCAGCTGCCGTTGAACGTCCTGCCGGTGCCGGCCAGCACCTGGATCGAATAGCGATGCTGGCGGTCGAAGAGAAACCCGAGCCGCGCCGTCTCGCGCCACTGCATCTGGTTCGCCGTGGTGACGTTGCGGCTGTTCTCGATGACGCGGTAGCGCGCGTCGATCGTCCCCGCCTGCCAGTCGAGCCAGCGATGGGCGCGTGGGGCGGGGGGCGGCGCGCTTCCGCCCTGCGCGAATGCGGCGGTGGACGCGAGCGACACGAAGAGGACGAGGAAAGAAACCGGGATCCGTCGCTCAGGCATATCCGCGTGTGATCAGCCGGCGCGCCGCGGCCTGGTAATAGCCACCTTCGCGCGAGGGGACGTCCCAGTC
>Ga0070673_100002246_pt1 | contig 11696 bp, 7 predicted proteins | sample KBSM23metaG_FD_65342 | JGI IMG/M metagenome (GOLD analysis project Ga0070673, IMG submission 65342) | Miscanthus rhizosphere microbial communities from Kellogg Biological Station, Michigan, USA - KBS M2-3 metaG | ecosystem: Host-associated > Plants > Roots > Rhizosphere > Soil ... | reverse complement strand
GATCTTCACCCGTCTCGTCGAGGGCCTGCTTCCCGAGGACGAGACGCGCGCGCTGGAAGCGCACTGCGACGGCTGCCTCACCTGCGCGCGCCTGCTCGCCGAGCTGGCGCGATCGATCTCGCCGTCGGGCGGCGCGGGCGGCGGCCTGCTCGGCGATCGCTACCGGCTGCTGGAGCCGCTGGGCGCCGGCGGGATGGGCGTCGTCTACGCGGCGTTCGACACCAAGCTTTCACGCAAGGTCGCGGTCAAGCGGCTGCGCGAAACCGGCCTGGGCACCCCGGCGGAGAAGCGGCGCGGTCGGTTCATGCGCGAGGCGCAGCTGCTCGCGTCGCTGTCGCACCCGAACGTCCTCACCATCCACGACGTCGGCGGCGCCGATCGCGAGCTGTACGTCGTCATGGAGCTGGTCGACGGCGCGCCGGTGTCGCGCTGGCTGTCGGAGACGCGGCCCGGCTGGCGCGCGATCGTGGAGGTCTTCGAGCAGGCGGGGCGCGGGGTGGTCGCGGCGCACCAGCTGGGCATCGTCCACCGCGACATCAAGCCCGACAACATCCTGGTCGCGAAGAACGGCCGCGTGCTGGTGGGCGACTTCGGCCTCGCCGGGCTGGCCGGGAACCTGACGCCGGTCGCGGATCCGTCGCCGTCGCCGCCCGCGCCCGGTTCGCTGACCCAGACCGGGACCGTGCTGGGAACGCCCGCGTACATGTCGCCCGAGCAGCACGACGGCAAGCCGGGCGACGCGCTCTCCGATCAGTTTTCGTTCGCGGTGTCGCTGTACGAATCGCTGCATGGGCGGCGTCCGTTCGCCGGGCGCAGCGCCAGCGAGATCGCCGCCGCCACGCGCAGCGGGCAGCTGGCGCCGGGCGGTGACGGCGTTCCGCGCGCCGTCGACCGCGTGCTGTCGACGGCGCTGGAGCCGGATCCGGGCCGCCGGTACGCCTCGATGGAGGATCTGCTGAACGCGCTCGCGCGCGCGCACGAACGGCGCCCCGTCGCCGCGTGGGTGGCCGGCGCGGTCGTGTTGCTGGCGGCGGGCGCGGTGGCCGCGCGCGTCTGGACGCACCACCCGCCACCGCCTCCGACCCCGCCGACGACGATCGCTGCGAAGACGACGCCGCCTGCAACGCCGCCGCCGACAACGACGCCGCAGACAGCGCCGCCGCCGATCCAGAAGCCGGAGTCCGATCGACATCAACGCAAGCTCGCGCAAGCGGACGCGCCGGTTCCCGCGCCGGGGCCTGTTCCCGGCGATCCGAAGGCGATCCTGGAGCGCGCGGGCGCGCTCGCGGACAGGCGCGACGGCAAGGGATGCCTCGCCGCGCTCGCCGGGCTGCACGACGTCCCCGCCGACATGACCACGCGCGCGCAGGAGCTGCGCGGCGACTGCGAGATGCTGGCCGGCCACTGCGAGGCGGGGCGGAAGATCCTCGAACCGATCTACCAGACGGATCGGCGCTTCACGCCCACCACCGCCGAGGGCCTCCTGTCCGCGCGGGTCGGGCGCATGTGCCCGGTCAGCTCGTTCCCGACGGTCCAGAAGCGACTCACGGCGATCTACCTGCAGGCGGTCCTGGCGATGGAGTCCCGGAGCGAACAGTCGCGCTGGTGCGGCGCGCTCGCGCGCACGCTGCTCGCCGACACGCAATCGAAGGAGGTGCAGGACTGCTTCCCCAACATGGACACCGTTTCCTGCCGGTTCATGAAGTTCGATCTCGACAACGCGTACGAACGCGTGACTGACTGCCTGCTGCGCGACAAGAATTGCCGCGAGGGCGCCCGGATGGACGTGATGCACAGCCAGGTCGGCTGGGGCGCCATCGCCGTCGACAACCAGCGCATCAATCTCTTCTGCCGTCCCAGCCGCGTCGTCGAGGTCTATCCGGCTTGCACGGCGGAAGGCGAGGCGGCCCAACGCAAGTGCCTGGACCACGTCGATGCCGCGCGCGGCGCCGGCGACGCGAAGGTCGTCCCGCTCTACCCGCGCTGACCCGCGCGATCAAAAGGACGTCAGGGCCCCGCCGTCGCCCGCTGGCCAGCCGCCAGCGGCGCGCCGTAGAGCTTCTGCCAGGCGCCCGCGACCCGCCGGCGCACCTCGGCGTCGGGCAGATCGCACAGCGTCGCCAGCCGCGCCTCGGGCGTGTGTTCGGGATCGGGGTCCAGCTGCGCGACGATGGTCAGCGTGGCGTAGAAGTGCGGCGTGCGGCGCGCGCTGCGCCCGTACACGCCGCGCATCATCTTGGTCAGCACCCAGCAGGCGGTCGATCCGGTGTCGTGCAGCTCGCCCAGGTAGGCGCGCAGCTCCGCGTCGGCCAGGCCGATGAACTGCGTCGAGCTCTGCGCCATCACCTCGAACAGCTGCGTGGGCGGCGGCGGGCCGTTGGGGTCGACCTCGTCCAGCGCATGGCGCGCCTCGTGCGCCTCCGTCGCGTCCGCCTGCACGCCGACGGCCGCGGCCAGCAGCCGCGCGTTCTCGCCCGCGCGTAGCTTCTCGTCGGCGCGCGCCACCGCGCGCAGATCGGTGTCGAACAGCAGCGGACCACCGCGGCGATCGAAGCGCGTGTACTGTTCCAGGTTCGACAGCCACGCCTCGCCCAGCACGAACCCGTCGGGCGGATAGAACTGCAGCTCGCCGCCGTGCAGGCGGGTGCGCATCACCTCCAGCAGGCGGTCGCGCTCGGCGATGCCGGCGGCCGCCGCGGCCAGCCCGGCGCCCACCTGCGCCTCCAGCAGGCGGCGATCGCGGGCCAGCGCCGCGCGATCGAAGTCGTTGAGGTGGCGCCGCATCTCGCCCTCGCGGCCGTACATCGCGGGCAGCGCCGACGCCAGCTCCGCCTCGATGCGATCGAGCAGCACGACCGGCAGCCCCTCGTCGGTGGCGCCGTACAGACCGAGCTCGATGTTCAGCGTGTCGAGCCGCCGCAGGCGCAGCACGTCGAGGGTGCGCGCGCCGATGCGCCAGGGCACGCGCGCCACCAGCTCGTAGCTGAGCGCGATCGGCTGCTGCCCCACGCGCTGGACGTCGACGAAGTACGGTAGCCGCGCCGCCGCCAGCGCGCGGTTCACGGCGCGGGCCGCGGCGCGCACCTCGCCCTCCTTCGGCCAGGCGCGATCCATCGTCTCGAACGCCGCCGCGACCTCGGGCCAGGACCGCGCGCCGCCGATCAGCGCACGCGACGCATCGCCCCCGGCCGGCTCGTCGTGCGTGCGCGCGCTCTGCCAGGCGGGCAGGGTCTTGCGCATCATCTCGCGCGCCGGATCGGGCCGGGTCCGGTGGCAAGCGCCCGGGCCCCCGACGGCCGCCGCGGCGGCCAGCGTCAGCCCGGCCAGGACAATCCGGCTGTTTCGCCCCCCCACATTTGCCGACCCCCGGACATTCACGGGAGGAGCTTCAGGGCGCGGGGGTGTGGTCCGTCGTCCGTCCCGGGCCGCGTCCGTCACGTAGGCATCTTAGGAGGTTTCAGAATGTCGAGCCGCTTGCGTTCCGGTGTTGGGCCCTCCGTCGCCTTCCTGTTTCTGGGCATGACGGCCTGCGTACCGACCAGCGACAACAATACCCCCGCTGGAACCGGCGGTAATCAAAGCGGAAATGCGGGCACGATGGGCGGCGCCGGGACGATGGGGAACGGTGGCACGGTCGGCAGCGCCGGCACCACCGGCAACGGCGGCAACGGCGGATCGGTGTCGACCGCCGGGACGACGGGCACCGCGGGCGCGACCGCGGGGACGACGGGAGGCGGCGCCACGACCGGCGGCGCCGGAACGACCGGCGCGGGCGGCTCCACGGCCGGCCGCGGCGGCACGACGGGCGCCGGCGGCATGGCTGGACGTGGCGGCACGACCGGCAGCGGCGGCACGGCCGGAGCGCGGGGCGGCACGACCGGGACGGCGGGCAGCAGCGGAACGACCGGCACCGCCGGAACGACAGGCGCGGGCGGCGGCGTCATCTGGCCGAACGAGACGAGCAGCGCGAACTCGGACGACTGGCTGGTGCAGAACCACGATCGCATCTCGCAGCTGCGGCCGAAGGTGCTGGCGATCGACATCGGCAATACGTCGAACGCGATGACGCTGATCCAGCGCCACATCGACGGCCTCGCGAACGCGACCAGCTTCCACAAGTACAGCAACACCAGCGCGCAGCCCATGCTGGTCTACCAGCTGGCGAAGGTCGTGAAGGGCACCTCGCCCAGCTACACCGAGTGGGCCTCGCAATCGTTCGCCGACAACAACATCCAGATGAAAGATCCCAAGGACCCGAGCGGTCCGAACCTGACGCTGTGCCAGCTGTTCGAGAAGGGCGTCATCAACGAGGTCTGGTGCATGGCGACGCAGAACCAGACCAAGTGCGGCGAGACGCAGGAGACCAAGGTCGTCTACTCGAGCGCCGATCCGCCCGTGAAGCAGACGCCCCTGCGCATCGTCAGCGCCTCGAACGGCGACAACGTCACGAACCTCAATTGCAAGGTGTCGATCCGCATCATCGATTTCAACACCTCGCGCGGCGTCGGCTGCCACCAGCACGCCATGGGCCACGGCTGGGAGCGCTACATGGACACGCAGGCGCTCCCCCTGCTGCGCAAGCAAGCGGCGCGCTTCCTGAACTGGGATCTCAACACGCGCGTGATGGCGCCGTTCTCGAATTTCTACAGCGCCTGCAACAGCAACGGCTCGCAGCTCACCGACTGCATCGTCTGGTCGTCGAACATCCACGCCGTGTCGGGCAACAGCGCGGCGCGTTCATTCGACATCGCGGACATGTCGGGCGGCTGCGGCAACGCCCACTTCTACGCCAACACGACCGGAACGTATTCGTACGACGCAAACAATCCCGATCCGATGGTGCTGTCGTCGTGCGAGCACTACGGCATGCACGACGGCGCCAGCGGCAAGGACATGACCACGCCGTACACGAACAAGATGACGGACGACCTGGCGCGGGCGCAGCAGGCGGGTCCCTGCACGGCCGGCTCACCGTATTGCTCGACGGAAGACGACTGCGGCGGGCACGGGACGTCGTACCTGTACCAGAGCTTCCCCAATTACGGCACGACGGCCAAGAACGACGACGGCACCCCCATGCACAACTGGTGGCCGTATTTGTTTTATTAGGGGGACGTCGCTCGCTACGCTCGCTTTGGTCCCCCTAACACCCCCGGCGCGCTCCGGGCTGGCAAAGCCACCCTCCGCTCGCATCCGTCATCGTCTACCTAAACGTCGAGTGCTCGTACACGCCTTACAATGACGTCGTGCGCGTCGCGCTCGCCCTCTGCCTCGTCCTCGCCGCCTGTTCCAGCGACGCTGGGCTGATCTCGGCCGACGCCGGAGCCGACGCCGCAACCGACACGACCACCGACACGGCTACCGATACCAACGCCGGCTTCCACGTCCTCCTGTTCTCGCGCACGACCGGCTTTCGCCACGATTCGATCCCGACGGCGATCGCGACGCTGACCGAGCTCGGCGCGTCGGGCGGTTACGCCGCCGAGGCGACCGAGGATCCCGCCGCGTTCACGGCGACGAACCTGGCCCGCTTCCAGGTCGTCGTGTTCGTCATGACGACCGGCGATCCGCTGGACGACGCCGGGCAGGCCGCGTTCGAGGCGTGGATCGCCGCCGGTGGCAACTACGTCGGCGTTCATTCCGCCGCCGACACCGAATACGACTGGCCGTTCTACGGCGAGCTGATGGGCGCCTACTTCAAGCAGCATCCGGCGATCCAGCAAGCCACCGTCAACGTCGAGGTACCCGATCATCCGGCGACGGCCGGGCTGCCGTCGCCGTGGATGCGCACCGACGAGTGGTACGACTTCCGCACCAACCCGCGCGCGACCGCGACCGTGCTGATCACGATCGACGAATCGACGTACCAGGGCGGGACCATGGGCATCGACCATCCACTGGTCTGGGCGCACCCGACCACGGGCGGCGGCCGCGCCATCTACACCGAGATGGGCCACACCACCGAGAGCTACGCGGACCCGCTGTTCCGCCAGCACCTCGTCGGCGCGATCCGCTGGGCCGCGGGCTTCGACCAGTGAACGTCGAGCTGGCCATGCGCGTTGCGCGCGGCTGCGCTTGAACAGCGTGCCGCGAGGGGCCGCGGCGCCGGCGCCGTGATGTGAATGCGAGGCACGTGCGAGCCATCACTGCTCACCTGGCCGCCGCTGCCGCCGTGCGAAATTTCGAACGACGCGTGTTCAGCCCCTGACAGCGCGCCGCCCCAAATCGGCTGGGCCATCAGTGCGTGGCTGATGCGATCTGTGGTCTTCCATTTGCACATGCCCTTGTCCCGAGCATCGCAAACGCTTGGACGAGGCATCGCAAATGGGTCAAAAGACATCACACGTTCGGGGCATTCGCGCCGCACTCGCTGCCGCGGGAGCCAACATTCACCCCGCGCTGACGCCCGGCTCGGCCCTGTGGTTGTGGGCGCTGGCCGCTTCGGTTCTGTTCGGCGCGGCCGGCTGCCCGACCTGGGGCCCGCCCGCGCCCCCGCGCATGCGCAGCGATGGGCGCCTGGAGGTGTCGTCGTGAACGCGATGCTCGACCTGCGGCATGAGGTGAGGCGGCTGCCGATCTCGCTCGGCGGCGCGGCTGCGCTGAACGACGCCGCACGCCAGGCGGCGATCGTGGAATGGACGGGCCGCATGGTGAACGAGCACGTGTCGTCCCGCGTGTTCGCCGGCCTGCTGCCGCAGATGATGCGCGCCGGCGTCGACCCCAGCTTTCAGGCGGCCGCCGCCGATGCGGTCGTCGACGAGCTGCGCCACGCGCGTCTGTGCGCGGCGGTCGTCGAGGCGCTGGGCGGCGAGGCGCGCGCGCCGCTGCCCGATCTGGACGACATCCCCCGCCACGAAGACGTGGACGTGCTGGAAGGGCTGCTGCGCAACGTGCTGGCGGTGTCGTGTCTGAACGAGACAGTGGCGGTCGCGCTGCTGGAGAGCAACCGCCGTCTCGTCACCGAATCGACGCTGCGCCGCGTGCTCACCGAGATCCTCGCCGACGAGGTCGGTCATTCGCGGATGGGGTGGCAGATGCTGTCGCACCTGGCGCCGCGCATCGACGACGGGATGCGCGCGCGCCTGGGCGCGTATCTGGTGCCGGCGTTCGGCCAGCTGTTCGAACGCCACTACGCGGGCGCGGCGGCGCCGCACGTGCCCGCGATCGAAACGCTGGGCGTCGAGGATCGCCGTGATGCGACGAAGTTATTCATCGACGTCGTCAACGACGTGATCCTGCCCCGGCTGGACGCGTTCGATCTGCCGGGGCGCGAGGCCGTGCAGGCCGCGCTCGCGCCGTCCGCGCACGACGACGGCGTGGTCTGGGCGGCGACCGACTAGCGCCCCGCCCGAAGCGCGGTCCGCCCGGTCGCGTCAGCGACGCCTGTACGGCGACATCCCACCTTCTTCCGCAGCGGGGACCGCGCGACCGGTCCGGCGAAAAATCGTCCGATCGAACGTGGGTGAGGCTCCGGCGCGCGGCCCGTCACGCGGCGGCCCTTGTTCGGCGCCGCGCCTGCCCTCTATGATCGCGAACGTGGAGGGCGCCCGCGCAAGTTTCTGGGCCGGTCTAGGCAGCGCGCGCCGCAACGATCTCGCCCGGGCGCCCGGCTGGGAGGCGCACCTCGATGCGGCGCTGGACGAGGCCGCGCGCGCCTGGCGCAGCGACTGGATCTCGCGCGACGACTTCGCCGCCGACCTGGCGGCGCGCCTGAACGACGACGACGAGGAAGACGTCGCCCGCTGGTGGAGCCACCTGCGTCCGGGTGACCTCTACCTCGCGTGCGCGTGCGTGCGCGGCGTCGCCAGCGCGCTCGATCGATTCGAACGCCTCCACGGCGCCGAGATCGCGCGCATCGCGCAACGCTTCGACCGCCCGGGCTTGCCGGCCGACGATCTGATTCAACTTCTGCGCGCGAAGCTGTTCACCACGCCGGGGCCCGAGGGACGCCCGCGCATCGCCACCTACACGGGCCAGGGTTTCCTGCAGAACTGGCTGCGCGTCACCGCCACGCGCACGTTCATCGACTGCTGCCGCACGCACGACGAGCCGCCCGAGGTGCCGATCCGCAACGAGCTGGTCGCCGTGCTGCCCGAGCCGAAGGGCGATCCGGAGCTGGCGCTGCTGAAGCGCGAGCACATGACGCATTTCAAGGCGTCGTTCGCGGAGGCGGTGGGCGCGCTGAACAGCGCCGATCGCCTGCTGCTGAAGCAACACCTGGTTGAACGGCTGACGATCGACCAGCTGGGCGCGCTCTACCATCTACATCGCGCATCGGCGGCGCGGCGGATCGCCAAGGCGCGCGACGCGCTGTTGCTCGCCACGCGCATCGCGCTGGCGCGGCGGCTGGGCGTGCCGCCGGAACGGCTGGCCAGCGTTCTCGAGCTGGTCGCCAGCCGGTTGGAAGCGAGCATCGAACGCTTGCTGGGATGACGACGGGATGACGTCCAGCACGTCGAAGTCCCCGCGCCCCGAGGGGGCGATTGCAACCTGCCCGTCCGACAAGACGTTCACGCGCCTGCTGGAGGGGACGCTGTCCGAGGCGGAGCTGCAGGCGGTGCAGGCGCACGGCGACGGCTGCGCCGCTTGCGGGCGCACGCTGGCGGAGCTGGCGCGCACGATGACGCCGGGCCAGGGCGACTGGCTGGGCGAGCGGTTTCAGCTGCTCGAGCCGCTGGGCATCGGCGGGATGGGCGTGGTCTACACGGCGTTCGACACCAAGCTGCAGCGCAAGGTCGCGGTCAAGCGCCTGCGCGAGCTGGCGGCGGCGTCGTCGGCGGACCGGCGGCGCGCGCGCTTCTTGCGCGAGGCGCAGCTGCTCGCGTCGCTGTCGCACCCGAACGTGCTCACGGTTCATGACGTCGGCGGCGCCGATCCCGAGCTGTACGTCGTCATGGAGCTGGTGGACGGCTGGCCGATGTCGCGCTGGATCTCCGAGGCGGATCCGCGGCCCGACTGGCGCCGCGTTCTCGATCTCTATCTCCAGGTCGGGCGCGGCCTGTCCGCCGCGCACCAGCTGGGCGTCGTGCACCGCGACGTCAAGCCCGAGAACATCCTGGTCGCGCGCAACGGCCGCGTGCTGATCGGCGACTTCGGCCTGGCGGGCCTGGCCGAGGCGGCGACCGCGACGCCCGACCCGTCGTCGCTGCCGACCGGGCTCACGCAGACCGGTGCGGTGCTGGGCACGCCGGCGTACATGGCGCCCGAGCAGCACGACGGAAAGCCGGCGGATGCGCTGTCGGATCAATTCTCGTTCTGCGTGTCGCTGTACGAGTCGCTGCATGGGCGGCGGCCGTTCCCGGGCCAGACCGCGGGCGAGGTCGCCGCCGCCGTTCGCAGCGGTCATCCGCCGGCGGGCGGCGACGGCATCCCGCGCGAGATCGATCGCGTGATCGCGCGCGGCCTGGCGGTCGCGCCCGCGCGTCGCTTTCCGTCGATGGACGCGCTGCTGGCGGCGCTGGACGGCGCGCGCGCGCGGCGGCCGTTCAAGCCGGTGCTGATCGCCGGCGCGATCGGCGTCGTCCTGGCCACCACGGCGGCCGCCGCGATCGTCGGGGCGAACCGGCGGACGCAACCGGCCGCCGTGGTCAGCCCCGCCCCACCCGTGCGTGAAGCCGCGGCCGCGCCGGCTCCGGCGCCGACGCCTGCCCATCCAACACTGGCGGCGGAGGCGGAGCCCGGCACCAGCGCCGCGCCGCGGTCGCGCAGCCGGCGCGAGGTGCTCGCCAGGAAGGCCGAGGCACGCGCGCGCTCGCTCGCGTGGGCCCAGCACCACCCCGAGATCGATCCGCGGATGCTGCTCGACTCCGCGGATCGCTCCCACGCCGATCGCGACGGCGCCACCTGCCTGACCGCGCTGAACAAGATCCCGTTCGATGCCTGGCCGCCGGCGCTGGCCGAGCGCGCGCTGCGCCGGCGCGCCACCTGCGAGATGCTGCGCGGCAACTGCGACAAGGGCCGCCGGCAGCTCGAGGCCCTGGATGGCGTGAGCGGCAGCCGCGCCGCGGTGCTCGCCAACTGTCCCGTGACGTCGCTGCCCACGATCGAAGATCGCTTGCTCGCGATCAGCGCGCAGGCCGACGAGGCGCGCTACGCCGGTAACAAGCCGGCCCGGCGCAAGGAACTGAAGCAGGCGCTGCTGCGGCAGACAGCGACGCCCCAGATCGACGCGTGCTTTCGCGACCGGAACGCCTCGCGCGCGTGCGGGCGCCGGCTCACCTCGGTGGCCCGTGCCTACCAGGTCCTCGCCGAATCGTTCCTGCAGGGACACGACTGCGCGGAGGGCGCCGCGCTGGACGTCATGCACAGCCAGGTGACGTTTCAGTCCGTCGGTCCCGACGGCGGCGATTCCGCGCTGCGCTGTCGATCGGGGCGCGTGTTCGCCGCCTACCGTTCGTGCGCCGACGCCGGCGAGGCGGCCGAGCGCCGCTGCCTGGCGCGCGGGCAGGCAGCGCGGCGCGACGGCACCGCGGTGCTGCCGGACCCGCGCTGAGCCGGACCCTCACCCCGACCCTCTCCCGCATGGCGCGCATGGCGGGAGAGGGGGAATCACTCGATCCTCTCCCGCCATACGGGAGAGGGGGACAGAGTCATTCAATCAGCGAGAGCGAAGCGGGGGCCATGCTGATCGGGACGTAGCCCGCCTCGGGCTTGACCTCCGAGGCCACCGGGAACTCGACGGGGCGCAGCTGATTGAGCTCGCGTTCGCACGCCCGCGACCAGTTGTTGTACCAGGACTGCTGCGTCGCCGCGGTCAGACACGCCCGGTACGCCTCGACCGCCTTCGCCTCGATCGGCTCGGCTTTGTCCTCCAGCGCCGTGCAGTAGAGGTCGCGCGGGTGATTGCCCCACGCGTCCGTGTCGGCGAGGTCCCTGGGAATCTCGGCGGTGTAGAGCTGGCCCGCGAAATCCTGAAAGAGCTGGCCGACGCGCGCGGCCGCGGCGATCGTCCACTGCGCCTGGCGCAGCTTGAACACGTCCAGGTAGCGGGCGCGCGTCTTCTCGAGCAGCCGCGTCTTCTCCTCGATGTACGAGGCGAAGCGTTTCTGTGAATCGGCGAGCTTGCGGGCGACCGCGGCGCGCCGCTGCGCGCTCGGGCCGGGCCGCGGCTGCGAGAAGTCCAGGTTCTGGGGAAACTTCACGCGCAGCAGATCCTCGTAGTCGCGTTCCGCCAGGTAGAAGGCCGCCCCCGCGGCGGCGTAGGCGCCGGCCGCCCGCCGCGCCTCCCCGTCGCGGCCCGCAATCGGGTTGCCCGCCTCGCCGGCCTTCCACAGATCGATCGCCGCACGGAAGTGCTCCTCGGCGGTCGCGGCCTGCTGCCGGTTGCGGTCGAACACGACGATCTTCGACTTGGTCGCCGGCCCGCACTGCGTGCGCTTGCTGGCGCCCAGCTTGCGGTTGGCGGCGTCGATCACGTCGCGGCTGCGCGACTGGGTCAAGCGCTCGACGTGCAGGCACGCGCCGTCGCCGGACGGGCGTGCGCACGACGCCCGCCAGGCCAGCTCGCCCAGGCGGAAATGCGCCTGCACCTGCCGGTCCAGGCCCCCGTGCTTGCCCCACTTCTCCAGATAGGCGCGCAGGTGCGCGCGCAGCTCGTCGGCGCGGTTCTGCGCCTCGTACACCTCGCCCTTCTGGAAGAAGACGCCCGCGGCGTCCTGCGGGTTGCGCGCGCCGTAGAGATCGACGTACGCGTCCAT
>Ga0070673_100002242_pt1 | contig 11700 bp, 12 predicted proteins | sample KBSM23metaG_FD_65342 | JGI IMG/M metagenome (GOLD analysis project Ga0070673, IMG submission 65342) | Miscanthus rhizosphere microbial communities from Kellogg Biological Station, Michigan, USA - KBS M2-3 metaG | ecosystem: Host-associated > Plants > Roots > Rhizosphere > Soil ... | reverse complement strand
AAGGACGACATGATCTTCAACACCAAGGCCTGCCGCTTCGATCCGAAGACGCTGGTCTGCGGCGCGAACAAGACCGATGCGTGCCTCACGATGGCCCAGGCAACCGCGATCGAAAAAGGGTTTGCCGGTCCCAAGGATTCGAAGGGCCGTCAGGTCTATCCCGGCTTCATGTTCGACACGGGGATCGCGTCAACGCAAGGAATTCCAGGGTTGCTACACGGGGGATTGAACCCGGTGGGCCCGCCATTCAGTGCCACCACCATGGACGTCGATGCTCGCGCCGCGGCTGCGGCGGCCAGTCCATCAGACGTTGTCGGGGCGACGTCGAGCTGGACGAATCTCAACACGTTCTCGAACCACGGCGGCAAGCTGATGTTCTTCCACGGCGTGAGCGATCCATGGTTCTCGGCCCTCGACACGATCGACTACTACGAGCGGATGACGAAGGCGAACGGCGGGCCGGAGCAGGTGACGAACTGGAGCCGCCTGTATCTGGCGCCGGGCGTTGGCCACTGCAGTGGCGGACCGGTCGCGCTCGATTCGTTCGACATGCTGTCCGCGCTCGTTGACTGGGTCGAGAAGGGCACGGCTCCAGCGTCGGTCACGGCGACCGGTCGTGCGCTGCCGGGTCGCAGCCGTCCGCTCTGCGCGTATCCGCAGCACGCACACTACAAAGGAAGCGGTGATACGCAGGACGCGAAGAACTTCGAGTGTCGCGACTGAAAACCATCCTCCCGCCCGATCGTGATCATAGAGGCGGGTCTTTAGACCCGCCTTCAGGCCCGGCTGCGCGCACCCGCACTACCGGACTTCCTCCGGACCTTCTCGCTCAATCAGCAAAACGTCTCCGAACATTGGCGCTCCTCTATGCGTTCTGCTTCGCGATGAGTGACGTCCTCCCGATGCTGTTATTCCAGACGCAGCGGGACTACGCATTCGCCGCCGCGATTCGGTGGGTCCCAACCGCGGTCTCGATCGTCGTGGCTCTGATCGTCGCGGCATCGACGTGGAGTCCGCGGGTTGCCGTCGGCACGGCCCTCACGCTCGGTCTCATCTTCGAAGTGGTCGGGAGCTTCGGAATCGCCATCTCGCAATACGGGGACCCGACTGGCTACGTCCAGTCGCCGCCGTGGGCGGGTCTGTCGTGGGTCGCGGTCTGGATGCTGGCCTACACGGTCATCGTCCCAAGTCCGCCGCGCCGGGCGCTGATTGCCGCGCTGATCTCGGTGAGCTCGGTCCCGATTGTGGTCGGCCTGGGCGTCGCGAGCGGCGCCGCCGTTGTGACGTCGATCAATCCTCTCGGGTTCTTTCTCGTCCTCGTGCTGCCATACCTGCTCGTCGTTCTGCTGGCGTACGTGGGCGCCCGTGTGGTCTACGGTCTCGGCGCGGAAGTCACACGCGCACGTGAACTGGGGAGCTATCGCTTGGAGGAACGCCTGGGCGCCGGCGGGATGGGCGAGGTGTGGCGTGCGCGTCATCGGCTCCTCGCGCGTCCCGCGGCGATCAAGCTGATGCGCCCAGAGGTGTTTGGTGGCTCGAGCCCCGAGCGACAGTCAGAGCTGCAGGCGCGATTCGAACGCGAAGCGCAGGCGACAGCCTCGCTTCGTTCGCCGCATACCATCGAGCTGTACGACTTCGGCGTGTCCGACGATGGCGCCTTCTACTACGTGATGGAGTTCCTCGACGGATTCGATCTCGACACGCTCGTGCAGAAATTCGGCCCGGTGTCGGAGGAACGCGCCGCGCACTTTCTGATGCAGGTGTGCCACTCGCTGGCCGAGGCCCACGAGGCCGGGCTTGTACACCGTGACATCAAGCCCGCCAATGTCTATGTGTGCCGCTACGGGCGCGAGGTGGACTTCGTGAAAGTACTCGACTTCGGGCTAGTGAAGTCGCACGGCCCCGAGGGCGCGACCGAGTTGAACCTGACGCGCGATCACGCGGTTGGCGGTACGCCGGCGTTCATGGCGCCCGAACAGGTGATGGGCGACCGGCCGCTCGACGGGCGGTCCGACATCTATGCGGTCGGCTGTCTGGGATATTGGCTCGTCACCGGGGAGCCGGTATTCACCGGGCGCACCGCGATCGAGATCATGATGCATCATGCGCAGACCGTCCCCGTGCCGCCGTCAGCGCGCACTGAAGTCGCGATCTCCAAGCGATTCGATGCCGTGGTCCTGGCGTGTCTGGAGAAGGACCCGAACGCCCGTCCAGCTACAGCCGACGCGCTGGCTGCGGAGCTGGCAAGTATTGGCCTGACCGCCTGGACGCCTGAGAAGAGACTGCAGTGGTGGGATGCGCATCATCCCGGGACCCCGCGCGTCGCGTAGAATGACGCGCAACGAAATCACTCGAGGAGCTCTCATGAGGACGCGCATCATTCTGTCGATGGCGTTGCTGGCCGCGTTGCCGCTCGGCGACTCGCGTGCGTATGCACATCACAGCAACGTCGGGTTTGCCGTCGAGACGGTGCTCACCGCGACGGGCACCGTCAAAGAGTGGCAATGGTCGAACCCGCACACCTGGCTGATCGTGGACGTCGACGACGGCAAGGGCGGCAAGGTCGAGTGGGCGATGGAAGGACGAGCGCCCGGTGTGCTACTGCGCGCGGGGTGGTCGAGAAGCGTGCTGAAGCCCGGAGACAAGGTGACGGTTCACTACAGTCCGTCGAAGGACGGCAGCAAGGTCGGCATGATCGCGCGTGTGACAATGGCCGACGGTAAAATCCTGCCGAACGCGCCACCAGGAGACTAGCCATGCGAACGTCGCGAATCGTCGTTCCGATCCTGACGGTGATCGCCCTCTCGTCGTCTGTGCAGACGCAGTCGCCGCCAGATTTCGCCGGCGTCTATCGGCCAATCAACGCATTCGGTCCGGCGGGTGGCGGACGAGGGGCGCGCGCCGGCGGTCCTCCCGCCCCCGCTCCGGGTCAGCCGCCGCCGCCACCGACACGCACCGCGCCGCTCTCGGACGGATCGCAGGGCCGGGCGCCGACGGCGCCGCAACTCACGCCTGAATATCTGGCGAAGTGGCAGGCCATGAGCAAGGCACGTGTCGCTGGATCGTCGGAGAACGACAACACCGCGAAGTGTCTGCCACCCGGCATGCCGGCGATGATGAACATGGCCTACGGCATGGAGGTGATGCAGACGAAGGACAAGATCACCTTCTTCAGCGAATTGAACGACGCGCTGCGACGCGTGTATCTCGATGGCCGTAAGCCGACGCCGGCGATCCTCGACGATCCGACGTACGCTGGATACTCTACCGGCCACTGGGAGGGCGACACGCTGGTCGTCGACACGGTGTCGCTACGGGACAACACCTACATCGAAGGCTTCACGCCGCATAGCGATCAGATGACCATCCGCGAGCGAATCCGGTTCGTCTCGCCGGGGATTCTCGAGGATCGGATCGCCGTGACCGATCCGAAGGCGCTCGTGAAGCCGTGGGAGACGGTGAAGACCTATCGCAAGATGACAGGTCCACCGGAAGATCAGCTGAGAGAGTTCGCGTGTGCGGAGGGGATCGAACACGCGAGGTAGGGCACGTCTTTCGGACGTGCCGATCGTAGAGGCGGGTCTTAGGCCCGCCTGGAACTACTTCGCCTTGCCGTCCAACAAGTCGTAGATACGCGTCGCCGCGATCGGTGGAATGCCGGGCGCCTGGATCGGCAGCTGACCCTTGTGCTTCGTCATGTCCACTCGCTTGGCGGCTTCCTCCGCCGACACGCCTTCCTTTTTCAATCGGCTCGTCTCGGCCCAGACGTCGCGCAGATACGCCTGGAAGTAGTCGATCTTGGCCTTATCGGTGAACGCCTCGCCGTGGCCGGGCAGTACCGTTTCGAAATCCAGCTTTTTGAGCGCGTCGAGTGACGCCGCCCACTCCTGCGGATACGAGTCGCTCATGTTCGAAAGTCCCGACGTCAGGAAGTCGCCCGTCATGACCACACGCTCTTTGGGCAGGAGGACGACGACGTCGCCGGCCGTGTGGCCACGGCCGAGATAGCGAATCTGGATCTCGCGATTGCCGCGGAAGAGCGTCATCTGCGTGCTGAGCGTGACGTTCGGTGGCGTCGGCTTCAATTCCTTCTGAGACGCGTAGTTGTTCTCGGTCACCTGCAGCTGGGTCTGCAGCTTGGCCTTTGCCGCCGGATTCTTCTCGTCGGCGATTCGCTTGCGCAGCGTCTCGATCTGTCCGGGCATGCCGTTGATGTAGTTCTGATAGAGCGGCATGCCGGTCGGATTGCCGAGCAGCATCTGTCGCGTGAACTCATGACCGATGATCTGCACGGTCGGATCGAAGATCTGATTGCCGTGTGCGTGATCGAAGTGGAAGTGCGTGTTGATGACCGTCGTCACCGGATTCTTCGTGAGTGTCTTCACCTCTTCGAGCAGCACCCAGGCGGCGGCGGGGGAGACATGGTCGTCCACGATGATCACGTCGTTGTCGTTGACGATCACCGACGAATTGCCGACGACGGCCAGTGAGCCGGTGCCGACAGCATGGTAGACGCCCTCTCGGACCTTGTTGAACCGGAACGCGTTGCCGTTGTGGCTCGTGCCGGCCGGCTTGCGCGACTGCGCAGCAATGGTGGCCAGGAAGAGCGTGCCGACGACACATCCGACGATCAGTCGCTTCATGGGTCTCCTCAACGTCTTTTTGTCGAGCGCATGCTTCAGCATGCGCGTGCAAGTCTACGCCGAGTCCGCATTCTGGCCTATCCTCTCCGTCATGACCGATTCACGAGGACATCTGTCCATGCTGCGGTCGTACACCGCCGCCGACGCGTTGACGATCGGCAACGCGAGCTGCGGCACGATCGCGATCTTTCTGTGTCTCGACTATCTGGCCAGCGGTAGCCCGCGCCTGCTCTGGTACGCCTTTATCCTCTTGCCAGCGGCGCTCGTCTGCGACGTCCTCGACGGCATCGTCGCGCGCACGCTCAACAGGCGGCAGTCGGTCCTCGGCGGCGATCTCGATTCACTCGCCGATGTGATTTCGTTCGGGGTGGCACCCGCGGTGATCGGCTACACGCTGGGTTTGCGCGGTGGCTGGGACGTCTTGTGTCTGACATATCTGGTTGTGTGCGGCGTCAGCCGTCTCGCGCGCTTCAATGTAACCGCGGCGTCACTCGCCGACACGAAAACGGGCAAGGTGAAGTACTTTGAGGGCACACCCATTCCGACGACGATTGCCATCGTAGGTATGTGGGCGGTAGCGTTTGCGCTGGATCGCACGGGGGAGCGTCTGTGGTTCGGTGTCGTTCACATCGGTCCCTGGATGCTGCACCCGCTGGCGCTGATTTACGCGGCCAGTGGCAGCGCGATGATCAGCGCCACGCTGCGCGTTCCTAAACCGTGACAGTTGCAGTGTCCGGCTTCCCGGACGTATGTGGTGTGGAGGTCCGTCGATGAATGCGAAAGTTCAGTGCAAGTTGTTCAGCAGCTCGACGAGGAAGTGGGACGAGCTGGTTGCCGAAGCCTCGGAGTTTGCGTCCGGTCTGGGGAAGGATCGTCTGATCAACATGTCAGTCTCCGCGTCGGGTGGCACCGACTTGTTCGGCATTGGCGGGCAGGGCGCCATCTTCGTCTGGTACTGGGACAAATAAAGTTGTTCGGTTCCCGCCGCACTCGCGTTATCATCAGTGACGCACTTCGGAGAAACCTGTGCATCTGACTTTCAACCAAGCCAAGCGAATCCGTCCGGCCGCGGCGCCACGCGTGAGCGTGTGCGTCGTACTGACCAGGGACGGCTCGATGTGGCTGGACCTGCCAGGTTCATTCGGGTGATGTAGCAGCGAAACCTTCTTCGCGAGGAATCAAGGGCCATCACCTGACGAGGGTGATGGCCCTTTTATTTTTGAGGAGGTTGTTGTGGCGACGCGTATGCGGTGGATCACGTTCGACTGTTTCGGGACTCTCGTGGACTGGCAGGCAGGCTTCGCCGGCGCCGTTCGTCCGATTTTCGGCGAACGCACTGACGATGTGCTCCGCGCCTACCACGCACACGAGGCCATCGTCGAGCAGCTGAAGCCTCACCGCTCGTACAAGGAGGTGCTCGTCACCGCGCTGGCGCGCGCCGCGCAGGAGTGCGGTGTGGCGATGCCGTCAACGGAGACGGCGCGGCCGCTGGCCGAGGCGTGGGCGTCGATGCCGGTGTTCGACGATGTCGAGCCGATGCTGGCGGAGCTTCGTCGCGATGGCTGGCGCCTCGCAGTCCTCACCAACTGTGATGAGGATTTGTTCGGGCTGACCCACCAGCGATTCCAGTCTCCGTTCGACCTGGTGTTGACGGCCGAACGTGTGCGCGGCTACAAGCCGGCGCCGTGGCACTTCCTCGCGTTCGAGCGAATCACGCGCGTCGATCGCCGCGACTGGGTACACGTGGCGAACAGCTGGTATCACGACATCGCGCCGGCCAGAGCATTGGGCATTCAGCACGTCTGGCTCGATCGGGATCGGACGGGGGAGCCTGGTGTGCCGGCACTCGCGCATGTGCATTCCGCGGCGGAGGTGAAGCAGGCGGCGAGTCGCCTCGCCGACCGGGTCGATCCGGCGCAGGTCCCGGTGTATTGCTAAGCGAGTGACCTGGGCTGTCACAAGCCCGGGTCACCATAGCCGCATGGCCGAACTCAACGAGCGCCAGATCGCCCATCGCCGGGCGATGCTGGCGCACATGACGCAAATGGCACGGCGTGGGGAATCGCGGTTTTTTCTGATCCAGGGCGGACGAGGGCGTGCTGACTACAGCGGTAACGCCCGGGCGCGAATCACGTCTTCGTTGAGCGCCACACCGAATCCGGGGCGGTCCGGAATCTCGATGGTTCCACCGGTGAATCGCTCGGCCGGGATCAGCACGTCGGACCGCCAATCGACTTCGCCGTACTGAAGCTCGAGGTAATTGGCGTTCCTCATACCGGCGCATACCTGCACGCTCGCCGCCGTAGATACCGGTCCGCTCGGGTTGTGAGGGGCGACCATCACCGCCGCGTCGGCGGCAACTGCGGCGATTCGTGTCATCTCCAGCAGACCGCCACAGTGCTTGACGTCCGGCATGATCGTGTCCACGGCATGGCGGCCGACCAGCGGCGCAAAACCTGACAACCCGAACAGCACTTCACCGCCGGCCATCTGCTGCTTGATGCGGCGATGGATGGCCACGGTGTCTTCCACGCGTTCGGGAGGAACCGGTTCTTCGTACCACGTCAGGTTGTACGGCTCGAGCCGCCCGGCCACCGCCACCGACTGTTCGACGTCGAAGAAACTGTGACAGTCGATCATGATGCCGACTGAGGGACCGACGGCGGTGCGCATGGCGCGCACGGCGTCGATTCCGGTGTCAATCGCACGGGCGATGTCTGCGGCCGGTGCGGTTGGCGGAGGGAACCCGTCGAACGGCGCCGCCTTGATGGCCGCGAACCCATCGGCGAAGGCGCGTTTCGCGGCCGCCGCGAAGCCGTCCGGAGTGCGCGGGTTGGTCGCCCGGTTGATGTTCGCGTAGACCGGCAGCGTGCCTCGGATCTTTCCACCGAGCAGCACATGCGTCGGGACATCGAGTGCTTTGCCAGCGAGGTCCCACATCGCCTGTTCGATCGCGCTGAACGCCGTGGCGGGGACCAGCCCCTGACGCGCCAGCGGTTCGCCACGTTGGCGATAGGACTCGATCTCGAACGGAGAACGTCCGTTGATCAACGCGAAGAACCGCTCGAGTTCACCGCGCATGCGGGCCGCATCGCTTGTCGTCGTGTTCGCGAAGCCGAAAGCATCGGACGCTTCGCCAAGGCCGACGAGCCCCGCGTCAGTCATCAGCCGAACGAACAGCCACACGGTTCGTGAAGTAGCACGGACGGGCAGTAGATCGACACCCGTGAGACGCAGCCGGGGAACAGCGGCCGCGGCGCGAAGCGGCAGAAAGAGTGAGGCGAGCAGCGCGCTACCGGCGCTGGCCAACAGATCGCGCCGGCCGATCGTCACGCGGGCAGCACGATTGTCTGTCCGATCGCGGTCATGGCGAGGCGGTCCGACTCTTTCACGAGGGCTTCCTGCATACGCTCGATCGGTTCCATGAACGGCTCGCTGCTCAGCCGGAACGACTGATGGTGCACGGGGACGATGAGCCTGGCGCCGGCCGCGTCGGCCATCGTCACGGCCTGCTCCGGGGTGCAGTGGTTATGGATCCACGGGTTGTACGCCCCGATGGGCATGACTGCGGCGTCGAACGGGCCGAACCGCCGATGGTCGGCGAAGACCGGCGTGTGCGCGGTGTCGCCTGCGATCATCAGCCGACGTCCTTCGCGTTCGACGATCCAGCCGGTGTAGCCACGCCAGGCATCGCGGCGAATGCGTGCGCCCCAGTGCTTCACCTGAATCGCGCGCACCAGCACGTCGCCCCGAGGTGTGGCGACGCGTGCCGAGTTGTTCCAGCGAAGTTCCTGAACCGATGAATAGTGGCGACGAGGGAGGAGGTCAGAGGTCCCCGGCCCCATCACGGCCGCGGGGTTGCCGCGGACCGAGCCAAGCGAAGGCGTGTCGAGATGATCGAAGTGCGCGTGCGAGACGAGCACGAGATCGATGTCAGGGAGCTCTGGAGGCGTCAAGGCGCACTGCACCAGCCGCAGCGGACCGAGCGACCCGAGTAGTAGATCGACGCCGATCCGCGGATACAGTGTCGGATCGGTCAGGATGCGAACGCCGAAGAAGTTGATGAGGACCGTGGCATGGCCGAGCCACGCCAGCGTCACGGCGTTCTCAGACCATGAGGCGGGCGATGGCTTGTGCGGCGCTTCGGGCACCTCGCGACCGATCTCGTCGACGCGATCCCTCAAGAAATTGAAGCCCCACGGACCGATGGTCAGCGCACCCAGACCACCGGCGGCGCTGGTGGCGACGAACGCCCGACGATTCCATAGACGGCGTTTCATTGGATCACATCTAGGGTGGGTCCTTTCGGACCCGACTGTTTGAATTGTACGATCGAGGCGATGCCGTCACTGCCCGAAGCCCTGCGCCGCCGCTTGTCGGGACCGTTGCCCGGTCTCGAGGCGCAACTGCGCATGGCCCCGCGGCCATTGATTCCGCCAGATCCATCACTGGAATCCGCTCTGAGGCCGGCTGCAGCGCTCCTCTTGATCTACCCCCACGCGGATGCCTGGCACGTTCCACTCACGGTGCGTGGCTCGGGCCTGCGTCATCACACCGGGCAAGTCTCTCTCCCAGGTGGACGTCTCGACCATGCAGGCGAGTCGGTCGAGGACGCGGCGCTGCGGGAAGCCTACGAGGAGATCGGCGTTGTTCCCGCTGACGTCGAGATCCTCGGGCGGCTGACGTCAATCCCGGTGATCGTCAGCGGCCACCTGCTCCAACCAGTCCTGGGCGTGTCCGCACGTCGTCCGGAATTCACGATCGCCCAACACGAAGTCGAACGTTTGATCGAGCTGCCCGTGTCACGCTTGCTGGAGCCCGATGCCGTAGCCTGGGAAGAGCGCGTGCGAGTGATCCCGCCGCACGGCATGATGAACGTGCCGTACTTCGAAGTGGACGGCGCCCGCGTCTGGGGCGCGACCGCCATGGTGCTCGCCGAGTTCTGCGCACTACTCGCCGACGCTGGAACGTAGGCGTTTCCGCCGAAATCTCCAATATTTTGGGGCCCCGTCGACCGGTGCGGAAGTGTGCAGGGATAAAGCTCCCGCGCCGTGCAGCCGATGCGTTGGTACGAGCCCTGCAACAGAGGGATACAGACAGTAGGCCGCTTGCCTTGCCGCCACCAACGGTGAGGCGAGGAGGTGTCATGGAGTCGTTCGGAGAACTGCTCGCCGTTGACGAACGCCGCACACTGGAGTTCTTCGTGATGGGCCTGCAGGACGTTTCGGAGCGCAAAGTCGATCGGCAGGAGCTGCTGTACAACGCCAGCGTGCTGGCGCACTACGCACAGGTCTCTATCTGTGCCGAACTCGAGATGCCCGCGCCGGAGAATCTCAGCCTCATCTTCGACCAGTTCGTAGTCAACACCGCTCTGCCCGATGACAGCCACCTGATGGAGACCGCTGGCGCGCAGTGCCTGCTCCTCACTGGCTTCTTCGAGGATCAAATGCGAGGGCGTTACAACATCCGTTGGTACTCCGAGATTGGCGCCAACTTCTTCACCCGCGCTGCTACGTATGAAGAGTCGCGTAGCAAGGCACGTCTCCTGACGATGATCGCCAGGCACTTCGAGCCGTGGCGGCAGCGCCAGGCACGCCTCAGCCGCGAGCTTCGCGATCAGCCATATCTGCTCTCACCCACGCCGCGATCGTTGATGTAGGTCGCCGCGCACGAAGTGCGCCGCGCACGAAGTGCGCCGACATCGGTTATCCTCCCGGCACTCCCAGGAGGAACACTTGATGCCGCGGCTTCTCGTTCTCATCGGCCTTATCTTCGTCGTCACACTCAGCAGCGCCGCCTCGACGGCGGCGCAAGATCTCATCATCACCAACGCCCGCATCATCGTCGGCAGCGGTGCGACCATCGACCGCGGGTCGATCGTTGTGCGCAATGGCCGCATCGTGTCAGTCGCCCCTGGCGCGCCGACGGGTGGAAGTGGTCAGACCATCGATGCCAAGGGCATGACGGCCCTGCCCGGATTCATCGATGCGCATCGCCACATCATGGGTGGCAACGACGCGCAGTGGTTCAAGGAGCAGTCGGTGCCGCGCATGCAGGAGTTCCTGGACGCGGGCTACACCACGCTGATGTCGGGCGGTGGCCCTGTGCCGGGCATCCTCGAGCTCAAGAAGCGTGTGGACTCCGGCGTATTGAAAGGCCCCCGAATCATCACGTCGGGCCGCGTGGATCCAGACAACTTCAAGACCGAGGAGCTGGCCCGCGCGCAGGTGCGCAAGTATGCGGAGGCCGGCATTGAGATCATCAAGGCCCGCATCGATCCGGAACCCACGCCATTGCAGCTCTCCATCTTGAAGGTCGTCGTGGACGAGGGAAAAAAGTACAAGCTCGACACGATGGTGCACGCCGTCAGCGTTCCGGCAATGCTCGCCGCACTCGACGCGGGCGCGCAGAAGCTTGTGCACACACCGCACGGCAGCTGGCTGAGCGAAGCCGACGCGCGCAAGGTGGCAGCCGCAGGCGTCGAGACGCTGTCAACCGCGGGCTTTGGACTGCCGGTGTTCGGCGTCTTCAACAAGGACAACATCCCGACCTTCCGCGATGGCGGTAAGTGGCCGGACGCGATCCTCGATGGCAAGGGCCGTGGACGTGAGGCAGGGGAGAAAACGGTGAACGCGCGCACGCTCTGGGATGCGGGCGTGACATACGGATTCGGCACTGATACGAACTATCTACCGCGCGAAGGGTTGAAGCACGAGCTGCGTGCACTGACGCTGATGTTTTCGCCGCAGGACATTATCAAGTTGATGGGACCGAATACGGCAGCGTTCATCGAGAAGAGCAAGGACCTTGGAACGCTGGAGAGTGGGAAGCTGGCGGATATCGTGCTCGTCGAGGGCGATCCGCTCGACCTGATTTACAACCTGCTCAACGTGAAGGTCGTCGTGAAAGGCGGTACCGTCGTCGTGGATCGCAGAGGCGGGTCTTAAGACCCGCCTCTACCCCCACGCTGTTAGAACACCGCTGCGATGTCGAGAATGAAGCCGCTCTTGTTGTAGACCACCGCATGGCCGTCGATGAAGCCGCGACTGTACCCGTA
>Ga0070673_100002240_pt1 | contig 11701 bp, 8 predicted proteins | sample KBSM23metaG_FD_65342 | JGI IMG/M metagenome (GOLD analysis project Ga0070673, IMG submission 65342) | Miscanthus rhizosphere microbial communities from Kellogg Biological Station, Michigan, USA - KBS M2-3 metaG | ecosystem: Host-associated > Plants > Roots > Rhizosphere > Soil ... | reverse complement strand
CGAGATGGGCCGCTACGACGAGGCCATCCCGTGGCTGGAGAAGGCCACGGCGGCCCCGCGATACGAGGCCCCGCACTTCCCCCGCTTCAACCTGGGCCGCGCGTACGTCGCGAAGGAGATGTACAGCCGGGCCCTCGAGGAGTTCCAGCAGGCGCTGCGGCTGCGGCCGGACTACGCCGCGGCCCGCGCGGTGGTCGAGGCGCTGAAGCGGAAGCTGAACTGACCGTCAGCGGCGGCGCTGCTGGATGAGGAACTCCGCGAGCAGGTCCGCGTCGCGGCGGCGCGACGAGGTGCGGCGCGCCACCAGCGCCAGCATGCGCGACGGCGCCGGCCGCGAGAACGGGCGCGAGACGAGCCCGGTACCCTTGAGGATGCCGGCGCCCAGCGTGATCGCGGGCAGCAGCGTCACCCCCAGCCCGCCCTCGACCATCTGGATCAGGGTGGGCAGGCTGGTGGCCTCGACGCGGGATGCCCAGCTGTCGTGGCGGGGCCCGCAGGCGGCGATGACGTGGTCGCGCAGGCAGTGCCCTTCCTCCAGCACCAGCATGTCGCCGGTGTCGATCCTGCGCAGCGCGACCACCTTCTCGCGGACCGCGGGATCGCTGTCGCGCGCCACGAAGAAGAACTCGTCCTTGAACAGCTCGCGCACGTAGAGATCGCCGGTATCGAAAGGCAGCGCGATCAGCGCCACGTCGAGGCCGCCCGCGCGCAGCCGCTCGAGCAGGCGCTCCGTGAGGTCCTCGCGCAGGTAGAGCTTGAGGTCCCCGTGGGCGCGTCGCAGCGCGGGAAGCACTCCGGGCAGCAGGTAGGGCGCGATGGTCGGGATGGCGCCCAGCCGCAGCGGCCCGGACAACGGGCGCGCCGCGGAGCGGGCCGCCTCCGCCAGGTCGGTGGCCGCGGCCAGCAGGTCGCGCGCGCGGGCCACCACGTCCTCGCCCACGGCGGTGAGCCGCACATGCCGCTTGTCCCGCTCGACCAGTTGCACGCCCAGCAGCGTCTCCAGCTCCTTGATCCCGGCGGAAAGCGTGGACTGGGTGACGAACTGCGCCTCGGCCGCCGCGCGGAAGTTCAGGCGCTGGGCCAGCTCGACCAGGTAGCCGAACTGGCGCAGCGTCGGGAGTGGAGGCATCGCTCGTACCTGGGTCGTTGATCGATCGTCTCGATCATTGTAACCAAGATAAGTCGTTGGATCGGTCAGCGTGCTTCGGCCACAATGAGGGTTCGACCTCAGGCGCCACAAGACCGCCAACCGAAACCGCACGCAGAGAGGAGAGCATCCCATGCCCGACAAGGAACACACCCGAAGCGTCAGCGAGAGCGAGAGCCCGGCCATCCCCTCACCCAAGCCCAAGCGGGCCCGGCCGAGGACGAACCAGGACTGGTGGCCGAACCAGCTCGACCTCTCGGTGCTCCACCACCACTCGCACCTGTCCAACCCGATGGAGGACGACTTCGACTACGCGGAGAAGTTCAAGTCCCTCGACGTCGACGCGCTCCGGCGGGACCTCGTGGAGCTCATGACGAAGTCGCAGGACTGGTGGCCGGCGGACTACGGGCACTACGGCCCGCTGTTCATCCGCATGACGTGGCACGCGGCCGGCACCTACCGCATCGCCGACGGCCGCGGGGGCGGCGGCGAGGGCCAGCAGCGCTTCGCTCCCTTGAACAGCTGGCCCGACAACGCCAATCTGGACAAGGCCCGCCGGCTGCTCTGGCCGCTCAAGAAGAAGTACGGGCAGAAGGTCTCCTGGGCCGACCTCCTGGTCCTGGCCGGCAACGTGGCCATGGAGTCGATGGGGTTCAAGACCTTCGGCTTCGGCTTCGGCCGGCCCGACGTCTGGGAGCCCGAGGACATCTTCTGGGGGCCCGAGGACACCTGGCTGGGCGACGAGCGCTACAGCGGCGACCGCGAGCTGGCCAGGCCGTTCGGCGCGGTGCAGATGGGCCTCATCTACGTCAATCCCGAAGGGCCGGGCGGCAACCCCGATCCCAAGGCCGCGGCCCGGGACATCCGCGAGACCTTCGCCCGCATGGCCATGAACGACGAGGAGACGGTGGCCCTCATCGTCGGCGGCCACTCCTTCGGCAAGACGCACGGCGCGGCCCCCGCCACGGGCAACGTCGGTCCGGAGCCGGAAGCCGCCGGCGTCGAGCATCAGGGCATCGGCTGGAACAACAAGTTCGGCACCGGCAAGGGCGCCCACACCATCACCAGCGGCCTGGAGGGCGCCTGGACCAACAACCCGACGAAGTGGGACAACGGCTTCCTCGAGAACCTGTTCAAGTACGAGTGGGAGCTGACCACCAGCCCCGCCGGCGCCAAGCAGTGGAAGCCGAAGAACCCGGAGGCCCAGGGCACGGTGCCGGACGCGCACGACAAGTCGAAGCGGCACGCGCCGATGATGCTGACCACCGACCTTTCGCTGAAGGTGGATCCCATCTACGGGCCGATCGCCAAGCGCTTCCACGAGAACCCGGACCAGCTGGCCGACGCCTTCGCCCGGGCCTGGTTCAAGCTGCTCCACCGGGACATGGGGCCGCGCGCCCGCTACCTGGGGCCGTGGGTCCCCGAGCCGCAGTTGTGGCAAGACCCCGTCCCGCCCGTCGACCATGAGCTGATCGGCGAGCAGGACGTCGCGGCCCTCAAGCGCAAGATCCTCGACACCGGCCTGTCCATCCCGGATCTGGTGTCCACGGCCTGGAACGCGGCGGCCAGCTTCCGCGGCACCGACAAGCGCGGCGGGGCCAACGGAGCGCGCATCCGCCTGGCCCCGCAGAAGGACTGGGAGGCCAACGAGCCGGGCCGGCTGGCCAAGGTGCTGAAGGCCCTCGAGCAGGTCCAGTCGGACTTCAACAAGTCGCAGTCCGGCGGCAAGAAGAAGGTCTCGATGGCCGACCTGATCGTCCTGGGCGGATGCGCCGCCGTCGAGGAAGCGGTCAGGAAGGGCGGCGGGGAGATCCCGGTGCCCTTCGCGCCGGGACGCACCGACACCTCACAGCAGCAGACCGACGTGAGCATCTTCGAGGTGCTCGAGCCGGCCGGCGATGGGTTCCGCAACTACGTCCGGGCGGGGGACCCGCTCTCGCCGGAGACCCGGCTGCTGGACCGGGCCAACCTGTTGAAGCTGACCGCGCCCCAGATGACGGTCCTCGTCGGCGGCCTGCGGGCCCTGGGCGCGAACCACGGCGGCTCGAAGCACGGCGTGTTCACGGACAAGCCAGGGACGCTGACCAACGACTTCTTCGTCAACCTGCTCGACGCCGGCACGGCCTGGAGGCCGTCGTCTTCGGACAAGAACGTCTACGAAGGGAGCGATCGCGCCACGGGCAAGGTCAAGTGGACCGCGACGTCGGCCGATCTCGTTTTCGGGGCGCACTCCCAGCTGCGGGCGCTGGCCGAGGTCTACGCCAGCGACGACGGGAAGGAGAAGTTCCTGCGCGACTTCGTCACCGCCTGGAACAAGGTCATGAACCTGGACCGGTACGACCTGGTCGCCCAGGCCCGTGCCGGGCGTTCGCGCGCCGCCGCGGGCGGACGCTGAGCGCGCGCCCATAGACGCGCGCGGGTGACCTCCGCCGGGTCGCCCGCGCGCGTTGCCTTCTACCCTGCCCGGGGTCTATCGGATCGAAGGGCACGGCCTAGAGCTCCGGAAGCGCCTCGAGTCCCTTGGTGAACCGGCCGGCGTTGCTGCGCTCGGCCTTGGCCAGCGTCTCGAACCACTGCGCCACCTCGACGAAGCCCTCGTCGCGGGCGGTCTTGGCCATGCCGGGATACATCTGCGTGTACTCGTAGGTCTCGCTCTCCGCGGCCGACTTCAGGTTCTCGCGGGTGTTGCCGAAGGGGAAGTCGGTAACCGGGTCGCCCACCGAGCGCAGGAAGTCCAGGTGCCCGAAGGCGTGGCCGGTCTGGGCCTCCGACGTGTCGCGGAAGAGGCCGCCGAGCTCCGGGTAGCCCTCGATGTCCGCCACGCGCGCGAAGTAGAGATAGCGGCGGTTGTCCTGGCTTTCGGCCGCAAACGCGTGCTTGAGGTTCTCGTGGGTCCTGGTCCCCTTCAGGTCCTTCATCGTGCCTCCTTGGGTGGGTGCCCCATCATGCCTGAGAATGGGGCATGTCCGCCGTGGTCGCCTTCATGGACGACCTCATGTTCCTGAGCCGCATCCGCGCGGCCGCGGCCGCCCAGGGCATCCCCGTCTCCTCCGTCCGCACGGTGCCGGAGCTGCTGGCCGCGTGCAGGCAAGGGGCCCGCCTGGTCCTGGCCGACCTCGACACGCGGCTCCCCGTCCTCGACGCCGTCGCGGCGGTCAGGGCGGAGGCCGACCTGGCCGCGCTGCCCGTGGTCGGGTTCTACAGCCACGTCCACGTCGAGCGAGCCGAGGCGGCCCGCGCCGCCGGCTGCACCTGGGCCCTTCCCCGCAGCGCGTTCGTCCGGCAGCTCGACGGCCTGCTGCGCCACCCGCCGGTCGGGATGGGGAAGGCCTGAGGCACATAGCGCGGCTCCGCGGACTCCGGTTGTCGGCACCGCGCCCCTTCTGTTAACCTCTTCCCTCTCATGGAGCAACGCAGGGCCCCCCGGTTCGTCGTGGAGGGCATCCAGGGCACGATGACATCGGCCTCGCAGGTCGAGATACTGAACATGTCCATCAGCGGCGCGGCCATCCGGCTGGACCGCAACCTGCGTGTGGGAGGCGAGTACAGCCTGAGGCTGGAGCTCAACGACACCGTGCTGGCCGTGAAGGGCCTGGTGGTCTGGTCGGTGCTGAGCGAGATCCAGAAGGGCCGGGAGGACGAGACCAAGCCCTTCTACTCGGCGGGGATGAAGTTCAAGGACATCCTCAGCCAGAGGCTCATGGAGCTCCTGGAGTTCATCGACCAGCACAAGATCGTCCAGGAGAACCGCCTGGGCGGGCTGCGCTTCCACATCGACGCCCCCGGCAAGGCGCTCCTGGACGTCCCCTACACCTATCGCGTGCGCGTCATCTCGCTCTCGGGCCTCCTCATGGAGACCGAACAGCCGTTGGAGATTCGTCAGTCCTATCCCATGGAGGTCACGCTGGAAAGCGGAGAGACGGTCCGTTTCACGGGACGCGTGGCGTACTGCTCCGAACCGGCCGACGGCGCGTCCAAGCACTACGAGATCGGGGTGGCCTTCGCCGACATGGCGGCCGGGGACCGGTCGCGGCTCGCGAAGTTCCTCGAGACGCTCTCGCGCAAGGCGCCGCCGTCCGGCCCGACCGCCAACCAGCCGCCGAGGAAGCCGTGACCCGGCGCTGGCTGCCCGCGGCCGCGGCCCTGGCGGCGGCGATGCTCTCCCTTGCCGCGCTGGCCCCGGCGGATCCCGCGCAAACGCCCAAGGCCACGGCCGCGGCGAGCGGAGCGGAGCTACCGTCGCCGGCCCGCCTGGCCGCGGTCCACGACTACATCCGGAAGAGCTGGACCACCCTGAGCCGGTCGCTGCGCGACCTGCCCGCCGCCGCCCGCGACCCCAAGCTCCACCTCGCCGAGGGGAAGCCCTGGCCGGTCTACTTCGCCTCGCGGGAGAACCAGGCGGACATCGAGGCCACGCTGAAGCGCCATCTGTCGGCGGCCGACGTGGCCACGATCGAGCTGCGCCCGGTGCCGCCGTGGCTCAACCAGATCCGCGAGCACGGGCTGCTCTATCTGCCCCGCCCCTACGTGGTGCCGGGCGGCCGCTTCAACGAGATGTACGGCTGGGACAGCTACTTCATCCAGGTGGGGCTGTTGCGCGACGGGCTGCTGGACGCCGCCCGCGACATGACCGACAACTTCGTCTACGAGATCGAGAACTACGGCACGCTGCTCAACGCCAACCGGACGTATTACCTGACGCGCTCCCAGCCGCCCTTCCTGACGCGCATGGTGATGGGGGTCTACGAGCAGGAACACAAGCGCGCCTGGCTGCGCGCCGTCTTCCCCGCCGTGGAGAAGTACTACGACTTCTGGACCAGCGAGCCCCACCTCGTCCGGGCCACGGGCCTGTCGCGCTACTACGACACCGGCGACGGCCCCGCCCCGGAGGTGGAGAGCGACGAGAAGGACGCCCAGGGGCGGACGCACTACGACCGCGCCCGCGAGTACTACAAGACCCACCAGGTCACCGACTACGACGTGACCAAGTACTACGACGCCCAGAAGGACACCCTCACCCCGCTCTTCTACAAGGGCGACCGGTCGATGCGGGAGTCGGGCTTCGACCCCTCGAACCGCTTCGGCCCGTTCAGCGTGGACATCATCAACCACGCGCCCGTCTGCCTGAACTCGCTCCTCTACCAGATGGAGAAGGACGGCGCGGCGATCGCGCGCGAGCTGGGCGATCCGGCCGTGGCCATCACCTGGGAGGGCCGCGCCCGCGAACGGCAGCGGCGCATCGACCAGTACCTGTGGGACGAGGAGGCCGGCCTGTACTTCGACTACAACTTCGAGACCGGGAAGCGCCGGCATTACGAGTTCGCCTCCACCTTCTACCCGCTGTGGGTGGGAGCGGCCTCCAAGCAGCAGGCGGCGCGCGTGGTGAAGAACCTGCCGCTCTTCGAGGCGCCGGGCGGCATCCTCACCAGCACGCAGGTCACCGGCAACCAGTGGGACGCGCCGTTCGGCTGGGCGCCGATCCAGCTCATCGCGGTCGAGGGCTTGCGGCGATACGGCTACCAGGCCGAGGCCGACCGCATCGCCCGCAAGTTCATCTCGCTCGTCACCAAGGAGTTCGAGGAGCACGGCACGATCGTCGAGAAGTACGACGTGAAGCGCCGCGAGTCGGACGTGGCCGCCGACATCAAGTTCGGCTACAGCGGGAACCAGGTCGGCTTCGGCTGGACCAACGGCGTGTTCGTGGAGCTGCTGGCGGGGCTCGAGGCCTCACGCGCGGCGCGACCGGCCGCGCGCCTCGGCGCGCCGGTCAGCGAGCCGCGGCCTTCTCGGGTTCGAGAAGGCGGTTCACCAGCTTCGGCAGACCCTCCACGTCCTTCCCCCTGACCACGGCCAGGACGGTGCCGCGGTCGTCGGTGGCGAACACCGTGGGCAAGACCAGCCCGGGCCCGCCGGTCGCCCGGCTGAGGGCCTCCAGCCGCTCGTAGGACGCCTCGTCCACCATCAGGATCGGGAAGCCCACCCGCGCCTCCTTGACGAAGCGCCGCGCCTCGGCCCGCTCGTCCGCGTCCGGGATGTGGATGGCGATGCCCACCGCGGACAGCCCCTGGCCCGCGCGCGCCTCGACCAGGCGGGCGATGCGGGGCATCTCCTCCTTGCAGCTGGGGCACCAGGCCGCCCACAGGACGACGAGGTTGACGCGGCTGGATAGCGTCAAAGGATGGGCTTGACCGTCGAGACCGGTCATGATCAGGGAGGGGAATGTCAGGCCGTCCGGCACCGCGGAGCTCGCCGTGTCAGGTAGGCCCGCAACCTCCGCGGCCGGGTTTTGAGCTGCCCAGACGTGCCATTCGACCACGTACCCGTCCGTGGGCGTCAGGCGCTCGCCCTGGAGCGGTCCGGCCAGCGCCTCCCCGTCGCCGGACCAGTCGCTGCCGGTCTCGGCGTCGTTCATCACGGCCTGGCTGCCGGCCGATCGGCGGAAGGTGAGCTCGCGGCCCTTCACCCGCCGTTCGTAGGCGGCCACATCCAGCGGGCCGCGCGCCACGACCACCACCGGCAGGCCGCCGGCGCTGTCGTTCGCGATCCCCTGGCGCTCGCGGAGCCACTTCAATGGATACGCCTTCCCGGCCCACGGCCTGTCGAAGCCGGTCGTTCCCCTCTCCGTTTCAAGACCGTTCTCCATCCCGTACACCAGCTCGTTCTCCGGCAGGCGCGGGTCCCACGCCTGGAGCGTGGATCCCATCTCGGTCACGATCCCCCACTTGCCAGGCTCGTACCAGGAGCCGTGCCCTTCGCGGGCCGTGGCCGGCGCCCAGACCACCTCGCCGCGCGGGTGGCCGGCCGTCCATTCATCCCAGCGGGTGACGGTCATGGGCACGCGCTCGAGCTTGCGCCCCGCCAGCGGCCCCTCCAGGGCGCGCCCGCTGAAGGGCGCCCACAAGCTGCGCGTCTGGCGGTCGCGGAGAATGATGGTCCCGTTGTAGACGCCGGCCACCTCGAAGACGAGCGCGCGGCCGTCCACCGTCCTCTTGAACGCGGCCGCGCCGCTGCACTGCTCGCAGAAGGCCAACGCCACCGGCTCCCCGCCCAGGACGTCGTCCACGACGTGGAAGTTCTTGGCCACCCACCACGGGTAGGCTCGGCTCTCGCCGGAGACGGTCACGCCGAAGACGAGGTCCTCGTCCTTCATGTGCGTGGCGGCGGCCACGGAGCGGACCGCGGGGCTCTCCATGGGCGGAGAGGCGGCGGCGATCGCCCGACCGCGGATGTGGTCCTCGATGCGCGGGGGCTTGGCCAGGACCGTAGGACCCACGAGGGCCATCATGACGACGACCGCGGTCGTCTGGAGGGAGGGTCGCACGTCAGCGCCAACTCGTCCCGGGACGAGTATCACGGTAACACGTGCGCCGCCGCGCAACGTTCGGGCCGACTCTCCAGCTCGCGAAGCATGGCGCGGGCCCGGCTGAAGTCTGCCTGATACTTCAGCACTTCAGCCAGTGTCTCCCGCGCCCTCGCCGTCTCTCCCGCCTGGCATAGCCCGGCGGCCAGGTTCACGCCGGCCTCGCTCAGTCCGTGATTCTTCCCGAACACTCCTTGCCACAACGCGAGCGCTCTTTTCAGATCGCCCTTGCTCGCGTAGATCACACCGAGGTTGGTCGCCGCCTCCGGGGCGTCGGGGCCCGCTTGGAGCGCCCGTTCGTACAGCTCCGCGGCCGGTCCGTTCCTCCCGAGCTGCTGGTAGAGAAAGCCCAGACGGACGAGCACCTCGGCGTCTCCGGGATACCGCGGGAGGGCCTCGGCCAACAGGCGGAGCGCCTCTTGGGAGGCGCGTGCGTCGCCCCGCAACGCCACCTGCGCGTAGGCGAGCCCCAGGTCCCTTGGCTCGGCCTTGGCCGTCCCAAAGGGCACGAGGCTGGGAGGCAGAGACGCGGGCGGGCCGGCAACCGTCTTCCCCGCACGACGCGGGATGCGATGGTCCGTCACTTCAACGTGGCCGCCGTCCACGCTGTCTTCGCGAGGCATATGACATCCGATGCAATCCGGGGAGCCCCGTTGATGACCGTCGGCGAAGGACCTCGCGTGACAAGACAAGCACCTGTCGCGGTAGTAGGCCACCCGCTCAGGCGCCGGCACGGACGTGTGAGGGTCGTGACAGGTGATACACGCCATCCGGCCTTGGCTGCGCTGCGCGCAGCGGCTCAGCGCCAGGGCCTCCACCTGGCTTATGGCCCCCAGCGCGCCTCGCCCCGCGTTGTCGTAGACGAACGTCAAGGCGTACTCCGAGAGCAAGTCGCCGGGTCGGTACATCTCCAGCGTCTTCCCGGGGCGGCTCACGCTCGCCTCGCCCGGGAGGTGGCACTGGATGCACACCGAGTCGCGCCGCTCGCCTGTGAGACGGGCCGGGTTGACCAGGACGCCCATGCCCCGTACATGCTCTCCGCCGGGTCCGTGGCAGCGCTCGCAGCCCACGCCGTCCTGCAGGAATGGCGCCGAGCCATATCGATTCGAAGTGCCCGGCGCCGGCGGCTGGATCCGGCTCGCGTGGCAGAACAGACAGGCGGGGGGGGCCGGCTTCAGCTCCATCTCGCGCGGAGGGTGGTATTCGGGCGACATGTCCCAGCCCTTCTTCTGGACGTAGTAGTTGATCGGCGACTTGTAGAGGAGGCCTTCGTTCTCGAACAGGAAGGTGCTTCCGCGCGTGTTCGAGCCCACGTAGTACTGGAGCTCGTGGCGGCCGCGCATCCCGGGATCGCCGGGCCTCTCGTAGCTGAAGTAGACCTTTTCCTTCTCGACCGAGATGCGGTACAGGACGCCCGACGACTCGTGCCGGAAAGAGCCCTCGATCAGGTGCCGCGCCGCCGGGCCGCTCGTGCGCGCCATCGCGGTGTGCGAGTAACGTTCGTAGATCTCGCCGTGGCATGCCCCGCAGGCCTGGTTGCCCACGTACTCTGGCTCGGCGGCTGGGCTGGCGGCGAGGGCGGGGACCTTGGTCGCCGTCGCGGCACACAGGGCAAGCATTGGCGTGCCCATCGCGGCCACCGTCAACCAACCGGCGCCTGGCCTCCCCACTGTCCGCGACTATAACTCCGGTCGTTTGCCAAGGCGCTCTTCACGGTTTCCGGGAGCAAAGAAAAAGGAGGAGGGGCTTACGGCCCCTCCTCCCGTGTGCGCCGGCAACCCGGCGCTACGGCTTCAGAACTGGAACCTCAGGCCGAACTGGAGGTTGCGCGGCTGCCAGTTCGGGCCCACCGACGTGATCCGGCCGGCGTTGGGGTTGTCGTTCCCGGGCACGCCAACGGTCGTGTCGGGGTCCCCCAGGGTGACGTGGTTGAAGACATTCGTGGCCTCGATGCGGAGTTCCAGGTTGGTTCTGTCCGTGAAGTGGAACCGCTTGAACAGGGAGGCGTCCACGTTCCACATCCCGGGGCCGATGAGCGAGCCGCGCTCCATGTTCCCGAAGGTGCCCACCGCCGGCCGCGAGAACGCGCTGCCCGGGGAGCCGATCGCGGTGGCGTTGAACCACCGGTCCTTGCTCCCGCCGCCGGCCGAGATGTCGCCGATCACGTCGGGGCGGTTCGGCCCGGTGTCGCGGTCCTGACCGTTGTCGCGGTAGTCCACGTTGAGGTGCCGGCCGCTGGCGATGGTGCCCGCTACGTTGAACTGCCAACCCCCGATCAGGGCATCCGTGAAGCCGGAGGCATCGCTCGCGTACTTCTTGCCCTTGCCGAACGGCAGCTCGATGTTGCTGGCCAACGTGAACAGGTGCGTCCGGGCCCACGCCGGCGCGCCGTACTCCAGGTCTCGGTCGAAGAAGTACTGGTCGGTGCCGTGGTTCCGGACCCTCTGCAGCGTGTAGGACACCAGGGCGGAGTAGCCCTTGGTGAACCGCTTGGTCAGCTTGGCCTGCATCGAGTGGTAGTTGTTGTCCGCGCAGTTGCAGAGGTAGCGCAGGTCGGTGGTGAGGCCGAAGGGCGCTCCGTATCCGCCCACCGGGCCGTTGAAGAACGGCCGGCGGTCGTTGCGCGGCACGTCGGGGAAGCCCTGGAGGATCGGCTGGTTGAAGTTGATGTCCGGCCCGTCGCCGTTGAAGACGTGCGTGCCCTTGTTGCCCACGTAGCCGATCTCGGCCGAGATGTCCGGGGTGAGCTCGCGCTGCACCGTCAGGTTCCAGGCGTCGACGTAGTTCAGCCGCTGTTGTTCGGGCATGATCGAGGGATTCACGCCGTCGGGGGCCAGGAACCGGCCGTTCGCTCCCACTTCGGGGAACACGGGCGGGGGCGGGCCCTCGGCCAGCGTGAAGATCTTCTCGAAGTTCTCGGGCGCGTTCAGGGTCTGGCGCGCCAGGACGGGCAGGTTCTGGGTCACGCTGTGGCCGAAGGTGGACCCGAACACGCCGATGTCGTAGCTACGGCCGTAGCCCATCCGCACCACGGTCTTCTCGTTGAACTGGTACGTGATGCCCAGGCGCGGCGCGATGTTGATCTTGTTCTTGATGTCGCCGTCGAGGCCGATGCCGCCCACGCCCGCCACCTTCATCTCGCCCGTGGCGACGTCGAAGAAACCCGCGTTGCCGGGCTCGTTGACGGACTGCGG
>Ga0070673_100002238_pt1 | contig 11708 bp, 20 predicted proteins | sample KBSM23metaG_FD_65342 | JGI IMG/M metagenome (GOLD analysis project Ga0070673, IMG submission 65342) | Miscanthus rhizosphere microbial communities from Kellogg Biological Station, Michigan, USA - KBS M2-3 metaG | ecosystem: Host-associated > Plants > Roots > Rhizosphere > Soil ... | reverse complement strand
GGTCAAGGGGCAGCAGGGTGAAGTGCTGTACGACCCGGAGACGAACCAGATCGTGCGCGACTACTCCGGCCGGCTGCACGCGTACAAGACGGCCATGGACGCTGCCGACCGCGAGCGCAAGATGTTCGGCGTGGATGAGGCGACCAAGCTGAGCATCGACACGGGCGAGGATGAGGCGTCGCGCAAGGTCGCTCAGGAGGCGGGCGCGTACCTTAACCAGGGGGACGAGAGTGAGTGAGGACCCGTTGATCGCGGCTGAGGCGCGCACCCTGGACGCGGAGCGTGCCAACCAGGAATTGCGCGACATCATCGCCGCTTTGCTGATCAAGTACGCGTCGTACGTGCCCGATACCGGCACGCGCCGCGCCGTGTTGAATCCGGACGTGCTCGGCTCCGTCGAGCCGTCGTTGCTCCACGTCGACACATCCGTGCCCGGCATGGTCACGATTCGATACGGGGCACCCTGATCCTGCCTCCGTCCTCTATACTGGACGCAAGCAGGAGGTGGGGGTGAATGGTATGCGTGGTGACGTCGTGTGGGGCTAGCCCACCCATAAGCGGCTCGGATCTCTTCGGAGGTCCGGGCCGTTTCTTGTTGCGGCATCCGCTCCCATCCTGTCTGCTATAGTGGACGCAGCAAGGCAGGCAGCCCACTACTCGCCACCCGCCAACAGGAGCCGTCATGACCAAGCCCGAGCCCGCCGACCGGCCCATCTGCGGAGAGCCCGCCGACACGAGCCGGTTCTTCCACTGCCTCAAGGAGGCCAACCACTACGGCGAGCGGCACCACGTCGACTTCGGCGTCGGCTCGTACACCTGGGGCTACGTCCCGACGCCCGAGGACGATCCCTGGACGCCGGGCGAGTACGACCCGACCGGACCACTGCGATCACGTGCAGAGTAGACACACTCGCTCACCCTTGCTATAGTGGACGCAGCAAGGCAGGCAGGGACAACTACAGAGCGGGAGAACCACCATGATCAAGGCACTCATTCCCACGCGCGCTGACGAACTGATCCCCGGCATGCGGGTAGACGCGAAGATCGGAGCGGGCCACGTGGACGAGGTTGAGTCCATCCGGTACATCGACGTCCCCGGGAACCGCGAAGATCGAGTAGTAATCACCTTCAGGGGGACCGCGATCTGCAATGAGCGTGAGGTCCGCGCGAGCACGATGTTCGACGTTATCCCCCTGGACTGATCAACACAGAACCCCGACCCGAAAGGGTCGGGGTTCTGTGTTGCGCCTACCTCCCCTATGCGCTATAGTGGACGTATCAAGGCAGGCAGCGAGCGAGGGAGATTCCCGATGACCAGGATTCCGGTATATGTGCAGCGGATCAAAGAGGCACGCGTCCAACTGACCAGCCTCGACCCGTTGAACGAGAGCGCGTTCGATCTGATCAGTGAGGTGATCTGGGACATTCAGCATTCGGCCAGATCCATTCGCCTTTGGTTCAGCAAGGGAACGCCGGCTACGACGTCCCTGGACAACGTTGCGGACATCTTGGTCTACCTGGACCTGCGTAGTCCCGACGCGCCCAAGGTGCTAGACGAAGCGGCCAAGGCGCTGGATGAGTGCGTGAGCGCGCTCGGGTACTGATCCAACCAAGATCCCCGGACCGATGGTCCGGGGATCTTGCCGTACCATAGGGGACGTGGCTCGATACGACGCGGGGTGGCATAAGCGCCTGCGTACCCTGCTGTGCGACCTGCCGCACCGCACGCCCGAAGAACGATCCGCCATCCGGCGCGAGCTGGCTCGAGATCCGGTCGCGTTCGCGATCATCTACATGCCACATCACCTGCGCGATCCAAACGGGAAGATCACGTTCGCCGAAGTCCACTACGAGTGGGCACGCGCCGCGCTCACCTGGACGAACGGGCTACCCGAGCCGCAAGAGGAACGGCACGCCTTCATTGCGCCCCGCGAGACTGGTAAGTCGACGTGGTGGTTCCTGATCTTGCCCATGTGGGGCGCGGTCAATGGCCTGATCCGGTTCGCGGTCGCGTTCGCCAACGCGGACAGTCAGGCAACCGGCCACCTCACCACGTTCAAGCGTGAACTCGAACGCAACGTTCTCTTGCGCGCCGACTACTCCGAACTGTGCCAGCCCGCGCGGCAGCAGTCTGGTGGCACTGTCGGGGACCGGCAGGGCATGCTGCACAGCAGGGCCGGGTTCGTGTTCGCCGCCAAGGGCGTCGACTCGGCCACGCTCGGACTCAAAGTCGGCGAGCAACGGCCAGACCTGCTGATCTTTGACGACATCGAGCCGCACGAAGCGCAGTACAGCCCAGAGCAAGCTAAGAAGCGCCTAGGCACCATCACGGACGCACTGTTCCCACTCAACATTCGCGCCCGCGTCGTCATGGTCGGCACCGTCACCATGCCCGGCAGCGTCATGCACCAACTCGTGAAGTCAGCGAACGGCACCTTGGAGCCGGACGAGGGTAAGTGGATCGCGGACGAGAAGATCAAAGCCCATCATCACGTGCCCATCCTGGCCGACGACGGCACCGAGCGCAGCATGTGGCCGGAGAAGTGGCCGATCGATTGGCTGCTCTCGATCCGTCATACTCGCAGTTACGCGAAGAACTACCTTAATGACCCGCTGGGCATGGACGGCGATTACTGGACGTCGGACGATTTCAGGTACGAGTGGTCCGGGCCACCCCCCACGCGCTGGCTGTTGCAGCTCGACCCTGCCGTCACCACCAAGGGCACGTCCGACTACACCGGGTGGGCCGTGGTCGCTTACCGGCCCCGGATGCCCGAGCACCCCCCGCGCGTGCTGGTGGTCGCGGCCGGGCGGGTCCGCCTGACCGGGGAGGCGCTGCGCGCGTGGGTGATCCGCAAGCTGACCGAGTATGAGCGCATCCGGGCCGTTCGCGTGGAGGTGAACCAGGGCGGCGAGCTGTGGTTCACCGTGCTCCACGACCTGCCCGTCAAGCTGTTGGTGCACTCGTCCACCGAATCCAAAGAGGTGCGATTCTCCTACGCACTGGACTACTACCAGCGCGGCGGTGGCATGGTCGTCCACGCTGAGCGCATCCGGGCAGCCGAAGAGGAAATGGTCGCGTTCCCCCGCGCCCCGTACGATGACGTCGCCGATGCTGTCGTGTCCGGTGTGTTGTTTTTCCTGAAGGACGTGCCGTTGGCGGACTTGACGGCCGAGACAAGGAGTTATCTGTGACGGTCACCTGTCGATCCGTAGGCTGTGGACATCCGGTCGAATGGCACACTGGCGCGAACACCACCAATCCCGAGTGTGAGTGCTGTTCGTGGCGCAAGAACCTGCCAAATGCCCGGTGGCAGACTGGACCGCTGGGACTGCCTGTAGTGATCGAGGGGAACGCCGATGACCGGTAGCGCCGACCTGATCGAGGGATTCACCGCGATCGAGGAACATGTCGAGGCCTACAGGCGCGCCGACGACTACGCGACCGGCACCATCCCTGAGCGGTTCGCGTCCGCGAAAATCCGGGAGCGCCTGCGCGGCTCTGGCGACGCGTACCGGTTCCGGCTGGCCCGAAAGCCCATCACAGCCCTGACGAACCGCGTCGGCATCGCCTCGATCACGTCGAGCACCGGAGAGTCCGTGGACGCGCGGGTCGAGCTGATCCGCAAGGCTAACAACATGGACGTGCAGGAACCTTTCATCATCGATCGGGTAGCCACGTACGGCGACGCGTACCTGTTCGTCTGGCCGGTCGATACCGGAGATGACGAGGATGATGGCGTCTTGACGCCGACTGAGAGGTTGCTCCGTGAGGCTGGCGTAGAGCTGACCTACCAGTCACCCCTGAACTGCCGCGCCATGTACGAGTCGGAGGATGGCCGGCGCTGCCGGTACGTCATCCGCCGCTGGCTCGAGAAGACGGACGCGGGCGCGGTCTGGCACGCTGAGTTGTACTACCTGGGGTACATGGAGGCGTGGATCTCGGACCCGGGCGCATCTGGCCTGGACCCCGCGCAGTGGAACCCGGAGATGATCGATGGCGAAGAGTGGCCGGTTGAGTACGACGCCTCGCAGATCGTGATCAAGCACCTACGGACCGGGCTGCCGTACGGTCGGCCGCAGCACATTGACGCGTACGGTCCCCAGGATGCGATCACCAAGGCCATCGTGACGATGGTCGATGTGGACCTCGAGGCGCACGGCTACCCGGAGCGCGCGCGACTGGTTGACGAAACCGCCGCTCAGGACACCGCTCGGGATACGGTCAACTGGGGCGATGACGCGAAAGCGCCGGACGCGGACAGGCAGGCCGCACAGCCGGGCGGCCCCGGTACCGAGAAGATCTACCGTGCCACCAAGAGTGTGATTCAGTTTCCAGCGCCAGACCCGACACAACTCGTCAAACTGGTAGAGCAGTGGGTGCCGCTCATGGCGGTCGCCACCGACACGCCCGCGTGGGAGTTCGACCCGTCCACCGGTCAGCAGTTGTCCGGCATCGCGCGGTGGTACGCGGAGAAGCCGCTCCGGGACCGAGAGAGGGTGTTCAAGCGCTACCTGCTTCAGTTCATCCGCGAGACGTACTCGCTGGCGCTGGAAATGGTGGGGATTGAGGCGGGAGACCTGGACGTCGCCTGGACGCCGCCGGACGTGGCGTCCGATCCGGACTGGTGGGCCGTGGCCGGCATCCGTGAGGGCATGGGCGTACCACGGGAAGAGATCTTGATCGAGGCCGGCTACCTGCCAAACAAGGTCACCGAGTTCCTGGACGCGAAGTCGGACGAACGGTTCTGGGCTGAGCGAGTCGCCGTCCTGTCCAGCCTTGGTGAAGCGCTCAACCAACTGTCCGGTCCGGTGTCCATGGGGATCATCGACGCCGCCAAGGTGTCCGCCCTGGTGGACAAGATCATGACCGACGCGGGCGAGCCCGCGATCGGTGGCGACGGAGAGAAGGACGAGCCGCCGCAGCCCAAGGTCATCCCGGGTCAGGTCGTGCCGACTGAGCAGGTGCCGACCGAGTGATCCCGCGTAGCGTACGGCACCGACGTGGGCGCTACCGCTGGACGTGGGGGTATACCTGGATTGACACCCCGTACGTCCGCCGGTTGCACCGTGAGGCGTTCGGCGACCATGCCTGTCAGTGGTTTCCATCGTGACGCAGCCCGTTCCGGCCGTGCCAGATGACGAGTCGATCGCGTACGAGATGGCAGCGGTCACGGCCGTAGTCGGCCCGATCGCCGCTCAGGTCGCCGCCGCGTTCGCGGTTGCGTCAGTGGCCGTGGCCGGTGGCACGATCACGGGCGCGGCAGCGGTCGCGCTCGGGCACGCACTCGCGCAGCGCCTTCGTGGCGTGTCCTGGCCGGACAGGTCCGCCGTACTCGCGGACAGGATGCAGGGCGCTGTCCAGCTCGGAGTCCGGACAGCACTGGACAGCCTGCCCCGGGCGGACAGGCCGGATACCGTGCCCGTGTCCAGTCCAGACAGGGTGCCGGACATCGACGCGACCGTCCGGGGCAGGCTGTCTGAGGCGGCGGACATCGCTGCCGCAACCGGACTCGCGTCCAAGCGCGACCTTGACCGAGTGTCCGGCCGCGCCAATGCCGGGCTCGCTCGGGCGCGCGGGGCGGTGCGGTATGCCGTCAACAACGGGATCAACTCGGGTACGGCGGACACCGCTCGCGCCACAGGGAAGCGGACAATCTGGGTTGCCGAGCGCAACGCGTGCCTGCACTGCCTCGCGTACGCCGGGTGGGCGACCGAGCCGGATCAGGAGTTCCCGCACGGCCTGACGTTCGATCCTGCCGGCGGCCTGCCCGTGCACGACCTGCTCTTGTGGCCCCCTCTGCACGCAAATTGCCGCTGCCGCATTGCGTTGCATGATGGACCGGCCGGGCCGCCACCCGCTGATCGTTCCCGCGTGGACCCTGCCGCCCGGCTCGCGGCGGAAGCGCGGCGTTCAGTGGTGTACCAGTGGTCGGATTACGCGTCTAGGAATGCCGCCCAAGGGGCGGCGACAGCCTTGCTCGATCAAGGTGCTGCCCTGGCCGATAGTGTGGAGAGACGGGCTCGCGCGGCGCTTCGTGCCGGGCGGACAGTGAGGAGACCAAGGTGAGCACGGACAACGAACAGCCGGACGCCGAGCCGGACGAGGCGGACACCACTACCGAGACGGACACTGCCGAAGAGGACACCTGGACGCCGCCGGACAGGGCGGCGTGGGACAAGCTGACCGAGAAAGCCAAGACGCGTGACCAGAAGTTGCGCGAGGCGCAGGCTGAGATCAGGCGACTCAAGACGCCGGACAGCGCGGACAACGAGCCAGACCCCGTGTCCGTGGCGAACGCGCGGATCGTCCGGGCCGAAGCGAAGTCTGTCCTTGCCGCCGCTGGGATCACGGACAGGGGCGACGTCTCCGCAGTGCTGGGCGTACTCGACCTGTCCAGTATCGAGGTGGACGACGACGGCGAGGTGGACTCCGACGCCCTGGAAGAGGTGGTGGAAAGGCTGCGCAGGGCGTTCGGTGGTGCCCCCACCCGGCCGCGCCCGCCAAGGTTGGACACGCGGGATCGTGGAGGCTCGCGTGGTGAGCCGGTTGATCCGGACACGGCGCGTCGGCGTCGGTTCCTGACCGGGGGCAGGTAGGCTGTAGCCTCCACGGAGGGCTGGCCGTCCCCGCACAGCGGTCAGAGAAAGGGCATCGACCGATCTTCCCCGATCTCGGTCGATGCCCTTTCCCTTTGCCCTCTCCCGCCCTATGGTGGACGTAGCAGGTTCACTATAGGGAGGAAAGATCATGGCGGACAACAACGCGGGCAGTCAGGCGACCGCAGCGGCGGCATCGAACGCGAAGGAGCTGCGCGAGTACTTCGCGGCCCAGCGCGCGAAGCAGGGCAAGTAGGGGTTGCGCTCCCTGGGTACGTCCACTATAGTTGGGGTGAGTCGGGCCCCGAGACGCAACCCGATGGGTCGGCATCGACACCTAGCCCGACAGCTAACTGGCGCAAGGAGAGCAGCCGTGAAGAACCGAGACATCGAAATGCAAAAGGCCGTCCGCGACACCTACGGTCAGATGGACCGCAAGGAGATCCCGTACATGGAGGGGATCGCCAAGCTCGGGGAGATCGCAGACGAGCATCTCGCCAAGATCAAGGCCGAGAAGGGCTGCGATCGCTAGACCCGCACCAACCTCGATCCCCCGGACCTGTAGCGGTCCGGGGGATCTTGCTTTCGGGGTTGCGCCCGATCCCTACGTCCACTATAGTTGGGGATGCAAGCAAGGCAGCGAGCGAGGGAGTTTGAGATGATCCGCATTGCGAGCATCGCCGACGTGATCGACCGGGAAGTAGCGCCCGCCCTCGGTGAGTTTGGCGACGACTACGACCTTGAGGCTATCGCTCGGGAGGCTTTCGAGTTCCGGACCGACTGCGACGATCGGGGGAACCTTCTACTCGACACGCAGGGGTTCGAGCAGATCGTCAGCGAGGAAGAGTTCTGGGAGATCGTGGAGCGACACGCGAAGCGCTAGACCCGCACCACCCTCGATCCCCCGCTCTCCGAAGAGAGCGGGGGATCTTTTCGTTCAGGGGTTGCGCTCAGTCCCCACGTCCACTATAGTTATGGCATGGCGAAGACCAAGGAACAGAAGCTTATCGGCAAGACCATCCGGATCAAGAACGGCGATGATGACCACGGCATTGTGCGGCACGTGATCGGCGAGGGTCGGACCGCGCACTACGAGGTGCGGACCATGAGCGGAATCGTATGGCTGTTCCGCGATCAGTTCACGCTCCCCCGGCGCTAACCCGCACCACCCTCGATCCCCCGATCTCTTCGGAACCGCATCCGTCACGACAGTGGCCGGATTGTGGCTACGCGCGGCTGATACTTTGCGCCCCTGAGTGACACTTTGGTGCTCAGGGGCGGCACTTTGCGCTATGATCGCGCTCAGGTGGCCTGGACAGGCACCAGCACGGCCACTCGGACGAGAGCCGGACATCCCATCCGTTGATCTCTCCGAAGTGGAGTAGGTGCATGACCACCAATCGTCAGGACCTCGAAGTCCTCATTCCCGTTGAGGTCTCTCAGGAGGTCATCCAGCAGGTCGCCATGACCTCGGTCGTGGAGCGCATCGCACCGCCCGAGACGATGACCTCGGACACCAAGCAGGTAGCCCGGTTCGGCGGCTTCAGCGTCGGCGTGGTGGCCAAGGGCGCGGAGTACGGGTTCAGCCAGAACACTCAGGACATGGTTGACCTCATCGCCCGCAAGATCGGTGGCGCGGCGAAGGTCGCCGAAGAGGACCTCGTTGACACCATCACCGGCGAAGGCACCATGGCCAAGTACGAGCGTGAGGCTGGCTCCGCGCTGGCGCTGACCTTCGACAACGGCTGCCTGGGCACCACGGCCGCGCCGAACGGCACCACGGTCCCGTTCGCGTCGATCTACTACACGCTCTCGCAGGCTCAGACCACGCCGTGGGGCAACTACGCGGCCAACGCCAACATCACGCAGGTCGCGCGCAACGCCACGGCCACCGCGTACCAGGATGCCGTGATCGCGTTCCTGGCCAAGTACGAGGAAAGCCGCTGGTACGCCGAGGGTGACACCTTCGTCATGGCCTCGCCCGCCATCAAGTCGATCTTCCGGGGTATCCGCGACGCGGACAACAACCCGATCTTCGTCCCGGCTCAGCAGAACAACGGCAACCCGGTCCTGTTCGGCTACGAGACGAACAACGGCCTCACCACGGGCGCGCGCACTTCCGCGACCATGAGCCAGACACCGGCCGGCAACCCGCTGATCATCATCGGCAACCGGGCCGCGCTCAAGCGCGGTCTCGCGCGTACCAGCGCCGGCATGGTCCCGGGCAACCCGGGTGTCCAGTGGCAGCGAGCCGCGCAGGGCATCGGCTTCCTGTCGGACGAGTCGATCATGAAGGCCATGATGCGGCGCGCGTTCGTGACCACCGTGCCGCAGGCCGTGTCCGTCCTGGAGATCACTCCGGCCGTCTGAGCCGGTCCGGTACCGACACTCGCACCAGAAACGGAGTGACCATGGACGACAAGGACAAGACGGTCGAGGGCCAGAGCTTCTACGCGGAGCACCTCACCGGGTCCGGCACGATCAACCTGGACGGCACCTACGGTCCGCCCGAGCCGGACCCGACCGTGCAGCGCGGGGGGCCGGCCGGAGAGCACACCTCGCCGGGCGGCGTCGAGCGCCCGCAGCCGGCCAGTCTGGTACCGCCCGCCGCTCGCGCCGAGATCGAGTCGGCGCTCAGCAACAAGCGGTCAACTCGGGCGACCGGCCAGAAGTGACGCAGACTCCGCGCGGCCCGGTCCCGGTCTCCTCCGGCCGGGCCGCGCGGACCACCTGGACGGGAGGTGATCGGACGTGCCGTGGGCGACCGTGAGTGAAGTCGCGGACATGACGGGCGAGACCGTCTCCGTTTCTGACGTTGCCGCCGCTTCCGCCATGATCGACACGAAAGCCGGCACCTCGGACGACCTGCCCGAAGAGGCGGTCAGCACCCGTGACCGCAACCGGCTCAAGCGAGCGACGATCTGGCAGGCAGTCTGGCTCGCCTCCAAGCCGGGTCTGCTGACCGAGCGCGAGGCCGTGACGCAGACCGGCGCTGCCGGATCGAGCCAGACTCGCAAGTCGATCTCAGCGAACCTCTACGCGCCGATGGCGTTGCTGGAACTGGAAAATCTGTCCTGGAACGGCACGCGCACCGAGATTGTGCCGCCCCGCACCCGCCAGTTCTACCGCGACTCGTTCCTGAGCGAGTCGTCCGACAACTGTGGACCGTGGCGGCCCCTATGATCAACACGCCAACTACGTACGCCACGATCCTCGGGGGCACAGAATCCTCGAATGGCTGGGGTGATCCGATCGAGGGCAGCGACGAGATTCACACGCGGGTGCCGGCAGCGCTCGCCGTCCAGCCAATCCGGTCCACCTCGGACGAAGGCCAGCGCGAGCCGGTGGTGATCGAGTTCTGGACGGCGTACATCCCGCCGCACCTGGACGTGACCGACGCGCAGCGTTTCCGCGACGACCGGACGGGACTCGTCTACCTGATCGATCATGTGATCCGACCGCAACACGCGGGAATGCCGCAAGACACTAGACTTGATCTTAGGCGCGTGAGCTGAAAAGGCTCACCAGCGTGCCGCCGGCCCGGACGAAGAGGAGGGGCCATGGAGTTTCGTACTGATGAGTCCGGCCTGACATCCTTACGGATCGAAGCCGAGGGAAACGCCGTCGAGCCGCTCGCCAACGCGATCTTTGACGACTCGCAACGCTACGTCCCCGTTCTCTCCGGCGACTTGAGGCGGTCCGGCCGGATCGAGCATGTGGACCACCGTACCCGGAACGTGGTGTACGGCGGCGGACCTGATGACGTGGAGTACGCCGTCTATCAAGAGGTCGGCACGACGAAGATGGCAGCTCAGCCGTATTTGAGGCCTTCCGCCTACAAGGTGCGTGACCTGTGAACCCCCCCAGTTCGCCCCTGGTGGCCGCCGCGTTCCTGGTGCACCTTGGACTACCAGCCGGCACAGCAAGGCCCGTAGCGGCCACCTCGTGGGCCGCAACGGGGTTCCTGGTGGTGTCCACAGTCGGCAGCGTCGGCATTCGCGACCTGTCCCAGCAGCGCAAGCCGATCCTGTCGGTCGACTCATGGGGCGTCTCGCCCAATAGCAGCAAGCCACCGAAGGGCCTGGCCGCCGGCAACCTGGAACTGCTACGCCGGCACGTTGAGGCGTTCGCCGCGCCCGTCACCGTGAATCCCGGTACCGGTTACGCGCAAGCGATGATCACGGACGCGTGGATCGAGTCACCCGAGCCGCAAGAGATCCCCGACCCGGATGCGTCCTATGCGCACTACACGCAAGACATCGGGCTCGCATGGGTGAGTCTCGGATGATCAGGGGAGAGAGCATGACCGACAAGGTTGCCGTCCGGACCACCATGGAGCCGGACAAGGACATCGAGATGACCGTGACGGAAGCCGAGGATCTGCGCAGGCAGGGCCTGTTGGCTCCGCAGCGGCCGGAGCGCACCGCCAAGCCAAAGGGTGACGACAAGTGACTGTGACCGTAACCAACCTGCTAGCCGGACCCGCCAGTACTGTATGGATCGGGGACTTCGGCGCGGCCGAGCCGTCCACGATCGACGCCGACCCCGGGGTCGGGTGGCGCGACATGGGAGGCACCACGGGCGGACTCCGCCTGATGGCAGACCGCGAGTTCTTCTACCTGGACGTTGACCAGATCATCGGCCGAGTCGGCGCGGTGCCGACCCAAGAGAACTTCTCCGTCGCTACGTCACTGGCGGAAGCGACCTTGGGGAACTACGCGGCGGCGCTCAACCTGCCGGAGGATGCCGTGGTGGAGGCAACCGGTACCGCGACGTTGGAGCTTGGTGGCGCGCTTCCCGGGACCGGCCCAAACTACCGCGCGATCATCGTGGACGGGCGCGCGCCGCAGGGCTTCCGTCGCAGGGTGATCGTCCGCAAGGTGCTGAGTACGGCTACCGTGGAGGCGGGGATGGAAAAGGCCGGGCAGACGGTCTACCCGGTGACCTTTTCGGCGTTCTACGTCTCTGCCTCGATCAAGCCCGTCAAGAAGATCGACGAGACGGAGGCGTAGTCACTCTCCGTAGAAGTGCAAGGGGTGCAAGGGTCTAAACCATACGCGTGAGGGAAGAGAATTACTTAGAGAACTTTCCCCAAGACCCTTGCACCC
>Ga0070673_100002235_pt1 | contig 11715 bp, 16 predicted proteins | sample KBSM23metaG_FD_65342 | JGI IMG/M metagenome (GOLD analysis project Ga0070673, IMG submission 65342) | Miscanthus rhizosphere microbial communities from Kellogg Biological Station, Michigan, USA - KBS M2-3 metaG | ecosystem: Host-associated > Plants > Roots > Rhizosphere > Soil ... | reverse complement strand
AAATCGAGATCGCCCTCGGCGCGCACGGTGCCCGCGCGCAGCGGGATCTCCAGCGCGGTCGCGACCGCCTTCAGCGTCACGCCCGCGCACGCCACCAGCGCCTCCAGCAACATGTCGCCCGAGCAGAGCTCCGCGCCGCTCCCGCCGGTCGCCGGGTGCAGCCCCGCGATCGCCAGGGCCCGCCCCGTCTCGACCTTGCAGGCGACCTTCGTGTCGTCGACCGAACCCTGCGCCTTCAGCGTCACCAGCGCGGCGTCCGGCTCCTGCTTGTAGCGTTCCTTCAGCGGCGCCTGCAGCGCGCGCAGAGCATTGGCGTCCATCGTCGTTCCTCCGTCCGTACGTTGCCACGAAACGTGCGCCCCAGCGACGCGGAACCCGCCTCGACCGCTGTTGTCTCTGGTTTGCAGGAAGCTCGCATGTGGATCGGGGCGATCGCGGCGTTGATGTTACCGGGTGCCGTCACAGCGAGCGCGTCGCTCGACGCAAATACGATCCGGCGCGTCTTCAGGCGGCACGAGGCGCAGATCAAGTACTGCTACGAGCAACAACTGCAGAAGGACCGCAAGCTACGCGGGCGGCTGGTCCTGAACGCGACCATCGACGGGAACGGTCGCGTCTCGAGCGTCGAGATCAGCGAATCGGAGCTCGCCAACGATGCTCTCCACGCCTGTATCACGACGGCCGTGCGCACGTGGGATTTCCCGGTCGTCGGCAACCACGCCACCTACACAATCGTCTATCCGTACATCTTCGAACCAGCAGCCAAGTAATTGGTTCGTAAGGATTTAATCACAACCATCTTGACCACCGGCTTATATGTACAGCAATATGCTGTACATGAAGACCAGGGTCACCTTTCGCGTCGCCAAGGACCTCGCGCGGTCGCTCCGCGACCTCCCCAACCAGACCGCCTTCGTCGAGGAGGCGCTGCGCAGCGCGCTCGGGAGGACCTGCCCCACGTGCGAGGGGGCCGGCCGCACGCGCTGGGCGTCGGTCGCCGTCTCGGACTTCAAGCAGCGCGCGCTGCCGCGGCTGGATCGCGACGGCGCCGTCCAGCTGAAGAGCCTCGTGCGCCTGTCGCGCGAGCTCGCGGCCAGCACGCTGGATCTGGCGCCGCGGCGAGAGGCGCCCGGCTTCGACTTCTCGGTGCAGCGCGGCCGCGCCGTCCTGCTGCGCGGCACGCTCGCCGGCAACACCACCACCTTCCATGCGAACTGAAAGGCAACACCGATGACCTACGTGATCACGCGCCTCTGCCGGGATTGCGTCGACACCTCCTGCGCGACGGTCTGCCCGTGCCCGGATTGCATCGTCGAGCACCGGCCGCCCGACGGCGCCGCCGCGCTGCCCAACCAGCTGTTCATCCGACCGGACGTCTGCATCGACTGCGGCGCGTGCGAGCCCGAGTGCCCGTGGGAGGCGATCTTCCCGGAGGACGACGTGCCCGCCGCGTTCGCCGCGGACACCGCCCTGAACGCGATCAGCGCGGCGCGGCCGGCGGAGTTCGTCGAGGCGACCTTCCGCCAGAGCCTGAAGCCGCGCTCCGACGAGGTCGACGCGAACAAGCAGAAATGGGAGCAGGAAAACAGCCAGACGGGGCCGCCATCGTCTGACGATTGTTCGACTTGATCAGCCGCCTGTCCCCTGTTTCGCAGCCGGGCCGTTTGGGCTGTAGACTGGGCCGGCATGAATTACGACGCTTACGGAAATCCCATAAAGCCGAAGACGTCGGGGGTGCTGCTGCCGGTCGTGCTCGCGTTGCTCGTTTCGGGCGCGGGCAACTACTGGCTGTGGAAGGAACGCTCCAAGCTGACGGGCGAGCTGTTCACGGCGACCAGCAAGCTGGGCGCGACGGAGGCGATCCAGAAGGAGATGACCGAGAAGCTCGCGACGTTCGAGGCGGAGCGGAGCGCGCTGGTCGAGGCGAAGGAGCAGGCGATCAAGGATGCGCAGGCGAAGGCGCTCGAGCTCGCCAAGCTGAAGGACGACGTCGCGGGCGTCGAGTCACCGGAAGCCGATGCCGAGACGGCGGACAAGGCGAAGGCGGGCGGCAAGGACGAAAAGGCCGGCAAGGACGACAAGAAAGCCGACGACAAGAAGGCCGACGCCAAGGCGAAGGCCAAGGCAAAAGCCAAGGCGAAGAAGAAGGCGGAGGCCGCGAAGAAGAAAGACGCGGCGCCCGGGGACCGCGAGCTCTAAGCCCTTCCTCCCGCGCGAGGGCTGTCACTCGCAAGGCTGGCCCTCACCCCGACCCTCTCCCGCAAAGCGGGAGAGGGAGGATCGTTCCCTTCAGTTACCGGCGGGCGTGAAGGTGAACGGGTACGAGACGATCGCGAGGCCGCCGCCGGTGGGCGCGGGGAACTCCCAGCGCTTGATCGCGTTGACGACGCACATCTCGACCTGCGGCGAGGCGAGCGTCGAGCTCTGCTTGATCGACGCGATCACCTGGCCGTTGCCGGCGATGGTGAACTGCGCGACCAGGCGGCCGTCCAGCTTCGGGTTGTGCACCAGCGCCTGGTCGTAGCAGTACTTCACCTCGTTGAGGTGGCGCCGGACGATGCGGCGGATGATCTCCTTGTCGAGATTGCCGTGCGTCGTGACCATGCCAGGGAGGATCTCGGGCGTCTTCGCGTGGCGCGGGGCCAGCCCGCCCACGCCGGTGCCGTATCGCCCGGAGCCGTTTCCCGGACCGGTACCGTCGCCGAACCGGCCCAGCGTGTTGAACCTGCCGGTTCCAACGGTGTGCTCGCCGGTGCCGCCGCCACCTGCGCCGGTTCCGACGAGACCGAGTCCCGTTCCCCAGGCGTCGCCCGCGTTCGTGGCGACCAGATTGCCGAGCAGCGTCTTGGCCTCCGGGCCCAGCGCCGGCTGGTCGTCCATCACGGCTCCCAGATCGCCGCTGTGCGGGCCGTCGAGGAGCGCGATGATGCTGTTCTTTCGGATCTCGCCCGCCACGTCGTGCGGCGTCTTCGCCTCGCCCGCGACGGTACGCCGCGCGCTGACATGCGGCGCGTTCTTCTTGCCGGCCTGCCCCTGCTCACCCTGCGCGGCCTGCGCGCCGCCGCCGCCCGGCGTCTTGTTCGCGACTTTGCTGTCGATCTCCGGCGAGATGAGATCGAGCGGGATCGTCACCATGTGGTCGAGCCGCCCGTTGCGCCCGATGACATCCACCGACAGCGAGCGCGGATCATCGGGAATCGCGCGCACGATCAGCAGCAGCGCCATGAACGCCAGCGCGACGCCCAACGTGTAGCGGCCGCCCTCGCGCAGATCGGCGCCGAACCGGGGCCGCGCGACCGTCGCCGCCGGCTCCGTCGCGTAGATGTCGAACACGACCTCGCCGCACGCGAGGTGCACGCGCGCGTCGGCCGGCAGCGCCAGCGGCGCCTCGGCGTACCCGAAGTCGGGGCGCAGCGGCAGCGCCTGCGCGGGCGTCTGCAGCTCGGCGCGCATCGCCGGCCCGAGGTTGATCGCGAAGCCGCCCGCGACCGGTTCGACCAGCGCGTGGCCAGCGCCCGGCAGCGAGGCCGTCGCCGGCAGGTACGCCGGGTTGACGGGCGCGTCCGCGCCGCGCGACGTGCCGACGGTGAACGCCCGCGTCTCGTCGGCGCGCAGCAGGCGGCTGGCGAGCGGGACGTCGCGGAAGCGCGCCTCGATCATCAGCGCCGGCGCCGCCAGCACCACGCGCGACTCGGCGAACGGCAGCTCGGGTGGAAGCCCCGGCAAGACCGGCGTCGTCGCCTCCCGATCCGCTTGCGGCGGCGACGGGGGATGCGGGGCGGGATGGGGGGAACGAAATCGCGACCTGTCGTGGGATTGCATGGTTGAAACGGCCTCCTCACATGCAGGGACACGTCCTTGGCGCCGGAGTTCCGAAGGAACTTTTGCGGGCGTGCGGTGTCGCCGGCGTTAGCCGCCCCCGCGCGAAGCGCGGAGCGACTACGCGCGCGCGGGAGACACTTGCGCGAGGCGGCGTTCGAGGAAGCGGCGATCGGTGTCGTTGCCGACGAGCGAGAGCGCTTCACGGTATGCGGCGGCCGCCTCGGGCAGCCGGCCCAGGCGGCGCAGCAGGTCCGCGCGCGCGGCGGGCAGCAGGTGGTAGCCGGCCAGGCTGCCTTCGGCGGCGAGCGCGTCCATCAGGCGCAGCCCCGCGGCGGGTCCCTCGGCCATCGCGACCGCCGCCGCGTGGTTCAGCGCGACGACGCCCGACGGATTCGCAACCCGCAGCACGCCGTACAGCGCCGCGATCTCCCGCCAGTCGGTCTCCTCGGCGCGCGCCGCGCGCGCGTGAACGCCCGCGATCGCCGCTTGCAGCGCGTACGCGCCGGGCGGCCCCGCGCGCAGCGCCGCCTCGACCAGCGCCAGCCCCTCCTGGATCGCGCCGCGATCCCAGCGCGATCGATCCTGATCCTCCAGCAACACCATCTCGCCGGCGGCGTCGACGCGCGCCGCGCGCCGCGCGTCCGTCAGCAGCATCAGCGCCAGCAACGCGCGCGCTTCGCTCTCGCCCGGCAGCAGCTCGACGAGCAACCGCGCCAGCCGGATCGCCTCGGCGCACAGGTCGCGCCGGATCAGCTCGGCGCCTGAGCTGGCCGCGTAGCCCTCGTTGAACACCAGGTAGACGACGGCCAGCACGGCGTCCAGGCGCTCGGGAAGATCTTCGGCGTCGGGCACGCGGTACGGGATGCGCGCCTCCCGGATCTTCCCCTTCGCGCGCACCAGCCGCTGCGCCATCGTCGGCGCGGGCACCAGGAACGCGCGCGCGATCTCCTCGGTCTCCAGGCCGCACAGCGTTCGCAGCGTCAGCGCCACCTGCGCCTCGACGGCCAGCGCCGGGTGACAGCAGGTGAAGATGAGGCGCAGCTGATCGTCGCGCACGGCCACCTCGTCGTCGATTTCGTCGCCGCCCTCGCGATCCAGCGCGGCCTCGCTTTCCATCTCGGCGCGCTTCTCGTCCAGCAGCGCCCGGCGCCGGATCTGATCGACCGCCTTGTTGCGGGCGGTCCGAATCAGCCACGCCCGCGGGTTCGCGGGCGTCCCTTCGCCCGGCCACTGCGCCAGCGCTGCCTCCAGCGCGGCGGCCAGCGCTTCCTCACCCAGATCGATGTCGCCCAGAATCCGGATCAGCGTCGCGAGGATCCGCCCCCGTTCCTGCCGGAAGACCTGCTCGACCGCTTCTCGACCTGGGTGCACGGCGCCCGAGCTTAGCCCGGGCGCCCGTCCGTCGAACACTGTCAGCCGGCGAACACGCGGACCGGCCGGACCTCGACGGTGCCGCTCTTGGCCGACGGAACCCGCGCGGCGATCTTCGTCGCCTCGTCGAGATCCTTCGCCTCGATCAGGTAGTACCCGCCCAGCTGTTCCTTCGTCTCCGCGAACGGCCCGTCCGTGGTCAGCGTCTTGCCGTTGCGGATGCGAACACACGTCGCGGTCGAGGTCGGCTGCAGCGCATCGCCCGCCTTCAGGTTCCCGGACTTCAGGATGCTGTCCGTGAACTCGCGGTACTCGGCCATCATCACGTCGGTCGAGCCCGTGCGCCGCCCCAGCATCTCCGCCTCGTTGTCGTAGATCAGCAACATGTACTGCATGTGATTTCTCCTTGTTGAGAGCCCACAGTCAGTCGATCGGCGCCGGCCCGGATCGACACCCCCACGAAAAATCTTCTATTCTTCGGGCGGGTCGAAATGGCGCGGGGCGGACTCACCCGGCTTGGCGGGCAGCACTTCCATGAACAGGTCGTCCGCGTAGCAGTAGCCCCAGTCCTCTCCGGGCTCGAACGAGCGGATGACCGGGTGCTTGCTGGAGTGGAAGTGCTTCGTCGCGTGCTTGCTGGGTGAGTTGTCGCAGCAGCCGATGTGACCGCAGGTCATGCACAGCCGCAGGTGGACCCAGACACCGCCCGTGCGCAGGCACTCGACGCAGCCCTTGCCGCTCGGGGTCACGGCCGCGTGGCGCGCGGCCGTCGTCTTCAGGTGCGAACAGTTATCGGGTTCCGGCGCGCTCATCGGTCGCGCGGGAACTTAGCGCGACCGGGAGGCGACCGCTATCGGCATTTGGCGCGTTCGGCAGAGCGCCGGCCTACTGGGCCGGCCATTCCTTGTCGCTGGCGCACTTCCACTTGCTCGCGACGCACACGCAGTACCCGGTCTTCGCCGACATGCTGCTGTCCTGATAGCCCGAGCAAGGCATGCACGCCGCGGCGGTGCAGGCCGCATTGCTGATCGTGCCCGTGGGGCACGCCGGAACCGGGGTCGGCAAGTGGTAGCAGGTGAGATCCGAGCCCGCCGGATAATGGCAGCTCGGCGCGACGCTCTCGCACACGAATACGCCCGCTGTGCAGGTGCAGGTCTTGGTCCCCTTGCTCTCGACGCCGCAGGTCTTCGGGCAGGCGAGGCCTTCCGTCGTACACGTCGTCGACTTGTCGTTGATCGTCGTGGGGCAATTCGGATCCACGGCGCCCGTCCCGCCCGCTCCTGTCGTGCCCGCTGCGCCCGTCGTGCCCGCTGCGCCCGTCGTGCCCGCTGCGCCCGTCGTGCCCGCCGCACCGGTCGTCCCGGCAGCGCCCGTGGTGCCGGCCGCGCCCGTCGTCCCGGCGCTGCCCGTCGTCCCGGCCGTCGCGTTGCTGCCGGCCGACCCCGTCGTCCCGGCGTTGCCCGTCGTCCCGGCCTGACCGCTGGTCCCGGCCTGGCCTACGGTCCCGGCCTGGCCTGTCGTGCCCGCCGAACCGGTCGTCCCGCCTTTGCTGCCACTCGACCCGGCGCCGCCGCCTCCGCCGCTATCGCCGCAGCCGGTGAGCTGAAGTGCGGCCAGCGCCGCGACCGCGAAACCGATGCCGATGACCGAGCTGCGAACCATGTGTTTCTCCGGGTGAATAGGGGAAAACGCGCAGAAAACCGGCACATGGGTGTCCGGCCACGAAACTGACGGCTCAATCGACAGCGCGGAAGGCGCGCCGGGGCTCAGTCGCCGCGGTTGTTTGGGCCGCCGCCGATGCGGCGGAGCGCGTCGTCGACCGCGGTCTTGACGGTATCGGGCGGCTCAGCCGAAAGGTGGTCCAGCGTCGCGACCTGGCGCTCGTGCTCGAATCCGCTGGTGGGGCCGGTGGTGGCGCCGCGCGCCTTCGCGCGCCGGGCCAGCAGCCCGGGCAGCTTCCAGGCCTCGGCGCCGTCCAGCGGCGCCACCGGGATCAGGTTGATGGCGATCATCCAGACGTTGGTCGTTGTGAACGCCGCGACCAGGTGCCCGGCGAGCGCGCTCGCCGGGGGCCCCGCGAGCGCCAGCGCCACGTGCGCCGCGACAAGCGCCACCGCCTGGGCCAGCACACCACCCCAGGCGATGCGCGCGCGCATGATCGCCGTGGGATCGCCGGTCCAGCGGCACACGCCGCCCAGCGCGTGGATGTCGATCGACACCACCTCCTGGCGGTAGCGGCGCACCAGGATGGCGTGCCCGAGCTCGTGGATCAGCACGAGCAGGAAGAACCCGAGCCAGAACCCGGGCACGAACCGCCCCTGCCCGAATACGAACGCCCCGACAGGCAGCGTCCAGTGCGCGCGCACAGGGGCCCCGCGCCATCGGCCCAGCGTCAGGTAACCGCCGCGCACGCGGTCAGTCCTTGCCCAGGCGGCGTTCGATGCGGCTGTCGGGGATGAACCAGATCATCGCCACGAACACGTAAAGGGCGCCGGCGACCCAGCGATTGATGAAGGCCATCGGCACTGCGACCACATAGAGAAGGACGGAGACCTTCCCCTTGAAGTCGCGTCCCAGCGCGCTCGCCACCCGCGAATCCCGGCCATGGTGGGCGAGAATCGCCCGCACCAGGAAGTAGTAGGCGACACCCGCCATCAGCATCACGAATCCGTAAAGCGCCGTGGGCAGCGAGGCGAAGTGGTTCTCGCCCATCCAGCCGGTCGCGAACGGAACCTGCGCCAGCCAGAACAGGAGGTGCAGGTTCCGCCACAGGATGCGGCCGTTGACCCGCTCGACCGCGTGAAACAGGTGATGGTGGTTGTTCCAGTAGATGCCGATCATCACGTACGACAGCACGTAGCTGATGAACACGGGCGCGAGCGGGCGCAGCGCGGCGACGTCGGCGCCGTGAGGCACCTTCATCTCCAGCACCATGATCGTGATGATGATGGCGATGACGCCGTCCGAGAACGCCTCCAGCCGCCCCTTCGTCATCGGGCGAATCGTAGCCTAGCTACGGAACTTGATGCTGCAGCCCAGGCCCTTGGTCTCGGGCACCGCCGGCTTCTTCCCGGCCACCACCGCGTCCAGCGCGTCCTTGAGATAGCGCGCCGTCACCTTGTCGGGCTCCTGGCGGTTGTCGTCGATCGTCCCGTGGTAGGCGAGCTTGCCGGACTTGTCGAACAGGAACGCCTCGGGCGTGACGCTGGCGCCGAACGCGCGCGCGACGCCCGACGTGTCGTCGACGACGTACGGAACTTTCATGCCGCGGCTCTTGGCGCGCGCCTGCATCTCCTCGTAGCCGTCGTCGGCGTGCATCTTGGGATCGTTGGCATTCACCAGGATCACGCCGATTCCCTTGGCCGCGTAGGTGTTGCCCAGCTCGACGATGCGCTGCTCCCAGTCCTTCGCGAACGGACAGTGGTTGCAGGTGAAGACGACCAGCGTCCCCGCCTTGCCGGTCACGTCGGTGATCGACAGCATCTTGCCGTCGACGTTCTTCATCTTCGTCTTGGCTACCGCGGCGGGCACCTTCGTCCCGAGCGCGAGGCCGCCCGTGCTCTCCCCCGCCGTCGCCACCGCGGCGGCGACGGTCAGGATCGCGATCGCCGAAACCATGCTTGCGAGCTTCATCTTCTACTTTCTCCTTGCGAGCAGTCCCGACACGCGGCGGCGCAGATCGTCATACGTCACCGAGCCGAGCCACGACTTTTTCTTCGCGCCCCGCCCGTCGAACATGAAGGTCGCGGGCAGCGCGCCCTTCCACTTCGGATCCAGCGCGTCGATGAACGCCATGTCGTTGCCGCGCTTGATGAACGCGGGGCCGTCGAAGCCCAGCGCCCCCAGCACGCGCGCGACCTCGCTCCGCTGCTCGTCGTCGTCGGCCGAGATCAGGACCAGCCGCAAACCTTGCGCGCGGTGATCGCGGTAGAAGCGGACGAGGTCCGGCATCTCCTCGCGGCAGGGCTCGCACCAGGTCGCCCATACATTGACGAGCACCGCCTGAGCTCCCGGCGCCTTGATCGCGGCCATGATCGCGGGCAACTCGGCGACGTCGACCCGGACGGGCGGCGGCGCGGCATCGGCCGCCAGCAACGCGACGAGCAGCGCGGACATCATCGGCATGGGGCGGGGAATTCTAACTGCTAATCTTGGATCTGCATGCGCGAGGCGCGAGCAGCTGATGCCGCCGCCGGCCGTTCGATGGCGGCGACGCAAGGGGCGACGCCGCCCGCCTGGCTGGGGCGATCGCGCTGGCGCCTGCTCCGCGACGTCATGGGCGGCTTCCGCCAGAACTGGGACAAGCTGGTGCACCTGCTGTCGATGCTGGCGGCGTACTTCCGCCCGGGCCTGGTGCGCGGCCGCCTCGAGCGCCTGCGCGCCCTCGGCCACGCCGACGCGACGCCGACGATCGCCCAGCTGCTGGTCGCGGGACGCGATCAGATGATGGTCAGCGCCGTCGAGGAGACGCGGCTGTTCTACCGCAGCCAGGGGATCCCGTGGATCTTCCACAACCTGCGCCGGTTCATCTCCGGGCCGGCGACGATGCTGGATCCGATCGGCCTGTTCGCGCCGCGCGACGCGATCGTGCATCACGTGCTGCAGACGTTTCACCGGCACCCGCTCTACGACCTGGTGCTGCTGCGCGCGCACGAGGGCGGCGTCGAGGCGCTGGCGGAGCAGGCGCGCCAGATCAACGAGGGCACGCACCCCCACCAGCGCGCGCTGGCGTCGCTGATCGAGGACGGCGCGTATCACGCGCGCCTGCCCCGCGACATCGCGGCGTTCCAGGAGGATCCCCACCGCCCCGCCCGCCCGATCCCGTCCGGGCTGGTCACGCAGCCCGAGCTGATGCTGGCGATGGATCAATTCAAGGACGTGCCGGGCTTCGTGCGCTACGCGTCGCGCCTGCGCGTCGGCATGGCCGGCGCGATCCGCGCCTGGCTGGCGGCGGGCTGGGACGAGACGCTGGGCGGCTTGCTCGGCCGCAAGCTGGGGCCGCGGCGCGTGCGGCTGGAGGCGTGCGATCCATCGCTGGTCGCGCGCCACGGGCTCACCGCATGGACTTTTCAGCGGAGTTGACCAGCTCCAGCATGCGCTGGCAGCCGGTGAGGCGGTCGTCGCGCGGGTGCGTGCAGTCGATGCAGCGCCCGTAGGCGAGCACCGCTGAATCGAGCTGGTTCCACTGGCTGTCCAGCTCGCTATCGCGCGCGGTGCACGCGCCGGTGCGCTTCGTCAGGCCGTCGAAGGTGAGGGCCAGGGCGCGGTCACGATCGCCCGCGTGACACGCTGGGGGCGCGCCCTTCTTCTCGGCGCGGTTGGCGGCCGCCAGCGCCTGCTTGTGCGCGCCGCGCAAGGACGTCGCCACCATCGCGATGTCGCGCGACTCGCAGAACGCCTGCGGCGGACCGGGGGTCGGTTCCTCGGGCGACGGGATCACCGGGTGCGCCTCGAGCGGCTTGGGAAATTTGGGCGCGACCGGCGGCGGCGGTGGGCGCCGCGCGGAAACGAGCACGACGGCGGCCGCGGCGGCGACCGCCACCACGATGACGCCGATGCCGATGGCCGTGCGCCGACCGCCGCCGCTCATTGCGCTCCCACCGTCTCCCACTTGCCTCGACGAAGCAAGAGTTGGATCCGCGTTTGCACATTCGCGCGTGAAAGCGTTCGAACAGGAGGCAGACAATGCCCGTCCGCTACAGATCCAGGACCGTCAAGAAGGAGACGCTGCAGACCGTCTCGTTGCTGACCCCGCACGTCGAACCGGGCGCCTCCGTGCTCGACATCGGCTGCGGCGAGGGCTACGTGCTCGACGAGCTGGCCGCGCGCGGCATCGCGAACGTGGAGGGCGTGGACATCGTCGACATCCGCCGCAACAAGGACTACCCGTTTCGCCTCTACGACGGCGAGACGCTGCCGTTTCCCGATCGCAGCTTCGATCTGGTCGTCCTCAGCTTCGTGCTGCACCACGTCCCCAACGAACGAAAGCTGGCGTTGCTCGAGGAGGCGCTGCGCGTCAGCCGCGCCAAGGTCGTCGTCATCGAGGACACGCCGTCGACGGCGTTCGACCGGCTGATGAACCATCGTCACGGCGAGTCGTACCGGCGCAAGATCGGCAGCACGGCGGCGTTCGGCTTCCTGACCGAGGGCGAATGGCGCTGGCTGTTCCGCGGCATGGGGCTGGAGCCGGAATCACGGCCGCTGTCGCGCTTCTGCCGCTCGATCCTGCAGCCGTTCGCGCGCACCGCGTTCGTGCTGCGGAAGTCGCGCACCTTCGCGCCCGCCTAGCGCGCGCTGTCGAGGCTTCAACGGCGCGGCGTCAACGATTCAACTGTCCGATCCAGGCGGGTCCGGCGGCGCGAGCGGGGGCGGATAGATGCCGGGCTCCGAGCCCTCGATCAAGGTGGCGCCTACCGCCTTGCGGTAAAACTCGACCGACGACGCCCAGCCCACGATCGCGTAGCTGTAGCCCTCGGCGCGCATCGCGTGCATCGCCGCCAGCAGCAGCGCCTTGCCGACGCC
>Ga0070673_100002234_pt1 | contig 11719 bp, 10 predicted proteins | sample KBSM23metaG_FD_65342 | JGI IMG/M metagenome (GOLD analysis project Ga0070673, IMG submission 65342) | Miscanthus rhizosphere microbial communities from Kellogg Biological Station, Michigan, USA - KBS M2-3 metaG | ecosystem: Host-associated > Plants > Roots > Rhizosphere > Soil ... | reverse complement strand
TCCGAGCTGGCCACGATCGTCAACCGCACCATTGCGCGAGGTGGACACGTGATCGTGCCGGCCTTCGCCGTCGGCCGCGCGCAGTTGCTGCTGTACGCGCTGCGCCGGCTCAAGGACGCGCAGCGGATCCCGGACGTCCCCGTGTTCCTCGACAGCCCGATGGCCATCGACGCCACGGCGCTCTATCGCGACCACCCCGGGCAGCACCGGCTGGACCAGGCCGGCTGCGCCGACCTGTGGCGCGGCGTCCGCTTCGTCAACAGCGCCGAGGAATCGCGCGCGCTCGCATCGCTGCGCTACCCCGCGATCATCGTCTCGGCCAGCGGCATGGCCACGGGCGGGCGAGTCGTCCACCACATCGAGGCCTTCGCACCGCTGCCGGCCAACACGCTGCTGTTCGTCGGCTACCAGGCCATGGGCACGCGCGGCGCGACGCTCGTAGGTGGCGCGCGATCGGTGCGGATGCACGGCCGCTGGGTGCCCGTGCGTGCCGAGGTGGCGACGCTGGAAGGGATGTCGTCCCATGCCGATCGCGACGAGCTGCTCGCCTGGCTGGGCGCCTTGCCGGCGCCCCCGCGCCATGTCTACGTGACGCACGGGGAGCCGGACGCCGCGGACTCGCTGCGCCAGGCGATCGAGGAACAGCTGAAGTGGCCCAGCAGCGTGCCGGAGTACCAGGAGAGCGTCGACGTGGGGGCCATGGAAGTGGCCGGCGGACCTTGACGCCGATCAATGGGCACCTGCGCCGGCGCAGCCATGCTGGCGATGGATCCTGAGGCGGCGCCCGTCCGCCCGGACCTGGTATCGACAAGGAGACCCTGGATGAATGCGACCGCAACCCGTGACGATCCGGTGATCGGCGTCTATGACACGCGCTCCGGCGCCGAGACCGCAATGAACGCGCTGGCCCGAGGCGGATTCGACATGCACAAGCTGTCGGTCTTCGGCAAGGGCTGCCAGTCCGACGAGCATCCGCACGCCTTCTACACGCTGGGAGACCGGGTGCGGGCCTGGGGCGTGACCGGCGGCTTCTGGGGCGCGGCGTGGGCCCTGTTGCTGGGCTCGGCCGTGTTCGTGATGCCGCCCTTCGGCATCGTGGCCGCGGCGGGGCCCATCTCCGGGGCGCTGGTGGCCGCACTTGAAGGCGCGGCCATCGTGGGCGGCGTTTCCGTGCTCTCCGCCGCGCTGGCGAGCATCGGCGTGCCGCACGACCGGGCGATCCGCTACGAGGCGGACGTCCTGGCAGACCGGTTCCTCGTGATCGTGCACGGATCGCCGGACGACACGGCGAGCGCGCGCAGCATTCTCGCGGCCGCGCAGGCGGCGCACGAGCTGCCGATCCACCAGCCCGCCTGATCGGGCAGACATCATGACCATCGTGCGATCCCTTGTCGGCGTCGCGGCGCTCGCGGCGCTTCTGGCGGCTTGTGCCGTCCACCTCGACAACACGAAGCCGGCGAGGCAGCTGGCGCAGGAGTCCGCGCCTCCCGGCTCGGCCTATGAAGGCTGGCGGCTCTTCAACCAGCGCTGCGCCGCGTGCCATGGAAAGGACGTGGCCGCGCCGGCGCCGATGCCGGACCTGCTCGATCGCGTCGCGCAGATGGGGCCGCGGCGCTTTGCCAACCTGGTCCTCGAGCGCTACGACTGGAGCGAGAAGGTGGCCGAGGACGAAGGCTATGGGCCGATACCGCGCCTGTACCTGCGCAAGGCCCCCTCGGGTGGCACGGAGGTGCTGCAAATGCCTGCGTGGGCGAACGATCCGGCCGTCGTCGGCCATGTCGCCGACCTGTACGCCTACATTTCCGCCCGGGCCGAGGGCCGTCTGGGAACAGGCAGCCCACCACGTTGAGGAGCGGTCGGGGCCGTCCGGCGCAACACGTCGGCTCACCGCTCGCGCAACGTCGATGCGCGGCCTCCCCATGCGAGACTTGTCAGAGTGCCTGGATCGCGGCGAGGAACGCGGGGTCGTCCTGCCCGAGCATCGTGGAGCGCTTGACGATGCGACCCTCGGCATCCAGCAGCTCGATCGACGACGAATGGTTGAACTCTCCGCTGGGCAGGCGGCGGTACTGGACGCCCAGAAGCGCGGCGATGCGGCGAACGTCCGCATCCGAGCCCCGCACCAGGCTCCAATGGGCGTCGCAGCCATGCTTGATGGCGGTTTCCTTGAGTACCGCGACGCTGTCGCGTGCCGGATCGAAGGTCACCATCACGATGCGAAGGCGATCGCGCATCGCAGGCTTGAGCGAGCGGACGGTGTGCGCCACGGTCTCGAAGAGAACCGGACAGACCATCTCGCAGGAGCTGTAGAACATGCTGACGAGGACGGGATGGCCGCGCAGCGAGGCAAGCTCGAAAGCGTGGCCATCCTGGTCCACCAGGGCGGCTTGCAGCTGGTAGAGCGAATCGCCGGGCGTCGCGGCGGCGGCGGCTCGGCCGGACCTGGCGAGCCCGAGGCCGGCAACGCCGGCGGCTGCAAGGAGACCGTAGCGCAGCGCGTCGCGGCGCGAGACAAGGGGCAGGACAGAGGTCATCACGGGCTTCCAGGAAGCGTGCGGGCACAGCGAAAGCCCAGCGAGCTGGTCGACTCGGAGGCTCCCAGCGACGACAGCAGCGCGATGCGCATCAGCACCGCGAAGTTGTCGCGGTCGACGATGCTGATGGCGCCGGCACCGCAGAACTTGAGTCGATCAGGATCGCCCTGCGTGCGGCTGTCGCCGGCGATGAACAGGGCGTTGAAGTCGTCGACCCATTCCCAGACCAGGTCGTTCAGGTCGTGGACGCCGTAGGCGTTGGCCGTGCCGCCGACCGGCGGCAGCCGGCGCGAGGCGGGTCGCTCGTACCAGGACAGGATGCGTTGGCGCCAGGCGGGGTCGGCGCGGGCGTCGCGCCGGGTCTCGTCCGCCGCGGCGGCGTATTCCCATTCGAGCCAGCTTGGAAGCCGCGCGTCTTCGCTTTCGCAGAATGCCTGCGCGGCGAACCAGCTCACGCCCGTGACGGGGCGACGATCTGCCTCATCGGAGGCCGGCGGGTCCTCCACCGTGGGACCGTCCGCCAGGTAGGCGGCGTCCGCGAAGACAGCCGGCGCCTGTCCACGCCGCCATTGCGGATGGCTCACGAGAAACGTTCGAAATTCGCCGCGCGTCACCGGCGTCGACCGCAATGCGAAGGGCGAGAGGCTGGTCGTGGCCGAGGAGTCGGGCGTGGCGCCCTGCGGCAGCACGCTGGTGAAGTTGCCGCCAGGGATGCGGACATACCCGGCGGCGGTCGCCTCGGCCATGGCACCGCCGCTCGCGCCCGCCAGCGCGGCGCCAAGCGCGGCGCGCAGCAACATCTGCCCGATCATGGTTGGTCGATCAGTGTGCGGGCGCGGCGGCGGCCGTGGCGGGCTGCGCGCGAACCTGCTTGACGTCATCCATGGAGATCCGGCCGCCCGGGTTGCCCCACGAATTCAGGACGAACGTCAGGATGTTGGCGACCTCGTCGTCGTTGAGCTGGCCCATCGGTGGCATCACGGAGTTGTATTCGGTGCCATTGACCGTGACCTTGCCCGTCAGGCCGCGCAGCGGGATGCCGATCGTGCGATGCAGGTCGCTGGCCAGGTAGTCCGACTTGGCCAGCGGGGGAAAGACGCCCGGTATGCCGGCGCCCGTGGCCTGGTGGCAGACCGAGCACGTGCCCGTGAACAGCTGTTCGCCCGCCTTGATCTGTTCCTGCAGGGTGAGCGTGCCGTGCTCGGCAGAGGCCGTGGCGGCAGTCACTGCATTGAGATTGGGCCGCGCGCGGTCGCCGAGGTAGACCGAATCGAGCTCCTTGCCCGAATAGATGGTCTTGTCTTCCGGGCCATCGACCTTGAGGATCGCCAGCGCACCCTTGTTGAACGCGCGGAAGATCGAATGGTCGACGAGCACGTAGCTGCCCGGCACGTGCGTACGGAACTTCGCGATCGCCGCGCCCCCCGCCGGGATCAGCGTGGTCTGGACGTTCTTCTGGACGTTGGTGCCGCCCTCGAATCGCACTTCGTCGAAGATGGCACCGATGACGTGGAAGCTCGAGACGAGGTTCGGCCCGCCGTTGCCGACGAACAGGCGCACCGTCTCGTTGACCTTGGCCTTGAGCGCCTTGTCGCCGGTCAACGACCCTTCGCTGCCGTTGAAAAGGACATACGTCGGACGTTCGTCGATGGCTTTCTCCATGTCGAAGCCCTGGCTGCCCTTCTCGCGGTACTTGCCCGTCGTGTAGAAGTCGCCTTGCATGACGTAGTACTCATGATCGACCTTGGGCATGCCCTGCGGCGGTTCGACGAGGATCAGCCCATACATGCCGTTGGCGATGTGCATGCCCACCGGCGCGGTCGCACAGTGGTAGACGTAGACGCCCTCGTTGAGGGCCTTGAACGTGAACTGCGACTCGTGGCCAGGCGCCGTGAAGCTCGACGCCGCACCGCCGCCCGGACCGGTCACGCCGTGCAGGTCGATGTTGTGCGCCATCTTGTTGGCAGGGTTGTTCTTCAGGTGGAATTCCACGGTGTCGCCCTGGCGCACTCTGATGAAGCTGCCCGGCGTGGTCCCGCCGAAGGTCCAGAACGTGTAGTTGACGCCTTCGGAGATCTGCTTTTCCTGCTCGATCACCTCGAGGTCGACGATCACCTTGGCCGGGTAGCTGCGATGGATCGGCGGCGGCACGTTCGGCGGGCTGGTCAGCACGGCATGGATCGGCTCGCCCTTGGGCGGCCCGAAGTCGCCCGGGTGCACCTCGGCGGCCTGGGCCAGCGGCGCCGCCGCAATCAATCCTGCCAGTCCCAGCGCGATGCACGCGCGGGCCGGCGTGGTCGAGATCATGCGGAAGCCCATTTCAGTTCCCTCCTGGCGTTGGTCGTGTGAGTGAGCCGGACATTAGTCGCCGTGACACCCATGGCCATTGATCGCCATCAATGGGACAGATGGCGTGTCTCGCCAATGACGCCTCCGGGATTCCTGGGCGGTCCTTGACGGTCGGGGAACCGCATCGGCTGGCCTGGGCTACGCGTCGGGTGACCCCGTCGAGAAGCCATTGACGATGCGCAAACGGCGGCGGGGCGGTGACCCTCATGCTGCAGACAGACTTCAGGAAGGCCCATCATGAGAGTTCTTTTCGCCGTCGACGGCAGCAAGTGCAGCCTGCAGGCCCTGGACTACCTCGCGAAGCACGAGTTGCTAGCGGAGCGCGATGCATTGACGGTGTTCACCGTGGTCCACCCGCTGTCACAGCGCGCCGTCGCCATGGCGGGCGCGGCGCTGACCCATGGCTATTACGCCGACGAAGCCGAACATGCATTGCACCCTGTGCGACTGGCGCTCGACCATCCGAAGACCAAGGTTGCCTTCGACTGGTGCACGGGCCAGCCCGGCGAGGAGATCGCCCGCAAGGCGCAGGACGAGGAGTTCGACCTGATCCTCATGGGATCGCACGGACAGACCGCCCTGGCCAACGTCGTGCTGGGCTCCGTGGCGACACAGGTCCTGGCTCGATGCAAGGTGCCGGTGCTGCTGATCCGATGAGCGCCTGATCAGGCTGGCGGCCGACGCGCCCGACTTGACGGCGCTCAATCCGTGGGGCTTCGCACGCTCTTAGCCTGTGACCTCGCAACAGGAGATCCCAAATGAACCAACGCACGCTCATGCATTCACGACGTCGGCGCATCGCTGCCGCGCTCACGGTGCTCATGTCGGCATTTGCCGCATCGCAGGCAATGGCCGCGACGCAGGGGCAGTCCCCGCAAGGATGGGCCTTCCTCGACGGGGGCATCGGTCAGACCGAGACGGAGAGCATGGAGTCCGAGAGGGGCAAGTACAGCCTGTGGATCATGACGGCGGGCAGAACCTCCGGCGCCCATTTGCCGGACGCTGAAGTGACCATCATGGACAGCAAGGGCCAGCCGGTCTTCGAACGACGCCTGGAGGGCCCGTGGCTGATGATCGATCTCCCGCTGGGGCGCTACGAGGTCCGCTCCCGCCACGGACAGGAATCCCAGACCCGGATCACGACGATCCACCCCGGTGACCACCACCAGATCGTGTTCTATTTCGACGTGGAGGCCGAGGTCCTGCCCAAGGAGTAGCGCGAGCACGGGCGCGGCGCTGGCCGCCGGCCCTCCCGGCCACGGCTCCCGTTCAGACCCGGCGTGGGCGGACGCTCGCGCCGTCCCGCAACGTCGAAGGCGGATAGACGATGACCGGGGCGCCTTCCTGCAGGCCTTGCCGCACCCAGGCGTCGGTGCCATTGCGCGACGCCAGGTCCACCGCGGTGAGGCGGGCGTGTCCATGATCGAGCACGAAGACGGCCATGCCCGAGTTGTCGCTGCGCGGAAAGACCGCACTCACGGGCACCTTCAGCACCTGGTCCTGAGACTGGTTCACGATGCGCACACTCACGCGATAGCCGTCGCCAAGCGCCTTCCACTTGTCGGGGGCGCTGGTCAGGTCGATGAGCACGCGCACGCGCTGTTCCTCGACGCCGAGCGCGGACACTTTCGTGAACGCCGCCGGCTCGACCAGTCGGACCCGCCCGTCGAGGGCGCCGTCGCCGCCCCAGCGCTCGATCCTGACCGCGCTGCCCGGCCGCGCCTGCAGTGCATCGGTGGTCAGCAACTCGGCGACGACCTCCATGCGGGAAACGTCTCCGAGTTCCACCAGCGCCGTGCCCAGAGCCACGCTGGCTTCGCTGGTCTGCGCCACGCGCAGGACGCGTCCGCTCACAGGCGCCTGGAGCACGAAGGCGCGGGCCTCGCGCGGGCGCGTCACGGCGTCGACCGCGGCACGGGCCTCTTCCACTTCGTGCACCGTGACGTGGCGTTCCTGGATCGCGGCGTCGAGTTCCTTCTGGGCGGCCAGGGCGGCCAGCCGGTCGGTGTCCAGCTTGGTCGGCGAGACGAAGCCTCGCGTCGCCAGCTGCTCGCTGCGCGACACCTCGTTGCGCGCCTGCTGCAGTGCCACCCGGGCGCCCTCGATGCGGGCGTCGGCGCGCTGCACGCTGGCCTGTGCGATGTCGACCCGCACCTGTTGCGCGCGCAGCGTGCGTTCGTCCAGCATGGGTGGCAGGACGGGCGTGAGCGTCGCCACCGTATCGCCGGCCTGGACCGTGTCTCCCTCCCGCAGTGAGATCCGGGTCACGATGCCTGCCAATGGCGCGGACACCAGGTAGCGGTCGCGCAAGCGGGTCTTGCCGTCTTCGTCGATGGTCGCCTCGAAGTGGCCGCGTGTCACCTCGGCCACCTCGACCTCCACCGGTCGCGGCGAGAACGCCCAGGCCATCAGGCCCACGGCCGCGACGGCGGCGGCACCGCCCCCGATCCAGGTACTCTTTTTCATCTCATTCCCTCGTCTTCAGCACGGCCACCATGTCGAGCCGGTCGATTCGGCGCCTCACGACCAGGCCGCTCCCCACGCCCGCGATCAGCACGCAAAGCGCCGCCCACGCGTAGGTGCGGGGCTGGATCGCCACGGGAAAGAAGAACTGGTCCGACTTCAGCAGCTCGCTCACGCCGTGGACGAGCCCCCAGCCGAGCAGCATCCCCATGGGCAAGGCGATGGCAATGGACAGGGCCATCTCGCCCAACAAGAGCGCCGACACCTCGGCCCGCGTGAAGCCGAGGACGCGCAAGCTCGCCAATTCCCAGCCGCGTTCCGCCAGGGCGATCCGCGCGTTGTTGTAGACGACGCCCACCGAGATCACCGCGGCGAAGGCGGTGAGGACCGTGCTCATGATCCGGACATTGCGTGCACTGATCTCCTGCATGTTGCGCAGCATCGTCGCCTTGCTGAACGCGCCGGCCACCTGGGGCAACGCCTTGGAGGCGTCGAGCAACGCGGCTTCCTTGCCGCGCTCGACCGACAGCACCCAGCCGGTGGCCACGTCGCCGTCGCCGAGCAGGCGGTTCAGCGTGGCGCGATCCAGGTAGGCATTCAGGCCCATCATCTCGCGCACGGTGCCCGCGACTTTCAGCGGCAGGGTGCGCGCCTCGCCGGTCAGCACTTCGACGAGGACGGTGTCGCCCGGGGAGACGCCCAGCTTGTCGGCGAGGCGGTCGGTGAGGATCAGGCCTCGTCCCTCGAGCAGCGTCTGGTGGCGGTCCATGTCGATGACGCGGTAGAGCTCGGCTCGCGGCGCGTAGCCTCGCACCAGGGCGCGCTCGCGCAGGTGGCCATGCACCAGCATCACCGGCACGAAGCGCGTGGACTCGACCTGCGTGACACCGGGCAGCCGCGCCAGCTCCAGGCGCGCTTGGTCGTTGACAGGCTCGTAGGTCCACACCGAGACGTCCCCCCGCAGCGACAGCGTGAACTGCGTGTCCACCACCATGTCGATCGCGTCACGCAGGAAGTTGCCCATGATCGTGATCGCCACTGCCGCAGCGATGCCGCCGATCCCCAGCAGCGTGCGCAGCGGCCGCCGCTCCATGTTGCGGACGATCATCCGCAGCGCCGGCCCCATGGCCTGGATGCCCAGGCGTTCGAGCAGCGTCCTGCGGTAGCGTCCCGGCGCCGGCGGTCGCATGGCCTCCGCGGGCGGCAGCCGCACCGTGCCGAGGATGGCATTGAGCGTCCCCAGCACGGCCGTCGCCACGGTGACGCCGAGGCTCGTGAACAGGAGCCACGGCGCGATCCGATGCTCGAAACGGGGGAAATGGAAGAACTCCGCATAGAGCCCGGTGAACATGCTGCCCAGCCGGTCGCCCACCACGATGCCCAGCGCCAGGCCCACCAGCACGATCACCAGCACGAGCTTGAGGTAGTGCAGGGCGATCGCCGCATTCGGATAGCCGAGCGCCTTGAGCGCGGCGATCTGCTCGCGCTGCGTGCCCACCAGCCGCGACACCACCACGTTGAGCAGGAAGGCCGCCACGCCCAGGAAGATCGTCGGAAGCACCGTTCCGAGCACCCGCTGCTCCTTGATCTCGTTGTCCAGCATCTGGTGCGAGGACTGGTCGGTGCGGCCGATGGCGTCCCGCCCTCCATAGGGCGAGAGGCGACGTGCGAGCGCGTCCACCACCGCGCGCTCGGAGGCGCCCGGCGCCAGCTTCACCGCCACCTGGTTGAACGCGCCCTCCATGTCGTAGGCGGCCGCCAAGGTGTCGTGATCGATCCAGAAGATGCCGTAGCCGCGCATGTCGGGCATGCCCCACAGGCCGGCGAAGATGAATTCCGGCGACAGCGCGGTGCCCGCCATCCGCAGCGTGCGACGCTTGCCGTTCATCAGGACGTCCAGCCTGTCGCCCGGCTTGAGATGGCGTGCCTGCGCGAAGCCTTCCGATACCAGTGCCGGGATGCTGCCGTCGTCCCGCACGCCAGCGGCCGCCAGCGTCTGGCCGGCGCTCACGCTGACCAGGTTCATGCGTGCCGGGCGACGCGCATCCAGCCCGATCAGCTGGCCGATGATGGGATCGGGCAGTCCCGGGATCTCGACGCGCACGACGGCCTGGACGGTCGTCTGCACGTCCGCCACGCCGGGCAGGGCGCGCAAGGTCTCGGCGAGCGAGTTCGGCGCGCGCTTGACGCTCGCGAAGACATCGGCGAAGTGGCCGGCCGCGTAGAAATCGTCGCGCGCCAGCGCCAGCGAGTCCACCGCCGACAGGCTGGTGACGAAGCCGCCGATCCCGCTGGCCACCACGAGCGCGATGGTCAGCGCCTGGCTCCACATGAGGCGCAGGTCGCGCAGCAGCTTGCGGTCGAGGGCTTTCATGGTGGCTACCAGCTCAGCTCGGCGGGCGTGCGCTTGTGCGCGTTGGACTCCACGCGCTGGATGCGGCCGTCACCGAGATAGACCACGCGATCGGCCATGCCGGCGATCGCCGCGTTGTGCGTGATGACGACCGCCGTGGTGCCAAGCTCGACGTTGATCCGTGCGATGACGTCCAGCACCAGCTTGCCCGTCTCGTAGTCGAGGGCGCCGGTCGGCTCGTCGCACAGCAGCACGTCGGGCTTCTTGACGATGGCACGCGCGATCGCGACCCGTTGCTGCTCGCCGCCGGACAGCTGCGCGGGGAAGTGGTCGCGCCGCGGGGTCAGCCCGACGAGATCGATCGCCTCGTCCACCGGCATCGGGTCGTCGACGATGTCGGTGACGAGCGCCACGTTCTCGCGCACCGTCAGGCTGGGGATCAGGTTGTAGAACTGGAAGACGAAGCCCACGTGCTCGCGCCGGTAGGCCGTCAACGCCGCGTCCGAAGCGCCGCTCAGGACATGCTCATGGAAGCTCAGTGTTCCCGCACTGGGGACGTCCAGGCCGCCCAGGATGTTGAGCAAGGTCGACTTGCCGCTGCCCGACGCGCCCAGCAGCACGACGAACTCGCCTCGACGGATGTCGAGGTCGACGTCGCGCAAGGCCCGCACTTCGACCTCGCCGGTGCGATAGGTCTTGGAAATGCCGTGCGCGAGGAAGACGCAGTCACGGCGAGGAGGGCTGGCGTCGTCCATGCCATTGCATTGTCGAAAGGCGATCCGGAGCGACTCTTGCGCCAACGCAAGGCTTCGGCGGCCTCGAGGACCGCCTTCGACCGCCTTCGAGGCAGGACGCCGTGCGCGACGCAGTCCTCGCGTCAGGCGACCTCGGCGGGGGCCGCTGCGTGTCGTCCTTGACCGACACGCCCGGTCGTGAACCGCCAGGCGAAGGGCCGGCGCGGCGAGTCCGGTCAATGCTCGAGGACGTACTGGCCGGGTGCGTCGTCGATCGGCACCGCGCCCGTGCGCCCCGACGACGGCGGCGCGACCGTGCGCCGCGTGCCGTGCGCCACCAGCCAGGCATGCCAGGCAGGCCACCACGAGCCGTCGCGGGTCGCGGCCGCCGACCGCCACTCGTCGGCGCTCACGCACGGCGCGCCCTTCGGACGCGTCGAGACGTGGAAGTGGCGCTGTGGATGACCCGGCTCGTTGACGATGCCGGCGTTGTGTCCGCCGTTGCAGAGCACGAACGTGAGTTCGCTTTCGGTGAGGTAGTGAAGCTTGTAGACCGAGCGCCAGGGTGCGACGTGATCCGTCTCGGTGCCGACCGCGAAGATCGGCAGCCGCAGGTTCTGCAGGGCGACGGGATGGCCGTCCACCAGATACCTGCCCGAGGCGAGGTCGTTGGCCAGGTAGAGGCCATGCAGGTATTCGGAGTGCATGCGGGCTGGCATGCGCGTGGTGTCCGCATTCCAGGCCATCAGGTCGCTGGGTGGGGTGCGTTCGCCCATCAGGTAGTCATGCACCGCGCGAGACCAGACGAGGTCGTTCGACCGCAGCATCTGGAAGGCGCCCGCCATCTGTTCCGCGCTGAGCACGCCGCGCTGAGCCATCATGCTGTCGAGCATGTGCACCTGGGCCGGGTCGATGAACACGCCCAGTTCCCCTGGCTCCGAGAAATCGGTCTGCGCGGCCAGCAGGGTGAGGCTGGCGAGCCGCTGGTCTCCGGCGCGCGCCATTGCCGCCGCCGCGATGGCCAGCAGCGTTCCGCCCAGGCAGTAGCCGGCGGCGTGAACGCGTCGATCCGGGACGATCCGGGCGATGGCATCCAGCGCCGCCATGACGCCGAGTTGGCGGTAGTCGTCCATGCCGAGGTCGCGATCCTCGGGCCCGACATTGCGCCACGACAGGCAGAACACCGTGTGCCCCTGGTCGACCAGCCAGCGCACGAGGGAGTTGTGCGGCGAGAGGTCCAGGATGTAGTACTTCATGATCCAGGCCGGCACGATCAGGATCGGCTC
>Ga0070673_100002232_pt1 | contig 11723 bp, 11 predicted proteins | sample KBSM23metaG_FD_65342 | JGI IMG/M metagenome (GOLD analysis project Ga0070673, IMG submission 65342) | Miscanthus rhizosphere microbial communities from Kellogg Biological Station, Michigan, USA - KBS M2-3 metaG | ecosystem: Host-associated > Plants > Roots > Rhizosphere > Soil ... | reverse complement strand
CGCTACTGAGCCCGGAAAGGGCCGGCAAGGCCCGAGGGGTCTGGCATCTCCTTCCTCCGCGCTGCGGCCTCGGCCGCAGCGATGACGTTGTCGCGGAGGGAGGCAAGGCCAGACCCCGAACGTCAGCGAAGCCGGGGTCTGGCATTGCCTCGAATCGCGGCCAGCGCCATGACGTCGATCGGCGAATCAGCGCGATCCGAGGAGATGCCAGACCCCTTCGGCAGCTCCCCGCCGCTTCATTGTTCTGGAACGACACATGATCAACATCCCCGTCAGCCTCGAGTTCTTCCCCCCGAAGACCCCCGAAGGCATGACCAAGCTCGCCGCCGCGCGGGCCGAGCTGTATGCGCTCAAGCCCGAGTTCTGCTCCGTGACCTACGGCGCGGGCGGCTCGACGCAGATGGGCACGCTGCAGGTGGTGCAGGCGATCCGCGCCGAAGGCGTCGTCGGCGTGCCGCACTTCACGTGCATCGGCGCCACGCGCGCGAGCGTGGGCGAGATGCTCGATTCGTTCAAGGTGCTGGGCATGGACCGGCTCGTCGCGCTGCGCGGCGACCTGCCCAGCGGCGCCGGCAGCTTCGGCGAGTTCCGCTACGCCACCGAGCTGATCGAGGCCATCCGCAAGCACTCCGGCGACCACTTCCGCATCGAGGTCGCCGCCTATCCGGAGACGCATCCGCAGGCCCGCTCGCCCGAGGCCGACCTGAAGGCGTTCGCGACCAAGGTGGCGGCCGGCGCGAACTCCGCGATCACGCAGATGTTCTTCAATGCCGACGCGTACTTCCGCTTCGTCGACGAGGTGCGCGCGATGGGCATCACGATCCCCATCGTGCCGGGCATCATGCCCATCACCAACTCGAGCGGGCTGATGCGCTTCGCCGACAACTCGGGCTGCGAGATCCCGCGCTGGATGCGGCTGCGCCTGCAGTCGTTCGGCGACGACACCCGCTCGATCAAGGCCTTCGGCCTCGACGTGATGGCGGCGCTGTGCGAGCGCCTCGTCGCGGGCGGCGCGCCGTCGCTGCACTTCTACACGATGAACCAGTCCGCGGCGACGCTGGCGCTGGCGGACGCGATCGGACGCTGAACGCCAGCGCTCCGTCATTCTGCGCGGAGCGAAGCGCCGTCGCAGAATCCACCATCGGGGAAGCGTGGCCCGGCGCGTGGATCCTGCGACTTCGCGCAGGATGACGGCTGTCGCCGACCGGGCAGCGCTGCCCGGCGCGTGGATCCTGCGACTTCGCGCAGGATGACGAGGCAGGCGCCTCGTCAGCTGCGATCGTGCAGCCCGTCGGCTTCGACGCGCACCTTCTCGCCCACGGCCGGGGCCGTCGACTCGCGCACCGTGCGCACCGTGCCATCGTCCATGCGCACCTTCACGTCGTAGACGGTGGACGTGCGCTCGTGCTTCTCGATGGCGTTGCCCAGCAGGCCGCCGCCGACGGCGCCGACCACGCCGCCGAGCGTGCGATTCCTGTTGCCGGCGATCCGGTTGCCCACCAGCGCGCCGCCGACGCCGCCGGCCACGGCGCCCAGGCCATTGGTCTGGCCCTGCACCTTCACGGCATCGACGGCCTCGACCACGCCGCAGTCGTGGCAGGCGGCCGCGGCCAGGCGTTGGTCGTGGTGCCAGCGCTGCTGGTCGACGACGTCCGTGTCGCGGTCGGCGCGCGGCGGCGGCTCGCGCAGCGCGCGCTCTTGGCGTTCATGGCGGGCGTCCTGGCGCTGCTGGTCGCGTCGGCCCTGCTCGTAGGCGCGATCGTTCTGCGCGACGACCACGGGCGCTTGCGGCGTGACCACGGGGGCGACCACCGGCGCGGGCGCCGGGGCGGGCATGGACGCGGCCGCGACCTGCGTGGCCGGCGTCGTCGTCGCGACCGGGGGCGCGACGTCCGAGCCGCTCTTCGAGCAGGCACTCAGGCCTATGGCGGCCGAGGCCACCAGGGCGAGTTGGAAGGATCTGGCGCGGGGGGTGATGGGGCTCATGAGCGTTCTCCTGTTTTCGTTCGGATGCCGGACCGGGTGCCGGCACGTGACCCCTGGAAGAGGCGATCCACGTGCCCGGCCGCGCTGGCGCTGCAACGTCCGGATGCGATTGCGCCGGCGCCCCCTGTCGCGTCGGCCGGCCGCTCCACCCATGAAAAAAGGGCGTTCGCCGCGTGGCGAACGCCCTGTTCATTTCGAAACAGTTCGGCTACGGATTGGTCGCCGTCTGCGGCACGCCGGCGGGCTTGTACCCCGTCAGTCCGAACAGCTTGCGCACGTCCGGGCTGCCATTGCCGTACACGTAGTTGTAGTTGTAGCTGGGGAAGCTGTCCGGCACGACGCCGTTGTAGCCGGGGTTGTTGCGGTGGTAGAGCTGGAAGGCCGACGGCGCGTGGGTGCCGCCCGCCAGCGTCTGCAGCGCGCCGGCGCCGTAGAGGTAGTAGTTGGCGTTGCCCAGCCGATGGTTCTTCTTGCCCAGCTGCTGCTCGAAGATTGCCAGCGCGCCGACGAATTCCGGCGAGGACACCGACGTGCCGATCACCAGGAAGAACCCGCCGTTGACCGGATCGTCGACGTTGTAGGCGATGACGACGGCGCTGTCGTCCGGATCGCAGCTCTGGGCGAGCCCGAAGGGGCAGCCGCCCACGTGCATGCCCACGTCGGGGATGGTGCGCCACTTGGCCGAGCCGGTGTTCGCCAGCCATTGGTAGGCCGGCTTCTTGAAGACGACGCTGACGCCGCCGCCCGCGCCCCAGTAGCCGCCGGAGACGTCGGCGCCGAAGCCGTAGATGTCGTACGGGAACTCCGGGTCGGCATTGGCGGTCTCGCGCACGTAGGCCGAGTCCAGGCTGGTGGTCGACGTGGTGGTGACGAGGTTGCCGCCGCCGACGGCGGTCACGGACGGATCGCCGGCCGGCGTGCTGATGCTGGGCACGAAAGTGGCGCTCGTGCCGCCGTTGAAGTAGTCGACGGACGGGCACTCCAGGCCCGCCTCGTCGCCGGAGCTGGCCACGAACGTGATGCCCTGCGCGTTGCCCTGCTGGAACAGGTCGTGGTACTGCTGCAGGATGTAGGTGTAGTCCGTGCCGTTGTTGTACGCCGCCGTATAGCCCAGCTCGCAGCCGCCGAACGACGAGTTGACGATGTCGTACTTGTTGGAGTCGACGATGTACTGGTAGCCGTCCATGATGTGGTCGTCGGACAGGTCGGGAATGCTGACCAGCGTCACGTTGGCGCCCGGCGCGCCGCCCAGCACCTGCTGCACGTCGAGGCTGGCCTCGACCGAGCCGTAGCCATCCTGCACGCCGCCGCCGTCCACCGGCACCGTCGTCACGCCGGGCGCGGGCTTGCCGGTGAGCGCCGTGAACTTCTCGTGGTTGAACATCGCGGCGACGTCGTCCGGGAAGATCAGGTCGGCCATCAGCACCGCCACGTTGACGCTGCTGCCGTCGGTCTTGGCGCTGTAGGCCGGATAGTCGTAGGCCTGCTTCAGGTCGTCGAACCAGTACGGGCCCGTGGCGCTGTAGCGGTTGTCGCCGACGGTACTGGGTGCCGCGCGCGTGACGCGCGCGTGCACGTGGTGCAGCGGCAGCGCGTCCAGGCCGGTGACCCGCAGCTCGATGGCGGCCAGCTCGCTCGGGAGCTGCAGCGCCTGGCGCGCCTGGAAGCGGGTGTGCGAGCGGCTCTTGACCTTGAGCAGCGGCGTGCTGAACGCCTGTTCCACGGCCGCGGCGCTGCCGCTGACGCGCACGCCGTGCGCGCTGGTGGAGACGACGGTCAGCCCGCGCGCAGTGAGCGCGTCGCTGACGGCGGCGATGTCCGCGGGCCTGGGCCCGAAGCGGGCCATGAACTCGGCCGGCTTCAGCCACTGCTGGTAGTGGGGCGACGACTTGTCGTGCAGCTCCGTCAGGAGGCTGTCGAGCTGGTCCTGGTGACGCAGCGGCAGGTAGATGCCGAACTGCACCAGGTCCTGGGGCGCCGCGGCGGTGGTGACCGTCGAGGGCACCATCGTGGACGGGGCCGACAGCGCGGCCTCGCTGGTGAGCGCGCCGGCGGCGCAGAGGACGGCGGCCGTCATCCTGGTGATTCGCATGGGAAAGCCTCTCGTGGTGAGAAACGGGGACTGGGAATCAGTCCGGGTGACGGAAAAGTCTGGGCGCCGTGCCCGGGGCTGTCAACGAACGTGGGGGCTCGAAATGTGGGGCGTGCTATCCCGATGCGGGTTTGCGCGTCGACGGCCGACGCCTGGCCGTTGTCACGGCCGCGTCACGGGCGGCGCGCGGCTGACGGCCGCCGTCGGGACGACGTCGAAAGGGGCCTTCGGCCCCTTTTTTCATGGCGACGCGGGATGGGCCCCGTCCGCCGGCCCGGACGCTTGAAAACCCGCCGGCCGACCCGCATGTGGCGCTCGGGCGACAATACGGGTTTCCGCCGCCACGCCGCGCGGAACGCCGGCGCCCCTCGCTGCGGCCGCGCCGCCGGCCCCCCCTCGAACCCTGACTCAATCGGGCATTACTCATGGAAAAGCAAACTCTCTCATTCCAGGCCGAGGTCAAGCAGATCCTGCACCTCGTCACGCATTCGCTGTACTCGAACAAGGAGATCTTCCTGCGCGAGCTCGTGTCGAACGCGTCGGATGCGTGCGACAAGCTGCGCTTCGAGGCGATCGACCATCCGCAGTACCTGGAAGACGCGCCCAACCTCGAAGTGCGCATCCTCTTCGACGCCGAGAACAAGACGCTGACGATCCGCGACAACGGCATCGGCATGTCGGCCGAGGAGGCCGTCTCGCACCTGGGCACGATCGCCAAGAGCGGCACCAAGGAGTTCATGTCCCGCCTCGAGGGCGACCAGAAGAAGGACGCCGCGCTGATCGGCCAGTTCGGCGTGGGCTTCTACTCGGGCTTCATCGTGGCCGACCGCATCACCGTCGAATCGCGCCGCGCCGGCCTGCCGCCGGAGCAGGGCGTGCGCTGGAGCTCGGAAGGCACGGGCGACTTCGAGGTCGAGGAGATCACGCGCGCCGAACGCGGCACCGACGTGATCCTGCACCTGCGCGAGGGCGAGGACGAGTTCCTGCGCCCGTGGAAGCTCAAGTCGATCATCTCGAAGTACTCCGACCACATCTCGCTGCCCATCCTGATGAAGAAGGAGGAGTGGGACGGCGAGAAAGCCGAGTACAGGACGACCGACGAATGGGAGACGGTCAACAAGGCCTCCGCGCTGTGGGCCCGCCCCAAGAGCGACGTCACCGACGCCGAGTACCAGGAGTTCTACAAGCAGATCAGCTACGACTCCGACGCCCCGCTGGCCTACACGCACAACCGCGTCGAGGGCCGCAGCGAGTACACGCAGCTGCTCTACATCCCCGCCAAGGCGCCGTTCGACCTGTGGAACCGCGACAAGCGCGGCGGCGTCAAGCTGTACGTCAAGCGCATCTTCATCATGGACGACGCCGAGGCGCTGATGCCGGTGTACCTGCGCTTCGTCAAGGGCGTGATCGACTCGGCCGACCTGCCGCTGAACGTCTCGCGCGAGCTGCTGCAGGAGAGCCGCGACGTCAAGGCGATCCGCGAGGGCTCGACCAAGCGCGTGCTGTCGATGCTGGAGTCGCTCGCCGACAGCGACAACGTCGAGGACAAGGACAAGTACCAGGCGTTCTGGGACGAGTTCGGCGCGGTGCTCAAGGAAGGCATCGGCGAGGATCACGCCAACAAGGATCGCCTGGCCAAGCTGTATCGCTTCGCGTCCACGCATGCCGACAAGGGCGTGTCGCTGGCCGACTACGTCGCGCGCATGAAGGAAGGCCAGCAGGCCATCTACGTGATCGCGTCGGACTCGCTGGGCGCCGCCAAGGCCAGCCCGCAGCTCGAGATCTTCCGCAAGAAGGGCATCGAGGTGCTGCTGCTGACCGACCGCGTCGACGAGTGGCTGCTGTCGCACCTGCTGGAGTTCGACGGCCACCAGCTGCAAAGCGTGGCCAAGGGCGCGGTCGACCTCGGCACGCTGCAGGACGAGGACGAGAAGAAGGCCGCCGAGCAGGCCGCCACCGCGTTCGCGCCGGTGCTCGAGCGCCTGAAGGAGTCGCTCAAGGAGCGCGCCAAGGACGTGCGTGCCACCTCGCGCCTGGTCGATTCGGCGGCCTGCATCGTCGTCGAGGACGGCGAAATGAGCGCGCACCTGGCGCGCCTGCTCAAGCAGTCCGGCCAGGCGGCGCCGGTGTCCAAGCCGATCCTCGAGGTGAACCCGGAGCACGCGCTGGTCAAGAAGCTCGAAGGCGACGCCCGCTTCGACGACTTCGCCAACCTGCTGTTCGACCAGGCCTGGCTGGCCGAGGGCGGCCAGCTGGACGAGCCGGCGGCGTACGTGCAGCGCGTGAACCGCCTGCTGGTCGGCTGACCCTCTTGTTGAAGGAAGTGCGCTCGTGACCTACAGCGTCAAGGAAATTTTTTATACGCTGCAAGGCGAGGGCGCCAACGCGGGCCGGCCGGCTGTGTTCTGCCGCTTCGCGGGCTGCAACCTGTGGACGGGCCGCGAGGAGGACCGCGCGGACGCCGTCTGCACGTTCTGCGACACCGACTTCGTCGGCACCGACGGCGAGGGCGGCGGCAAGTTCAGGACGGCCGACCTGCTCGCCGACGAGATCGCGAAGCATTGGGGCGACACGCCGTCGCACCGCTTCGTCGTGCTCACCGGCGGCGAGCCGCTGCTGCAGGTCGACACCGCGCTGATCGACGCGCTGCATGCGCGCCTGTTCACGATCGCGGTCGAGACCAACGGCACCGTCGAGCCGCCGCCGGGCCTGGACTGGATCTGCGTCAGCCCCAAGGCCGACTCGACGATCGTCGTCACCGAGGGCGACGAGCTGAAGCTGGTGTTCCCGCAGGAGGGCGTCGATCCGGAACGCTTCGCCGACCTGCCGTTCACGCATTTCTTCCTGCAGCCGATGGACAACCTGCTGCAGGCCACCAACCAGCGCCTGGCGATGGACTATTGCCTCGCGCATCCTCAATGGAAACTCGGCCTGCAGACCCACAAGATGCTCGGCATCCGCTGATCTGCCGGTCTCGATCCCATCTCATGCTCACGATCACCAAACGACTCGAATTCGACGCCGGCCACCGCATCCCGCAGCACAAGAGCCAGTGCCGCAACCTGCATGGCCATCGCTACGCCCTGGAGATCACGCTCGAGGGCGAGCCGATCGATGACCCCGCGTCAAGCGATCACGGCATGCTGATGGACTTCACCGACGTGAAGACGCTCGCCAAGGATCACCTCGTCGACCTGTGGGACCACGCGTTCCTGGTGCACGACGGCGACACGCTGATCCGCGGGCTGCTGGCGCAGATCCCGGGCCACAAGACCGTCGTCCTCGACCGCGTGCCGACGGCCGAGAATCTCGTCGCGATCGCGTTCGAGATCCTCGATCCGCTATACACGGAGCGCTTCGGCAACCACCTGAAGCTGCGCAAGCTGCGGCTCTACGAGACGCCCACCAGCTGGGCCGACTGCGACCGCCAGGTCTGAGCGCGGCGCGGGCGGGGGCCCGTCATCCTGCGCGCAGTCGCAGGATCCACCCCCGCCAAGGTGCCACGTCCGCCTACTTCATGGCGGTCTTGCCGGCCCCCTTGTCGCCCCCGCTGGACACGTCATGCCTGGAGGTGCCGCCCTGCTGGCCCGATATGTCGCCCGCCTGCGACCCCGCAGACTGCTGGCCATGCGCTCCTCCGCCCTGGTCGTGCTGGCTGCCTTGATGGGCGCCGCCGGACTGGTTGCCGTAGCGTCCCCCCGTGGACTGCTCCTGCTGGTTGCCCTGGTGATCCTGTTGTCCGTGGTGGCCCTGTTGCCAGGGACCCGCCTGCTGGCCCTTCGGCCGGCGTCCGTTGTCGTGCTGTGCCATTTGACTGTCCTTTGCTCCATGGGTTGAGAGGTCGGCGTCGCCCTGGCGCATCGCTGCGCCGGTGCCCGGCGCCGTCCAGGTTCTGGAGCAACGGCGATGCCCCGTCGAGCGCGGCGGCCTCGCAAAAGAAGAGGTCAGCCAGCGATCACGCGCGCAGGCTCACGCGGGCACCGCGAGCGGGGGCGCGGAGGTGTGCGCGCGCGGCAGCGCGAGCGCGATGGCCGCGGCGCCGAGGCCCACCGCCAGCGAGCCGAGGTACATCCAGGTGTACGCATGGAAATGGTCGAACACCCAGCCGCCGAGCGCGGGGCCCAGCGCCATGCCGAGACCCGAGGTCAGCGTCAGCCCGCCCAGCACGGAGCCCATGATCTCGGGCGCGAAGTAGCTGCGGGCGAGCGCGGCGTAAAGGGGCATGACGCCGCCATAGGCCATGCCGAAGACGAAGGCCACGGCATAGAAGTCGTCGAGGCCGCGCGCGAGCACGTACGACCCCGCGGCGATGGCCTGCACCAGCAGCCCGGCGACGATCATGCGCTTGACCCCTACCTTGTCGCCGAGAAAGCCGAACACCAGCCGGCCCAGCAGCCCGGCCAGGCCCTCGACGCTGTAGATGGTCACCGCCGTCATGGCCGACAGGCCGCAGCCGATCGCATAGCTGATGGTGTGGAAGATCGGGCCGGCATGCGTCGCGCAGCAGGCGAAATAGGTCGCGGCGAAGACGATGAACGGCTTGGAGCGCATCGCCCGGCCGGCGGCCCGCTTCAGCTCGGGGCCGCCCATGCCGCCCGCATCGACCGCGGCCGGCAGGTGCGGCGGCCGCCGCACGCACAGCGCGGCGGGCACCAGCAGCACCACCACCCCGATCGCGAGGATCAACTCGGCCGTGCGCCAGCCGTGGCTGGCGACCAGGGCCGTCGCGAATGGCGAGACCGTCATCGGCGCGACGCCGATCCCCGACGTCACCAGCGAGACCGCCAGTGCCCGGTGCTGGTCGAACCACAGCGTGACGGTGGACATCAGCGGCACCATCAGGCTGCCGGCCCCGATGCCGACCACGAGCCCGTAGACCGCCTGGAACTGCAGCAGCGTGGTCGTCCGGCTGGCCAGCGCCAGCCCGGCGCCCAGCAGCACGACGCCCGTCACCAGGATCGGGCGCGGGCCGTAGCGGTCGCTCAGGCCGCCACAGAGGAACGAGGCGACGGCCATGGCGAGGAAATCGAGCGTCATCGCGAAGCCGATGCCGCCGCGCGACCAGCCGGTGTCGGCGGAGATCGGCGCGAGGAACACGGGCAGCGCCAGCAGCGCGCCCATGGCCATCCACGTCATCAGCGCGCCGGCGGCGACGATGACCCATCCGTAGTGCAACTTCGTCATTAAAAGGCCTCCTGTGCCATGACGACGTTCGAGCAGGACGGAAATCGACAGCCGATCTTGTCATCCTGCGCGCAGTCGCAGGATCCACCTCCGTCGAGGGGCGGCCCGGCGGGGGTGGATTCTGCGACTGCGCGCAGAATGACACGGGGTCACGAGGGGCGCGACAGCTCGCAGATCCAGTTGACCTCCCACGTCCGCCCCCAGTCGGGCGAGAAGGACTGCTCCATGCGCGCGGTCGTCGGCGTGGGCTGCGTCCAGAGGTAGCGCACGAGGATGGGGCGGCCGTTGAAATCCTCCGCATCGTAGAACTCGCCGCGCCCGTCCGTGAAACCGCCCACGGTGGGCGGCCCCGACAGCTTGCCGTGCGCGGCGTCGCCCAGCCAGATGCTCCAGCGGCGCGTATCGGGGTCATAGAGGCGCAGCGTCTGCGCGTCCATGTGCAGGCGCTTGTCGAGGCTCGTGACCTTGAACTCCTCCATGTTCGCGCGGCCGTCCCAGATCTTGCTCATCACGGAGGTGCCCTCGTACTCGATCCATTCGCTCGAGCCGGTCAGCGGATGCAGCAGCTTGCGCAGGTGGACGTTCCAGTGGCCGATGACGAAGTCGAAGTCGTGCAGGCCGTCGTGCGCGGGCGCTGCGGACGGCTGCGCGACGGCGACCTGCGCCACGGCGCAGAGGACGGCAGCGGCGAGTGTCGTGCGGCGCCGGCGCGCGGGCGAGGCGGACTTGAGGGCGAGATCCATGGCGTTCTCCTGATGATGGGAAGCCCGATCTTGGGCGCTCATACAGGACATCGCATGTCATGTATTGGGGCGGCGCTCACCCTTCGTAGGCCGCCAGCCGCCGCTGCTCCTCCGGCGTGAACAGCCGGTTGCGCAGGTCGCCGATCGCCGCGTTGCGATCCGCGTCGCTGCCCGGCATCGACAGCACCGCCGCCCGTTGTGCCTGGTACGCCGCGATGCGGGCCTTCCAGGCGGCCTCCTCGCGATCGACGTCCGCCAGCCGGTTGGCCGCCTCGGGCGATGTCGCGGCCGCGCGCATGCGGTAGACGTCGTCCTCGCTGCCGCCGCGGGCGCGGATCTGTTGCGCGGCCTCCTCGAGGTGCACGACGGCCAGCGGGGCCTCGCGCTGCGCGCGCACGCTCGCGGGCAGGCGCGCGTCGAGGGCGGCCAGGCGCTCGCGGCGCTGCGCCGCATCGAGGGCCGGGTCCTGCTCGATGGCCATGCGCGCGAGCGCGGCCGAGGCCTCGGCGTCCTGCGGGCCGAACAGGGCTTGCGACTCGGCTTCGCTGAAGTAGCCCGCGCGCAGCGCCAGCATCAGGCGCAGTCCCTCGCGCAGGGTGTCGGCGCTGCGGCCCGCGGCCTTTGGCGGGCGCTGCGTCTTCAGCGCCGTCTTGAACTGCAGGTAGCGCGCGAACACGTCCTTGGCCTGGCGTGCCGCGTGCGGCGCCAGGCGGCCGTCGAGGTCGTGCTCGACCTGCGCCTGGATGGCGCCGATCGGGCGTTCGCCGACGGTGGTCAGGTAGTAGTCGAACAGGCGGATCAGTGCGGGGTCCAGCGCGAGTTCGTCGCCGGCCGTGGCGGTGGCGGCGCCGTCGGGCGTCGTGCCCGCGAGCGACGACACCGCCGCGGGCGGCGCATCGCCCACGCGCGCCGCCTCGGGCGCACGAGGCGCCGCGACGGGCGCCCCCTGCAGGCCGATCACGACCAGCGCCGACGCGGCGACCACGCCCGCCACCCAGATCATGGGCAACTGGCGCGGGCGCATATCAGAGGCCCGCGTTCTTCAGGCGGTTGGCCTGGTTGCGGAACACGCTCTTGGGATCGACCTCGAACCAGTTGACGATGCCGGCCGTCTGGTTGACCTCGTCGAGGTGGTTCATCGCGTAGTCGTCGCGGATCACGGTGCCAAGGTGGCTGCTGCACGAGCCCACCAGGCCGTCGTTCTTCGCGCCGGCGTAGACCAGCCCGGTGAGCGCGAGCGCCGGATCGAGCGGGTCGAGCACGTTGGTATACGGCTGCGCCCCGCTCCACGAGTAGTAGCGCACGCCGTTGGAGGCGACCGCCGGCCCCTGTCCGCACGCCGACGTCGGCAGGCCTTCCGGATGCGCGGCATTGAACCTGGCCATGCCCGCGCTCGACAGCGAGTCCAGCGCGGCCGACGAGTTCTGCGACGCGTTGTTGCCCGAGATGAGGCCGATCAGCGACGCGAAGCCGTTGACGACGGTGGCGACGACGGTGCGCGACAGCGAGCCTGCCGGCAGCGTGCCGTTGAGCGCATCGGCCAGCGCCGCGCCCTGGTTCGGGCCCGCGACGCTGGTCACCGAGGCGACCAGGTTCGGCGCGACGGAGGCGACGTAGCGCACCGTGGGGCCGCCGTGGCTGTGGCCGATCAGGTTGACCTTGGAGGCTCCGGTCACGGCCAGCACCTGCTTGACGTAGGTGAGCAGCTGCTCGCCGCG
>Ga0070673_100002231_pt1 | contig 11724 bp, 5 predicted proteins | sample KBSM23metaG_FD_65342 | JGI IMG/M metagenome (GOLD analysis project Ga0070673, IMG submission 65342) | Miscanthus rhizosphere microbial communities from Kellogg Biological Station, Michigan, USA - KBS M2-3 metaG | ecosystem: Host-associated > Plants > Roots > Rhizosphere > Soil ... | reverse complement strand
CACTTCACTGTTACGAACTGCACTACGCTTGCAAACATCGCGAACGCAGTTGTCACTATCGACGGTCTAACCTACGGAGTCAGCGGGACCGGCGGAACCTATGACGCAGGACTCGCACCAGGCTCCCATACGTACAGCATAACTAAGGCCGGCTCATCGGTCGTCACTGGAAGCTTTAGCATCACCAACGGTAACACGACTCCCGTCAACGTTTGTTTGGGAAGCGGTACGGCGCACTTCGTCGTCACGGATTGCACATCGGCAGCAACCATCAACGGGGCGGCGATCTCCATCGATGGCAATCCGTCGGGAGTAACAGCGGGAGGCGGCATACTAGACGTGGCGCTCGCTCCGGGCAGCCACAACTACACGATCACTAAGACGGGTTATTCACCGACAACAAATAGCGTCAACATCACCGACGGCAACACCACAAACGTGAACGCCTGTTTGACGGGCGTGCCGGTGATGGCGGCCAACGGTGCTTCGCTCGTGACCGATCCGAACAACAACGGCGCGATTGATCCGGGCGAGACCGTCACGGTCAGCTTCGGTCTGAAGAACAATGGCGCAGGTTCGACGGTCAACCTTGTGGGGACGCTACAAGCAACGGGAGGGGTGACGAGTCCAGGAGGTCCGGCTACCTATGGCGTGGTCGCGGCCAACGGTGGGACGGGCGCTCAGAACATCGCGTTCACTGCGGATGGATCACTAGTGTGCGGCAGCACGCTCACTGCTACTCTGCATTTGCAGGACGGCGCGAACGACCTCGGCAACGTGACTTACACCTTCACGCTCTGCCCGATCGTCGTAGTCACCGCCACCGCCGCAACCGTTGGACCAACGTCGTATGTAACACTGAAGTCGGCGTTCGACGCAATCAATGCGGGCACGCACCAAGGCGCGATAACGGTCAGCATCAACTCCAGCACTATCGAAGGCACAACCCCAGCTACGCTCAACGGTAGCGGCGCGGGCTCGGCCGCTTACACATCCATTCTGATTCGTCCGGTCGCCGATGGCATATCTGTAAGTGGGAATCCAGCCGGAGGTTTCGGCGTCGTCCAGCTTAACGGTGCGAGCAACGTCACGATTGATGGCGATAACCCGAACACCGGAGGCACGAATCGTAATCTAACGATTCAAAATACAGCCACTAACACCACCACTTTCAATTCTGTTGTTCGCATAGCACTCGCGACAACAGGTGCAACCGCGGCGAACAACGATACGATCAAGAACCTTATCGTTTTGGGTAGCGCGACCGGCCGCAACGTCACCGGCGCGTCTTCAACTACAGGCTCTGAGAACACGACCTACGGCATTCTCGCCAGCTCGGGTTCAACGGGGGTGACAGCGGCGCCTGCGGCAGTCACCGCAGTTTCCGCGACGATCGGCAGCCCGGCTACGGCCACCAACCTGCTGATACAAAACAACACCGTGACTACCGCGGGACGCGCAATCTCGGTCCAAGGCGCGGCCGCCACGGTCTTCGGCGGTCTGCAAATCAAGGACAACGTCATCGGCAACTCGAGTGCGGGCGTAAATCAAGTCTACTCAAACGACATCAACGTCAACGGCACGTCGAATGGCTTGGTCTCGGGCAACACGTGCTATCTCGAAGGCTTCATCGCGAGCAGCACGAGCAGCGCGAACCAGGCCATCTCGGTTGGTGTGCTTAGCGTGAACACCACGGGTGTAACCGTTGAGAAGAACAGGGTGGTGCGCGTGCGCAATAACGCGACTGACACCTGGCCCGCCGTCGGCATTAACCTGGGTGGCGGCAGCAACCACGTCGTCCAAAACAACTTCGTCTCGGACATCATGAACAATATGGTCGCCGGCGCCGGCGGCGGAGGCACTACCTTCGGCGCATACGGAATTAGAGTCGTATCGGGCACGGGTCATAAGGTCTACCATAACTCGGTAAACCTCTTCGGCGTTTTGCCCGGCGCGCTTAGCACCAACCTGACCGCGGCGTTCATGATCGTCAATACAACTCAGACTGGCATGGACGTTAGAAATAACGTCTTCTCGAATCAGCAAACAGGGGGCAACCCGACGACCACGAACGTACGCCACACGGTTATCTACCTGCCGTCGGGCGCGACGAGCGCAATGAATCTGACGTTGAACAACAACGCGTACCTTGAAGGGCCGGCGATTAGCGGGGCGCTAAGCTTGCTCGCCAAAGTTGGCACGGCTGCTGGCACGGGCGAGTTCCACTCGGTCGACTTCAATGCGGCCTTGACCACGCCCGCCACGAACCTGCGTAGCTATACGAGCACGCTCTCGGCTGCGGGCACGAACGACAACGCCTCGGTCGCGAAAGTGCTGCCGCCGCCATTCACGTCGAATACGGACCTGCACTTTGCCAACGGTACGATTTCGCCACTCGAGTCGGCCGGCGCCACAGTCGGCGTCACGACTGATATCGACAATCAAACTCGACCGGGTCCCCCGGGATCAATCAACGGCGGCGGCACTGCGCCCGACATTGGTGCGGACGAGTTCGATGGGGTCATTGGTCCGTTTGCCACACCGACACCAACACCAACACCGTCACCATCACCGTCACCCACTCCGGGGCCGTGCGTGCCGTTCCTCGAGCCTTATGAGAACGTTGCAAATTTAACGACAGGTTTGGGTTGGGTGGAAATTAATAACAGTTCCCCCAACGGCTCGACCGCCTGGTTCCAGGGCAATGACGCGGTCTTCCCGGCTCAGGATGGCACGACTACCTCGTACATTGGCGCAAACTTCAACAACACGACGCTTACAAATGACATCAGCAATTGGCTAATCATGCCGGTTATGACATTGCGTGATGGCAACAGGCTGACGTTCTGGACGAGAACGACGGACGTCGGCGCAAACCTGTTTCCGGATCGTCTGCAAGTGCGGATGAGCACGAACGGAGCAAGCACCGACGTTGGGTCCACCGCGGCAAGCGTTGGCGATTTCACTACGTTGTGGCTCGACATCAATCCAACTTACGTGGACGCTTACCCGCATGTGTGGACCAAGTACGTAGTCACAATTAGCGGGCTGGGGGGAACACCTACAGTTGGTCGTCTCGCTTTCCGATACTTTGTGGAGGGCGGCGGACCAGATGCCGCCAGGTCCGACTACATCGGTATTGACTCAGTCGATTACAACTGCACGGCCCCGACCGCCGCGCCTGCGTCTATCAGCGGGCGCGTGACTAAACCCGACGGTCAGCCGCTCGCCGGAGTAACGATGAATCTAAGCGGAACACGTTCCGGGAAGGTCATCACCGATAGCCAGGGAAATTACAGATTCAACGGTGTCGATACTAATTCCTTCTACACGGTGACACCGTCGATAATGAATTATCAATTCAGTCCGGAGAACCGTTCGTTCTCGCTCCTGGCAGACAAGACTGATGCGATATTCACTGCTTCGCCTAACGCAGCAATCGTCGGCAATGTGATCGATAGCGCCGATTACTTCGTGCGGCAGCAGTATCTGGATTTCCTCGGACGCGAACCGGATGAAGGTGGCTTCAATTATTGGAGCGACCAGATCCTTGCCTGCGGCACAGACGCAGCCTGCATCGAACGACGCAGGATCAATGTCTCGGCTGCTTACTTCCTGTCGACCGAGTTCAACGAGACAGGCGGATTAGTAGACGGTCTATATCGGGCCAGCTATGGACGCGCGCCGCATTATGCGGAGTTCATGCCCGAGATAGCGACCATGGCTGCAAACAAGCAAGCGTTCGTTAAGGCCTTTGTGGAGCGTTCATCGTTCCGGTCCATTTACGATGGACTGTCAAACGATGCGTATGTCGATAAGCTGATCAGCCAAACTACCGGCTTCAGTGGCGATCGGTCGGCGCTTATCAGCGGCTTGAACGATGGCACAGCGACACGAGCGGGAGTCTTGCAGTCGATCGCATCGAACGAAGGTTTCGCACAAGCGAAGCGCAACGAGACCTTTGTAATGATGGAGTACTTCGGCTACCTGCGTCGCGATCCGGATGAAGGCGGCTATCAGTTCTGGTTAGGCAAGCTTAACCAGGCTGGAGGCAACTTCGAAGGAGCAGGAATGGTGAAGGCGTTCATCACTTCGGTGGAATACCGCATGCGGTTTGCCAACTAGAAAAGCAACTTAACTTTCAGAATCCTCCTTTGCGATTCTGAATTCACAGACAAATACGACCTCGGGAGCTTTTTCCTCGAGGTCGTATTTTTTTCCCACCGCGGCGGGAATAAATTAGAGTCCCACATCCATATACTGATAGCAGGAGGAAGTTGTCAGAAACCGAAAGGAAGACTTTGATCGATTGGCCTTCGCGCATTTTCGTGAGTTGAGGCGCGTCGCGCTGAGAGTGTGCGCAGATCGCGAAACTGCCGACGACCTGGTCCAGGAGACATATCTTCGCGCATGGCGATCGTTCGATAAATTTGAGCCAGGCACAAACTGCCGCGCCTGGTTATTTCGAATCTTCTTCTATGTACGTTCTGAGCACCGCAGAAGTCAGGCGCGGCAGCCGCTGGTTTTCTCGCTTGACTATGTCAACGCATCAACGCTTCCGTCGCACGCCAATACGTCTTTGGATCTGCCTTTGGAAGAAATCAAGCGTGCCTTTGCAGAACTTCCTGAGCCCTTTCGGATTGCTGTTCTGCTCTCGGATATCGAGGGCCTCAGGTACCGGGAAATAGCTGAAGTGTTGGAGGTGCCAGTCGGAACAGTTATGTCGCGATTAAGCCGAGGACGACGAATGCTTCGAGACAGACTCGCGACAGTTCAATCAAAAACCAGCGAACCAGGCAGCGTGGAGAATTACAAAAAGCGTGGGCGAATCTGATTGTCAAAAGATCCGAGAGGTGTTGGATCCTTATCTCGATAACGAGCTACTCGTTGAGACCAACCAGTCTGTGGTTGACCATTTAGGCTTCTGTTCGGACTGTGCTGCGGAATCGGAACGACGAATTGAGTTGCGTGGTTTACTCAATGCAGCACTCAAGCTTGACGATGTCGATGAACGCGATAACGATGACTTAAGTCGCAAGCGAATCCAAACAGCATTAGACCGCGAGCAACGCCCACGGATATTTGCGAAGATCCGATGGGCAGCTCTGGCTGCCAGTTTGATTCTCGCTTTCGCCCTGGGTGTGGGGTACTGGCGAATACGCAGCACGTCTAAGCCGGCGTATTCGTGGCCCATTAACACGCCGACTTCAACGCCGCCAGTCGAGGTTGCAGTCACGGATCGCGAAGCAGTCGAGAATCACCAGGTTTGTGCCCTTAGTTATCCTGCCAGTTGGACCTTTGATCGAGAAAGAGTCGCGCACGATTTAACCCCTCGATTTGCACCGCTCATAGACACTCTTGGCCGCAATCGCGTCTCTTACAAATTGATCGAGGGTCATACTTGCTCGTATCACCAAAGGCAATACACTCATTTAATCTTTCGCGGCGACGGTCATACCATTTCAGTTTTCATCAAAAGTGACGATCCCGGCGGCAAGCCGAAATCATCTCGCCCGCTCGAGATCGATCAGGCTGGTTATAACTCATATCAAGTTGCGAGTGTTGACACGGGCCTGCATCGCATTTTTGTAGTTTCCGATCTTCCGAGCGTCGAAAATCTTGCCTTAGCGAATCAACTAGTTCCCGCGACGCTCGGCTTTGTTCAGAAGCTGGAAGTTGGCGCGAGTTGAGGACCGACGCACATGAAGACTCATTTCATAACCACAGCCACAGCGATCGCCTTCTTAGTCGCTACCGTTCCCTTAGCCCAGAGCCGCGCACAGAATACACCGCCGATAGTGAACACCGATGCGAAAGCAATTTCACTCGTAAGAACAGCGCTTAAGTTAGTAAATTCATCGAGCCTTAAAACGGCGCGAATTCATGCCGAAGGTAAATGGCTGTGGACCAATCAGGGACTTAACCCGCAGGAATCGACTCGCACCTTGCGTCTTAGCGCCGATTGGAAGGTCGATTTCGAGAACCATCGTTTTTTGGAGAGAGACGCGGGCTATTTGGATAAAAATCTGATTTGGTGTTCGGAAGTGATGGCTGCGCGCGAAATGAGATACACACTCTTCTGCCATTCAAACGTGTTCGATAAGGAGGGGCCAACACAGACAAATGAGACCTGGAGCTATCGGATGGACACCACCTATCCCGATCCGCAGTGGCACTTGGCACACGCGTTACAACAATCGCAGTCACTTCGTTGGGAAGGAGAGCGTGTTGTGGGTGGCCGCAGTGAGGATGTTCTTAGTTATACCGACGAATTCCATCGGCGCCATTGGCTTTTCTTGAACTCCAGAACTCATCTCGTGCAAGAGGTTTCAAACGAGGCCCGGATGACAAGGTTCGGAGACGGCTTTGTGCCACGAATCGTCTTCGCGGATTACCGCCGCATCGGCCAGCTTTGGAGTCCGTTGAAAGTCACTATCGTGCAGAACTCATTTGTAATGATGATCAATGAACTGCAATCCATCCGGCGCAATTTTGATCATCCATTCACGGCCGCCGATTTTGCACCGTCCGCGACCGCCCATGAAGTTGATCAAAAATTATTTGAGTTCCACGTTTCTGAAGTGGCCCAATCTGTATATTTCGTGGAGAACGCCTCTCCTGATTACAACTGTCTGTTTGTCGTATTCGCAGACTACGTTTTGGTGGTCGAGGCGCCATCGTCAGACAACGCTTCGACAAAGGTGATGAACGCAATCCACGACATTGCACCTGGAAAACCGATCAAGTACATAGTGCCAACTCATTTTCACGAGGATCACATCGGAGGATTGCGCGCCTACATGCGTGAGGGAGCTACGGTCGTAACTACTCCGGGAAATTTGCAATTCATAGAAGTGTTCTCGAAGAAACTGAAGTTGACGAATCCACAGATGAACTTACCGGTTCCTGAAGCCATTGCGGGTCAGCGCCGGTTCACTGATGGCATGACCACTGTGGATCTTCTAAGCTTGCCAAGTCCCCACGTCGACGAAATGGTAGTGCCGTTTATTTCGTCAGCCGGAATTGTCTACGTCGCCGATGGTTTTACGAGAGACTGGGGCCCTTGGCGACCAGTCACTGCAGAGGAACGGACCCTCGCCACGGAGTTCAAAAAACGCGGATTGAATATTCGGATGGTTCTGCCCGGGCATGGTCCGGCGCCTTCCCAAACTGATCTTGAACGATACTGGCGATCAATCGATGAACCAATTGGTTCTATTCGAACAGATCGGTGACGCAAGCGGCTTGAGATTGGGCGATCTGCGGTGGGCGATCCAGGTTAAGTCATTTCGGGGTCGAGCGCGGCACAGTGGCCTAATGGGGGCCTTTTGTTGTCGTCTTCGGCTACTCGCATAAGCGCTTGGCGTTCGTTACTTGATTAATCCGGCGATCCTGGAGGCTGGGGTAATGTGGACATAATTAAAAGACTTGAATCAACGAGAAATCTGACCTTGCAGTTACATCACAGTTCCGATTTCAAACTAAGTAACCAGGGAGAGACTCATGAGCGAACGTTGGACCGCAATGGCTATTCTTTTTTTGCTGTTGTGTTTGTCCCCAGGCTTTGGTCATCACATGAAAGCCGAGGACATGAAGCATTCGTACGCTTCTGGCAAGCCTCTGAGCGAGCCGTCAATTTTCGCCGAAGGCGTCATCTCCACCGGAGACTTTGATTCACATCCGGCTTTTACGCCTGATGGCAAGACACTCTATTTCGTGCGCAGCACTCCCAACTTTAATTTGTGGACGATACTCGTTTCTCATTTCGTGAAAGGGAAGTGGAACACGCCGGAAGTTATGCCAGCCTCTGGTCAATATGCTGATGCCGATCCATTTATCACGGCCGATGGCTCGCGTTTTTATTTCATCTCCAACCGGCCCGTGCCGGGCAAATCAAAACCAGATTTGGATATCTGGGTGATGGAGAAGACTGCTACCGGATGGAGTGAGCCAAAGAACGTCGGTCCTCCCATCAACAGCGCCGGGAGCGAATGGTATCCCACGCTTGCCGCTAATGGCACCATGTATTTCGGATCAGATCGTGAAGGCGGCAAGGGCCGTACAGATATCTATCGCGCTCGGCTGGTGAACGGCAAATACAGCGAGGCCGAGAATCTTGGCGATGTGATCAATACGCAATTTAATGAATTCGAACCGCTGATTGCTCCCGATGAAAGCTTTCTCATTTTCATGGCCGGTGGGCGCGCGGATGGACGCGGGGGCTTGGATCTCTACATCACCTACAACCGTAATGGCAATTGGACCAAACCGCTCAATCTTGGCGATAAGATCAATTCAAGCGGCAACGAATACTCGCCGACAATTTCACCGGACGGTAAATATTTTTTCTGGACCAGCACGCGAGGCTTTGGTGATAAGTCTCTGGACAAACGGCTTGACTATCAAGAACTAACGAAGAGATTACGAAGTCCGGGAAATGGCCTGGGTGACATCTATCAGATAGATATAAGTGAGTTGAAAATAGAAAAGTAAGGCAGCGTATCTTTGTAGTGATGTAACAAGTCGCTGAGATGTTGCGGTTGTTGTTTGAATATCGCGACGAACTCAGTCGCAGACGTAAGAGCATACTCGGCGCGGCGAAAGGATTCGCTATTTCTCATGCCCGCCCGCGCCGCTGATCTCTTCGTACAAATGCGGAATAGCGTGGTGCCGATAGTGGTTGTACAACTCGAACAGCAGCACTCCCAACAAGACGGGTGCGAAGTAAGCCCATCGTGAAAACGAGCCAAATGAGATGAAGCTGCAGACCAGCGCCAATAGTGGGATGATCACCATACTAATCGCAGTAGCGCGTGCCGTTGTCAGGAAATGAAACAACAGCAGTAAAACGAAGCCATCGAATATCTCGAGTAGGGCCACGGTGACTTTGCCCGGTGGGCCATAACCGCCACCGTCAAGTTCAGTTTCAATGACATTCGCAATCACGCGGACCCCGATCATCTTGCCTAAGGGAGTGTCGTGACGATCCTGACCACGATACGATCCGCCCAGCAGCACAATCTTTTTATACAATGGGCTAGAGGCAGGCGCCTTTTCCCAACTGGGAGCAAGGTCCAACAACTTCGCCGCAGTGAACTCAAGCCGATGCGATCCCTCACGGTCGCCCGAGAACTTAATAAGCAACGGAGCCGCGCGTTCGTCCAAAGCCGCAGTTTTATCCGGAGCAAATTTCTGCATGATGGACCATGCAAAAGACGGCAGTGGTCCTTCGGCTGTGTCGATGAGCCGCTGATAGCGTCGCACAACTTTATCTTCTGAATCCTGAATCAACAGCGCCAAACCCGAGTCACGATCACGCGCAGGATCGCTGCCACCGAGCACACTCAGCGGTTCAGGCTTTTCATCAGTACTCTCAGGCAAATCCTTTACCACGCGTTCCCAAACAACAGGCGGCCAAGAGGGCGGAACCCTTAGCCCGTCGCGAAACTGTGTATCGGAAGTATCGATGTCGACGCCAATGACTTTGGGCTGTCCTTTTGCGATCGCATCGATTAGCTCGCGCAGTTTGTCGGGGTGCAAGGGACTGGTCGAGCCAAACAAATTGTCGTAGTCATCATCGACAATGTTGACGATCGCGACACTGCTGTTCGCCGGCGGCGTATTCAAGCGTGCTTCGGCGTCAAGAGTTATCGTCTCGAATTTGTGGAGTACACCCAGGCGACCAAAAAGCATCACCAGCACGATCAACAAGAGCATGACAGGCGTTGCTCTTAGGAGTCTTCGTAGGAAGCCGGGCTTTGCTGCTTTGCGCGTGTGTTGGCGTTTGCGTTTCCTGCGAGCTTTCGCCATGTGTATCTATTTGCAAGCAACGAGATCTTTCGCAAGAGAATCGAGTGTCGCTCTGAGAAATGTTTGTTTCGCGTCCGGGCTAACGTCTTTGCCCCACCTGTCAGTCAACCGTCGCATCTTTGCGAATCGTGCGTTGATATTTCGGTACCGTCGGGAATCAACCAGCAGAACCCATCCCGCGCCGCCGCTCGGTTTGTACTCGCCCCGCACCAAATTCATCAGCGTAAGTTCGTAAAGACCTGGCTTATGATTTGCGATAGAGGCAGTGTGAGATGAATTCGGCGCCCAATCAAAGGTCTGCAGCGAAGTAGTTGCACCCGTGCTGCCGACCAGTCGCCATCTCAAGTAATACCGTCCTCGCTCCTTCTGCATGAAGACCGGCGCGAGATCTACTCTGCCGTGGTCCAACTTAATTACAGCTTCGGCGAGATCTTCACCGCGCACACCCGTCACCGCGTAGCGGTCGGGTTCGCCCCAAATCAAACTCATCACGGCGCCATACGCAGCGGCCAACACGCCCGATCTCGCCACGCGAGGGAGGACGATAGCTCGAGCACAATCGAAGGCCGCTTTGCACTCTCTCTTAAGAAAAATTTCGCCACGCGTGTTCGCGAGGGTGATGCGATCAAATGGCGAAGGCGAAGGGTTTCTGATTGTTCCACCTGCAGGCAAGCTCTCGCCTGGCTTCAGTTGGGCGGAATTGTTCAGCACCCAACGGCCCTCGATCTCCTGAACGAATCCGACTTGTTGAGCACACAAAGTTGTAGCGATCACGATGACAAAGAACAATGCTGCTAGAGCGCGGATGAACACTTGTTTATTTCCAGTTTCCGATCAGAATGAAGGGTGCCCAGAAAAATGGATGAGCGAAGCGCGAATTAGATTCCAGTAACAACAGTTGAGCGCGACGTAAGGCTTCCGCTTTGCTTATACCTGTTTTCTTTTCACGCTCTTCATAAAAGGCGTGCATAAGACGCGGCGTAGTAACGTCCGCGACTGACCACAACGTCGCCATCACTGCTTCCGCGCCTTGTCGCTGCGCCAACACACCGAGACTCTCCACTTCGACGCCGCTGGCTTTCGTGTCGCTCATCGCCGTTTCACACGCCGAGAGCGTCAACAGGTTTACGCCTTCAAAATTTAGTTTTCGAATTTCGCTTAGCGTCAACTTACTGTTCTGTTCATCTGCGTCACCGACAAGAAGAAAGGAGGAAGTATCGTCACCTGGTTGGAATTTGAAATGACTGGCGATATGAATGACTTCATAATTTTGCCGCAGTGCAGACTTGAAAGCGTCTTTGGTAAAGCTTTCGTCCAACATCACTTGCCCTTCAAGCACTCCCGTGGAATTTTTTGGAGACTCGCGAATCACAGCGTGAAGTTCCTGTGGTACACCAGGGAGCTCTCTAAATCCTGTGCGCGCCTTTGAGACGCCCAGCCCCAGTCCCTTCCAATGTTCGCTAACTGGATCTTTTAGTCGATCGCGACTAGCTGGAGTGAAGATCACGTTCGCGTATGTCTTAACAAGATAATTACCAGACTCATCACGAAGCGCCGCGACCGGAAGGTAACGCAACACGCCGTCAAGCGACCACATTAGGGTCTTGATACCACTCTGTTTGAGATCATGCGACAGCTTTGGACCAACTAAGATGTCGAAGAGTTGCCGCGCATGTGGAGTAGGATCGCTGGCAGGATCCTCGAGCGCCTGGCGGAACTCCAATACCTTTCGCTGCAACTCAATATCGTGAATCGGATTCTCATAAGCTTGTTCGGAGTCTGCAGTAACGAGCATCACTCGATACTTGTCTTCACCAACCAACGTATAGAGCAAACCTACATCTGGTCCAAGCTCGCGCAGGGTCTTCTTCATTCCCAGCGCGTCCTGTACTTCGCGGGCACGCGCACCCTGCG
>Ga0070673_100002224_pt1 | contig 11732 bp, 7 predicted proteins | sample KBSM23metaG_FD_65342 | JGI IMG/M metagenome (GOLD analysis project Ga0070673, IMG submission 65342) | Miscanthus rhizosphere microbial communities from Kellogg Biological Station, Michigan, USA - KBS M2-3 metaG | ecosystem: Host-associated > Plants > Roots > Rhizosphere > Soil ... | reverse complement strand
ATCTTCACCTCCCAAGTCTCGCCGAACGTCTCCACCTGACCACTCGTGGTGAGTTCACCTTCCACCTTGCCGTCTTCGTAGCTGAACTCGGTCGCCTCGATGTTGCCGATTGAGCTGAAGCCCTGCTTTTGGTGGGCGCGATGAACGACCTGGCAGCTATAGATTTGGCCGTCTTCGTGGAGCGAGATGATGAGTGCGCTGCCGAACTTGCCAAACATCGCGCCCATGTCGGGCTTGTTCTCTTTCGAGTGATCCTTCTCCGTGAAGACCAACTCGATGCCAGTCTGATCGGAAAACGGTTCGACCCAGCGCGCGGAGACATAGCCCAGATTGGCCTCCTTGCCGTTGCCGCGGAAGACACCGCTCACCGTCGGTTTCACATTGGCGGCCGGTCCACCCTTCCTCGCGGTCGATGCAGGAACCGACTGGCCCGCTTTCAGCAGCGCGACATCGAAATGCGCATCGAAGCCGCTCGGAAACATTCCCTCGGACTCCATCGGCTGGCTGGCTTTGCCTTTGGCCCGGCCGTCCTGCGCTTTCAGCTCGCCCGTCGCCTCCCCGCTACGGCGGCCGAGTGTGGTGCCTCCCGCGGCCGCGCTCCAGTTCTTGAGTTCCCCCGTCTTCTTAAATACCAGCCGGAGGAACGGCCGCTTGAACTCGGGATCCCCACCCTCCTTCTCCGCGTCTCTTGCTTTGTTCAACATCTCGCCCGTCACCGGCTGACCGCTCAATACCACCGCGATCGCCTCCTCATCGTCGATCGTCGTCTCGTAGGCCAGTGCGCGCTTCAGCGTGTAGGTCTTCTTGTCCAGGGTCAGCGTCCCCGCCGCCGCCGCCGCCCCTTCTTGGGCAAAGAGCGGGGCCGTGCCGATCACGCTCGCCGCTGCTATCAGGAAATAGATGAATTTTTTTGTCATAAAAAAGCTCCTCCAAGTGAGGTTGAAAGCGACTCGAATGTCGACATGTCAGCAGAGAAACGACGAACTGCCAAGCCCTCATGCGCCCGGGCTTCGAAGGCGCTGCTTCGCTCGCGCCTCAGCACCACCAGTTCTTGAAAAATAGGAAGGTGCTGACCGAACATCCATGTTTCGACCTCAGATCGACCTCGTTCAACGGCCAAAGAATGTCTATTAGTATTAGGTTGTGTAAATTTATGGTTAGCCTCTTATTTTCGTAGCAAAAAAATGTCTCACGAAAGCTTTTCCCGCCGACACTTCCTGGTTTCTACCGGCATCCTGACCGTCGCTACTTGCTTCCGCCCGCGTTCGTTCCTTGCCGAAAGCGAAAACATCGTGCTGACGGCGCGGAAACGAGCCGAAACCGCTGCCATCACCGTTCAAAATCTGCGCGGCAACGTGAATGCGCTCCTCGGTTCAGGCGGAAACATCGGCGTGCTCTGCGGCAAAGATGGCAAACTAATTATCGATTCCGGCTACTCAACCTCGCGGGGCAAGATTACCGGAGCCCTGGCCGGGCTGAGTCCGGAGCCGATCAAGCATCTGGTCAACACCCACTGGCACTTCGATCACACCGACGGCAATGAATGGATGCATTCGGATGGCGCCATCATTCTGGCCCACGAGAACACTAAAAAGCATCTCTCCACGACCACGCGGGTGGAGGCCTGGGATTTCACCTTTCCGCCCGCGCCTGCCGGCTCAATTCCCGCGGAAGTGATTGATAAAGAAAAAACGCTCTCTATTAATAATACTAAGGTCGTGCTCGCCTGCTACGGGCCGAGTCACACTGACGGCGACCTTTCCGCCTACTTTGTCGAACCGGACGTGTTGCACTGTGGCGACACCTGGTGGAACGGCCATTATCCGTTCATCGATTATTCCACCGGCGGCAATATCAAGGGCATGATCAAGGCGGCCGAGTGGAACCTGGCCAAAGCCTCGGAGAAAACGATCGTCATTCCCGGCCACGGCAAGATCGGCGGCAAATCCGAGCTGACCGAATACCGCAACATGCTCGTCACCATTCACGACAAAGTGGCCGCGCTAAAGAAAGAAGGCAAAACGTTGCAAGAAACGATCGCCGCGAAAGTGACGGCCGCCTACGACAGCAAATGGGCGACCTCTTTCGTTACTGGCGACGTCTTTACAAAATTGGTCTACGCGGGAGCCTAGTCACCCGCTTGGCCGTATCCCCGAGTACATGACCTGGCGTCGAAGCTCAGTGGGTGATCAAATACTTACTTAATGAGCACGAGGTCATTTATACTGGTTAACGCTCGCGGCGGTTATGCGCCCAACTTGGATGCTCAATGAAATCGAACCAGGTTTATTTCTTCGCCGCCATCGTTCTTTGCTTCATTTTTATCGAACCAATGCATGCCCAACAATCTCCAGCAGAGCGGGTGGCTGAAATTCAGGCTGCATTGCGCGACAGCAGCCTCGATGGCTGGCTCTTTTACGATTTCCGACACAGCGACCCGCTCGCTTATCGCATATTGAAGCTGGACGAAAAGATGTTCGCCTCCCGCCGCTGGTTCTACTACGTCCCAGCCTCGGGCGAGCCGGTGAAGATTGTGCAGTCGATTGAGCAGTTCAAACTCGACTCGCTTCCCGGCAAGAAACGTGTATTCCGCGGCTGGCAGGAATTGCACGCGCGACTACGAGAGGTGCTGGGCGCGGCGGCGAAGAATTCAAAGAGCCGCATTGCCATGCAGTATTCACCCATGAACGACATCCCCTACATCTCGCGAGTCGATGCCGGAACCATTGAGCTCGTCCGCTCGTTCGGTGTCGAACCCGTCACGAGCGCGGAACTAGTGCAACGATTCGAAGCCGTTTTTTCTCCTGCTCAGCACGAGATGCAGGTGGACGCTTCCGACAAAATGCATCGCATCATTCAGGAAGCGTTTGTGGAGATTGCACGCCGGATGCTCGCCAACGAACCAACCACCGAGTGGGACATCGCGCAGTTCATGCTCCGTCGCTACAGCGATGAAGGAATGCAGCAGGAGCCGATGATTGTCGCGGTGAACGCAAATGCCGCCAATCCGCACTACATGCCAACAAAGGAAAAACATTCACCGATCAAGAGCGGCGATTTTGTCCTGATCGATGCCGCTACGAAGCTGAACAAACCCGATGCCGTCGTGACTGACCAGACCTGGACCGGTTATGTCGGTGAAACGGTCCCGGAAGAGTACTCGCGCATTTTCAATATTGTGCGCGAAGCCCGCGATTCTGCAGTCGATTTCGTGCGCAAAAATATTCGCGCCGGTAAACCGATCCGGGGCGCCGAAGTGGACGATGTCTCGCGTGGCGTAATTGCACGCGCAGGTTTTGGGGAACAGTTTACGCATCGTACCGGCCATTCCATTGGCGAAGAAACTCACGGCAATGGCGTCAACATCGACGATTTCGAGACGCGCGATTCGCGGCGTATCATTCCCGGCGTTTGTTTTTCGATCGAGCCCGGAATCTATCTCGAAGGCAAGTTTGGTGTTCGATCCGAAATTAACGTTTACGTTTCGGATAAGGATATTGAAGTCACCGGACAGCCGATCCAAACGGAGATCATCCCGATCCTAAAGTGACCGCGAGCGTGATGACCTATTGCTCGTTCGGCGCCCAATTATCCCCAATAACCAATAACTAGGCGCGTCGGGCCGCCCTAATAAACGTCGCGTTAAGGCCTAGTTAGCTGTATCCAGGTTCCTTTAGTGGATTCGGATGTCGCCAGTGACGAGCATGCCGCCGGCGGAATAACCGTTGCTCAGGTTAATCGAAATGGAGTCTAGAGTTCCAGGGCTTCCGTTATCAGTCACATTCACGCTGTACCTGACTTTGGTCTCATCGTCCAACTGAGCCGTGCCACTGAAATCGGCGGTGTCGCCATTGATGGAGAGATTCCGAATTCCGGCATTCGTCAGGCAGACACCGGCAGCGGGATCGCAAAAGGAAAAATAGTCGGCGCTGGTGCTGTTATTGGGCTGGCTCGCGTGAAATTGGAAGGTGACGCGATCACCGTGGCGGTTGATAGTGCCATTGCCATCGACCTTGGTGGCCACCACGATTCCCGGATCGTAGAGTTCCGCGCTCGCGAGAGCAGACTTGTGGATAAGTGCTCCCCCCGTGACGAGCACCATGCCGTTGAGCAGAAGAGTTGCGGCATGGTCCTTTCGCATGGTGTTGAGGCTACCGGTTAGTGACCAGGTCCCGGTCACCGGATCGTAGAGTTCGGCAGTGTCGATTTCGAGGTTGGTTCCCCCCGCCAAGAGTACCGTGCCGTCGGGCAGGAGAGTTTCGACATGGTCCGCTCGCTCGTCGTTAAGGTTATCGGTTACTGACCAGGCGCCGGTGGCCGCATCGTAGAGTTCGGCACTGTTGAGTTCGTCCGGGTTTCCCCCTGCCACGAGCACCACGCCGTTGAGGAGGAGGGTTGCAGTATGGTCGTAGCGCGCAGTGTTAAGGCTGCCCGTTGCTGACCAGGTCCCCCTGGCGGGATCGTAAAGCTCGGAACTCGCGAGTTCGACCTTATCGGAATCACGTCCCCCCGCCACGAGCACCTTGCCGTTGCGCAGAAGAGTTGCGGTATGGAATTCTCGCCCCGTGTCGAGGCTGCCGGTTGGAGACCAGGTGCCGGTGGCCGGATCATAAAGTTCCGCGCTCGCCAAATAGATGCCGGTGTCGTCTCCGCCCGCGACGAGTACCATGCCGTTGGGCAGGAGAGTTGCGGTATGGTATAACCGCCCTGTGTCGAGTCTGCCGGTTGGAGACCAGGTGCCGGTGGCCGGATCATAGAGTTCCGCGCTCTTTAAAGAGACGCCACCGTCGGTTGCGATTCCACCCGCAACGAGCACCATGCCGTTGGGCAGGAGAGTTGCGGTATGGGAGTCTCGCGCGGTCTTGAGGCTGCCTGTGTCTGACCAGGTGCCGGTGGCCGGATCGTAAAGTTCGGCACTGGCCAGAGGCTCGTGTCCCTGCTCTCCTCCCACGACCAGCACCCTGCCATCGGGGAGCAACGTCGCCGTGTGGTGGAACCGGGCAGCCTTGAGGCTGCCGGTGTACTCCCATTCAAAGGGAGTAGCAGCGCATAGTTGCAGGGACGCAAGCCCGACCGAAAAAGACAGCAGAAGGAGTATAACCGGCCTCGCCAGACACGAAGCGGTTGCCGGTTGAGTTATCGCGCCGCTGAGTTGAACGGGAGTTTTTATAGGGTCATTGGCTTTGGGTTCAAGATCTGAAGAGCTTCTGGGTGCCGTGCTCGAGAAAGAGTAGCCCGACGACGACGCGAAGGAAGCTGAGGAAGATCGGTTCCCAGCGTTGCAGGGATGTATTGCTTTGCGCCATGGCCGACGAGAATTTCCAAAAGCGCGATTCATGTCAAGCGCCACTGCGGTCGATCGTTTTCCGTGGGATCGTGCGGATCGCATGCAATCGTCACACCGGGCTTGAGCCCGAGCGTCAATCCGCTATCCTCGCAAGGCATGCATCATGACCATCAACGTTGGTACTCGCACCGTCTCAACCGCGACATGGGGGTCGCCATCTACGGAAACTACGGCGCACCCATCCTCGCCTTCCCGACCAGCTGCGGTGACGAATGGGAAATGGAAGGTCAGGACATGATTCGCACCCTCAGTCCTTACATCGATCAGGGGCGAATCCGCATCTTCTGCATCAACGGCGTACAGAGCGATTCGTTCCAAAACAAAGGAGCGCACCCTTTCCATCGGAGCTGGATGCAGGCGCAGTACGACGCCTATGTGGCGAACGAAGTTTTCCCGTTCATTGACTCCCAGTGCCAGACACCGGGCATCGCGATCGCCACGCTGGGAGCGTCGCTCGGCGCCTTTCACGCGGCCAATACGCTTTTCAAGCATCCCGATCACGTGAAACGCTGCTACGCGCTCTCGGGCGTCTACGACATGCGGGATTCCATGGACGGGATGTACGACGACAACTTCTACTTCAATAACCCGGTGGACTATATGGCCAACCAGAATGACCCCTGGTTTCTGCACCAGTTCGGGAGTTGCGACATCCGGCTCGTGACCGGCACTGGCCCGTGGGAAAACAGCGGACCGACCTACGAAATGTCCAGAGTGCTCGCAAGCCGGGGGATTAATCATCATCTGGACGATTGGGGCCCGAAGGGCGGGCACGAATGGCCTTACTGGCATCACCAGATGTGGGAATACATCGGGGCGCATTATTGAAGGCGGGGATCGGAGGTCAGAAGTCGGAAGCCAGAGGCCGGGAGCTGAAGTTCCCTAGCGACCTGAACCGGCTCCCCATCGACTGGTTAAATCTCCCGCAGTATTGCCCGGGTCTCATCCGACCAAGTTTGGTCGGCCTCCTTGGCCAGAGACTCTTCCGGGAAAGCAAGAGATAAATAGCTATGACGGCCGAAGCCGCATCCGACACGAGATTCGAGATCGGCCACGTGTTGTTTATCGACATGGTGGGTTACTCAAAGCTCCTCCTTGAAGAGCAAAAAGAGCGGTTGCACGCGCTCTGCGAGACCGTTCTGGCGACAGCGCAGGTGATCAAGGCGCAAAACGAACAGCTCGTCACCTTGCCAACGGGCGATGGGATGGCGCTGGTCTTTCGCCATAGCTCGGAGGAGCCGGCGCAATGCGCGCTCGAGATAGCAGGAACGCTGAAGAAACATCCGGAAATTCAGGTCCGAATGGGCATTCATAGTGGGCCCGTGAGTGAGGTCAGCGATGTGAGTGGCCGCTGCAACATCGCAGGCCCCGGGATTAACATTGCGCAGCGAGTGATGGCTTGCGGCGATGCGGGACACATTCTTGTTTCCGAACGGGTGGCAGGCGACCTCAGGCAATATCGCCAGTGGAGCGCGTGTTTGCATGACCTGGGCGAGTGTGAAGTGAAACACAATGTTCGCCTGCACCTTTTCAATCTCCATACCGAGGAGGCGGGCAATGTCGCCATCCCTGGAAGGTTGCGGAAACAACGCAAGAGCAAACCTGCCGCCGGCAGACCGGCGCAGAGGGTCTCGCGCCCTCCGCCACGACGGTGGCGTTTGCCGGCAACGCTGGGAGTGGCAGTGGTGCTGGGCATTGCTCTTCTTTGGTGGTGGCTACAACGACCTACCGACTCAAGAAAGCCGTCGCACGCCGCGGCTGAGTCTCTCTTAAACACTACGGCGCCCATTCCGAAGAAAAGCATCGCGGTTCTTCCATTCGAAAATCTCAGCAGCAACAAGGAAAATGCTTACTTTGCCGAGGGCGTGCAGGATGAAATTCTAACCAAACTGGCTGGGATCGCCGACCTTAAAGTTATCTCGCGAGCGTCGACCCAGAATTACAAGGCTAAGCCAGACAACTTAAACAGAGTCTCGCAGGAACTTGGCGTCGCTACGGTGCTGGAAGGAACGGTTCAACGAGCCGGCGATAAGGTGCGGGTGAACGTTCAATTGATCGATGCCCGGGCTGACTCGCACCTTTGGGCAAGAAGCTTTGACGGCGACGCAAAAGATATTTTTGCCGTCGAAAGCAAAGTGGCACAAGAGGTCGCCGACTCGCTTCGGGCGAAGCTCTCACCGGCCGAAGTAAACAAGCTGGCCAGCGCTCCCACCAACGATCCTGTCGCCTACGACCTGTTTTTGAAAGGTGAATACGAGGCGCGGGTGGCGCAGAGTTCTCTCAGCGATCAATCATGGAATCAGGCTGCGAGCTGGTATCAACAAGCCGTAAGCCGCGATCCAGAGTTTGCCCTCGCGATGGCCCGCTTGGTCGAAGCTCAGATGCTTCGACATTGGTTTATTGAACCCTTCAACGAATCGGAGCTGCCGGCGATCAAAAGCGTGGCCGAACGTGCTCTGGCTCTGCAACCGAATCTGCCCGAGGCTCACATCGCGCTCGGCACGGTTTATTACTATGGCTATCGGCAATACGAAGAAGCGCTGGCCGAGTTTTCGCGCGCCGTGGAGTTGCGCCCAAACAACGCTGAGGCGCTGGAGTATATGGGCTATGTGCACCGGCGGCAGGGTAAATTGGAGCTCGCTCTGGAAGAGCTCACAAGAGCGCTGGAGCAGAATCCGCGGGACGCAGCGCTCGCCGGAAATCGAGCGGACATTTATGTTCAGTGGCGAGAATGGTTGGAAGCGCAACCGGCCTTAAAGGCGGCGATCACCCTTGACCCGCACAATGTCCTCTCCATGCGAGGATTGCTCCTGACCATTCTCAATGGTAGCGGCGACATTCATGAAGCATTAAGAGTTCTGGCAACGTTCCCATCCGACAGCAAACTCGTTGTCAACTCCACAATTGGTGACATCACGGGTGTGACGGGCGAGCGTGCCTACACTTATGTTCTGGCCCGAGCATATCCGGAGGCCCTCAGGACTTGGGAGAATGCCACCGTAGCTACCCCGGCCGAGGAGCGCAGGCAACTCGCGGCCCGCGCAGCCATCCAGGTGATTGCGGGAGACTTGGCTGGCGCCCAGGTGGTGGCGGAAAAGGCTAGACCGATTCTCGAGCAGCGACTACGTGATCAGCCGGGAGATATCCTTACTCATACCGAACTGAGCTGGGTCTACCTTGCCCTGAAACAAAATGCTGATGCGATGAAACTCGCGCAGCAGTCCGCCGTTTTGCTGCCACCCGAGAAAGACCTGCTGGTCGGCTATCACATTCTCGCCGGCCAGGCGATGATTGCCGGCCAGAGCGGCGCAGCGTCCGAAGCAGTCGAAATCCTGCGTAGCCTCCTGGCAGTTCCCGCCGGGCAAGCGGTGTCGATTAGCCGCTTAAGAATCGATCCAGTGTGGGACCCGATCCGCAATGTTCCGACGTTCCAGCAACTCCTTGCCGGCAAGGAGTTGATCGGGCCTAAGAGGTAGGTGGCGCATCCGTTCCATCGGAGCTGGACGCAGGCGCACTACGACGTCTATGTGGCGAACGAAGTTTTCCCATTCATTGATTCCCAATGCCGGAGCGCCGGCTTCCCGATTGCCACGCTGGAACGTCGCTCGCCGCCTGCCAGGCGGCCAACACCCTTCTTCTCCAAGCCGGTGTGGCATGAATTGGCACAGCGCTGGCGCGCTTTCGTCTGTTAGGCTGGTGTAATGACTACTGACCAAGAGACGCCGCCGCGCAGGGACGATGCGACCTTCATGGGTCACCCCAGGGGTTTGTTCTACCTCGCGTTCACCGAAGGATGGGAACGCTTTTCCTATTATGGAATGACGGCGCTGCTCGCCCTTTACATGGTGAATCAGTTGCTGCTGCCCGGACATATTGAGCAGATCGCTGGATTTGCGCGGTTCCGTTCCGCGGTGCAATCGCTCGTCGGCCCGCTCTCAACGCAGGCGCTCGCGTCGCAGATTTTTGGCCTCTACTCCGGTTTCGTCTACTTCACACCGCTGCTCGGCGGCATGATAGCCGACCGCTGGATCGGACAGCGCAATGGTGTCGTGATCGGCGCCCTGTCAATGAGTGCTGGTCATATCGCCATGACTTTTGACAAGTCATTCCTCTTGGCCCTGCTGCTGCTCGTGATCGGCTCAGGTTTCCTGAAGGGCAATATCTCGGCGCAGGTGGGCGCCCTCTATCCGCCGGAGGACGAAGCGAGGCGGACCCGCGGTTTCATCATCTTCAGCACGGCAATCAATGTCGGAGCTGTTGCCGGACCGTTGTTTTGCGGTCTGCTCGCGCAAGTCTATGGCTGGCACTATGGCTTCGGTGTGGCTGCGATCTTCATGCTTGTCGGCCTTGCCACATATCTCTACGGATACCGCTACCTGCCGGCGCGGGTGGAGCGGCGCAAGTTCGAGGGCACTCGACTCACCGCCGCCGAGCGGCGCATTGTCTACGCGCTCATCGCCGTGATGATCATCACGATCTTCCAGTCAACGGCTTTCTACCAAGTCTTCAACGTGAATCCGATCTGGATTCAACAGCATGTCGCGCTAAACCTTGGCAGCTACCGCTTGCCGGTCCCCTGGTTCCAATCGATCAATTCGGTTTTTAGCATCCTGTGCGTGCCGCTTGTATTCTGGTTATGGCGTTACCAGGCGTCGCAGGGTCGCGAGCCTAACGAACTGGCAAAAATCGGTATCGGAGCCTGGATCGCCGCTGCGAGTAATCTGATCTTGGTCGCCGCCATTTTCGCTTCCGACGGCGCACCTGTTCATCCGATCTGTCCGTTTCTTTATAGCGCAGGATTGGGAATCTCTTTCCTCTACTACTGGCCCACGCTTCTCGCACTGGTTTCGCGCGCGGCGCCGGCCAAATTGAACTCCACCCTGATGGGACTGGCCTTCATGAGCCTGTTCATTTCGAACAACCTGATCGGCTGGATCGGCGGCTTCTACGAGAAGATGCGCCCCGCTGAGTTTTGGGCAATGCACGCGGCGATTGCCGCCGGAGGAGGCCTTCTTGTCGTGCTCTTCGGTCGTCGCCTCAGTCGGGTGCTGAGTGCCAATCCTGTTGGACCACTCACGTCATAAGCCGCTTGCGGTGCACGAGCATTTCTTCCCGCCGCTTCAGTTTCGAACGCCTGAAGCCCAGCGGCTCCGTTCCCCGTTTTGTGAAATTTGCCTGATTTGGCGCAAAAAGACGCTTCCAAAAGGCGAATTTCTCAAGGGTCGAATCCCCTCCGGGATCTTTTTGTGATTTTGAGCGCCAAGGCCCCTTTCCCGGCTTACGGAACGATCGTGCAGTAGGAGCGCGGAGTTGTCCCGGCGGACGGAGTCGCCTGGGGAATCACATCCGACTTCCCTCCTCATCGCGCTATCCGCGACGCCGCGGATCTGACCTTCGTTCATTCCGAGCAAGGATGGGTGCTGAGAAATACTGGCCTCAAACTTACTTCGATTCACCTACGATCTCTTTCATAAGAAACGTTACTGTAGCGCGTCGATGTCGCGCCATATCATCATCCAATACGATGTGCGCACGGTGCCAAGCACCGCGCAATGAGAATTGGCCAATACGCGAAGCTCAGCTGCGAAGAGCCATTTCGAATCTTCTTTCCCGTTGGAGTGGTGATCGGACTGAGCGGCGTTTTACTTTGGCCGCTCTTCTATATGGGAATCACCAGCACGTATCCGGCGACGGTCCACGCGCGCTTCATGAGCGAGGGATTCCTGAGCTGTTTCATCTTTGGGTTCCTCGGAACCGCTGGACCGCGCGTGCTATCGGCGCAGCCCTTCTCCGGATGGGAAGTGTCGCGGCTCCTGGCACTCGTGGGCGCCGCGGCGATGGCGCACTTCTGGTCGTACCATGCCCTCGGCGACACATTTTTTACCGGTGCCTTGATCTTCTTCGCGGCATCCTTGATCCGTCGATTCCGGCAGCGTCAGGATTCGCCGCCGCCAAACTTTTCGCTCGTCGCGCTCGGAATTCTTAACGGGATCCTCGGTGCAGGACTTCTGGTGTTCAATGAATGGACGGGTTTGGCGCCGACCGCTTACCGCCTGGGCAGTTCGCTGGTAAATATCGGATTCGTTCTCCTCCCGGTCCTGGGCGTGGGGCCGTTCTTTCTGCGGCGTCTGCTGGATCTACCGAGCAGTGACGATCTGGTTCCGGCAAAGCGTTGGACCTTCGGGGTCGCCATTCTTACTGGTCTAACGATTGACGCCTCGTTCGCTCAAGAGCTCTTTAATTCGAATCCCGCAATCGGCTGGATACGTTGCGCAGTTGTCCTCGGATTTCTCGCGAGGACCGTGCCGCGGCGCGGTGATAATAGCCTCGCCACCTCGCTCCGAATGAGTTTGATAACATTAGTGGCCGGCCTCGGATTGATGGC
>Ga0070673_100002223_pt1 | contig 11734 bp, 9 predicted proteins | sample KBSM23metaG_FD_65342 | JGI IMG/M metagenome (GOLD analysis project Ga0070673, IMG submission 65342) | Miscanthus rhizosphere microbial communities from Kellogg Biological Station, Michigan, USA - KBS M2-3 metaG | ecosystem: Host-associated > Plants > Roots > Rhizosphere > Soil ... | reverse complement strand
CGGCCGCAGGCCGTCGATGTGACGAGGGAGCGGCCGCGTGGGCCGGGATCGGGTGGGCTGCTGGGATCGTGCCCGGGGTTCGGCGTATTCTGTAGCCGTGAGCGACAAGAAGGTGTTCGACGACATCCTCGAGGCGATCGGCAACACGCCGATGGTGCGCATCAACTCGATTACCAGGGACGTGAAAGGGACGGTCTACGCCAAGATCGAGACCACCAACCCCGGCAACTCGATCAAGGACCGCATGGCGGTGAAGATGATCGAGGATGCCGAGCGGAGCGGCGCGCTCAAGCCCGGGGGGACGATCATCGAAGGCACGTCGGGCAATACCGGCATGGGGCTGGCCATCGCGGCGGTGGTCAAGGGCTACAAGTGCGTCTTCACCACCACCGACAAGCAGTCGAAGGAGAAGGCGGACGCGCTCAAGGCCTTCGGCGCCGAGGTGATCGTCTGCCCGACCAACGTCGATCCCGACGATCCGCGCTCCTACTACTCCGTGTCCTCCCGCCTCGAGAAGGAAGTGCCGAACTCGTGGAAGGCCAACCAGTACGACAACCCGTCGAACTCGGTCGCGCACTACGAGCAGACCGGCCCCGAGATCTGGGACCAGACCGAGGGGAAGATCACCCACCTCGTCGTCGGCGTCGGCACCGGCGGCACGATCAGCGGCGTCGGGCGATACCTCAAGGAGAAGAACCCGAAGATCAAGGTGTGGGGCATCGACACCTACGGCTCGGTGCTGAAGAAATACAAGGACACCGGGATCCTCGACAAGAACGAGATCTACCCCTACATCACCGAGGGCATCGGCGAAGACTTCCTGCCCAGGAACGTGGACTTCTCGGTCATCGATCACTTCGAGAAAGTCACCGACAAGGACGCGGCGCTGATGACGCGGCGGATCGCGCGCGAGGAGGGGATCTTCGCGGGCAACTCCGCCGGATCGGCGATGGCCGGACTGCTGCAGCTCAAGGACCACTTCCGCGACGGCGACGTCATCGTCGTCATCTTCCACGACCACGGGTCGCGCTACCTCGGGAAGATGTTCAACGACGACTGGATGCGCGAGAAGGGGTTCTTCGAGAAGAGCGGCATGACGGCGCGCGACCTCGTCGCCTCGGGAGTCTCGGGTGAGCTGCTGTCGATCGAGTCACGCCAGCCGGTGGAGGCGGCGGTCCGGCTGATGGGCGACCACGACTTCTCCCAGATCTCGATCACCCAGGACGGCCGCCTCGTCGGCTCGCTGAACGAGACGCACCTCTATTCCGAGCTGGTGAAGAACACGGCGATCAAGGCCGAGCCGGTCGAGAGCATCATGCTGCCGGCCTTTCCCTTCGTGGACGTCTCCACACCGGTTGACCTGCTGTCGACGATGATCACGCCGCAGATGCCGGCGGTGCTGGTTCGCGACTTCAAGACCGACAAGACGTTCATCATCACGCGGTCGGACATCATCCGCGTGATCGTGTAACCCGCCTCAACGCACGCCGAGATCGGCGGTGGCGCGCCCGCCCGCGGACAGCGTCGCCGATGCCGCGCCCGCGGCCACGCCGGCGAGGAACGCCGGATCGTATTGCTGCCCGGGCTCGACGACATCCACGACCGCGATGCGGTAGTCGCCGGCCGGCAGGCCGCGCAGGGTGTAGCGCCCGTCCTGCCGCGACTGCGTCATCTGGATGCGGCGCGACTCCGGCACCCAGTAGGTGTTGGCGGCGGGGAAGAGCAGCACCGTGCGATCGACGGCGGGTCCGCCCGCCGGTGTCTTGACGAACCCGGAGATTTCCCCCGTGCGATCGGTGAACGTCAGCGTGCCTTCCGGGATCTCGTCGCCAGGCTCGATCTGCAGGTGCACGTCGGCGGCGTCGCGCGTGCCGAAGCGCGCCGCATCGAGGGCGACGCCCGCGGGCAATCCGCTGACGAGGACGCGATACAGCCCGCGGGGTACGCCGCGGATCGCGAAGCGGCCGTCGGCGTCCGGCGCCGCCTCGTAGTTCTTCGTTTCCCAGTCGCTCCCCGACGCCACCGGATCGAGCGTGACGCGGATGCGCCGCACGTCGGCCGCACCCTTCACGGTGGTGAGGTCGAGCCGCCCCGAGACCGTCATCCCGCGCCGCAGCGGCAGCGTCACCTCCGCGCTCTCGCCCTCGAGCGGCACCGTGACCGATCCGGTCAGCGTGCCGCCGGCGGCACCGCCGGGCGCCTGCGCGTTGAGCACGTACGAACCCGGCGCCAGCCCGGGGAACGAGAACTTGCCGTCGCGCGTCGCGTAGCGGAACCACACGCCGACGTTGGCCACCGGCATCGCGGGATCGACGAGCTGCAGCCGCGCGCCGGTAGGGACGCCCTCGGGACCGGTGACGCTGCCGCTGATGGTGCTGGTCCTCACCGCCTGCAGCTGGATGTCGATGTTGGGCACCTGCTGGCTGACACCGACGGCGACATGTGTGGCGGCCGACGCCGCAACGGTCCCGCCGAAGTAGACCGGCACGTAGCCGCGCTCGCCGGCCGGCCTGTCGGCCGCCGGCTGCAAGTTTGCGCTCACGAGGTAGTCGCCCGGCGGCAGGCTGGCGAGCCGATAGCCGCCGAGATCGTCCGTGACGGTGTTGGCCGCCGGTTGTGCGGCGCGCCCGCCGCTCGCATACCCGAGCCGCATCGCGCGCACCGGCACGGCGTAGGCCGCCTCGCCGAACTCGTCGGTGACGGTGCCGCTGATCACGCCGCCGCGGGCCAGCCGCAGGACGATGTCGTCGACGCGCTGGTCGCCGGCAAGGGAGATCGGCGTTCCGGGCATGCCGGCGCCGGGTCGCTTCGCGCCGTACGAGGTTTCGATGAAGCCGGGCTTCGCGGCGGACAGCCGGTAGATCCCCTGCGGCAGCCCCGCGAAGACGAACCGTCCGTTCGTATCGCTGCTGGCCGTCCGCGTCGTCGCCGGCACGCCGCCGATCAGCCTGACCGTCGCGCGCCTCACCGGACGCCCCTGCTCGGTGACGAGGGCGCCGGCAATGGTGCCGCCGTTTTGCGCCGACGCTGACGCCGGCACGACGTACGGGACGCAGGACAATGCGATGAAGAGGAAGGACAGGGCTGTGCGCACCGCGCCTCGGGCCGTGGCTCCCGCCTTCAGGCGGAAGCGCGCCGTGCGTGCATGTTACCGCTACTCGCTGCGCAGCGCGACGAGGGGATTGATGGCGGCGGCGCGGCGTGCGGGTGGCCACAGCGCCAAGGTGATGATCGCGAGGAGGAGCAGCGTGATCCCGGCGTAAGTCACCGGATCGCGCGGGCTGACGGCGAAGCGCAGCTCGTGGAGCAGCCGCGCGAACGCGACGGCAGTCAGCAGGGCCAGGCCAATCCCCGCGATCAGGCCGACGACGACCGGCTTCACCGCGCCGCCCACCACGGCCGCATAGATGTCGCGCCGCGTCGCGCCGAGCGCGAGCCTGATACCGAGCTCCTGCCGGCGCCGGCTGACCGCGAACGACACGACGCCGAAGACGCCCAGGGCCGCGAGTGCCACGGCCGTGACGCCGAGAACCGCGATCAGCGTTTCCATTCTGCCGACCTCTTCCACCCAGCTCTCGACGATCGACTGGAGCGTGCGCACGTTGAGCACGGCGCCAGGAAATGCGGTCCGCAGGGCGGCCGACACCGCCGGACCGGTGCGTTCGACTCCTCCGGTGAAGCGCACGAGCGCCTGGTACGAGCGACCGTCGATCGCCCACGGCAGGTAGAGCTGCGGCGGGTCCGGAACGTTGAATTGCTGGACGCTGGTGTCGCGCGCGACCCCGACGACCTCCAGCGTCGTCCCTTCCTTCGTCTGCAGCGTCAGCCCGACCGGATCGTCGGCGCGAAGAACCTGCCGCGCGAGCGTTTCGGACACCACGACGTGGCAGCGCTCGCGGCCGCAGGGACGATCGCTCGCGTCGAGCGCGCGGCCCCGCACGATCGGGATGTCGAGCGCGCCGAAGTAGCCGGGTGAGACCTCGTTGGCCGGGACCGGGCGGGCGATCGAGCCGGGAAGGGCGACTTCCATCGTGGGCGGGCTGACGAGGGGCGCGGCGGCGGCGAAGACCACGGCCTGCACGCCAGGGACCTGTTGCAGGGCCTCCGTGATCGCCGCCGGTGACGGCGAGGAAGACGGCGCTCCCTGCGTGCGATAGATGACGCGCGGCATGAAGACGTGGGCCGTCTCGAGTCCGACCTGCCTGGTGACCGTGTAATAGTGCGTGATTACAAACAGCGCCGCGCCGAGCAGCAGCACGAAGCTGAGTGCGATCTGCACCGTCACCAGCCCGGCCCGCACGCGGGCCCCGCTCGCGGCGGATCCGAGTGTCGAGCGGCGCCCTTTCAGCGCCTCGAGAACGTCGACGCGCATCGATTCGATCGACGGCGCAAGCCCGGCGGCCACGCCGGCGAAGCCGACCGCGGCGGCGAGGTACAGGAAGACGCGCCAGTCGGGCGTGAACTGCAGCTCCGGAGCCGTGCCGATCAGCCACGCCGCCAGGACACCGGGCAGCCTGTAGGCGACGTAGACGCTGCCGGCACCGGCGCACGCCGCGAGCGTCAGCGTCTCGGTCAGCAGCATCCGCAGCAGCCTGCCCCGGCCCGCGCCCAGCGACAGCCGCAGCGCGACTTCCTGCTGCCGCGCGTCCGCGCGCGACAGCAGCAGCGTGGCGACGTTGGCGCACGCGATCAGCACCAGGCAGGTCAGCGCGCCCATCACCAGCGTCACGATCGACAGCACCATCGCGCGTGACTGCGGATCGTGGACCATCGCGCCGTCGGTCACCGTGGTCGCGCTCACCCGTGCGCCGTGCATGCGATCCTGCCGTCCCGCGATCACTGCGAGCTCCGCCGCCGCCTGTTCGCGCGTCGCGCCCGGCGCGAGCCGTCCGGTCACGTTGAGCCATCGCTCGTGCGCGTAATGGCCGTCGATCAGGCGACGCGGGTCGTCACCCAGCGCCAGCTCACCGCGCAGCGTGAACGGCAGCCAGGCGTATGCGATGCCCATCCCGGATGCGGTGGGAGGGGCGACGCCCACGACGGTGAGCGGCCTGCCCCTGACGAGCAGCGTGCGCCCGACGATGGTCGTGTCGCCGCCGAAGCGGGTCTGCCAGAGCGTGTGCGACAGGACGATGACGGGCGCGGCGGCGTCGCAGTCGGAGGCCTGCAGCAGCCGTCCCAGCACGGGGCGTTTCGGCCCGTAGACGTCGAAGAAGTTGCAGGTGGCGAAGTTCATCGACGTTTCACCGGAATCATCGGCGCCCAGCGGCGTGGAGAACCGGCTCTGCGCGCTGAGCGCGCGCACGCTGCGCAGACCGTCGCGGAAGGCGACGTACTCCTCGACGCTCAGCTGTGAATACGGTTTCAGCTGGCTGCGGTCGGCGGCCGACATGGCGAAGACGCGCAGGAACGTCTCGGGATCCGTGTCGACCATCGGCCGCAGCGTAATCGCCGAGTAAAGCGTGAAGACGCCGCTGCTGACGCCGATGCCGAAGGTCAGCGTCACGACGACGATCGCCGAGAGGGCTTTGTGGCGGCGGAAGCCGCGCAGCGCGAACCGCACGTCGGCGGCGAAGTCGTCGGCCAGCCGCAGTCCTCTCGCGTCGCGGCACTGATCCCGGTAGCCCGACGGGTTGCCGAACTCGAGTCGCGCCTGCCGGGCGGCCTGCTCCGGCGCGAGTCCCCGGCGGACGAGATCGTCGGCGCGGCTCTCGACGTGAAAGCGCAGCTCATCGTGCGTGTCACGCTCGACCGTCGCGCGATGCCGCCACGCGCGGCACAGCGCCCGCAACCGCGCCAGCATGTCAGGTCACCGCTTCCCGAGCGATCGCTCCAGCTCGTCGAGGCGCTGGTTGATGTCGATCCATCGCGCCTGCTCGGCGGCGACGTCGTTGGTGAGCTGCGCCTCCTCGGCGGCGAGCCGCTCGACGTTCGCCCTGGCGGAGGTGACCTGCGACTTCAACCCATCGAGCACCCCTGCGGGCTCGCCGCCCGGATCGGACGGTGACTTGTCGTTGAGGAACTTGACCGAGCCCGCCAGCTGCTCGTACTGGCGTTTCGCCCCGGCCAGCTCGTCGCGCACGGTGTCGAGGCGGCGGATCATGCCGGCGATGCGCCCTTCCTGGAGCTGCAGGCGCCCGATGAGCACCTGTGCGCGCGCGCTCGACCCGGCCATCTGTTCCATCGCCGCGCGCAGCCCTTTCACTTCCACCAGCAGCGCCGGCAGCACATCGTCACTCCGCACCGCCTGCGCCGCCGCCGGCCGCCATCCGCCAACTACCGCCGCCAACACGAGACCCGTGGACAGAACCGCCGCCGCGCGCGTGGTCAGTTGCATGATCGGAGCCTCCGTCACCAGTTGCCCGTTGCCCGTTGCCCGTTGCCCGTTGCCCGTTACCAGTTACCCGTTACCGGTTACCCGTTGCCAGTTGCCAGTTGCCCGTTACCCGTTGCCCGTTACCGGTTACCCGTGCCGCAAACCGCGAACCGCAAACCGCTGACTACTCGTAGCGAAGGGCGCGCAGCGGATCGACCGCGGTTGCGCGCCGCGCCGGGATGTAACAGGCGATCAGCGCCACCGCACCGAGCAGGATGGGCACGGTGACGAACGTGGCGGGATCGGTGACCGTGACGCGGAACAGGAAGCTGGCGAGCGCGCGCGTCGTCGCATACGCGCCGAGGAGCCCGAGCAGGGTGCCGAGACCGACGAGCCTGAGGCCCTCGCGCAGGACGAGCGCGGCGATGTCGGCGCGGCGCGCCCCCAGCGCCACGCGAACCCCGATCTCGTGCGTGCGCTGGCGCGCGGAGTAGGACACGACGCCGTAGAGGCCGGCGATGGCGAGCACGAACGCGACGGTCGAGAACGCCGCCATCAGCAGCGCATAGAAGCGCGGATCCGAGGCGTTGCCCGCGACGACGTCGCGCATCGGCTGCACGTCGTAGACGGCGAGGTCCCCATCGAGGGTACGCAGCGTGTCGCGCAGCCCGGCCACGGCGGCCGGCTCCGAGGCGGCGCGGAGCACGAAGGTCACGTCGGCGATGAACCAGCGCCGATCGTCCGCGATCTGCGCGATGGGGTGATAGACCGCCTGGCTGACGTTCTGCTGCAGCGCGTCGTGCTTGACGTCGGCGACGACGCCGACGACCGTGGCCCACGCCGTCGCGCCGAAGCCGGTGCGCACGCGCCGGCCGAGCGGATCCTGATTCGGCCACACGCGAGCGGCGAACGACTCGCTGACCACGACGACGGCGGCAGAGCGTTCGGTGTCGTGCGCGGTCAGCAGGCGCCCTTTCAGCAGCGGGATGCGCATCGCCTGGAAGTAGTCGCCGCCGACGGCAATCTTGGCGGGGAACGCGCCCTTGCGTTCCTGTGACTCGCCGTCGATTTTCGCGTCGCCCCGCACGCGTGTTCCATGGCGGCTGAGCGGGAGCGCGGTGACGATCCCGGCGGCCTCGATGTCGGACCGGCTCTTCAGCCGCGCCAGCGACTCGGCCAGGAAGGCCCTGGTCTGCGCGCCGGTCGTGTAGTCGATCTCCGGCAGCGTCACGTTCGCGGTGACCACCCCCGAAGGCGTGAACCCGAGCGGCCGCGTGCGCAGCGTGACGAAGCTCTTCACGAGGAGGCCGGCGCCGACCAGGAGCACGATCGCCATCGAGACTTCCGCGACGACGAGCGCGCCGCGGATGCGGCGGCCGCGCACGCCGGCGGCGCGCCGTGCGCCCCCGGCTTTCAGCGCCGCCGAGAGATCGGTCCGCGACGTGCGGAGCGCCGGCACCAGGCCGAACAGCAGGCCGGCGCCGATCGACAGCGCCGCCGCGAAGCCGACGACGAGGCGATCGACGGCGATGGCGTTGAGCCGCGGGACCGTGTCGGGGAGCGTGCCGCGGAAGATCCCCAGGATCCAGGCGGCCAGGACGATCCCGCCGGCACCGCCCGCCACCGCCAGCAGCAGGCTCTCGGTGAGCAGCTGCCTGATCAACCGCCGCCGTCCGGCGCCGAGGACCGTGCGTATCGCCATTTCCCGCGGCCGCGCCGCCGCCTGCGCGAGCAGCAGGTTGGCGACGTTGGCGCAGGCGATGAGCAGCACGAGCCCGACGGCGGCAAGGAAGATCGCCAGCGAGGTGCCGACCTCCCCGACCAGGGATTCCTGCAGCGGCACGAGCCGGACGTCGTGAACCCGCCGCTCATCGGGCTGCGCCGATTCGTTGCGCGCGATCACCGCGCGGAAGGCCGCCAGCCCCTGCGAGAGCGACACGCCGTGGCCGAGCCGCGCCACGACCTGGAGCGTGGAGTTGCGCCGGGTCACGGCGATGTCGGCCGGCACCCACGCCTCGGCGCGATCGGGGAAGGCGAAGCCGTCCGGCATGACGCCGACCACCAGCGTCGGCGCGCTGTCGACGCGGATGGTGCGGCCGACGACGCCCGGATCGCCCAGGAACCGCCGGCGCCACAGCGACGCGCCGAGGATGACGGCGGTGTTGCGCCGCGACGCATCGACGATCCCCGACTCGCTGTGCGGCACTTCATCGGGGAGGAAGGTGCGTCCCAGCGCGGGCTGCACGCCGAGAGTGTTGAAGAAGGACGGCGTCACCCGCCCGACCAGCACGCGCTCGGGGCCGGCGCCGCCGGCGATCGTGCTGGGCCACTGCGTGAACGCCGCGAGGCCGGCGCAGGCGCGGCAGCCGGCCTGCCATTCCAGGAAGTCCGGTCCGGGCACCGCCTGGATCTCGGCGCCGCTCGACACCGTCACGAGCTGCGACGGATCGGGGAAGGGAAGCGGCCGCAGCAGCGCCGCGTTGACGGCGGTGAACATCGCGGTCGTGGCGCCGATGCCGAGCGCCAGCGTGCCGACGATCGTCAGCGTCAGCGGCGCGTCCTTGCGCATCGCGCGCAGCGAGAAGCGCAGGTCCGCCTGCAGATCGTCGAGCAGCGTCAGGCGCCGCGCATCGCGGCACCGATCGCGATAGACGGCCGCGTTGCCGAACTCGAGGCGCGCCTGCCGCGCCGCGGCATCGGCAGGAACGCCCCGCCGGATCAGATCCGCGGTGCGGCTCTCGACATGGAACCGCAGCTCGTCGTGCATGTCGCGCTCGAATGCGGCGCGGCCGGTGGCGGCCCCCCAGAACGAGCGAAGCCTCCTCAGCATGATCGGGTCTCAGCTCTCGGACGGGCGGGCTTTCAGGGCCAGCGACATGGCGCCGACCAGCCGATTCCAGCTGTCGGTCTCTTCACGCAGCCGCCGGCGCCCGGCCGCGGTCAGCGCGTAGTACTTGGCGCGGCGGTTGTTGTCGGAGGTCCCCCACTCCGAATCGAGCAGCCCCTGGTGCTCGAGGCGATACAACGCGGGATAGAGCGCCCCCTGCTCGACGAGCAGCGCGCCGTGGGTGATCTGCTCGATGCGCAGCAGCACGCCGTAGCCGTGCAGCGCGCCGAGCGACACGGCTTTCAGGATCAGCAGGTCGAGCGTGCCGGGAAGGAGGTCCGCCTGGTCGGCCATGAGTCTCTCCTAAATACGTTAGGCATAATCCGGCGGTTCTCCTAAGTTGTCAAGGGGAGCGCCGCCGCGGCAAGCCCGGCCGTGGATCGTCGGCCCGTCTCAGCCGTCGCCGCCGCAGGCACGAAAGATGCTCTACCCGGGGAGTACCTGTACGGATTGGTGTGCTGATGAGAAGGAGTCTGGCAATGTTGAGGAAACTGAGCGTCTTGTTTTGCGGCGCGGCAGTCGTGTGTATGACAGCGGGCGCGGCTACGGCCCAGTCGGCCACGCAAGAGGCAAAGGACAAGACCGCATCGGCGGCCAAGAAGACCGGCCAGGTGATCACTGACGCGGAAATCACCACGGCCGTCAAGACCAAGTTCCTCGCCGACTCGAAGGTCGGCGGGCTGAAGATCGACGTCGATACCGATCACGGCATCGTCACGTTGACCGGCCCGGTGAACAGCGTCGCCGAGAAGAACGAAGCGGTCCGGCTCGCGAAGACGACGGCCGGCGTGAAGAGCGTGGTCAGCAAGCTGACGGTGGAAACGGCGGCCACGACGGGCCACACCGACACTACCGACAAGGTCAAGAAGGAAACCAAGGAAGCCGCGAAGGACACGAAGGACGCGACCAAGGACGCGGCGAAGGCCACCAAGGAGAAGACCAAGGACGCGGCCAAGCAGACCAAGGAAAAGTCCATCGACGCCAAGGAAGCGACCACCGACGCCAGCATCACCGGGGCGGTGAAATCGAAGCTCCTGGGCGACACCAAGGTCGGCGGGCTCGACATCAACGTCGACACCAAGGACAACGTCGTCACGCTGACCGGCAAGGTGCACAGCGCGGCGGAGAAGAACGAAGCCGTGCGGCTCGCGAAGACGACGACGGGCGTCAAGCGGGTCGTCGACCACCTCACGATTGAACCGAAACACTGAACTATGAAAAACCTGACTCTGGCAGCGGCGGCATTCGCGGCGCTGGCGATCGCGGTTCCCGCGATCGCCCAGGACAAGCCGCAGGAAAAACCGAAGGAAACCACGATCGTCATCAAGGACGACACCACCCCCAAGGTGAAGAAGGGGGCCAAGGCGGTCACCGACACGTCGATCACGACCGCGGTGAACACGCGGCTGACGAAGGAGAAGCTCTCGAAAGACAAGTCGATCATCGTGCACACGAAGAACGGCGTGGTCACGCTGACCGGCCTGGTCCCGACCGAGGCGGACAAGGCTCACGCCGCCGAGATCGCGGAACACACGACCGGCGTGAAGAGCGTCGTCAACAACCTGACGGTGAAATAAATCGACTCAGGCGTCGCGGTGTACTGTCGTCGGCGAAAACGCCGGCAGGCACACCGCGACGTACTCGGCGCCGTCGGGGCCCGGCGTGCTGTAGCGCACCCACTCGCCGGCCGTGGTCACCACCGCCTGCCCGGCGTGGACGTCGAGCGACCCCTTCTCGTGCTCGACCCGCAGCATCCCTTTCAAGACCACGGTGATCTCCTCGAACTCCGGCCGCTGGCCCGGCTCTTCCCAGCCGCTCGGCGAGATCATGCGCGCCACGCTCACGCCCGCGTGACCGGAGTTCACCCGTCCCGCGAACTCCTGGATCTGCTTCGGCTTCGTGCCGACGCAGTCGATCACCGTCGGCTTCTCAATCAGTTTCGGCATCCGTGTTTATCCGTGTGTATCCGTGGCGTTCTTCCCGTATCAGTGAAATCAGTGGCCGCCGCCGCCGCGCTGCGGCGGCAGAGGCGGCATCTTGTCGGCGGCAAACCGCGGCAGCGGCTCGTCGCGCATCGCCAGCTGGTAGAGCGTGGCCGCGACGATGACCGACGCGTCGCGGACGTCCTGCTCGATGATCCGCTCGTAGGTGTCGAGGTTGGTGTGGTGCGTGTGGCTGTTGTACTGGATCGAATCCTGGTTGAAGCCGATCCCCGGCAGCCCCGCGTTGCTGAATGACGTGCTGTCGGTGCCGCCGACGGCGCGGCTGGTGCTCGCGGTGGCGCCGCCGACCTTGAGATCCTTGAACGGCGCGAGGACGTCGCGCAGGATCTTCGCCGCCTCCGGCGGACCGAACACCGACGCGCCGCGCAGGCGCCCGGTCCCGGTGTCGATGTTCAGGTAGCCGTTGAACTTGGCGAACTCCGGCAGTTTCGGGCTCTCGGCCGAGCCGAAGTGCTGCTTCACGTAGGCGAGCGATCCGAGCAGCCCTTCTTCTTCACCGCTCCACAGCGCGATCCGGATGGTACGGCG
>Ga0070673_100002221_pt1 | contig 11735 bp, 10 predicted proteins | sample KBSM23metaG_FD_65342 | JGI IMG/M metagenome (GOLD analysis project Ga0070673, IMG submission 65342) | Miscanthus rhizosphere microbial communities from Kellogg Biological Station, Michigan, USA - KBS M2-3 metaG | ecosystem: Host-associated > Plants > Roots > Rhizosphere > Soil ... | reverse complement strand
CGCTGCGCGCCGACCATGCGGCCGCTGCCCTTCAGCGTATGGAACGAGCGGCGCACGTTGACCAGCGAGTCCTGGTCCTGCGGGTTCTCGTCCCACAGCGGGAACAGGCGCTTGAGCTTGGCGATCTCGTCCTTCGCCTCTTCGATGAACAGCTCGAGGAATTCCGGATCGATCTCGCGATCGAGCGCCTTCGCGGCGGGCGCGACCGGTGCCGCGGGCTTCTGCGGCGTCTGGCGGACGACCGATGCCGGATCCAGCACCGCAGTGGGCTCGTGCTCGGTCGGCGCCAGAGTCGGCGAGGCGACGGTCTGCGACAGCGGCTCGATGACCACCGTGCGCGCATGATCGCCCACTTGCGCGAGCGCTTCGACGCGCGGGATCGGCTGCGCATCGGCAAGGAAGCGCAGGCAATTCTCCGCGTTGTCGAGCATGTACCACGGGTCGGTGCGACCGGCCTGCAGCGTTTCCATGTAGTACTCGACCGCGACGATCGCATCGGCGAGACGATCGACTGCTTCCTGCGGCAGCGTCATGCCGTCGCTGCGCAAGAGCTGACCGAGCGCGCGATCGACGCCTTCCATGATCTCGACGACGCGCGTTTTGCCGAGCATCAGCAGGCCGGCGATCATGCCGCGCATCAGCTGCGGAATCTGGTCGGCAGCCTGCGCTTCGCGCGGCTTCTCGAACGACAGCGCGACCGCTTCCTTGATGCGCGCCATGTTGACGATGCACTCGCGCAGCACCGCCTCGGTGACCTGGCGGAACTCGATATCTTCCGGCCCGGTGGGCCGGACCGGGGCCGTGGCGTCCGCGCTCGGCACGATCATGCCGACGAGCTGCTCATCGAGGCTGTCCTCGACCTTGATCAGCGTCGCGGCCATGCGCAGCAACGTGCCCTCGCTCGCGCCCGAGCGCTGAGTCACGATCGCCTGCAGATCGCCGGTCTCGCCCTGCACCTTGTCGCGCAGGTCGCCGAGGCCGAGCACGCCGAGCGTATCGGCGATCTTCTTCAGCAGCTCCAGTTGCGGCGCCAGCTCGTCGACCTGGGTACCGCCCTGGCGCACGAAAATGTCGAGCGCATCCTTCACGCGGCCGAGGTCTTCCTTGATCGCAGCGGCCACCGTCTTCATCAACTTGACGGACGGTGCCGACAGACTCTCGCGAGCCTGCTCGACGTGATCGTCGACCGGCAGCAACTCAGTCAGGCGGAACGAGGCGCGCACTGCCGCGACCCGCGGACCGGTGCTACGAGCCCGCGCGACGTAGTAGAGAAGATTGTTGAGGAGTTCGAGCGGTGGCGTATCGACGTAGCGTCCCTCGCCCTGCTCGTACAAGCGCTTCATCTCGCGATCGGCGTGACCGAGCAGACGCTTGATCGAAGCGCTGCCTTCGAGTCCGCCTTCGCGCAGAGCTTCGAGCACTGCGCCGACGACCCACCACAGCTGGAACACCGGCTGCGTGGTCGCTACCTGCTCCAGCTTCTCAGCGGAGCGCGACAGCACTTCGAGGTTCTGATCGACGCGCTCGCCTTTGATCCAGCCGAGCAGGCCGAGCTGAAAGCGCGTGCGGAGCTTGCGCGCCCACTGTCCGATCGTGAGCACTTCGCCCGGTGTCGCGACGGGACTCGCCTGCTGATCCGAGCTGAGGTTCAGCAGCAGCAGCGTGCCTTCGGAGAGCAGCGCATGACCGCGCACGGCGCGCAGGTCGTTCAGCAGCGGCAGCAGCACGAGCGCCATGTCGCGGCCGCCGCTCATCACACGTTCGAGATACGTCGGGAGCTGCACCATCGCGCGCATGAGCGCGTCGAGGCCTTCGGCGAGGTGGCGGCGCTCGGCGAAGTTGTCGATGAGATAGCGCGCGACCTGGCCCATTTCTTCGGCGAGCAACGCGGCGCCGTAGACTTCGGCGATGCGCAGCGCACCGTGCACGGAGCGCAGGTGCTCGCTGCACTTTCTCAGCAGCGCGACGTTGTCCTGCTGCTCCCCAAATGCTTCGAGAGCAGTGCGCGCGTCGTTGAGCTCACTATTGAGCTCGCGCGCGACGATATGCAGTGTTTGCGATGAAAGCTCGGCCATGTCTTCTTACGCGTTCAGGCCGCTGACTTTCTTGGGCGGTGACGGCGGCGACGCTGGACGAACCTGCGTGGCAGTGGCAGTCATCACCGGCGGCACGGGCGCTTTCTTGTCGGATTCGGTCAGGACTGCGCTGCCGCCGGTCGCTGTATCGGGCAGGCGGAAGCCGGCGACCGACTTGCGCAGCTGTGCCGACAGCTCGGCGAGCTTGCCGACCGAGCCGGAGGTTGCAGCGGAATTCTCGGCAGTCTGCGAGCTGATCTCGCGCAGCACGCCCATGGTGCGCGAGATGTTCTGCGCGGCCGAGGCCTGCTGACGCGAGCTCGCGGAAATGTTCTGCACCAGGCTTGCGATCTGGTTCGACACCTGCTCGATCTCTTCGAGCGCGGCGCCGGCGTTCTCGGCCAGCAGTGCGCCGCCGACCACGTCGGTCGTGCTGCGCTCCATCGAGACCACCGCTTCGTTCGTGTCTGCCTGAATCGTGCGCACCAGCACTTCGATCTGCTTGGTTGCGTTGGCGGCGCGCTCTGCGAGGCGCTGCACTTCGTCGGCGACGACCGCGAAGCCGCGGCCCGCTTCGCCGGCCATCGAGGCCTGGATGGACGCGTTGAGCGCGAGGATGTTGGTCTGCTCGGCGATGTCGTTGATCAGCTCGACGATGTTGCCGATCTCCTGCGAGCTCTCGCCAAGGCGCTTGATGCGCTTGGAGGTCTCCTGGATCGTCTCGCGGATGGCGTTCATGCCGTCGATCGTGCGACGCACGGCCTCGCCGCCCTTGTGCGCGACATCGACCGAGTGCCGCGCGACGTCCGAAGAGCGCTCGGCGTTGCCGGAAACCTCTTCGGTGGACGCCGCCATGGCGGCGACCGACTCGGAGGCGAGCGCGACCTGCTTCGACTGCGCCACCGACGCTTTCGCCAGGTGACCGGCAGATCCCTGCGTCTGCCGCGCCGAGGCGTCGAGCGAAACCGCAGATTCAGTAATCGTCGTGACCAGCTCGCGCAGTGCCTCGATCGCGTAGTTGATCGAGTCCGCGATCGCGCCGGTGATGTCTTCGGTAACCGTCGCCTGCACGGTGAGGTCGCCGTCGGCCAGGCTCGACAGCTCGTCGAGCAGCCGCAGAATGGCTTCCTGGTTGCGCTCGTTCTTGCTCGCCTGCATCTCGAGGGTCTTGCGGATGTTGCCGCTCATCGCATGCAGCAGCGAGAGGATCAGCAGCGACAGCAGACCGGCCACCAGCAGGCCGATGGGCAGCTCGCGACTGCCCAGAATTCCGGATGCGCCCGTCGCAGCCACGCCGACGCGGCTGTCGAACTGCGAGTAGATCTGATCGCCCGAGGTTGCCAGCGCGGTCGCTGCCTGGCGCGCGAGCTTGAGACGATCGGCCGAGCTGATCGCCGTGCGGACTTTCTCACTCAGCTGCGCGTACAGCGCGCTGGTGGATTTGAAGCGCGCCAGCGCATCCGCGCCGGTGAGCTTCGGCAAGCCCAGTCCCGAATCCTCGCCGCTCAGGCCGCCGACGACCTGGCCCATGTAGTCGTTGCTGTCAGCCAGACGCCGCGCGATTACGGTCGCGTCGCCGACGCCGCCCGCAAGCGCTTCCATGTCCTGTTGCAGGCGCAGACCCGTGAGCTCGAAACGTTCGAGATGCCGCGTCATGCCCTCGATGCCGGGCGTGCCGAGCGCGCTCGCCACGTTGCCGAGGCTCTGCAGCAGCTGCGGCACCAGCGCCCGAACTTCGGTCGCGGCCTTGTGCACGCCGTCGATCGCTTCGCTCGAGCTGAGGATGACCTGGCTCTGCTTGAGCATCTCGGTCGAGCCGTCGAACGACTGCACGTCGCCGCCGAGGGCATGCGCCAGCTCGGAATAGCGCGTGCGCGACTGGCGCAACTTCTCGAGCGCGCCGGTTTCGCCGTTCAACGCTGCGTTGGCCTGCGCCGGGATCTTCTGCGACAAGGCGAGCAGCTCGTTCAAGCTGCGTACGGAGCTCTGACCCGCTTCCATGTCCTGGCCACCGAACGCGAGCAGGCCCGCCGCGGCCGCGACGCAGACCAGCGCGATGACCATCAGCGCCGGCAGGAACCGGACGCCGTACATCTTAGTCTCGGCCATGGCGCTGTCCTTGGGTCCCGATTCGATTGTTCGATACGTCGCGCATCTGTCGTGTCACCTACGAAGCGGCCGCCTGCAGGAATTCCGGGCTTTCCAGCAGCGTGCGCAGGCTGAACACCGGCCAGCTCTCGGTGCCGCGTCGGAATGCGCCCGCCAGGTAACGCTCGCAGCGTGCGATCGTCGGCGGCGGCGAACCGGAGAACTCGCCTTCGTTGAAGCGGCGGAACCCGAGCACCTCGTCGACCAGCAGGCCGGCGGGCACTTCGCGGTGATGCGCGACCAGCACGCGCGTCGAGCGGTTGGTGTTGGTGGCACCGCCGCCGAGGAACGCGCGCAAGTCGACCACCGGCAGCAACTGACCGCGCACGTTGGCGATCCCGCGAATCCAGGTCTTCGAGCCGGGCACGCGCGTCACCACCGAGGGCAGGCCGAGTACTTCGCGCGTCTCTTCGCGCGCGACCAGAAAACTTTCCGCGCTGATGCGGAACGCGACGCCGACCCACTCGCGCTCGCTGCCCGCGTCGCGGCCCTGGCCGGTCGACGCAATACGCGCCAGCCGCTCGAGCTCGATGAGCAACTCGAAGGGTTTGTCGCGCAGGGATTTGAGAGTGGCGCTCGCCGTCATCGTGAGTTCAGTCCGGGCAGGCTTCAGCCCGCGAGGGCCGCCTGCGCCTTCTCGATCAGCTTTTCCATCGACACCGGCTTCACCAGGTAGTCGACCGCGCCCTGGCGCATCCCCCAGATGCGATCGGTCTCCTGATCCTTCGAGGTGACCATGATCACCGGGATCGACTTGGTGTCCGGATCGGAGGCGAGCTTGCGCGTCGCCTGGAAACCGTTGACGCCGGGCATCACGACGTCCATGAAGATCAGGTCCGGCTTCATCTCCTTGGCCTTGCGAATCGCTTCGGCGCCGTCGCCCGCGCTGGCGGTCTTGTAGCCGTGGCGCTCCAGCGCCTTCTGCATGACGTGAACTTCCGTCGGCGAATCGTCGACGATGAGGATCAGTGCCATACCTTGCTCCGCGGTGCCCTGCTGCGATCGCACTGCTGCTTGTCCGGCCATGGGTGAGTACCTGCCTCGCCTGTTTGAGCTAGCGCGCCAACGCGCCGACGTGGGTCTCGATCGCGTTCAGCAGCTCGTCCTTCGTGAACGGCTTGGTGAGATAGTGCTCGGAGCCGACGATGCGACCGCGCGCGCGGTCGAACAGCCCGTCCTTGCTCGACAGCATGATCACCGGAATGGAGCGGAATACCTTGTTGTGCTTGATCAGCGAGCACGTCTGGTAGCCGTCCAGGCGCGGCATCATGATGTCCACGAAGACGATGTCCGGCTGGTGGTCGGCGATCTTCGACAGCGCGTCAAAGCCGTCGACCGCCGTGTACACCTCGCAACCTTCCTTCGACAGCAGCGTCTCGGCGGTGCGGCGGATCGTCTTGCTGTCGTCGATGACCAGCACTTTGAGGCCCGCGAGCCGGGCAGACTGGTTCGTTGCTAGGTTCTCCATCGCTACCTCACACGGGAATCCACGCACCGGACCGCACGCCGCAAAGTACGAAATGGAGCTTGGAATCGTGTACTTGCGAGTCTTGACTAGCCCGACGCAACACGGCGAACTTTTAACATATTGGTTATAGGGCCGCCATCGCCTACCTCTCTATACTATGAAGCTCGTCACACCGACTTTTGCGTCGTGATTTCGACGTTGCCGCCGTGGTGTGAAGTGCGTCGCTGATTTGGTGAACCGATGCCTTTGACTACTTCTCAATCGCCCCCGCGCGTGCTCGTCGTGATGGATCCCATCGACGAGATCAAACCCGCCAAGGACACCACGCTCGCCATGCTGCTGGCGGCGCAGAAGCGCGGCTGGGAGCTGTGGTACGCGGAACAGCGCGATCTGTGGCTGCGTGACGGCGTCGCCTTCGGCCGAGTGCGCCCGGTTAGCGTCCGCAACGACCTGAAGGACTGGTTCACGCTCGATGCAGCGCATACGCGGCCGCTGGCGGAATTCAGGGTAATCCTGATGCGCAAGGATCCGCCGTTCGACATGGAGTACATCTACACGACGTACATCCTCGAGCGCGCCGAGCAGCAGGGCGTGCTGGTCGCGAACCGGCCGCAGGGCCTGCGCGACATGAACGAGAAAGTGTTCACCGCCTGGTTCCCGCAATGCTGCGCGCCGACGCTGATCACGCGGGACATGGCCGACATGCACGCCTTCCTGCGCGAGCACTTGCGCATCGTCTGCAAGCCGTTGTACGGCATGGGCGGGCGCTCGATCTTCGTCGTCGATCGCGGCGACAAGAACGCCAACGTCGTGTTCGAGACGATGACGGAATACGGCACGCGCTTCGCGATCGTGCAGAGGTACATTCCCGACATCGTGAGCACCGGCGACTCGCGCATACTGGTGATCGACGGCGAACCTGCGCCGTATGCACTCGCACGCATTCCGCAGGAATCCGACAATCGCGGCAATCTCGCGGCCGGTGCGCGCGGCGAAGGCCGCGAGCTCAACGACCGTGACCGCTGGCTCGTCAGCGAGATCGGCCCGACCTTGCGGCAACGCGGGATGCTGTTCGTCGGCCTCGACGTGATCGGCGGCTACGTCACGGAGATTAACGTGACGAGCCCGACCGGCGTACGCGAGCTCGACAAGCAATTCGGGACGGAGATCGCCGGACTGCTGATGGATGCGATCGAGAAACGCTTGAGGACATGAACGCAGGCGACAGCAACGCAACTGCGCCGGAAGGCCCCCCGCTCCCGCTCGAAACGCGGGAAGGCGCAGCACCGGTCAAGGACCGGATGACGACGACGCTGTTCCTCGCGGCGCTGTTCCACGGCATCGTCATTCTCGGCGTGACCTTCGCGGTGCCGATGCTGGACCAGCAGCCGGCACAAACGCTCGACGTGCTGCTGCTGACCGGCGAGGACACGCGGGCAGCGGACAATCTCGACGCGCAGTATCTCGCGCAGCGTAATCAGCAAGGCAGCGGCACGACGGACGACCACGTGCGTCCGGCGAATCCCGCCTCGTCGGCGATCGCAGCTCAGCAAGCCGGCGTTCCGGACGGCAACAGCAGCGAGTATCGCGAGGCCGTCGCCGGCAAGCAGTCAGCAGAGATTCTCAGCAGCCGCAGCGAACACAGCGAAGTCGAGTACCGCAGCGGCGACGATCGCCCGGCCCAGGAAGCGCAAGCGCCGCTGGCACTCGCGCCGACCACGCCGCGTCCGATCGCTACCAACGCCACCGACGACACTCTGCGACTGCGCGGGAAGCGCGCCGACGGCTCGTTCGAGGTCGTGCCCAATACACGCGAGTCGAAGCTGGCGCCTTACATCGACGCGTGGCGGCGCAAGGTCGAGCGCCTCGGCACGCTCAACTTCCCGCAGATCCCGCGTAATGGCGCAGGCAATCCCGTACTCGAGGTCGCGATCCGCCGCGACGGCAGCCTCGGTTCCGCCATCGTCAAGAAATCCAGCGGACGTAAGGAGATCGACCAGGCAGCGCTGTCGATCCTGCGGCTGGCCTCGCCGTTCGACCCGTTCCCGAAGGAGCTGAGCAAGCAGTACGAGGAGCTGCGCTTCGCGTACGAATGGCAGTTCATCGGGGGCGGCTGAACGTGTGACCTGGCTCAACATTTCGCCTGTCATCCGCGCTACTCTTGGATCATGTCCGGCGACTTCCTGACGAACCAGTTCCTGATCGCTATGCCGGCGATGACCGACAGCAACTTCGCGCAGACGGTCACGTTCATCTGGGAACATAACGCGGACGGCGCGCTCGGCATCATCATCAATCGGCCGCTGCAGATGCGGCTCGCCGACGTGTTCGAGCAACTCAAGATGCCCACGGCGCCCGGCGTGAGCGGCGATCAGCCGGTCCTGCAAGGTGGGCCCGTGCAGACCGATCGCGGTTTCGTCGTGCACCAGTCCGGTGGGCAGTGGGAGCACACGCGTCAGGTGTCTTCGCGCATCCAGGTCACGACCTCGCCCGACATCCTCGATGCCATGGCGCGCGGCGGCGGCCCGGAGACGGCGCTGGTCGCGCTCGGGTACGCCGGCTGGAGCGCGGGGCAGCTCGAAAACGAGATCGCACAGAACGCCTGGCTCACGGTGCCAGCCGACGAGCGCATCCTCTTCGAGACGCCGTACGAGCAACGCTGGCGTGCCGCTGGACGTCTGCTCGGCATCGACCTCGCGACCATCAGCCCCCACGTCGGGCATGCCTGATGGCGGGCGAACCCGCAGGCCTGCCGCAACTCGTCCTCGCGTTCGATTTCGGAACCCGCCGCATCGGCCTCGCAACCGGCGACACGCTCACGCGCACGGCGCGCGGGCATTCGACGCTCGATTGCGCGCGGGGCATTCCCTGGTCCGCCATCGACAAGATCTTCGCGGATCTGCAGCCCTCGCAGCTGGTCGTCGGTCTGCCGTTCAATATGGATGGCACGCCGACTGCGCTGGCGCCGGCGGCTCGCAGCTTCGCGGCCGAGCTTGGAGCGCGCTATCGCAAACCCGTGGCGCTCGTGGACGAGCGGCTCAGCTCGCGCGAGGCCGAGGCCGAACTGCGCGGTGCGCGTGCTGCCGGGCTGAAGCGCGGCCGGACCACGCATGCCGACGTCGACATGATCGCGGCGCGCATCCTGCTCGAACGCTGGTTCGCAGGGGAAGGCGAAGCTTCTACAATGCGCGGCCATGACGCATGACCCCAGCTCAGCCGTGCAGCGCGACCCCGACGGGCGACTCCGGCATCTGATCACCCTGGAAGGCCTGAGCGCCGCCGAGATGGTCGGCCTGCTCAATCTCGCGCAGTTCTACCTGCGCGAGGCCGGCGATATCCCGGCCCGCGATCAGATTCTGTGGGGACGCACGGTCGCCAACCTGTTCTTCGAGCCGAGCACGCGCACCCGAGTGTCGTTTGAGCTGGCCGCGCTCCGCCTCGGTGCGGACGTCGTGAACCTGGACATGCAGTCGTCTTCGCGGGTGAAGGGCGAGACGGTGCTCGACACGATCTACACGCTGCAGGCCATGCACGCCGACATCCTTGTGATGCGCGACGCCGAGCCGGGGCTGCCGGCGTACGTCGCGAAGTTCGTCGCGCCGCACATTTCCATCCTGAACGCCGGTGAAGCGCATTTGTCGCATCCCACGCAGGGCTTGCTCGACGCGCTCACCGTGCGCCAGATGAAGGGCGACTTCGCACCGCTGCGCGTGCTCATCGCGGGCGACATCAGCCACTCACGCGTTGCGCGGTCGGCGTGGCAAGCGTTCACGACGCTGGGAGTGGCCGAGTTGCGCATCGCTGCACCGGACGACTTGATGCCGGGCCCGGGCGAGTTCGCGGGCGCGAAGCGCTTCACCGACATCGACCGCGCGATCGACGGCGTCGACGTCGTGATGACGCTGCGCATCCAGCGCGAGCGCATGCGCGGGGCGCACCTGCCCGACGATGCTGCGTATCACCGCGCGTTCGGCATCACGACCGAGCGCATGAAGAAGGCGCGGCCCGGCGCGATCGTCATGCATCCCGGCCCGATGAATCGCGACGTGGAGATCGCCAGCGAAGTGGCGGACGGTCCGCAGTCGGTGATCCAGCGCCAGGTCGCCAACGGCGTCGCAATCCGCATGGCCGTGCTCGCGACCATCGCGCGCAACGTGCAATCGCGCCGGCATTTCCAATGAGCGCACAAGTACGCCCCCATCGCGGCACGATCTTCGAAGAGCGCGCCGAAGTTCTGGCGCACGAGCGCTTCGCGGGCGATCAGTTCGTGCTGACGCTGAAGGCGCCGAAGTGCGCGCGCGCCGCGACGCCCGGCTCGTTCGTACATCTGAGCTGCGACGAGCAGGTGCCGATGCGCCGGCCGTTGTCGATCATGCGTGCGCATCCGGAGCGTGGCTCGATCGAAGTGCTGTACAAGATCGTCGGTCCGGGCCTGGGCGCGCTCGCGGCGCGCCGCGTCGGCGAAGCGATCAACGCGCTCGGTCCGATAGGCAACGGCTTCGTCCCGCATCGCGAGCGTCCGCGCACGCTGCTGGTCGGCGGCGGCGTGGGCATTCCGCCGATGGTGTTCCTGGCCGAGCGTCTGCGCGAAGACACGAGCACGCCATGGAAGCCGCTGGTGCTGATGGGATCGGAGATTCCGTTTCCGTTCCGCGCCCGGCCGTCCACGATCCTGGTGCCCGGCATGCCGGAGGGTGTGATCGCCTGCATGCCGCTGCTCGACGAATGGGGCATCCCGAGCCGCCTCACCAGCCTCGCCGGCTACGCCGGCTGTCACGAAGGCTACGTGACGGATCTGGCGGCGACGTGGCTCGCGTCGCTCGATCGTGCTGCGCTGAGCGAAGTCGAGATGTTCGCGTGCGGGCCGACGCCGATGTTGAAGGCGGCCGCGGCGGTGGCACGCAAGTTCGGCATCGCGTGCCAGGTCTCGCTGGAGGAGTTCATGGCATGCGCCGTGGGCGGATGCGCGGGATGCGCCGTGAAGGTGATGACGGCGAACGGGCCGGCGATGAAGCGCGTGTGCGTGGACGGGCCGGTGTTTGAAGCGAAGGCTGTGTACCCGGAGTCGGGCTGAAGCCCGACCTACAGCGTTCTAACCGGCGTGGGTTCGTGGGCTGTAGGTCGGGCTTTAGCCCGACATCTCAGCCGAAGTTGATCTTCGCTTCCAGGTTCGTACGCGAATCCGCGTACACCAGCGCATCTTCCAGCGTAATCCGTCCCGCTTTATACAGCTCGTACAGCGCCGTATCGAAGTGCTGCATGCCTTTCTCGCTGCTCGTACGCAGCGCTTCCTTCGCGCCGATCACGTCGCCCTTCTTGATCAGCTCCTGCACGTGCGGCGTGTTGATCAGCAGCTCGACCGCCGCCGCGCGGCGCTTGTTCTTACCCGGCACCAGGCGCTGCGCGATGATCGCGCGCAGGTACTGCGACAGGTCGAGGAAGATCTGCGTGTGCTGATCGCGCGGGAACATGTTGATGATGCGATCGAGCGTTTCCGCCGCGTTGTTCGCATGCAGCGTTGCCAGCACCAGGTGGCCAGTGCCGGCCAGCATGATCGCCGACTCCATCGTCTCGCGATCGCGGATTTCGCCGATCAGCAGCACGTCCGGCGCGGCGCGCATCGCGCTGCGCAGCGCGCGAGCGTAGGACTTCGTGTCGAGCCCGACTTCGCGCTGGTTGATGATCGACTTCTTGTTCGAGTGCAGGAACTCGATCGGATCCTCGATCGTGATGATGTGATCCGAGGAGTTCTCGTTGCGGTAGTTGATCATCGCCGCGAGCGTGGTCGACTTGCCCGAGCCGGTTGCGCCGACCATCAGCAGCATGCCGCGCTTCATCATCACCAGGTCTTTGAGCAGCTCCGGCAGCTGCAGGTCGTCGAGCCGCGGCATGTCGGCGGTGATGTAACGCAACACCATCGCGGGATTGCCGCGCTGATGGAAGACGTTCACGCGGAAACGGCCGAGACCGGGCTCGGAAATCGCGAAGTCGATCTCCAGCTCGTCGTTGAAGGCGTCGATCTGCTCCTGCGTCATCAGGCCGTA
>Ga0070673_100002217_pt1 | contig 11742 bp, 11 predicted proteins | sample KBSM23metaG_FD_65342 | JGI IMG/M metagenome (GOLD analysis project Ga0070673, IMG submission 65342) | Miscanthus rhizosphere microbial communities from Kellogg Biological Station, Michigan, USA - KBS M2-3 metaG | ecosystem: Host-associated > Plants > Roots > Rhizosphere > Soil ... | reverse complement strand
AGGAGGGGCCGCGCTTCGAATCGCTCTCGCGCGAGCGTCAGCGCGAAGCCATGCAGTTCCTCAGCGACAACGCGTTCACGACGCCCCGCTTCGTGATCAGGCCGGACATTCTCAGGCGAATCGAACCCGTCGGGACGCTCGAGCGGATCCGGACGAGCCAGCAACGCGTGCTGGCCACGTTGCTCACCGAATCTCGCATCAACCGGCTGGTCGAGCAGGAAGCCGTGGACGGCGCGACGGCGTACCGCCCGACGGAATTTTTTGCAGACCTGCGTCGTGCAGTGTGGCGAGAGGTTGACGCGGCCTCGGTGCAGATCGATCCGTATCGCCGCAACTTGCAACGCGCGTATCTCGACGCGATGAACGACAAGGTCAATAGCCGCGTCAGCGGTGAGTCGCGTCCGATGGCGCGCGGTGAGTTGCGATCGCTCGACACGTCGGTCCGCGCGGCGATGGCCAAGGCGGCCGACCGCGAGACGCGGCTGCACCTGCAGGATGTACGTGATCAGATCGCGCGGATTCTCGATCCCAAGTTCGCGCCGCCAACCGCGCCGCTGAACCTGCCGATCATCTTCGGGCTGGACGGGTCGGACGAGCCGGTCGGCTGCTGGCTCGATTACGCCATCCGAGTCAATCGCGTAGAGGCGGGTCTGTAGACCCGCCTGACCATCAGACCCGACTTACCATGTCGAACTTCGTGCACTACGGCGAGCGTGTCGGCTCGAATCCCGACAAGCAGTTCAAGGCGACGCTGTTTCAGAGCGGGCGCCTGATGCTCGGGCTGAACTGCCTCGAGCCGGGGCAGTCGCAGCACGCTCACACGCACGCCGATCAGGATAAGTTCTATTTCGTCGCCGAAGGCGCCGGTGAGTTCGTCGTCGGCGACGAGACTCGACGCGCGGGGCAGGGCATGGTGGTATGGGCGCCGGCCGGCGTCACCCACGGCGTCACCAACACCGGCACCGAGCGGCTGGTGCTGCTGGTGGGAATCGCGCCGTCGCCGTAGGCTCTGGACTCCCTCTGCGCCACCGGCTTGCGAGAGAAGTCTACAGCGGAAGTTCGGTATGACGTGCGCCGCGTACTACCACCTGTGTGTACTTCGCGTGCGAAAAGTTGTGGAACACGTACATGCGCTCCTGCCACTGCTCGTAGCCCGGGCGATTGATGCGCAGCTGTTCGATGAGGCATATCTTGCGGTCCTGATGCGCCGCATTGAACTCGTCGATCGCCAGATACTCGCCAACGTACCGGTTCATGCAACTCTGGTCACCGGCGGCGAGATCGTCGAAATAGCAGTGCACCCGCGGGAGATGTGTCGATTCAGGGCCGTCGAGCAGGGCCAGCGCCGCCTTGGTCGAGCTGTAGTAGTCGAGGTCGAAGGCCACAAAGCCGAGAGGCGATTCGATCGAATCCCGTAGCCAGTGCTTCACCGTGACGGCAACGTCGCCGATCACCAGCTTGGCAGATTGCAGCTTGGCTCGGAGCGCCGCCTGGTCCATCTTGTAGTCTCCGGCGTCCCAGACGTGGGGTAAGTCGCGGTAGTCGACTGGCGGCGGCAAGCCCTCGCCGGCATCGAAGCCGACAACGTCAATCTTGACACCCAGGAATGTGCCGATTTCGGCGCATGCCGCCTCAAGCGCCACCAGCCCGCGGCCCCCAGCCACACCGAGCTCAATGGCGGTAATGCGTGGAATCCCAATGCAAGACGCCAGGTACGCGGCCCAGTACACGCCGTAGGCATAATGCGGCCTTGGATAGATCCCGTATTGCACTTTGAGATCGACGCGTCCGACGGGAAGTCGCGCCCAAAGGCCTTTGGCATAGGGGAGCCGCATCACCTGAGAGAGCAGGTCCATCGGACCGAGGCTAGCACAGCCTTCCTCCCTCTCGCGCGAGATTGACGGTGATTACGCGCAAACGTAGACTTCGAAAGCCATGTCGTCTGACGCGCTCGACGCGAGACTCACCTCCTTGCTCGCCGACGTCATCGGAACCTCGCTCGAAAGCGTTGGGGCCGATGCGTCACAGAGCACAACCCCGGGGTGGGACTCGGTCTCCAACCTCGGTTTCATTGCCGCTGTCGAAGACGAGTTCGGGGTCAGCATTCTGACGGCCGAAGCTATGCAACTCCACAGCCTCGCTGACATGAGCGCACTCCTCAAGCGCAAGGGCGTGCCCGGCTGAGCGGCCGATGGAAGAGCTGACGGTACAGTCCGGGTCGCTGGAATTCCAGCGGCGCTGGCGCCAGTTTCGCGACCATCCTGGCGAGCGTCGTCCGCTTTGCGTGGCTCTGGTTGGCAGCTTTACGCTCGATACGCTCGTTCCCTACCTCGGCTGCTTTCTGGCCCAACGGGGCTTCGCGCCGTCTTTCATCATCGCGCCGTTCAATCAGGTCTATCAGAGCTTGCTCGACGCGAACGGTGTCGTCCGCTCAGGCAAACCGGATGTGGTGCTCGTGCTCACGCGCCTGGAGGATCTGTGCGCGCCACAGCTCCGGCGGCTTGCGACACTAGTGCCAGAAGCGGTCCAGAGCGCACGGGCCGAGGCGCACGACGAGGTCGCACGATTGTGCTCCGCTCTGATCGGGTTCGAGCAGGTCGAGACAAGTGCTCTCGTGGTCGGCACGCTCCCTCCGCCGGTCTCCAGCCCACTCGGTCTGCTCGATGGCAGCCATCCTGCATCGCTCCACCACCTAGTGCGCGAGCTGAACCTGACTCTGTGGCATACCACCCAGCAAGCGCGGTCCATGCGTTTGGTGGACATCGAGGCGGTCTTGGGCCCGCTGGGCACCGAACGAACGTGGGATCACCGGATGGCGTACCTTGCAGGGTGCCCGCTGTCCGCCGCGGCGCTTCGCTCTCTGGGAGCATCCCTGGCGCGGGCGGTGGGGGCTCTGTTCCTGCCCACTGCGAAGGTGGTCGTCGTCGATCTTGACAACACGCTCTGGGGCGGCATCGTTGGCGAAGACGGACCTCAGGGCATCGTCCTGGGTGAGACCGGTCTCGGCGCGGCGTTCGTGGCCTTCCAGGAGGCCCTGCTGTCGCTCCGGGCGCAAGGCGTGTTGTTGGCAGTCGCCAGCAAGAACAACGAGGCGGATGTGTTCGAGGTGTTCGACAGCCATCCCGCCATGCGCGTGCGCCGCGAGCACTGGGCAGCCTCTCGTATCGGGTGGCAGTCGAAGTCCACATCGCTGAAAGAGCTGGCGGAAGAACTATCGCTCGGACTCGACAGCTTCGTGTTCGTGGACGACAGTGCGACCGAGTGTGCGGAGATTCGACGCGTGTTGCCGCAAGTGACGGTCGTGGAGCTGCCGCCTGACCCCGCCCGATACGTCGAGGTGCTTCGCTCCGAACCGGCGCTGGACCGCATGCGCTTGACGACCGAAGATCTCATGCGCGCGGGTGCCTATGACGCGGAGAAAGCACGCGCACGTGCCCAGCTCGCCACCACTGACTTATCCGATCCCGGAGCGCTGCGCGCACATCTCAAGTCACTCGAGCTGAAGATCGCGGCGCGCCGGCTACGGTCCGGCGACGTGCCGCGCGCGGCTCAGCTGACGCAGAAGACCAATCAGTTCAATCTGACCACGATCCGGCGCAGTGAGGCCGAGGTCGAGCTCCTGCGTCGCGATCCCGAATGGTCCCTCTACGTGCTCGAGGTCGTGGATCGATTCGGGGACTACGGTCAAACAGGGCTCATCTTCGCCCGGCGGGCAGACGCTCACACCTGGCACCTGGACACCGTGCTGATGTCCTGCCGCGTGCTGGGCAGGGGAGTCGAGAGCGCGTTTCTCTGGCAAGTGATTGAGGATCTGACTGGACGTGGAGTCACGACGCTGACCGCTCGAGTGGTCCCCACAGCCAAGAACGGCCCCGTGATGGACTTCCTCCCGCGTCACGGGTTCACGTGCGATTCACAAGACCATTGGTCGCGCGGTCCGCTGCCTGGACAACCTTTCGACATCGACCATATTGCGAGCGAGTTTTTCAGAGACGAACGGTAATGGGATCGATACTACACAAGCTAGGGCGCCTTCGGAGCGAGCTGGCCCGACGTGATCTACCCTTGCCCGATCGGGCCACCAACCTCGTGGAGAAGACACTCAAGGCGATGCATGTGTGGCCCAAGGTGCTTGTCGGGCGCGAGCTGTTCTACGAGCTTCGTTCGCCGCCCCCGGAGTTTCGCGGCCTTCGCGACTTGACAACGCGTCGCGGCAGACCGGAGGAAGCCGCCGCCATTTGCGCTGTAGATGCGGCCGATCCCAAGCTCGTCGCTGGCCGCTTTGCGCAGGGTGATCTCGTGTTCTTGGGCGAGCTCGATCGACGCATCCTCGCTCACGTATGGTTCCACCGAGGGCCGACGCCGTTCGCTGAGGACGAGCCGGACTATCCGAGTTGGGACGTTCCGGCCGGCTCTTATTGGAGCTATGACGCGCTCAGCGTCCCGGAAGCTCGATCGAGTGGCGTCTTCGTCAAGGCGTTTCAGCTTGGCCTACGTGCGCTGTTTCTCGAACACGGCGCCACTGTGGTTCGCTGTCGCGTGAAGTCGACGAATCTTGCGTCCATTGCCTTGCACGAGCGCATGGGGTTTCGCAGACTCGGGACGCTTTCTGTCTTTTCTCTGGCTGGACTTCGCGAGTTCTACTGGGATGGAGAGGCCGGTCGCCGCTGGTTGCATGACCGGCTGAGGCCAGGCAAGGCTCTTGTCCTTCCCCCGGCGTGACCCGTGGCCTGCTTCGGAGTGTCTCCCTTCACTCGCGGTTCAACCCCAACGCCTTCATGCGCTTGTGGAGGTTAGTTCGCTCGATGCCGAGCACACGTGCGGCGCCGGCAACGTTCCAGTCTGTCTGTTCGAGCGCCTGACGGATCCGATCGCGCTCTGCGGAGTCGCGCACTTCGTGCAGGCCTGAGCTTCGAGACGAGGGAGGCGTGTGGATCTCGAGCGGCACGGAGTCCATCGTGATGCGATCCTCGGGACTGAGGATCGCCATTCGTTCCACCGTGTTGCGCAGCTCGCGGATGTTGCCGGGCCAGTGATAGTGCTCGAGCAGCTGCAGCACCTCCTCCTCGATCGCCTTCCGCCTGAAGTTGTTGCGCGTGCAGAACTCGGTGAGGAAGTACGCCGCAAGATCGCGGACGTCCTGTAGACGCTCGCGCAGCGCCGGCACACGAATCGGGACGACGCTGAGGCGGTAGTACAAGTCTTCGCGGAACTTGCCGTCGGCAATGCGGTCCTCGAGGACGCGGTTCGTGGCGGAGATCACTCGAACCGAAACCCGGATCGTGTGTTCGCTACCAATCCGCTGCACCTCGCCGTCTTGCAAGACGCGCAGCAGCTTGGCCTGCGACGCCTCGTGCAGGTCGCCGACCTCGTCGAGGAAGATTGTGCCGCCGTCGGCCAGCTCGAACTTGCCGCGCCGCATGCCGGTGGCGCCGGTAAATGCGCCGCGCTCATGGCCGAACAGCTCGCTCTCGATCAACTCGGTGGGAATCGCCGCACAGTTGACTTTGACGAACGCGCGTGCGGCGAACGGGCTCTCACGATGGATGTACGCGGCCAGCAATTCCTTGCCCGTCCCTGATTCGCCGGTCAGCAGGACGCCAGCGTCCGATTTTGCTACCTGCGTGGCCTGAGTGAGGACGTGGCGGAATGCGTCGCTTCGTCCGATCATCTTCGGCGCGTCGCCGACGATCTCCCGGTAGCGCTGGTTCTCACGCTGCAGATCCGATCGCTCGAGCGCGTTCTTGATCACCAGCAGAACCCGATCGCGGGCGAGCGGCTTCTCGAGAAAATCGAATGCGCCGCTGCGTGTCGCCTCGACGGCATCGCGGATGGTCGCGTGCCCGGAAATCATCACGACCGGTGTCGGATCCTCGCTCTGCTTCAACGAGCGCAGCACGTCGATGCCGTTGCCGTCGGGCAGCCGCACATCGAGCAGATACAGATCGGCGCGGCCCGGCGCACGGTGCGGCTGAAATTCGGCAACCGAGCCGCAGACGATGACGCCGTAGCCTTCGCCTTCGAGAATCAGCCGCAGCGACGACCCGATATTCGGCTCGTCGTCCACGATGACGATGCGGTGTTTGCGTTTCATGCGTGCGCGTCCGCCTGAAGGCGGACACTACTTCGACTGCCTGGCGAATCCTGCGCGGCGGGCAGCGCCACTCTGAATCCAGCGCCGCCCAACTCGCCCCTGACCAGCGTAATGTCGCCGCCGAGCACCAGGGCGTTCTTCCTCGCGATCGAGAGGCCAAGGCCCATGCCGTGCTTCTTGAATGTGATCGTCGGCTCGAACAGCGTACGCGAGGCTTCCTCGCTGATGCCAGTGCCCGAGTCATGGACTTCGACAATCGCCTGATCGCCCTGCACACTGGTGACGGTCAGGATCGATCCGTTGTGGCCGGCGGCCTCGGCCGCGTTCTCGAGCAGGTTGGTCAGAATTCCCTTCACGAGGTCGGCGCCGGCGTGAACGCGCGGGCCACGCACGTCCAGCGTGAAGCGGTAGTGCGTCGAGGGATGCGCCGGTTTCAGCAGCGAGACCCGCTCGGTGACGAGTGCGTTGAGGTCGAACGCTTCCGGGTTCACCGGAGGTTCGCGCGCAAACTCGGAGAACGCGCGCACACGCCGCTCCAGCGTTTCGATCTCGCTGATGACGATCTGTGCGGCTTCCTGCATGAACACACGGTCGGCGTGCGGCTGGCGTGCCACCATTTCCTCGACGGTCAGGCGAATCGGCGTCAGCGAGTTCTTCAGCTCGTGCGCCGTCTTGCGGGCGAGCGACTGCCAGCTGGACATCCGAGTCAGGTAGACGAGGCGCTCGCGGCTGCGTCGCAACTGTTCGGCCATGTGATTGAACGCGTCCACGGCATTCCCGACTTCATCGGTGCGCGTCGATTCGATGCGTCGATCCCAGTCGCCGGCCGCGAAGTCGGTGAGGCCCGCCGTGAGCTGGCGAATCGGCCGGCTGATGCGGTGTGCGATGAACAGCAGCGGCGCCAGCGAGATCAGCCAGACGATGGCCACGAGGATGAGCAGTGTCAGCGTGAAGCCGCGACGCAAATCGCGCGCTTCGATGGAGCCCACGACTTCGCGTGCCTGGCGCAGCTTGGTGGACAACTCCTGCATATGGATGCCGGCCAGATCGCGCGCGAAGACCTCCACGCCCTGCGGCGTGCGCCGCATGAAATCGAGCCGATCGCCGTCGGGGCCAGCGAGGCCGAAACGCTCGGGCTCGTTGCTCTCCCAGAATCCTCGAACGTCTTCGGGCCAGGCGCTGCTGGTGGCAATGCCATGCATCGTCGCCGCGGTTCGTCCCATCGCGGCGTCCTGTCTGAGCGCCTCACGTTCCCGCTGATAGAACTGCCGCACCGTCTCTTCGAGCGTTCGAGACAACCCGTCGAGTGGCTCGGTCGTGGCATAGGCAAGGCTGCTCTCGAGCAGCGACATGGTGATGGCGATGGTCGCCGCCAGCGGCAGGACAGTCGCAATCACGAAGGCAGCGATCAGGCGCGAGCGAATGCTGTGCATCAGGGCGACAGTCGGAACGGTCCGGCCTCGACTGATTTTCCTCTGTTCTCGTCCTCGCGGCGCCGGCTCAGCACGTCGATGAGCGTCTGCAGCGTGAACGTCGAATCGTCAGGGGTCGCAGTCGACGCGCGGTCCTGAAGCCGATACGCGACGCGCACCCAGAATGGCGTATCGCGTGCCGTGCGGCCGAGCGACGCGAGCGGCACGGTGACGTTGTCGAGACACCAGTCCTCGGCGGCACGGGCCGTGAGATGCGAGATCGAGCGTGGCATCGGGCCGATCCGCGTGACGGCGAAGCGCTGTTCCCACAAGTCGAAGCTCAGATTGAAGCCCTGTTGCGTTCTCGCGATGATCGCGCCATTCGGCTTGTCGAGCACCACGAGGTCGAAATCCACGCGCACCGAGCGGCCGTCCTGGAGGCGCTCGAGCACTGATCCGGCGATGAATCCCAGCCCCGCCGCGCGAACGTGCAGCGCGTCAGAAACGGTGCGCACGGTCAACGTCTGCGCGCCCAGCCGGAGTGTCGCCGCGAGGATCACGATAGCCACGAAGGACCCCGCCCGCGCCGCGGGGATCAAAACCGCACCCCCATCGTGAACGTGACGTTGAGGTCATCGGCGTTGAGCGGAAACGCGAGCGTCAGGAATCCGTTGTTGCCTTGCAGGCCGAAACCTGATGACAAACGGAACCGCATCTCTCCGTTGTGGTTCCACACCGAGCCGCCGTCGAGGAACGCGCCGACGAAGCGGTAGCGATACTCAAGTGAGCTGCTGAAGACGCGATCGCCGCCGGCCGGCGCGATGTCGAACTTGTTCCAGCCGCGCAGCGTCGCCGAATCGCCGAGCGTGAATCGCTCGAAGAGCGGCGCGTCGCCAGTGATGCCGCCAAAGGCGACGTTGGCAAAGACGGTGTTGTGCCGCTGCGAATAGCGATAGCGAAGTGAGCCGAGATGGCGCCGATAGCTCAGATCGCTCTCGAGCGCCTCGGCGGACGTCCGCAATTCGTAGCTCGCTTCGACGCGCTGGGTGACGTCTTTGGCGTTGTACCAGCGCTGGTCGTAGTCGATGCGCGTCACCACCGCATTCGCGTTCTGCGACGCCGGCGGCTGCATCAGCGATTCCAGCTCCGACAAGCTGACGCCGCCGGTCACGCGCACGTACGGAGTGGGCGCGAAGGTGACCGATGGCTCGACCGTCAGTCGTGTGCGGTACGGTTCGGGGATTGTCGGATCGGCGGCTAGCGCGAACAGCGTCGGGTCACGCCACGTGTTGTTGAATCGCGCGATCTCGATACGGGCGCCGAGCCGATCGGTCGCGAGTTTCCGGCTCTCAAACGCAACGCGGACACCCGAGTACTCCTCGACGAGGTCGTCGTTGTTGCTGAAGCTGAATCCCGCGGTGACGCGATGGTTCCGTCCACCCATCGGAATGTCGAGTGCGCCGGTCCAGCCCTGCTCCGAGTGATAGACGAACTTCGATCGCGACGGCGTGAACGGAATCCACCGCGTGCCCTCCTTCTCGCTGAACTCGAAGACGACCTGGATGCGTCCGCGCTCGCTGCCACGCGAGATGCGCCGCTCGACGGTGTAGCCGGGGCGCTCGGCCTCGAGCAGGCGTTTGAGCTCGTCGGCTTCATCGTGGTCGAGGCGTTTGCCCACCAGCGCCTGCAACCGATCGCGCAGCGAACGGCTGATGTCGGCGTCGGGAATCCCCTGTATCTCAACGCTCTCGACGATGTAGCGCGTGTTGATGTTCTCGACCAGGCTGTCGTCATCGCTGATGCGTGCGACGAGAAAGACCACGCGAGCCTGGCCGTCCGGCCGCGCCACAGAGCGGACGGCGGCGACGACATCGGGTTGTTCGCCCTCGATGCGGGCGGCGATCTCCATGAGCCGCTCCCGATTGAGCGGTTCACCCGTGAGGCTCTCGAGCTCACGCCGCAGGCCCGGGCTGAGACTGTCGCGCGACAGGCCGGAGAGATCGACGGACTCGATGGTCGCGCCGTCGCGCGGTTCGACGTCTTGCGCGCGCGCCGCCTGCGCGTCGACGTCCTGCGCGTGCGCGGCGTGCCATGGCGCGCCGATAACGAGGATGAACAGGAGCAGCAGTGACAGTGATCTCATGCCAGGACGCCGAGGCAAGCGGCGCGCCATTTTACAAGTAGTTGATCAACAAGCAGATCCGTCGTGCCCACCTGTGACGAGGCTTCACACCTGTGAAGGAAGTGGAAAAGTGGAAGAAGTGGAAAAGTGGAAAAGTCAGAGGAAAGTGCCTGGACCCGATCGGGCAGGCAACGTGCACCGACGCGCCGCGTTGAAGGAGGTTCCGATGACACGCGGACTGATTGTCGTAGCCAGCCTGGCGCTCGGCGCCGTGACGTTCGGTCAAACCGGGGCTGACAAGCACACGATCGAGCGAGCGTTCTCCGAGGGCGGTATCGTCACACTGCATCTTGCGTCAGGCGACTACACCGTGCGTGCCGGCGCGAGCGATCGTGTGCGCGTGCAGTGGCGCGCCGAGGACCCGGAGGACGAGGAAGACATGCGAAAGATCCAGGTCGTCTCCGACGTGTTCGAGCGGGTGGCGACGATTCGCACCAAGGGACCGACCAGTCGCGCGAGGTTCACGATCGAAGTGCCGGCCCGATCGGATGTGCATCTCCGAGTGCGGGCTGGCGACATACACATCGAAGGGATCGAGGGCAATAAGGATGTCCGCATGACGGCGGGCGATCTGTTTATCGACGTTCAGCCCGATTCACTGCGGCATGTGCACGCGTCGGTGTCGATTGGCGATCTGAACGCACGGAGCCTGGGGATCGCGAAGGACGGCTTCAAGAACTCTTTGGATTGGTTCGGCGATGGACCGTACACGCTCGATGCGCGACTGTTCGCCGGGGATGTGACGCTGCGATGACCCGGCTCATTGCGGATCTTGCGATCTTTGATTGTCGATTAGATTGTCGATTTGTGAATTCTGATTGTTCGATTTGGGGCTAGATCGCAGCAATGTGGCTTGATGGAAGGTTGGTACGTAGCCTGCTCTGCTCGAGGTCATGACCCCAGACGATCTCAAGGCCCGAACAGAAATTCGCCGTCGACGTGATTCGGTTTGCCAGAACGATTCCGAAGGACCACATCAACGATGAAATAGCTTCCCAGTTGGCCGACGCCGCTACGTCCACAGCCGCGCACTATCGTGCCGTCTGCCGGGCGAAGTCCCGCGCGGACTTCATCAACAAGCTTAGTGGTGCGGTGGAAGAGGTCGATGAGTCGGCTTTATGGCTGGAGATTCTGCGCGAGGCGGAGATTTGCTCCGGCACTCAAACCGTGCCGCTGTGGAAGGAAGCCGATGAACTCACGCGAATTCTGGTTCGCTCGCGCGAAACGGCGCGAGCGAGGGCCAAGTCCGCCAAGCGGCAGGCCGAGGCTCGCAGGTCCACTAAAAACCAACGAAGCAACCACTGAGAATCACCAATCAGTAATCGCCAATCGTCAACGAATCACATATCAAAGATCATCCAATCACCAATGCGAGCGTCAATCTATGCGCGGAGGAACCCGCCGCCTCGTCGCCTGCTCGAAGGCGTACGCGATCTCAATCAACCGCGGCTCGCTGCAGGCGCCGCCCGTGAACGCGACGCCGTAGGGTGACGGCTTCGCGTTGAATCCGGCAGGCATCCCGACCGAGTTCGGCACGGTGCCGAATGGGACGATGACCGTCGGGTAACCGGCCTTGGCCGCGATCGCCGCTCCACTCCCGCCTGGGAAGATGAGCGCGTCGAGCGTGTGCGTCTTCATCACCGCGTCGATGCCCTCGCCGCCAGCGAGGGCGAGGTCCTTGGCGCGGTCGGCCTCGTACCTCGCCCGGTCGGCGGTGAGATCCATTTCGTCCGAGTTGTCCAGTTGCGCCTGTCCGTACTTCAGCGTGCCGGCGGACTGGTGCGCGCGATTCCATTCGCGCAGCGCGGTCAACGATTTCACCGGCGCGCGATCGCCCAGCGACGCGAGCCACGCGTTGAAGTCGCGCTTCATGCCGTACTTGAACACCACGGAGCAGTCGTCGTCGCGGCCCTTGGCGTCTTCAGGTCCGCTGCACACGCCCCACTTGAGCAAGCTCCGGGCGGGATCGGTCGTGACGATCGATGGGATATCTGCGGGATCGATCACGGTTGCCCCTTGCGCGCGCATGGCGGCAACGGCGTCGGTCATGATCC
>Ga0070673_100002213_pt1 | contig 11749 bp, 13 predicted proteins | sample KBSM23metaG_FD_65342 | JGI IMG/M metagenome (GOLD analysis project Ga0070673, IMG submission 65342) | Miscanthus rhizosphere microbial communities from Kellogg Biological Station, Michigan, USA - KBS M2-3 metaG | ecosystem: Host-associated > Plants > Roots > Rhizosphere > Soil ... | reverse complement strand
GATAGCGCCACCGGACGGGACTTCGAGATTGCGCGCGTAGATGGGCTCGGGATCGATCGGCAGCTCGGATCCCTGCAGCGCGCGGGCAATATTCGAATGCGAATTCATCGCCTCCAGCATGAAGCGCGGGCCAAAGCCGCGCAGCATCTCCCAGAGTCCCGGCCGCGCAAGCGTCGCCAGACGCGAATTCGGGATCGATTCCGGCAGCCGGATGTAGACGTCGAGCCCGAGCGGCATCGCGATCTCATCGTGGAAGAAGCTCCCAAGACTGCGCTGACGGGGATCGACACGACGCAGCAACTCGCTCTCATAGAAACCCAATGTGATGCCGTGATACCCCTGACGTGTTCCCGGCTTCCATGCCGGTGTCTGGCGCGCCAGCACGACGGCCAAGCGGTCGAGGTCGGCGACGAGGGCGCGATCGACCGGCACGTCGAGCGAGAAGAGCCCCGCCTGATGCGCCAGCAACTGGCGAACGGTGACGTGCTCTTTGCCCTGCTGCGCGAACTCGGGCCAGTACCGGCCGACCGGCTCGTCGTAGTCCAGCCACCCTCGAGAATGTGCGAGTGCGAGCGTCATCGCCGCCAGGCCTTTGGTGCTCGAGTGAACGATGACCATCGTGTCCCGTTCCCATGGCTCCCGAGTTCGCTCGTTGCGGATGCCGCCCCAGAGGTCAACCACGTTCTCGCCGCGATACAACACGCAGCAGGCGCCGCCGAGCTCGTGACGATGGACGAAGTTGTCGACGAACGCAGCGCGCACGGGCTCAAAGCCAGGACTGACGTGTCCATGAACAAGCGTGCGGTCGGGAATGGTGACGAGCATTTGTGATGCGTACGAGCAACGGTCGTACCGCACGATGATGTTGTGCAGGCGCAAGTGCACCGACTCGGGACGTGCCTTCGCCATTGCACAGCGCGAACGAATTCACACCGGGCGCGAAGAATCACCGCGCGGGCGATCGGAACGTCGTCTGCGCATCGAGCGTTCGCCTCAGGCTGGTGGCACGCTCGATGCTGTAGTCATCCCCGGAGCGCACCCGCGCTCGAGGGAGAAGGGCCATGACTGAATCGCTCAACCGGATTCTGGTCCCCATAGACTTCAGCGCGCATTCGGAGAAGGCCATCCGATATGCCACAACACTCGCCAACAAGTTCGGTGCGCGGCTGTCGCTCCTGCACGTGGTGGAGGACCCGTTCGTCACCGGCGCGTGGCAAGCCGATGTCTTCGCCCCGAACATCCCCGAACTGCTCAACGACTTGATCAAGGCGGCGCAGTCGCGCATGGCCGAGCACAAGAAGCACCTGGCGGCACACGGATTCATCATCGAGACTGCCGTCAGCACCGGGCGGCCGGCCAGCGCGATCGTGGAACAGGCGTCGACTGGCAGATTCGACGTGATCGTCATGGGCACGCACGGACGCACCGGACTTACTCACGCGCTCCTCGGCAGCGTGGCTGAACGCGTTGTTCGGACGGCACCCTGCCCGGTGCTGACGGTACGTGAGACCGCGCCCGCCTCACCGAAGGCCGAGTCTGCGGTGACCGTCGCTGCAGTGTGATCAGGTGCAGTTGCGAAGGCGGGTCTAAAGACCCGCCCCCACAGCCACGCGCAGCAGGTCCATCGCGCGCGACAGCACAGTTGACGCCGAACCCGAGGCATCGAGACGCAGCCAGTCGATTCGTCCGGTATCCCATCCGCGCTGCAGGTGAACGATCGCCGGGTCCGCGTCCGAGGCATCGTTGCGGCGCTGTTCCGTTCGCGACACCAGCACCGGCTCTGGCGCCTCGAGCCAGATGCCAGTGAATGGAACTGCTTCGGCGATGGCGACCCGCTCGATCCGTTTGCGCTCCGATGAGCGGGCATACACCGCGTCCACAACGACGCTGTGGCCACTGCGAAGCACCTGTGCAGCTCGCTCGACGAGAGTGCCATAAACGCGTTCGGACATCTTCGACGAATACCCGTCTGGCCCAAGACGCTGCAGCATCGGGACGCCTGCGAGCTGCTTTCTGATCTCGTCGCTGCGCAAGTGGACCGCGCCAGGCGCGGCACCAATGCCTGGCGCCATCATCCGCGCCAGCGTCGACTTCCCCGTACCTGACAAACCGCCGATCGCCACAAGGCGCGGCCGCGGGGGGTGCAGAAGTCGGGCGGCCATATCCAGATACTCCCGCGTCGTCGCCTGCAGAGCGCTGCGGCGCGGCTCATCGCGTTGCGCTTGCGCTGCTGCTGTCGCGCTCGTCTTGGCGCGCACGGCCGCACGGCACGCGAGGAACAGCGGCAGCAGAGCGACGCCTTCGACGTCTCCTGTTTCTACGAGGTAGCGATTCAACACCGCATTGGCGTGCCGAGGCAGCTTGCGCCGCCAGAGGTCCATCAACAGAAATGCCAAATCGTAGAACACATCCACGCACGAGATCTGATCGTTGAATTCGACGCCATCGAAGAGCGTTGGCCGCCCGTCGAGCATGACGATGTTGCGTAAGTGGAGATCGCCATGACACTGCCGCACGAACCCCGATTCGCGCCGGCGGTCGAGGATCTCTTCGCATCGGTTCAGTGCATTCCACGAATCGCCCGTGACACGAGAGACCGCCGAGGGGTCCAGGCAGTCGCGTCCGAACTCCCCAAAGCCGTCGGCATTCCCTTCGATGACCCAGGCCATGCCCGCCTTGCCGCCACAATCGGTGCGTCTTTCAGCGGAGTTGTGGAAGCCGGCAATGGCGGACGCAAGCGGCGGCATCGTTTCGAGATCGAGGCTCCCCGCGACCGCCAGCCTATCGAGAAGCTGGCCCTGATCGAACCGGTTCATCTCGACGAGCCACTCGATGGGCTCGCCGTCGCCGCCAAGCGCAAGGTCCCCACCGGCGCGACGAGTGACAGGCACGACACCTCGATACAGCCCCGGAGCCGTACGCCGGTTGAGACGGACTTCTGCCTCGCACATTTCCCGTCGTCGTTCGGTGGTTGAAAAATCGAGGTAGTCGAAGCGCACCGCGCGTTTCAGCTTGTAGGCACGATGGCCCGCCAGGAACACCATCGACGCGTGCGTCTCGGCGCGTTCGACGACCGCGCCGCCGTGCGTGGACGGCTGAGACAGGAACTCAACGACCGCCGACTGATCCTCAGTCTGCATCGACACTCGCTCTTAGTGTGCCGCGCCGCCGGCGAATATGAGCTCTACAACGGCTTCCGCGGCAGTTGCGCCAGAATTCTGGCAACGGTCTCGTCGATCGTGGCCTCCATCCACTCCTGGTTCTCAATCACGCCATCGAAGCTGCGCTCGGCCCAGCCGCGCCAGGCGAGTCGATTCGTGCGCCGATCCATGAAATCCACCAGCAGCGTGCCGGCATCGATGCGCTGCTCCATCCGCGCATGAATGTGAATCAGCAGATCCGCAGTGGCGTGATTGGCCTTCTCGAATCCACGGGCCGACAGCTGCATGTCAACCGCTTCCTCGACACGCTGGCTGAAGAACCGGTTGTTGTCGAGGCGCGGGTCGCCGGTCGCAAAGGCGCCGCGCTCGGCCCACGCGTACGACCGATACTGCGTGAAGTCCGCACCTCGCTCGACATATGAGTTCACGCGGAGCGTCGCGCAGCCGGCGAGCGCCAGCGCCGCTATCAATACTCCCGCAACCGTGACAGGGCGAATGAATCGCAACATGGCAGTCTCCGTATCCCTACCGCGCCGACGGCAGCGTCTCGAACATTTGCCTGACGCTCTCGTCAATGCGCCGGCGCAGGCGGTCGCGATTTCCGAGGACCCCTTCCAGGCTCCCCTGCGCCCATCCGCGCCAGATCAGTACGTTGGTCGCCGCATCCACCACGTCCACGACCATCGTGCCAGCTTCATAGCGGCTGACACGCGGCCGGCAATCATCACTTGCGCAAGATCCGTAGTCGCGATCGACGTAATCCGGGTCGACGCGTTCGGCAACGTTGGCGTGATAGTGAATGACCACGTCCGGTCGCTCGGTCGTGGCCGACAGGACGAAGCCGTGCGTTGCCATCGCTTTCTCGACCGCACCTGCGACGTGATCTCGAAAGAACGGATCCTTCTCGAGTCTCGGGTCACCGGCAGGCAATGCATCTGCCAAGCCCCAGTCGAAGGTCTTGTAGTTCGACCAGATGATCCCGTGATCTGTTTGTGAGCTCACGCGGATCGTGGCGCATCCGGTCAGCAATAGACCCACGGTGAGAACGAGCGTGGCACGCAGTAGTTGTCGCCCCATGACATGTCTCCACCGCTCGGCAGTGCGAACCCGATGCCATGCGAAGCATTGGTGAATACCCATGCATCCAGGAGATGCGTGGAAATTCCCCGCAGACGTACGCGAGAAATCTCCCAACGCTGCAGTGGTCTTTCGCGACGAGCGTGCGCGGTGCTGCTGATGACTTGCTGGCACGATCGGTGCTCAGTTGACGTCAGGAGAGGCTGTCATGACTGCCATCAACCGCATCCTGGTTCCTGTGGACTTCAGCGCACACTCCGATCGCGCCATCGAGTACGCCATCACCATGGGAAGGCACTTCGGCGCCTGCGTGGAGCTGTTCCACGTGGTCGAAGATCCATTCGAGTCTGGCGGCTGGGGATCCGAGGTCTACATGTCGGACCTCGACGGTCTCAGACAACGAGCCCTCGACGATGCAAAGACGCGCCTGGAGCGCTGCCGCTCAACGCAAGCGGCCGGAAGTCTCCCGTTGGTCGCGACGGTGCGAATGGGTCACGTCGCGAACACCATTGTCGAGTACTCGAAGACGATTCAGGCCGATCTCGTCGTCATGGGTACGCACGGACGCACCGGGCTCGCGCACTTCATCATCGGCAGCGTCGCCGAACGAGTCGTTCGCCTGGCGCCATGCCCAGTACTGACCGTCGGTCTGGAGAAGTCGAACAAGGCGCACGCCGCAGCGTAGTGTTTTGGCCAACGCATGTGTTGTCATTGCTGTGTCGCGAATCCGGGTTTCGGTGCTGGTCCTTGCGCGGTCAGGCGATTCGTGGTCGGCCTGACCTCCACACGGATTCGCCACGCAGCAACGCCAACACGGCGCGGAAGACAACCCAGTACTTTGCGATGGCGACGTACGGGATTTGGATCCCAACGTTGCAGTCGACACACTCGTGTTGCGACGCGGATGACGGGATGTTATCCCGTCATCCGTCGTCCACGTCGGCGCCGGCGCGCTCCTCTCCGCACGAACACTCCCTCGTCAACCGATAGCACGCCTTTGGCTATCAGCAGCAGCAGCGCCCGAGTGCAGGTCGTCGCGTCGCAATCGAAGAGACGCGACGCCTGCGGCAGCGTCAGATTCAGCCCAGGCATTTCGTCGTATTCGGTCCGGATACGCGCTTGAAGATCACGATCGCGTGGTTCGCTCGCCGCGCTCGGTTGCAGAACGGATGATTCGAGTGCCATGGTGCCGCTCCTCGTCATCGCTGGTGGCGTGATCATTCTGTGTTGCGTCGAACGTTAGAAGGCATTGCCGACGAACGGCAGCATTCGGCCCCAATAGATGACGAAGAACCACGACACGATCGAGACGATTGCAATGGCGCGAAACGCAGTCGGCGTCGCGTCGGTGGCTACGCTCGTCTTCACCGTGCCGCCGTAGAAGATTTCGAATGCTGCGGCGTTCACGCCGGCAATCAGCAGGAATGCCAGCTTGGCGTAAAACGCAACGTTGTTGACGTATTGGTCCGGCGCACCTACGAAGAAGGTGACACCGGTGGCCGCGGAGATGGCGAACCCGAGCTTGCCCCAGGGTACGAGCGACCACGCGGCGTGCAGCGGCACTCGGCGGAACGCACCGAGCAGCCGCAGATCGAAGAACCCGATGACGCCGACGAGCAGCGACAGCCCGACAAAGTGGGCGATCTCGCAGGCGGGCCACAGCCAGGGCAGATCGCGGATTGCCTCTGACACCTGGGTTGCCCGCAGCCATGTCGCCATTGCATCCAGCATCGCGTGCATCGTCGTCACTCCAGGGCGCTACACGTAGGCCATGTAGCGTCCGGTGATGATGGCGGCCAGCCACAGCGCCAGCGACGCCGCGGCCAGGGCTTTGACCGACATCGGAGGATTGCTCGAAACCGGGGTGTGCCCGAAGGCCGACCGCTTGATCGTCGCCACCACGATGACGGCGAGGACGATGATTCCGAGCTTGGCCATGAACACCGTGGTCGTGCCTTTGGTCGTCGCGTCGGTGACGAACAGCAACGCCCCCGAGACCGCGTTGATCCAGAACCCGGCCCACATGATGGGAAACAGCCGGCGCAGAGGTTCGATCGGCATGTGTGGTGCGGCGCCGAGCAGGCGCAGATCGATCACCGCGCTCGCACCGACCAGCACGCCAAGCCCCAGGGTGTGGAGCGTGAGCACAGCCGGATAGGCCCAGATCGATCCGGATTCACGCAACCACGACGCGAACTCTGAGCTTTCGAGCGCCGCCAGAAAGTCCATCATGTGTGCGTCGTGTGCAAGGCATTCGCCAGCGCATCGGGCTTGGCGGCCGCCGCGAATCGCAGGATTTCGAGAGGTTGTGGGGAACTCGCCTGTGGCGGTGCGGATTAATCGGCGGCGGGCGTGAAAAAACACGGGCCGCGGGGCACGGGGGCTTTCCCCCGTGCCCGTCTTCTCTCTAAGCGGCTTTCACCGTCTTTTTCTCTTCGGCACCGGTCACTTCGACTTTGGTCGGTGCTGCCGCAGCCGTTACCGGCAGCGGAACGGCGATCTCCAGCACGCCCCCTTCGAATGTGGCCTTGATGTCGGTGGCCTTCACACCTTCAGGCAGCGGGACCGTGCGGACGAATTTCCCGTACGCCCGCTCGTTGCGGTACCACTCGTTCTTCTTCTCCTCGTTCTCGAATTTCCGTTCACCTTCAATCGTCAGGACGCCGTCGGTGAACGCGACCCCTATCTCCTCCTTTTTGATGCCCGGAAGCTCTACACGCACTGTCAGACGATGATCGCGCTCGAACACTTCCACGGGTGGCATCCACGCAATATCGGCGAAGGGCCTTCCCAGACGGGCAACCGGCCAGTCACCCGCCTCGAAGAACCGGTCGAAATCGCGGAACACACGCCGCATGAACGCGCGCGGTTCAAAGCGAGTCAGCTCGGTGTTCGTGAACATCGCGCACCTCCTGACTCGCACTGACCAGCAACGGATGTACCTGCGACCAACTGCAAAACCGCCACACGATCTCCTCAACGGACCGTCCGTCGAGCCGCCGCGACGCGGGGGTTTTCCCAGCGTCGCGAACTAATCCGCGCACCGATCGCGATGCGCGCGTCACGCGTCGTCGAACTGCTGTGAAAACACGCGCGCATCACGGCCAGACACATGGCCGCGCGCTTGCACTCCGACTCGTCGAGAAAGGAGGAAGGGCGATATGTTCGATCTGATCACCGGGAAAGCACGGCATCTTCCGAGTCACGCAGGGCTGCCGATCTTCATGTCGACGACAGCACAGGCACTCGCCGTGACGGCGATTCTGGTGTTGCCGGCACTCTTCGTCGCGGAGCAGATACCTGAGATCCCGACGATGATGGCGTTCGTCGCCCCTCCTCCACCTCCACCCGCACCGCCACCGCCACCGATGCAGCGGCCCCCTGCGGCCAAGCCGGTTGCGCAGGCGCAGCCGGCCCCGTCAACGAGCAATCTGGTCGCGCCGGTCGAGGCGCCGAAGACGATCGAGCCAGAGCCTGAAGGGGCGGAGTATCTGGATGAAGGCGTACCTGGCGGAGTCGAGGGCGGTGTCCCCGGTGGAATCGCTGGTGGTGTCGTCGGTGGATTGCCTGAACCACCGCCCCCGCCGGCCGCGCCACCTGCGACGAAAGCCCCGATTCGCATCGGCGGGCAGATTCAAGCGCCGACGCTGATCCATCGCGTCGAGCCCTACTATCCGCCGACGGCGGTCGATGCGCGGCTGCAGGGGATGGTGATTCTCGAAGCGATCGTCGATCGCGACGGGACCGTCGCCGAGGTCAAGGTGCTACGCAGTGCCAGCACGCTGCTCGATCGCGAGGCGCTGATAGCCGTCAAACAGTGGCGGTACTCACCGCTGGTGTTGAACGGTCAACGCGAGCGGTTCGTGTTGACGGTGATGCTGTCGTTTAACCTCGAGATCAAGAGCTAAGGAGAACAGCCATGGCCAGAACCGCTATCGCGGTGCAGCAAACCGTGTGGGACTGCCGCTTCAGCCGGCCGGGGTTCCGGCTGTTCAACATCAGCGAGCCGATGCAACCAGAGGCTCTCTGGGTGTGCACGCGCAACGGCCGGCGCCGGGGCGTGACCGACGAAGAATGCGAGAAGTGCCCGCACTGGGAGATGGAGGAAGAACACTAGGCGGCGCCTGTTCGAGTTCGAGCGGATTGGCGTTCCACTTAGTACAGGTCCGGTCACTTCGGACCTGTCGGGAAGGGACGCCATGTTCGACCTCATCACGGGCAAGGCGCGCCGACTGCCGAGTCACTCGACGCTGCCCATCGTGATTTCGACGACGGCGCAGGCCGCCGCCGCGGCCGTAGCGGTCTTGGTCACGGGGCTGTTCGTCGCCGAGCAGATGCCGAAGGTTCCCACAATGCTGGCGTTCGTGGCGCCACCTCCGTCACCGCCTCCCCCACCCTCGCCGCCTCCTCCAGCGCAGAGTTCCGCGTCGGTCAAGCCAGTCACCCGGGCCGAGCCTGTCTTTTCAACGCGCGAAGATGTCCCCGTGGACGAGGCGAGATCGAGTGAGCCGGAGACGACAGGCCCGCCCTCGTTCGACGATGGGGTGGCGGGTGGAATCGAAGGTGGCATTCCCAGCGGGATCGCCGGTGGCCTCGTGGGCGGCCTGCCTGAACCGCCACCTCCACCGCCGGTACCCGAAGCTCCTCCACCGATTCGCATCGGCGGCAAGATTCAGTCGCCGAGGCTTCTGCATCGTGTCGAGCCCTTCTATCCACCGGCGGCGGTGATCGCGCGCCTGCAGGGCCTGGTGATTCTCGAGGCGCTCGTCGATCGCGACGGGACCGTGGTCGACGTGAAAGTACTGCGCAGCGCTGGATCAGTGCTCGACCGCGAGGCCCTTACTGCCGTCCGACAGTGGCGATATGCACCGCTGGTACTGAACGGTCAACGCTTGCGCTTCGTGGCGACCGTGATGCTCTCATTCTCGGTCGAGAGCGCGACGTAAGAGCCGCACCCTGGCTACGCAGTGCGCGCGAAGTAGTCGATCACCGCAGCGGCCGCCTTGGTACCGACGACCGACGCAAGTTCCTCCCTTGTCGCGCGCCGCACCCCTGCCAGGCTGCCGAACGTGGTGAGCAGCGCACGGCGGCGGTTCGCGCCGATGCCGGGGATCGAGTCCAACTCCGATCGCAGATCGCGCATTGAGCGCGCCTTGCGGTGGAACGTCACCGCGAACCGGTGGGCTTCGTCACGAATCCGCTGAATCAGCAACAGCGCGGGATCGTTTTCGGCCAGCGCGAGCGGCTCCTGCCGGTCGCGCGTGAAGATCAGTTCTTCCTTTTTCGCGATGCCCACCGCGACGAGATTGGCGAGACCGATCGATTCGAGCGCGTCGTACGCGGCTGACAGCTGTCCCTTGCCGCCGTCGATCACGATGAGATCCGGGAATGGGCCGCCGGCCTCGAGCACGGCTCGATAACGCCGTTGCACGACTTCACGCATCGCGGCGAAGTCGTCTTGCACGCGGGGATCCGGGATCGGGGATCGGGGGTCAGAAGTCGCGCGCTTCTGATCCCTGATCCCTGATCCCCGAACCCTGAATTTCCGGTACTCGCTCCGCTTCATTCGCCCGTCTTCGCAGACGACCATCGACGCCACGGTCTCGCTGCCCTGGATCGTCGAGATGTCGAAGCACTCGATGCGGCGCGGAATCGCCGGCAGCGACAGCTCGGCGCGCAGCGTCTCCAGCGCATCGAAATGGGCCGCCGTGATCTCATTGAATCGCGTGCGATACGAGAGTTCGGCATTGCGCGTCGCCAGTTCCACGAGCGCACGCTTCTCACCGCGCTGTGGCACCAGAATCCTGACCCGGCGTTCGGCCCGGCTCGACAGCCACTCTTCCATGGCGTCGACGTCCTCGATCTCGACCGGCAGATTGATCTCGGGTGCGGCGGGTCGAACCTCGTAGAACTGGCCGAGTGCGGCCTGCATGACGTCGCGGTCACCGCCGGCAATCGCGCCGGGGTCCGTACTCAACTCGACTCGTTCGACGACGCGGCCGCCGCGAATCTGGAAGACCTGTATCGCGCCGCCGCTCGGGCCGACCTTGATGCCGAACACATCGCGGTCCCCGAGGCCAGCAGTCGCCACCTTCTGCTGCCGGTCGCGCAGCGTCTGGACGGTGCGCATCGCATCGCGCAGCTGCGCCGCCTCCTCAAAGCGTTCGGCGCCCGCCGCGTCCTCCATGCGGGTGCGCAGCGTCTCGGTCAGCTCGTCGGTGCGGCCTTCGAGCAACAGCCTGGTGTTGACGACGGCCGCGCCGTACCGCTCCTGCGTGCAGATTTCCGCGACGCACGGCGCGATGCAGCGCTTGATGTCGTACTCGAGGCACGGCCGCGCCCGCGTGCCGGTAATCACCTCGTTGCACGACCGGATGCCAAACAGCCGATGGGCCAGGGTCATCGTCCGCCGGGCGATCTTGGCCGGCAGAAACGGACCGGCGTAGAAGTCGTCGTCTCTTTCAACCGACCGTGCAATCAGGACGCGCGGGTACGCCTCGCTGGTGGTCAGCCGCAGATAGGGGTAGTTCTTGTCGTCCCGCAGCAGGATGTTGTAGCGCGGCATCCGCTGCTTGATCAGGTTGTTTTCGAGCGCGAGCGCCTCCATCACCGAATCGGTGATGATCACCTCGAGGCGGGCGATGTCGTCGAGGAGGGCGTCATGGCGCGGGCTCATGCCATAGGCGCCGAGATAGCTGCGCACGCGGTCGCGGAGTGACCGCGCTTTCCCGACGTAGATGGTCTCGCCGCGCGCGTCCCCCCACAGATAGACGCCGGGCTGCTCAGGCAGGCGGGCGATCTGATCCTTGAGGTCGTGAACGGCCATGAGCTACTATGACTGGTTCCTTCTCGATGAATTCTCTGCATTCTAGCGAGCGATGACGTTCACCGGCTTCATCGGAGCCGTGTGCATGTACCCGCTGCGCGCGATCATCAGCGCGAGCGTGGCGCTTGGCATCCACCCGAACGTCCTGACGCTCATCGGCGTCCTGATCAACGTCGTCGCCGCGATTGCGCTCGGCCGCGATCACTTTCTCGCGGCCGCCGTGATCATGATAGTGGCCAACATCTTCGATTTTATCGATGGCAAGGTGGCCTATATCACCAACACGATGTCGCAGTTCGGCGCCTTCTGGGACTCGACCCTCGACCGTTTCTCGGACATCGCGCTCTTCCTCGGCCTCATCTACCTCTACGCGACCCTCCGCCGCACTGACTACGTGATGGTCGCAGCGCTGGGACTGATGTTTTCGATCATGACCAGCTACGCGCGCGCACGCGCCGAGTCGTTGATCGAGAAGTGCAAAGTCGGGTTCATGGAACGGCCCGAGCGCATCGTCCTGTTCATGATCGGTGCGTTTCCGTCGCCGATTCCGCCGTTCACTCCTCGCATGGCGGCGGTGCAGTGGGTGATCCTGATCCTGTCGATCGTGACGGTGGCCAACCGCATCCACTACACCTATCTGGTGCTGAACAACAAGCCAATCCCGACCGGCTCGAACCCGATCACG
>Ga0070673_100002209_pt1 | contig 11765 bp, 10 predicted proteins | sample KBSM23metaG_FD_65342 | JGI IMG/M metagenome (GOLD analysis project Ga0070673, IMG submission 65342) | Miscanthus rhizosphere microbial communities from Kellogg Biological Station, Michigan, USA - KBS M2-3 metaG | ecosystem: Host-associated > Plants > Roots > Rhizosphere > Soil ... | reverse complement strand
GCGCCGATCGAACCGCCGCCGCCGGTGACGACAATGGCGCGGCCCTGCAGGAAATTCTCCAGCCGCGCATAATCGATCTTGACGCTCGGCCGCAGCAGCAGGTCCTCGACATTGACCGGCGCCAGGCGCGGCATGTCGGCGCCCTCTTCGAGCGAAGGCAGCCGCGTGACCGTGAGGCCGAGGCGGCGCGCGCGCATCAAGGTCGCTTCCGGCTTGGCGTCGGGCTCGAACGCCGACGGCGTGAAGATCACCCGCGAGACGGCGGTGCCGCGCTCGGAAAGGTCGTTGATCGCGGTCTCCAGGAACTCGAAATTGCCGAGGACCGGAATGCCGCGGATGGCCTCGCCCTGATCGGCCGCGGACGGCGACAGGATGCCGACCGGCCAGGTCTTTTTGACCGCGCCGCTTTCGATAGCGCGCAGCAGCACCTCGGCGTCGGCGGCGCGTCCGAGAACGAGCGTCGGATTGGCCTCGGCGGCGCGCGCCTGCTGCCGCGTGCGGGTATAGCGGAAGTAGCGATAGGCGACCCGCGACGCGCCGAGGAACACCATCTGCAGCACCCAATAAAGCGCGATGGTGATCTTGCCGAAGAAGAACTGCCCGAGCACGTTCGGTGCGACCAGGACGTAGTCGAGCACCAGGAGCGACACCGCCAGCACGGTCGCCGCGCGAAAGATGTTCATCAGGTCCGGGAGCGAGGCGAACCGCCACTTCGATTCCCACAGATGACAGAGGAAATAGATGATGCCGGCGTAGACGATGAAGGCGGGCAGGAAGATGAGCAGCTTCTCGCCCCGCTCCATGAGGCCGGCCGCCTCGAAGCGGATGTAGAAGCTCGCGACCACCGCCGCCGCCGTCGCCAACAGATCGTGTGCGACGATAAGCGCTCTGCGCGGGCTCATGTTCAATGCGGGCATCGTGCGGCCCTGCTGCCGAGACATTCCCGCCCTCCCAATACCGGGCTTTAGATCGCCGCGCTACCCCGCTGCTTGAGCGCGGTGCCGCCGGCGACGCCGACGCCGAAGACGTAGAGCCAGCCCTGGCTGAAATCGAACAGATGCGAGTTGAACAGCGAAGAGACGATGTTCTGCACGACGATGATCATGCCGATCCAGGCGACAAGCCCGCCGCCGCGGAACAGCATCAAGTGCGCCGCCCACATCGCCAACAGTACCGCCGCGCCGAGAAGGCCAAGCTGGATGGCGACGGCGAAAATCTGATTGTGCGGATTGACCGGCGCCTCGCTGGCGGCGCCGGTTTCGCCGACCTTGGCGCGGCGAAATTCTTGCGCGATCGAGCCGGTGCCGTGACCGATAAGGGGAGCCTCGCCGACGATGCGCCATGACTTCTTCAGGAACTCGAGATGCTCTCCGGTCGAGCTTACCGTGTTGGCATCGAGATAGCCGTGCAGTTCCGTCATCGAATCGGCGATCCGCGTGCGCAGGTAAGGCGATTCAAGCCACAGCGCACCGGCGAGCGCGCCGGCAATCACGACGGCAGCGGCCACGCCCTTGAGGCCGAACTCCCGGTAACCGAGAGCAATCACGAGGAGCGGCGCAACGAGGAGCGCCGTGCGGCTCGCCGCGACGAAGGCGATATCGGCGAAGAAAAGCGCCGCGAGCACGACGAGCGCAGCGGCGATCCAACGCTTGCGCGTGCGCCAGAAATCGCAAGCCGCGCCGAGAAGCGCAAAGGCGCAGATGAGAAAAATGCCGCTCTGGAAGATGTAGTCCTTGACCGGCACTCCGGGGGATTTCCCCGGTATGGTGACGCCGGCGAGTACAAAGGCCCACGACGTTGCGAGAAGGCATGTGGCGGAGAGAAGAAAGCCCAGCAGCACGAGCATGCCGCGGCCGGAATTGCGGAATTGCGCCAGCAGCAGCGGAATGGCGAGCAGCCGATGAAAGCTGTCGAGGCCGCCGAACCGCTCGCCCCAGGGCACTGCGGCCCACAGCATGCCGACGACCGCGAGCACCCAAAGCAGAACCGGCAGGCCTCCTGCCGGCGAAGCGAGCTCGCGCCGCAGCGCGCTGACGTCAAGCGTTGGCAGCACGGCGAGAACCCAGAGCACGATGAGAATAGAGGTCGCCGAGGTCGACCACGGGAGCGACACCGCGACCGCGACCGCGAGGCAGCCGGCAAGCTGCCGGTAACTTTGCCGGTCGGACAGCTTCGCGCGCAGGCTCGTCTTCATTGTTGCGAGCGGGATCGGTTACACTGCGCGCCCTCGCAGGCGGGCGGCCACAGTTGGGGTGGAAATGTCAAAGGCCGGCAGACGTGTAGTTAAGTGCGAGCCAGCCATCAACTTGAGGCCATAAGGGGATCGCCGTGACCTGGTCGGAAACGATACTCGCTACCTTGAAGGAAAACGACATCCGTCTCGTCACCTATGTGCCGGACAACGTGCTCACGCCGCTGATCAAGGGCGTCGTTGCCGACAACTATTTCATCTCGTTGCCGGCGACGCGCGAGGACGAAGCGGTCGGCGCGCTGACCGGCGCCTATATGGGCGGCCTGCGCGGAGTCGCGATGATGCAGACGAGCGGCTTCGCGCTGATCGCCAATGCGCTCGCCTCGCTGGTGGTGCCCTATCAGATTCCGGCCGTGCTCGTGATCTCGGAGCGCGGCGGGATGGGCGAGTTCAACATCGGCCAGGTGCTGATCGCGCGCACCATGCGTCCCACGCTCGATTCGCTCGGCATCCTGCATCACACGCTCACCGATGCGGCGACACTGCCGTTCGTCCTCAATGCATCGATCAAGCAGGCGTTCACGACGCAGACGCCGGTCGCGCTCATTCTTTCCCCACTGCTGACCGGCGGCAACCCCGCCTCATACGCGCAGCTGATATAGCGCGAGGAAGGCCGCCACATGAACAACGAGAGACAATCGGTCCAGACACTCAACCGCACCGAGTTGACGCGGCGCCTCGTGGCGCGGCTCACCCACGAGGAGGCCGTGATCGGCGGCATCGGCAATGCCAATTTCGACATGTTCGCCGTCGGCCATCGGCCGCAGAACTTCTACATGCTTGGCAGCATGGGCGCGACCTGTCCGATCGCGCTCGGCGTCGCGCTGGCGCAGCCGCAGCGCGGGGTGCTCGCGCTCGAAGGCGACGGCTCGATCCTGATGGCGCTCGGCTGTCTCGCCACCATCGCCAACATCAAGCCGCGCAACCTCACCATCATCATCTGGGACAACGGCCTCTATCAGATCACCGGCAAGCAGCCGACGGCGACCGCCGGCGTAACCGACATCGTCGCGGTCGCGCGCGGCGCCGGCATCGCCAACAGCGCCTGGGTGCGCGACGAAGCGCATTTCGAGACGCTGATCGACCGCCGCTTCGACGAAGGCGGCCCGGTGCTGATCGGCGCGAAGATCGACGATCAGCCGGCCGCCGGACCGGCGGTGCGCGATCCCGCGCTCATCCGCAACCGCTTCATGAAAGGGCTCGGCACCAGCCGCGGCGGCGTGCTGGACGCGTAGCGAGCGTGAGTTCAGCTCGATAGCCCTACAGTTCGTCATGGCCGGACTTGATCCGGCCATCCACGTCTTTGTTTGACACAGCATTTAAGACGTGGATGCCCGCGACAAGCGCGGGCATGACGATCGAATGAAACGGCTCTGCGCGCGCGTCGGCTCACACCGAAAAATGCTTCGCGAGCCCCTGCCAGCCTTCGAAATAGTCGCGCTGCAGCTCTGAGGATTCCGCGGCATAGCGCGTGAGCCGCATGGCGAAGCGGCTCTCGAACATGAACGCCATCGTGTCCTCGATCTTGTGCGGCTTGAGTTGCGCCTTGGTGGCGCGCTCCCAGGTCTCGGCGTCGGGGCCGTGCGCGGTCATGCAATTGTGCAGGCTGGCGCCGCCGGGCAGGAACCCTTCCGCCTTGGCGTCGTAGGCGCCGTGCACGAGGCCCATGAACTCGGTCATGACGTTGCGGTGGAACCAGGGCGGCCGGAAGGTATCCTCGCCCACGAGCCAGCGCGGCGGGAAGATAACGAAATCGATATTCGCGGCGCCCGGCAGATCGGAGGGCGCGGTGAGCACGCTGAAAATCGACGGATCCGGATGATCGAAACTGACCGTGCCGATGACATTGAAGCGCGCCAGCTCGTATTTGTAGGGAGCAAGATTGCCGTGCCAGGCGACGACGTTGAGCGGCGAGTGATCCATGTCGGCCGCCCATAGATTGCCCTGGAATTTCGCGATGAGGATTGTCGGCGTCTCCTTGTCCTCGTAGGCGGCGACGGGGCTGAGAAAATCGCGCGAATTGGCGAGACCGTTGGCGCCGAGCGGACCGAGCTCCGGCAGCCGCAGCATGGCGCTGTAATTCTCGCAGATGTAGCCGCGAGACGGACCGTCCGGCAGCTCGACGCGAAAGCGCAAGCCGCGCGGGATCACCACGATCTCGCCGGGCGCCGCTTCGATCACGCCGAGTTCAGTGACGAAGCGCGCACGCCCCTGCTGCGGCACGATCAGCATTTCGCCGTCGGCGTTGTAGAAGCAGCGGTCGGTCATCGAGCGATTGGCGGCGTAGATGTGGACCGCCATGCCGACTTGCGTGGCGACGTCACCATTGCCGCCGAACGTCACGAGGCCCTCGACGAAGTCGGCGGGCTTTTGCGGAATCGGCAACGGGCTCCAGCGCAGTTGCGTCGGCGTCGCCTCGATCTCGTTGAACGGGGCGCTGCGGATCATGCCGTTGTCGATGCGCGCATAGGGCCGATGCACGACCGATGGACGAATCCGATACGTCCATGTGCGCCGGTTTTCGGCGCGCGCGGTGGTAAACGAAGTTCCGGAAATCTGCTCGGCATAGAGACCGTGAGGCGGCCGCTGCGGCGAGTTCCGGCCGACCGGAAGCGCTCCGGGGATCGATTCCGTTACGAAATGGTTACCGAACCCGGCCTGGTACTGCAGCGGTGTATCCGTGGGCCGCGGCTTGGTTGTCGCGTTTCGGGACTGGGTGTCCTGCTTGGTGATCTGGCTCATGCGAACTCCCGGCAGCAGCCACGACAGCTAAAGGGCCCGCCAGCAAGGCGAAGCAATTCAGCACTTTGCGCTGTCAGTGGCGGTTCCTGCGGCCTCGTGGGCGATTGGTCTCAACCGTAACTATCGACCTTCCCCCGCCGTCGCGCAAGGTCTTTGAAATGATTCTAAGCAAGCGGCTTAAGTTTCAAAATCACACGCTCGCCGCATCTTGGCTCGGCAATCGCCGGATATAACTCCAACGAATTCTTAAAAAATTCAAAAAAGTGCCCGCTTAGCTGGGCATCTGCGCCCCGCAAGTCCGTGAGGGGACTTCCCTTTTTTCAATCAGATCGGCGCGGGCGCCGCCCGTGGCGGCACGGTTTCTGCAGCGGGGGGGCGATGCGACCCATTTTGGCACTAGGGTTCTTGTTGCTCGGCATAAGCAGTGCCGCGTCCGAGCCCAAACATCCGAACACGCTCGTGGCGGCAGTCGACGATGCGGTTTCTGCGGCCGATGAGCCTTCTTCCGAACAGCTCCTGATCGATCGCCTGATCGGCAGCATCGATCTCAAGACCGATGTAACCGTGCCGACGCTGGAACTGATCGAGGCGTCGCACGAGCAACAAGACAGCGCCGACGAGCCGCCGCCATCGGGCGAAGCGGCGACGGCGTCGACCGCCATCGAGCGCGACGTGGAATCGCTTGATGGCCTCTGCAATACGCTGTTCGACTCCGCCCAGCACAACGATCTGCCGGTGCCCTTCTTCGCCAATCTGATCTGGCAGGAGAGCAGGCTGCGGCACGACGCCGTCAGCCCAGTCGGAGCGCAGGGCATCGCGCAGTTTATGCCGCGCGTCGCCGCCGAGGTCGGCTTGGCCAATCCGTTCGATCCGCGGCAGGCGCTCCCAGCTTCCGCGCGGCTGCTGCGCGAACTGCGCGATCGCTTCCGCAATCTCGGTTTCGTGGCGGCCGCCTACAATGCCGGCCCGCACCGCGTGGCCGAATGGCTCCTGCATGGCGGCAAGCTGCCGCGCGAGACCCAGACCTACGTCGTGCGCATCACCGGCCGCTCGGTCGAAGATTGGCGGAAAAGTAAAGTCGACGATTCGAGGCTGCGATTCGCCCGGCCGCTGCCGTGCCGCGAGCTTCCGGCATTCGCCAGCATCGAGCAGGCGCAGGCGGAGCAAATTCCAGGACCGGCACCGGAGCAGCCGCAGGAGTCGCATGCAGCCGCACCAGCGGCAGCGGAGCCGGCACCTGCCGCGCGCCGCCGCTTCGTCTGGCGTCCGCGCATGCGCGTCCTTGCGCAACACGAGGTGGTGCGCAGAGTGGCCGCCGTCGCCCGTCGCAGCATACAGGCGCACTGGGTGGTCCCCACGCAAGCGACTGCCGGGCTAGCGCCCGCTGTCGTCGCCGGCGGACAAGTCATGCCCCGCGTCATCAGGGCGCAAGTGGTGCACACAGTGACCGGCAGCTACCACGGCGGCCCGATCGAGGCCCGCCATCATCAGCCGCAGCGCGTGACCCACGAGAGACGCAGAATTGCGTTCGGAGTCGCACGCGACCGTTCGTAGCGCGTGCGCTGACCGCGAAAGATCGTCGCGTCGAATGGAGACTGTCCCGGATGTGAACTCGCGCGTCCGGCGGCGCGCCCATCCTGCTGGGGGATGATTGTCAGCGCCTGCGGTACGGGCGCTACGCGGCGGAAGCCGCAAGCATTTTCTGCACTTCGTTGACCAGTTCGCGCAGGTGGATCGGTTTCGACAGCACCTTGGCGTGCTTGGGCGCGCTCGAATCGGAATTGAGCGCGACTGCGGCGAAACCGGTGATGAACATGATCTTGATGTCGGGATCGAGTTCGGCCGCACGGCGGGCGAGTTCGATGCCGTCCATCTCCGGCATGACGATATCGGTGAGCAGCAGCTCGAACGGCTCCTCGCGCAGGCGCTGATAGGCGGCAAGCCCGTTGTCGTAGGAGATGACTTCGAAGCCCGCGTTCTGCAGCGCCTTGACGAGAAAGCGCCGCATGTCGATGTCGTCTTCAGCGAGCAGGATTTTTGGCATGGTAACGCGACCCCCGGCTTCCGCCGGCCCCCTTCATTCCATAAGCCGGATGCCGGGTAAACATGAAGTGAAGGTTGCGCCGGACAAACCGTACCGCACTATGGACAATAACCGCCGGCACACGCTAGGGAACGGTGCCGGGGAATAGTTCCTGCGAACCCCGCCGGGCGTCATGCTGGAAATCGAGGACGAATTCGATCCCCCGTTCGAGGCCATCGAGCCGGCGCAGTGCCGCGGGCCGCTCCTGTTCAACTCGCCGCACAGCGGACGTGTGTACCCGCGCCAATTCCTGCTGGCGTCACGGCTCGATCTCGCCACCCTGCGCCGTTCCGAAGACTCCTTCGTCGACGAGTTGATCGCTGGCGTGGTCTCCCGCGGCCACCCGCTGGTGCGGGCGCACTTCCCACGCTGCTATGTCGACGTCAACCGCGAGCCTTACGAACTCGACCCGCGCATGTTCGACGGCCGCCTCCCCTCCTTCGCCAATACGCGTTCCATGCGTGTGGCGGGCGGACTTGGCACGGTGGCGCGCGTGGTTGGCGACGCCCAGGAAATCTATGACCAGCGCATCTCCGTCGCCGAGGCGCTGCAGCGGATCGACGAGCTCTACAAGCCGTATCATCGGACGCTCCGCCGGGTGTTCATGCGGCTCCACCGGGATTTCGGCGCCGCCATGCTGATCGATTGCCATTCGATGCCCTCGGCAACCGGCGCCAAGGACGAACGCCCGCGCGCCGACCTGGTCATCGGCGACCGCTACGGCACGAGCTGCGTCGCCATCGTCGCCGAGGCCATCGAAGAGGCAATGCGCGGCTTCGGCTACGTCGTCAGCCGCAACAAGCCCTACGCTGGCGGCTTCATCACCGAGCATTACGGCAATCCGACCGCGGGCCTGCACGCGATCCAGCTCGAGATCAACCGCGCGCTTTACATGGACGAACGGCGCTACGAGCGCTCCACCGGTTTCGTCAGGCTTGCGGGCGAATTCGAACTCCTGGCCGACCGGCTCGCCGAGATCCCCCTGGAGGAGCTGCGGCCGTACCGGGCGGCGGCGGAATAAAGGCTGGGTTGGGCGGAGGCCTGTGCCTGCCCGGTCCGAAGGGAAAGAAAAAGGGCCGCCGGCGGTTTGCTGGCGGCCCAAGTCTAGGGAGGAAACGCCCAAGGAGGGCGACGGTAACGCGAGGAGAATCTCAGCGCTACCGCACTGCAACAACATACACCGCGACGCACAAAAAGCAAGGGCTGCTGACCATTTTCCCCTGATTCTTCCTGCATGTGGCGCAGAGCTGATCTTCTCGACCGCATAGCGGCCGAGCGCGTAGGCAGGTCGCAAAAAGACCGAAGGATGTCAATAAATTAGCAGTTTTGTGCGGTGCCCAAAAGACGGGCAATCCGCACAAGATGGAACCCGGCGCCGGGGTACGGAGCTCGATTTCCTCGCCGATCGTGTCTAATCGGCAACAGCCAGACTACCCCTGACGAAGCCCGACACCCCACTCCAACCAGGACCTGAGCGCGATGACGGCGATCGACTTTGTGGCCTTCGTGGACCAGCTTGCTGCCGTCTCCGGCGAGACGATCCGGCCGTTCTTTCGCACCGCGCTTGGCGTGGAGAACAAGAGCCTGTCCGGCAACTTCGATCCGGTCACCGCCGCCGACCGTGCGGCGGAGGCGGCCATGCGCGCCCTGATCAAGCAGACATTCCCGGAGCACGGCATCGTCGGCGAGGAGTTCGCCGCCGAACGCCCGGAGGCGGAATACGTCTGGGTGCTCGATCCGATTGACGGCACCAAATCCTTCATTTGCGGCCTGCCGGCCTGGGGCACGCTCATCGCGCTGACCCGCCGCGGCGAGCCGATCTACGGCATGATGCATCAGCCCTTCACCCGGGAGCACTTCGCCGGCGACGGCAGCGCCGCGAGCTATCGCGGCCCGGCCGGCGATCGGGCGCTTCGCGCGCGGCCATGCGCGCACCTGGAGGACGCGGTGCTGCTCACGACCAGTCCGCTGCTGATGAACCACGCCGACCGCACCTCCTTCGCACGCGTCGAGCAGGCGGTACGGCTGTCGCGCTACGGCGGCGATTGCTACGCCTATTGCGTGCTCGCAGCCGGCCACATCGACCTCGTGATCGAGACCGAGCTCAAGCCGCATGACGTCCTGCCGCTGATCCCGATCATCGAGGGCGCGGGCGGCATCATCACCACCTGGGACAACGGCCGCCCAAATGCCGGCGGCCGCATCATCGCCGCCGGCGACCGCCGGACGCACGCGGCGGCGATGGCGCTGCTCGCGGAAGCGTAGCCGCCATTCTCTGTGTCGCGGTCGGCCACACGGGCACTCCAGGACTTTCAGTAGAGCGGCGTACCCGGGACGAACGCGTCGAAAGCAGCCCAGAATTGGCCGCGGTAGCGGTCCTGCTCCATGAGGATTTCGTGCTGGGCGCCGACCACCACAAGATGCGACCCCGAGCGGAGCAGCATGGCAAATTCCTCGATCGCGGTATTCGACACGACGGCGTCGCGGCCGGCGGCGACGATGAGAATCGGCTGGCGGATCTGGCTCGGATAGCTTGGTTCGCACAGCGTGCGCATGGCGCGGACGGCGGCGTCGGCCCAGGCCACCGTGGGGCCGCCGAGGCCGAGCGTCGGCTCCGCTTCAAGGATGGCGGCGTTGCGGGCGTAGCGCACCGGGTCGGTTGTCAGGATGTTGCCGGCGAACGGCCGCAGGTCCATGACGCCGGCATAGCGTCCCGGCACCGGCATCGCGCCGAAGCCTGCGAACCGCATCAACCGCAACATCGTGCCGGCCGTGGCAATCGAATTCATGCCGCCGACTGCGATCATCGGCGCGGTGAGCACGATGCGGTCGAACCAGCGGTGACCTTGAAACGCGGCGCGCAGCAGCACCGTCGCGCCCATGGAATGGCCGATGGCAAAGAGCGGCGGTGGGCAATCCGGCAGCACCACCTCGCGCATCAAGGTCTCGAGATCGAGATCGTATTCCGAGAAATTGCGCACGTAGCCGCGGCGCCGGTCAGGCAGCGCCCGGTCGGAAAGGCCCTGCCCGCGCCAATCGAGGATGGCGACGGCAAAGCCGCGCGTACGCAAGTCGCGGACCGTCTCGAAATATTTCTCGATCCATTCGGTGCGGCCCGTAAAAATGCACACCGTGCCGCGGCGGCCGGCCGGCGGCAGCCAGCGGGCGAAGCGCAAGGAAACGCCGTCCGGCGTCTTGAGCGCGCCCGTTACCACGCCTTCGGGAATCGGGTTTGCGGGAATCGTGATCAGCTTCATCGGCTGCAACGACCTCGGCGGGTTGATGTTCGTATAGTTGCGTGAAACTTCCTCATAGCAAACGGCAATCGTGAGCGGCTCAAGGAACGCGGTACAGCAGGTTTTTCAGGGGTCTTGCGAGAGCTGCCGAATATTCCCATCTAACATTTGCGCAGGCCAACAGGCTGCGCATGATCCATAGGCCTGGCCCCCACAGGCAGGCCCCGCATGTCGCTTCACAAGGAGGATATGCCATGCGAACTTTCGATCTTGCACCCCTTTATCGTTCGACCGTCGGCTTCGACCGGCTTTTCTCGTTGCTCGATCAGGGCATCGAGGGCGCCACGCCCGGATATCCGCCCTACAATATCGAGCGGACCGGCGACAACGAATACCGCGTCACCGTTGCGGTAGCCGGCTTTGCCGAGCCCGAACTTTCGGTCGTCGCCAAGGAAAACACGCTGACCATCCGCGGCGAGAAGAACGCCAAGGAGGAAGAGAAGCGCGGTGACGTGCTCTACCAGGGCATCGCGGCGCGCGCCTTCGAACGCGTTTTCCAGCTCGCCGACTTCGTCCAGGTCAAGGGCGCCAAACTTGAGAACGGCCTCTTGCACGTCGACCTGGTGCGCGAGATCCCGGAGGCGAAGAAGCCCCGTACGATCCCGATCGGCAATGGCAACGGCCATGCCGTCGAGCAGAAACAGGCCGCCTAACTGGACTGGAAGTTAGACCTGAGAACGTTGAGCGCCCCGGTTTTCCGGGGCGCTTTTTGTTGGTGCTGGAACGCCTTGGTTGCGAGCCACGACCTCATGCCGCGGCGGCGGGCATTGTCTGCACGGAATGGCTCAATCGTTCAGCGGAACCAGAGCCGGTCTGCTCGGAGCTAACGGGGCGACCGTCGCAGCGGCGGCATTTCCCGGCATCGCCACGGTGTTGGCGGCAGGCTTCATCTCGTCGGCCGGCCGGCGTGAGGCAAGCGCTGCCGGGCGCGGCCGCGGCAGCGGCGGCGTGATGATCGGATGAACCGCGGTGCGGCCGACGAAGGGCGGCATTGGGGGCGTCGGCGGCACGACAATCTCATCGCCCGGCGCCATCCCGAGTCCGTAGCCGTCGGGGAATCCGTAGGGGGCCGCCATCCCGATCGGCGGACCGTAGAAGCCGGGGCCGGCGACGATCCGGTTGACGGCGCGGATCGCGCCGCTGCGCGCATCGACGACGACGCGCATGAGAATGCCGCGAAAATCCATCGCGCGCAGCACATAGGACGTGCCTTCGCGCAGCGGCGGCGACACCGGGTCGAAACCGGCCGAGCGCGCGACCCTGGTGACCTCGTGGGATGTAATAAATCCAGGGGGCGGCAGCGGCGGCGATTGCGCATCGCTTGGAGCAACGGCGAGCAGCAGTAAGCACAATGCCGCCGCCCCGATTACGCTGACCCGCACGGAAACCCCCA
>Ga0070673_100002208_pt1 | contig 11768 bp, 10 predicted proteins | sample KBSM23metaG_FD_65342 | JGI IMG/M metagenome (GOLD analysis project Ga0070673, IMG submission 65342) | Miscanthus rhizosphere microbial communities from Kellogg Biological Station, Michigan, USA - KBS M2-3 metaG | ecosystem: Host-associated > Plants > Roots > Rhizosphere > Soil ... | reverse complement strand
CCTCGAGCGAATCGAAGCCGGCACGGATCAGGAACAGGAACTGATCGCGGAGCACATCGCCGGTGGCGCGCAGCTCACCGCGAAAGCCGTAGCGCTCGCGCAATTGCCGGGCCTGGCTGTAGGCGCGGCCGTCGCGGAAGATTGGAAAGGCCAGAGCGACCAAAGCGAGCCGGTCGAGCCACGGCGCGAGTTCGCTAATCCTACGATCGTTGGGCCACAGTACGCCGGTCGGCGTACCACGTTGCACAAGCGCTCCCGCGTCGGCGAGGAACCGCGCCGCTGGCACGATGACGGCCGCGTCGTCGGTGACCGGCGCATCGTCGGCAACGCGTACGTAGGAATCCGCGACGATGCGGCCATGTTTAACGAGCGGCATAAACGCGCTCCTTGAACGGCTCGATGCCGGTGCGTTGCACGACCTGCGGAAAGGTCTCTTGCGGACGCTCGCGCAGCTCGAGATAGGCGGCGACGATGTCCTCGACCACGTCGGCGACTTCGCCGTAGCGCACCGCCGGGCCGATCAGCGTGCCGAGCCGGGCCTCTTCGTCGGCGCGCCCGCCGATCGTGATCTGATAGAACTCCTCGTCGTTCTTCTCGACACCGAGAATGCCGATGTGACCGACGTGATGATGGCCGCAGGCGTTGATGCAGCCGGAGATGTTGATGTGCAGCCGGCCGAGGTTTTGCGCCACGTCCAGATTGCGGAAGCGGCTGGCGATCTCCTGCGCCACCGGGATCGAGCGGGCATTGGCGAGGCTGCAATAGTCGAGGCCGGGGCAGGCGATGATGTCGGACACGAGCCCGACATTGGGCGTGGCGAGGCCGGCTTCATCAAGCGCCCGCCACAGCGCCGCAAGATCGTGCTGGGCGACATGCGGAAGGACGAGATTCTGCTCGTGGCCGACACGGATTTCCCCGAAGGAATAGCGCTCGGCGAGATCGGCGATCGCCTGCATCTGCTCGGCGGTGGCGTCGCCCGGCGTGCCGCCCTGCGGCTTGAGCGACAGCGTCACGATGGCGTAGCCGGGGACCTTGTGATTGGTGACGGCGTTGTTCACCCAGGCGTCGAACCGGCGCTCGGCGCGGCGCGCCTGAACGAGCGCCGGAGGGCTGTCATCGAGCCGCTCATAGGCCGGGTAGCGGAAGCGGGCGGCAATCTCGGCAAACACCTCGGGATCGAGCGCCAGCCCGCCGTCCTTCATGCTCTGCCATTCCGCTTCGACTTCCTTGGCGAACGCTTCGACGCCGAGGTCGTGCACCAGGATCTTGATGCGCGCTTTCCAGGCGTTGTCGCGCCGTCCGAACTGGTTGTAGGTGCGCAGCACCGCCTCGACATAGCTCAGCACGTCGCGCGTCGGCAGGAACGGCCGGATCGTCTTGGCGAGGAAGGGCGTGCGACCGAGGCCGCCGCCGACCATGACCTCGAAGCCGGCCTCGCCGGCGTCGTTGCGATGGAGCCGAAGCGCCAGATCGTGAATCCGCAGCGCCGCGCGATCGTGCGCCGACGCACCCACCGCGATCTTGAACTTGCGCGGCATGAACGAGAACTCGGGATGCAAAGTCACGTGCTGGCGGATCACCTCGGCGAAGACGCGCGGATCTTCGATCTCGTCCGGTGCGACGCCGGCCCATTGGTCGGTGGTGATGTTGCGCACGTTGTTGCCTGACGTCTGCATGCCGTGCATGCCGACGCTGGCGAGGTCGGCCATGGCCTCGGGCAGCTGTTCGAGCTTGATCCAGTGGAACTGGATGTTCTGCCGGGTGGTGAAATGGCCGTAGCCGCGGTCGTAGCGCTGCGCGACGTGGGCGAGCATGCGCAGCTGTTCCGCCGACAGCGTGCCGTATGGGATCGAGATGCGCAGCATGTAGGCGTGGAGCTGCAGATAGACGCCGTTCATCAGCCGCAGCGGCTTGAACTCGTCTTCGGTCAATTCGCCGGAAAGGCGGCGCGCGACCTGGTCACGGAATTCCGCCACCCGTTCGGCCACAAGTGTGCGGTCCAGTTCGTCGTAGAGATACATGGGCGCCCTGGTCCTCAGCCGGTGGCGGGCAGTTCGATTGTCGGGCCGGCGGAGCGGATCGACTCGCGCAGATTGCCGGGCTGCACGCTGCCGTTCGCCGCGACCCTGACCGGAGCGACATAGGGATCGACGGCGCGCAGCCGATCGCCTTTGGCCGCAGCCAGCAGTTCCTGCGCGACCGGCGCTGACGTCGTGACAGTCGCGTCGGCGAGTTCGGTGGTCCACGCGCGGTCGGCGCTCAGGTAGACCACGGCGCCGTCAGCGAGGCGATTGGCGGTCACCACGACCGGCCCGGAGATCTTGAGCTTCTGCTGCAGGGGAGAGGTCATGCGGCGATCTCCGACGCCGGCGGCAGGGCCGCGACGGCGGCGCGGCCGAGGGGCGCGGCGACTCCAGGCACGACGACAACGGCCACGCCGGCTTGGCGCAAATAGTCGAATTCCACGCCGCTGCGGACGAAGCCAACAGCATCGCCGCCTCTGAGGCGGACCGCGTTGCGTCCCGCGCGCGCTGCCTCGGCCAGGCGTCCGTTGATCGCGTCTTGACCGATGCCGGGGTCGCCGGGGCGCCGACCGACGAAGATGCGTTCGGCGTCGCGGCGGGCGCGATCGAGGATGTCCGTGCTGACCGTCTCGTCGTAGAGCACGACATCGGCGCCCTGCAGAGCCTGCAAGGCCCGCAATGTCAGCAGGTCCGGATCACCCGGCCCAGCGCCGACCAGAAAGACGACGCCGGAAGAGCCATGCGCGTCGTCAGGCCGCGCGCTGGCGCGTGCAAGCGCGGTCTCGGCCTCGTGCCAGCGGCCGGCGAGCGCCGCGGCGCCGATCGGTCCATCGACGACACGCTCCCAAAATCGCCGCAGCGCCTCGGTGCCGCGGCGCTTGCGCGCTGCGGAGGCGCGAAAACGCCCCATCAAGGCCGCGAGATCGCCGATGCGCGCCGGCAACAGGGCTTCGATGCGCTCGCGCAGCCGCCGCGCCAGCACCGGCGCCGCGCCGCCGGTCCCGATCGCGACCACGACTTCGCCGCGGTCGACAATGGCCGGAAAGATGAAAGTCGAAAGATCCGGCCGGTCGACGACGTTCACCGGGATTCGCTGCCGGCGTGCCTGCACGGCGATGTCGGCGTCGCGCCCGTCGCCGATCGCCGACACGAGGGCGATGAGGTCGGACAAATCCGCTTGCAGCGGATCGGCAGACGAAATCTCAATCCGCCGGGAACGCACATCGGCGCCCAGATCGTCTTCGAGCGCGCCGGGGTCTTCCGCGAACCAGCGCACCCGGGCGCCCGCTGCGCGCAGGAGGCGCAGCTTGCTCGCCGCGGCTGCGCCGCCGCCGGCGAGGCCGACCACTCCCTGAGTGAGATCGAGGAACACCGGCAAAAAACGCATCGCGCTGAATTTCCGATGAAAGAAGAATGCAATTCCATATAGAAAGCCAATTGCCGTTTCAAACAGAAGAATGTTCTACCAAGCTTCGGCTGGGTCCTAGCACAGGCCAATCGAGGAACAATCGAAAACAGAGGGATTCATCTGCGGAGCGCGGGCGAAATTTTTCGCATTTTCGTCAGTCCTCAGGAACCACTTGCGGTCCCAGGGCTTTGCTTTAGGTGGGGCTAGGTCGGGTAACCGACATGTCAAACCGTCGTGCCGCAGTAGATCAATCCGCTCAGCCCGCCACCCTTTATCGGGTCATGCAGGCCATGATCGGCGAAGGGCTCAGGGAACGCTACGAGGTGCCCCAGAAAATGTCGCATGAGCTGTTCGTGCTGCTGATGCAGATGAACGAGCGCAACAACGGCGCGACGCGCCGTGCGGCAAAGACGGATTCTCTCAGCACACGCGAGGGCGCAGTCCTCGCACGCTCGTAGTCGGACCAGGATTTCAGTCTGAGACCGCCGCCGCGGCTCCGCAATCTTTGCCACGGAACAAACAACGCCGCGCCGCATCTCGTGACGCGTGGTTTCTTGCGTTGCGTCTTGACGCAGGGTCAGGCTCTTGACGCAGGGCCTCGGCACCGGACCCTCGGGGCCCCGACTGCCGCAATTGCTGCCGCCCTTGCTGGCCGAGCGCAAAAAGCGCATCGTGACGCGAAGCGTGGATCATCAGCAGCACGTCAGAGGCGTGCGCCTTTCATGACGGAATATCACGCCGGCAGGTTGGACGAACTCAAAGAACGCGGCCGCCTTCTGGTCAAGTGCGGCGACGCCGAGGTCGGAATCTTCCTGGTCGACGGTGAGCTTTACGCCTGGCACAACGAATGCGCCCATCGCGGCGGGCCGGTATGCCAGGGCCGCGTCCTCAAGCGCGTCATCGAGCCGGTGGCGAGCGACGGCTCGGTGCGAGGCTTGCAATATGACGCCGAGGATACGCACATCGTCTGCCCCTGGCACGGCTACGAGTACAACATCAGGACCGGCGAACATCCTGGTCATGCGGCGTTCAAGCTGCGCAAGGTGGGCGTGAGCGTGCGCGACGGAGAAATCTATGTCGCTCCCGGATGAACGGCGCCGCAACGACGAATACGGCTGGATCGAGGAGACCGCGGCGGCACTCCTCGCCGCGAGCCGCGATCTTGTCGGCCGCGGCGAAGCCGCGCGGGTTTCCGACGAGGCGGTGGCGCAGATCATGACTGCCGCTATCCGCCTCTACGTCGCTAAATCCGACGGCGAGGAACGCACATTCCGTCCGGTCGCCGGCCGCAAGGACGAGGAATTGACCGCGACCGAAGTGCTGTCGGCCACCTCGGAGCTGCTGCGCGCGCTGCGCCTCGGGCCCATGGAGCTTGCGCTCTGGTACCGCCGCCGTCCCGATGAGGAGATCTACAGCGAGGGCCGAGCCGACCGAGAAACTGCGAGGGAGCCATGAACGTCTCCATCCCGCCCGTTCGTGCCGGCGAGCCGTTGCCGGTACAGACCATCGACGTCTTCACCGACACGCGCGACATCCTCGCCCACGCCCGCAAGGACGCCGACAAGCGCGGCTTCGCCGACTGGCTGATCTGCGACATCGACGCCCATCACTTCGAGACGGTGTCGTGGAGCGAGATCGTCGAGTACATCGAAGACCCGGTCGTTCGCGACAACGCGGTGCGTTTCCAGAAGGACCGGATCGGCATTCCCTACGGCCTCAACGGCGACCTCGGCCTGCGCTATCAGTCGGTCGGCGGCCGCATCCCGCACCAGGACGGTCAGCGCGAAAAGATCGACGCGAGCGACGTGCATCGCGACGTGGTGCTCACTCGCCGGGCGATGGATTCGCTCGGCATCGACTACATGGTGGTGTTCCCGACGCCGATGCTGTTTCTCGGCATGCACCCGCAGCCGGAGATGGAGGTCCAACTCGGCCGCGCCTACAACAAATGGCTGATCGAGCGGGTGCTCGCCGCCGACGACCGCATCAAGACGCTCGCCTACCTGCCGTTCAACACTCCGGAGGAGGCGCTGCGCACGGTCAACGAGCTCGGCCGCGAAAAGGGCGTCATCGGCTTCTGCGTCACCAGCACGCGCTACAAGCCGGTTCATCACAACGACTACATGCGGCTCTACGCGGCGCTGCAGGATCTCGACAAGCCGGTCGCGTTCCACTCCGGCTATTACTGGCAGGACCCCTCGCTCGGCACCGTCAACCGCTTCCTCGGCATGCACGCCCTCGGCTTCGTCTGGTGCAACATGGTGCACATGACCAACTGGGTGCTCAACGGCATCCCCGAACGCTTCCCCAAGCTGAAATCGATCTGGATCGAGAGCGGCCTCGCCTGGGTGCCGTTCCTGATGCAGCGGCTCGACGACCAGTTCCTGATGCGGCAATCGGAGGCGCCGCTGCTCAAGCAATTGCCGAGCGAATATATGCGGCGCAATTGCTGGTACACGTCGCAGCCGATGGAGACCACGCATCCGCGCGCGCTCGAAGTCACGCTGGAGATGATCAACGCCGAAACCCAGCTGCTGTTCTCCTCCGACTGGCCGCACTACGATTTCGACCTGCCGGCGATGATCTACGACCTGCCGTTCCTGTCGGAGCAGGCCAAGCGCAACATCCTCGGCCTCAATGCGGCGCGGATCTTTCATCTCGATCCGACGCCACGAAAGAAGTCGTGACGCCGGCATCTATTGCCGAAGCGGCAAGGTGAGCCGGCGTGCCTACACGCGGCCGTCGCGCTCCTTCGGACGCGGCTGCGTCGATCAGCCGGTGCGCGGGTGCATGAGCGGCGGCTGCATCGCCGCTTGCTCCAGCGCATCGGTCAGCAGCGCCCCGCCGGGGGCGATGACCGTGGGGAAGCTCGCCGCCAGATAGTTGGCGAACAGCGCAAGGTTGGCGCTGTGCACGGTGCTCGCCGCCTGCTGCGTCGCCATGGGCGGGTCGAAGATCGCGACATTGCCGCCGGCGCCGGAGATGACGTGGAAGTTCGAGGTCACATAGTGGCCGACGAAATCGATCGCCGCCACGACGTTGGCCGAGCGGCGAATCGATCCCGAGTCCGAGCGGCGCGCTCAGCGCTGCGGAAAAGTCCACGGCGGTGCCGTGGCTGTCGGCGATCACGGCGCCGCCCGAGCTCACGGTGGTGATTTCCAGGTTCGGCGTCTGTTGGCCCGAGGAGACGGTGTAGTCGAAGACCAGCGCGCCGCTGCCGGCCGAGCTGCGCGCGGCGTCATAGAGTGCGGTGCCGCCGTTGTTCAGGATCAGCGTCGGCGAGCCGCCCGACGTGTTGACCGAGACCGGCTGGCTGAAGTCGACCTCCAGCGTGACCGACGTGCCCGGCCCGGCGTTGCCGAACTGTGACGGAAACACGTTGGTCACGAAGGCCGCCCCGACCTGCACGTTCGTCGCGGTGCCGATGGCGGCCGAGACGTTGGCGTTGAAGCCACCCGACTCGATGGTGGTTGCGCTGCCGAGATCGACCGCAAACACCGTGAGGTTCGGCGTCTGTTCGCCGCCGGAGACCACATAGTCGAACACCAGCGTCGTCGGCGTCGACGACGAGGAGTCGTAGAACGCGGTGCCGCCGTCGTCGAGCGCAAGCGTCAGTCCGCCGCTCGCGCCGCTGGTGACGCTCACCGGGTGGTTCAGCGTCATGGAAATATGAGCGGTGCCGCCCAGCGAGATTTCCTGGCCGGTTTTGTCGCTCGTCACCGACGTGACCGTCACCGGCGAGTTCACCGACAGTCCGGTCGGCAGATTGAACATAGCGGAAAGAACCGGAACCTGCCCGCCGGAGGCAATCTTGCCGCTCGCGGCGTTGAAGCCGGTGATTTCCAAATCGGCAGTGTGCTGCGCGCTGGTCACCGTGTAGTCGAACACCAGAGTGGCATTGGACGGCTGCGACGCCGCCGCATCGTATTTCGCCATGCCGCTGTCGTTGAGCGTGAAAGTCGGTGTGCCGGTGACGACTACGGGCCTGTCGAACGTGAGCTGGAACTGCACCAGCGTGCCGGTTGAGACGCTACCGAACGGTTGTGAAATCGCCGCGGTGAGCAGTGTCGGTCCGGCGCTTGACAGCGGATCAAAGAAATACTTCTGAGAGTTCAATGCGTCGGCGATCGCCGCCGGCGCGTTAAGGAAACCGAAGCCTTGCGTGTTCGCCGGCTCGCCATCGCTGATCGCCGTGAAGTTCATAAAGTTGCCGAGCCTGACCGGGTTGCCTTCAAGCTGCGGATTGGCGTCCATCATCAAGGCGGCCACCGCCGCTGCCGCCGGGGCCGCCGCGGACGTGCCGAAGAACGGATTGAGCGGGCTGCCGCGCGGCAGCAGGAAGCTTGTTGGCGCCCCGTCGGGCGCGGTCACGTCGGGTTTGGCCGAGGTGGTGCCGATCGATGAAAACGGCTCGGTCAATTCCTGCAGATAAGAGTTCATCAGCGACGGCGGATTTGAAACCGCCAGCCAATTGGCGGCCGCAACCGTCTCGACGTGAGGATTTGCGTTGTGTCCGAAGATATTGAACGCCGGGATGCCGTTCGCCCCGAGGCGGAGATTGCCGGCCGCGGAGAAATAGGAAATTCCGCTCTGAACCGCGGCGTCGATAGCGAGATTGGCCGCCCCTGCGGGGTCGCTGGGCTCCGGCACCAACCCCTGCTGTGGGGTCCCGCTGAACAGCCCGAGGTCATCGACAATGATCTGGACATGCTGGGCTTGCAGGTCTTTGACGGCCTGTGCAAACGCCGCCACGTTGTTCATCTGCGGTTCCACGCGCGGCGTCTGGAAGACGATCGTCGCCCCGGGCGCGATGGCATGAATGATTTCTGCCATGGCGCGGCCCTCGTCGTGACCGCTACCGACGACCACCTTACCGGCAGCCAGATCGATGATGTTGTTTGCGCTGGGCAGAAGCCCATTTTTGATGTCGGCTAGCGCCGGCCCGGCCGTAATGGGGTTTTCCTTCCCGGTCGCGGGATTCAAATTGAAGCTGTCGGAAATAATGCCGATCTTGATCCCGGCGCCGGTCAGGAACTGGCCGCCGAGGCCGCTGGACTGGTTCAACCCCATCGCCTGCGCGATCGGGCTGCCCGATGACAGGGTGAGCGTCGTGTAGTTGCTGACGCCGCTGCCGCCGCTGCTCACGGCAAAGAAGTGCGGCTTTTGGCTCGCCTCGCCCGTGAGTATCGGATCGCTGGCCGGCCCGCTGACCGCAATGCTGATCGGCTGCCGCGTCTGATTGATGATGCTGTACCCTTCCTGGACGTAGAGCGTCTGCCCAAGATCGCTGCTGCTCCCGATCGTTGCGCCGACGACTTCGTTCGGCGACGGCGTGGTCGCCGACCCGGTCTTGGTGAGAACGATCTGATCGCCGTTTGTCAGTGCGGCTATCCGCGCCGGAAGCCGTCAGTTGGGCGTTGTCCCCCTTCGCGGTATTGAAATCGAAGGTGCCGGAGCAGCCCTGCTCAGAGCCGACGAACAGCGTGTTGACTTGGAGGACGCCGGACCCGCCGAGGATATAAGTGCCGCTGGCGTTGGCAACGCCAAAGAGGTTGGTCGTGCCGATGACGATGCGGTCGGCGACGGAATTGGTGCCGCCGTTCTGAATGAAAGTTCCGACGCCGCCGATGCCCTGGCCGATATATTCGCCATTTCCGCTGTTCGGCGCGGCACCGGTGTCGCCGCATGCGGACGGGCGAGCGGCGGCTCCAGGCAGCTGCATCGGCCTTGCCGGCAGTTGTCACGGCGCCATGGACGGTCTCGTCATTGACCTACCTAACGACTCGGGACCAACCTGCGCGTTAACCAAACGGGCCGCAGGAAATGTCCTAATGCCCTCGCGCGACGAAAAAGTTACATTGCCGGCCGCATTTCAGGGCCTGAGGCGGGCCGTGGGATCGGCGGTCGTTTTTGCTACCGTTTCGCAGACAGCAAGCGGGTGGTTGACTGATGCCGCCGGGCGATGCGCTTTTAGCTGCGCTCTACGACAGTGTCGTCGAGGACAGCGCCTTGGAGCGGGCGCTCCATCTGCTGGCGGAGCAGTTTCATTGCCCGTCGGCTTCGATTATTTCCTTCGATGCGGCGGTGCCGCAGGCGAATGTGCTGTCCGCCGTCGGCACGTTCGAAGATTCCGCAGTCAAGGACGCTTACCAGACCGAATGGGCCGCCTTCGATCCGGCCCCGCGGGCCTTTTCGGCGTTGCCTTTCGGCGGGGTCGCCGCCACCGGCACGATGTTCAGCCGCGATTTTCTCAAGACCTGCCTGTTCTTCAACGAATTCTACCGTCAGATCGGTCTCGAAGAGTGCCTGGGCGGAAATCTCTCGTCGCGAAACGGCCACTTCGCCCTGATCGGTCTGCAGCGCGACAACGGCCGCCGGCCGTTCACTGCCGGCGAGGTGCAGACACTCAACGGCATCGCGCCGCATCTCGGGCGCGCCCTGCAATTGCGCCGCACCTTTGCCCAGCAGGGCGCCAAGCTCGCCTCGCTCGGCGAGACGATCGACCGTTTGGCGGTCGGCGTCATCGTGCTCGATCATGAAGGCAGCGCCATTCACGTCAACCGGGCGGCGCGCGAGATCGCGGCGCGCAACGACGGGCTGTGGCTTGACCGCAGCGGCGTCCCGCATGCCGCCCAGCGCGACGCCGACCGGGCGCTGGTGAAGCTGTGCGCGGATGTGCGCCTGGGCGATGCCGGCGGCATCGTGCGCATTCCGCGCCGCGATGAAGCGCGCCCCTATGCGGTCATGGCGGCGCCGCTGCCGGCGCGAACTGCGCTCGCCGGCGCCCAGGCCGACGCGACGCCGGTTCTCATCCTCATCCACGACCCCGGCGCGCAGGTGCTGGGGATGCCGGAGACCATCGCGGCAATTTTTGCGCTGCCGATCGCCACCGCGCGCCTGGTCGCCGCGCTCGCCGACGGCGCGGACGTGAAATCGTACGCCGAGCAGCAGGGGATCACGACCGACGCGGTCAAATTTCACCTGAAGACCGCGTTCGCCAAAACCGGGCTGCGCAGCCAGACACGTCTGCTGCAGGCCGTCGCCCGCGCGCTCGCCGACCTCGGCCTCCGGAAGCGCGAGTAGAACGCGGCAGCGCCGCGCAAAACGGCTGGCGAAAATTGATTATGCCACCGTCGATGGAAAAAGCGGCAGTCTGCTTTCAGGATGGACGTAGCTCGTAGAGGACCATGGACTCCACGTAGAAGGAGCGCTCATAGGCAAGTTTGGCGCGGAGACCTGCTTGTTTGATCAGTTGACCCAACAGGTCAAGATCCGAAGCTGATGACAGCATGACGTAAACGCAGCCATTAGGATTAAGGCGTTCGCGGGCTTGCTGAAACAGGGCCGCTACATCCCGATAGTGCGGACCGGCATGCCAGCCGCGGTCCGCGACATCGCGAGGTTCGCCGGCGTGCTTGGGAGGGCTTGACAGGATTACGTCAAAGAGCGGCCGGGCTGGAAGTGCCGTCAGGAGATCCATACACGCCGCCTTCACGCGCTCGCCAAGGCCATTCGCCTGCGCATTCTCCTGTGCTGAGCGCGCCGCATCCGGGTTTATGTCGAGCGCCAACACGCTTTTGGCACCAGCACGCGCAGCCGCTAGAGCGAGGATGCCGCTTCCCGTCCCGATGTCCGCGACGCTCTTACCACTAAGATCAAGTCCGTCGAGGAATTCTGCGAAATACTCACTGCTGAGAAAAATCCGCGGATGGAAGACGGTTGGCCGGACGCGCAATTGGAAGCCTGCCGCCTGAATCGTGCGGATACTCCGGCGACTAAGGATGAAATGATAGGCAAGAAAATGAACAACGCCGCCCGTAACGCGATGGAACAATCCTTTCCGAACCGTGGGCCGACTCAAAGTGGCTTCGAGTTCACTCGCTACGGCGGCGTTTGACTCGGAGGTTTTCTCCATTGCAGAAGAGCCCTGGGTCGTTGAGCGAATGGTCGCTGAGCCTCAATTACAGCAGTTGCGCCAGCCGTGATAGGCGATAGTACGCAAAAAATCTCCATCCATAAATACCAATTCATCCTAGCCTGGATAGCGAGAACCACCAAAAGGCATGCCGCAGTGGGCCGCCGATGAGAATACACCAACGCGATGGTTCTGGGGTGCCAACCGTATGGCCTCAACGAGATTGGCGCCATCGCCAAGGTAAATTTCAACCATGATTTGTGTACCCAGCGGCAAGGAATTGATGTAAATCAACGCCGATTGGCTGTTCAATTGCTCTTTGAACGGCACGCAGGGGCACCCGTACGAGTTTTCATGCCGAGTCGGACCTCCACCCGGATTGCGTCGCCGGGATTTCCATCTGTACAGCTCTGATCGCGGG
>Ga0070673_100002202_pt1 | contig 11779 bp, 10 predicted proteins | sample KBSM23metaG_FD_65342 | JGI IMG/M metagenome (GOLD analysis project Ga0070673, IMG submission 65342) | Miscanthus rhizosphere microbial communities from Kellogg Biological Station, Michigan, USA - KBS M2-3 metaG | ecosystem: Host-associated > Plants > Roots > Rhizosphere > Soil ... | reverse complement strand
GACGCCGTGAGCGTTCAGCGCTGACGGCGTCTACGCCGGTGCGCGAGCGCCAGCAGGAGCAGGCCGAGGGCCGCCGAGATCGAGCTCGGTCCGCCACGAACGCTGCATCCACATCCGCCGTCGTCGCCGTTCATTCCGGCGCCGCCGGTTCCCGCGCCGCCGCTTCCCGTCGTGCCCGCGCTTCCCGTCGTGCCCGCAACGCCCGTCGTGCCCGCAACGCCCGTCGTGCCCGCGCTTCCCGTCGTGCCGCCGTTCGCGCCACCGCGCTTGGCACCCCCGCAAGCGCTCGCCATGAGCACCGCGCAGATCAGGGCCGGACCGCGAACCCGCTGCATGCGCCGGAAGTGGCCACTCCGTTCGCAAACGGACCAGAAATCAGCGGCCGCTGGCCAGTCGCTGAAGCACGGCGGGAGTCGCCCCCTCGATGCGCACCGTCTTCCGGCGGCCGTGCTCGCCGCGGACGATCGTGACGGCGGCCCGCCGCACGCCGAACGCTTCCGCGACCGCTTCGATCACGGCGGCGTTCGCGGCGCCGTCGACGGGCGGCGCGGTCACGGCGACGCGCAAGCGATCTCCCACCATGGAGCCCACTGTCGTACGAGATGCACGCGGCACCACCAGAATGTCGATCGTCAGCGCGCTGGTCGCCATCGAGGTCGGATCGGGCAGCGGAACGGGCTCATCCCGGCCATTGATCATGCCGTGGAGTCCCTTTCGGGTAAACCGGCGCGCATGATCCTCGCCCTGGTCGTCCTGGTGGCGGTGGCGCTGTCGTGCGCATCCAGTGAAACCGGGGGTGTCACCGGTACCGGCGGGAGCGGCGGCGGTGGCGCAACGGGCGGTGGCGGTGGCGGCACTGCGGGGACGACCGGAGCCGCCGGCACGTCGGGAGCGGCCGGCACGTCGGGAGCAGCCGGAACGACGGGAGCGGCCGGCACGACCGGTCGCGCGGGAACGACCGGCGCCGCGGGCACGACCGGCGCCGCGGGCACGACCGGCGCCGCGGGCACGACCGGCACCGGCGCGACCACCGGCGGCACGCGAACCGCCGCCGACACGTGCGCGCGCTGGAAGGCTGACCGCGCGAACCTGGCTGAGGGAACGTGGAGCGGCAACGTCGCCGGCTGCGTGGCCGGCGACATCTCCGCCGACGGGCGCGCGAACGCGCTGCGCCTGTTCAACATGTACCGCTGGTTCGCGGATCTGCCGGCTGTCGTCACCGAGGCGTCGCGCGACACGCAGGCGCAGGAGTGCGCGCTGATGATGGACGCCAACAACATGCTCAGCCACGACCCGCCCACCACCTGGCTCTGCTACACGACCGTCGGCGCGATGGGCGCGATGACCAGCAACATCTCCAGCGGGCCGGGCGTGTCGTCCGTCGCGGGCTACCTGATCGACACCGGCAACGAGACGACGTTCGGTCACCGGCGCATCGTGCTGTCGAACCGGCTCGGTCCCATCGGCCTCGGGTCGACCGCTCAGGGCGGCGCGTCCTGCATGCAGAACATCGGCGGCACCGGCAACGCCGGCAAGATGTGGGTCGCCTGGCCGCCGCCCGGTCCGTTTCCGATGCAGGCCTACGGCACGGGCACCCGCTCGCTGTCGACCACCGGCTGGTCGGTGCAGACCACACGCAGCATCGCGCTGACCAGCGCCGCCGTCACCGTCACGTCGAACGGCGCGAACATGCCGATGACGATGAGTCAGCTCACCGGGACATACGGCGAGAGCAACGCCATCCGCCTGGTGCCGATGGGCTGGACGCCCGCCGCCGGCCAGTCGTTCGCGGTCGCCGTCGCGGGCGTCACCCCGGCCATCAACTACACCGTCGATTTCGTCGACTGCCCGTAGCCCGGGAACCTTCGCCCGCCGGCGGTGTCTGTAGGCGGTGCGAGCGCGCGTCACCGGGCCGGACACGACGGATGCGACGAGCACGGCGGCGTTCTTCGCGATCGCGTGCGTGACCACCTGGCTGCTGGCGCTGCCGACCGCGCGCGCGTGGATGCAGCACCAGACGCCGCGGCCGTATGCGATCGCGCTCGCGGGGCTGAGCGCGTTCGGCCCGCTGCTCGCGGCGCTGGTCCTCGCCGGTCGGCGCCGGCAGCTCGGGCAGGTGTTCGGGCGCTGGCGGACGAACCCCGTGTGGATCCTGGTCGCGTTGCTCGGCGCGCCGCTGGTCCACGCGACCGCGACGCTGCTGTTCGTCGCCGTGGGCGGCCGCCCGACGCAGTGGTTCTATCCGCCGAACACGCCGGAGCTGCTGGCCGCGCTGGTCGTCTTCCCGCTGGGCGAGGAGTTCGGCTGGCGCGGCTTCGCGCACCCGCGCCTGGTGGCCCGCTTCGGCGCCGTGCGCGGCTGCCTGATCCTGGGCGCGGTCTGGGGCCTCTGGCACCTCGCGTATTCGGTGACGCCCGCCGGCCGGTTCGATCTGCTCGGGTTCGGGATGGCGGTGACCGAGCTGCCGTTCTACGCCGTGCTGCTCGGCTGGCTGTTCGAGCGCGCCGACCGCAGCATGGCGGTCGCGATCGCGGCCCACGCCGGCGCGCACCTGGACAAGTTCGATCGCGCGCCGCGCACCGACCTGCGCCTGCAGGTCCTGCACCTGTTCGTCGTCGCCGGGATCGCCGTCGTGGCCGGCGGCGCGCTCTCCCGCCGCGCGCGCCGCGCCTGAACTAACCGCCGGCGGAGGGGTACGGAAACCCCGGCGCGGGGACCGTCGGCTCGACGTCGTGAAACCGCCGCAGGTCCAGCAGCAAGTGACCGTCGGGCGTCTCGGTGAGCACGTCGGCCAGCCGCGCGCCCCACACGATGTCCTTGGCGAAGTAGCGGTACGCGGCGTGCACCGTCTGCATGGAGATGTCGTCGGTGCCGATCACCATCACCTGCAGCTCGACCTCCTTCTCGGCCACGGACGCCGGCGTCTCGCCCGCCAGCGGGCTCGCAGCGTCGATGACGTGCAGGACGTTCCAGGACCGCGACAGCGAAAGGGCCCGTTCGCGCGACGGCTTGAGGTCCAGCATCTTGTAGAACGTCTCGCCCTCGGCGGTGCGCTCGGTGCGCACCATGACCAGGCGGATCTGCGCGTTGACGATCTGGTTGCCGCGCTCGTTGCCCAGCCGGAACATCAGCGTCGGCACCCCGTTCACCGGCGCGATCACCGCGCGGCGCGTGAACACGAAGCGCGCCGTCGAACGCGAGAACTTCGCGAACACCAGCCCGGTGGACACCGCCGTCAGCAGCAAGCTGGCGATCGATTCGGCGACGACCAGGACGTTCGCGGCGGTCGATTCGGGGAACATCGCGCCGTACCCGATCGTCCCCATCGTCTGGACGCTGAAGAAGAACGCGTCGCGGAACGACGACGGCGCCGCATGGCCGACGCCGCCGACGACGACGTAGCCGATCGCGAACAGGGCGTTGGTGATCAGGAAGGCCGCCGAGATCGCCGCGATCGTCGCCCACCAGGGCAGCTGCAGCAGCCCATGATAGAAGTCGCGCAGCGGCGTGGGCCGATCGCCGATGACGCGGATCTCGTAGTCGGCGCCGGGCGCCTTGACCGTGACGGGCCTGGATGGCATGCCCGCCATGATGCCGCATTCGGAATTTACTGGTCGATCGCCACGCGCGCGAAGCGCGGGCTGAGACAGACGTCGCGATCGGCGATGAAGGTCATGTTGCCGGACGCGGGATCGACGCTGAACACGGCGATATTGTTCGACGCCTGGTTGCCGACGACGAGCAGCCGGCGGTCCTTCGACAGGCTGAACTGTCGCGGTTGCGCCCCGTGCGTGCTCTCCTGTTCGATCAGCGTGAGCGCGCCCGTCGTGGGGTTGACCATGTACGACACCACCGAGCCCGGAGCGACGCTGTCGAGGCGCATCGAGACGAACAGCAGGTCGCCGGCGGGCGCGATGTCGATCTCGGCGCCGTTCTTGGCGCCCGTGTAGCCGCTGGGCAGAGGAACGGTGAACGTCTGGGTGGGCGTCAGCACGCCGGTCGTCTGGTTGACGGCGAACAGATCGATCGTGCCCGCGGTCTCGTTGATCGAGTAGAGCCACAGCCCGTTCGGGTGCAGGCCGATGTGGCGGGGCCCGGAGCTCGCGGTCGGCAGCGTGACCGACTGGGCCTGCGTGATGGCGCCGGTCGTCTCGTTGAACGCGTAGCTGCGAATGATGTTCGACCCGAGGTACGGGACCATCACGAAGTCGTTGTTGAGCGTGAACACCGCGTGGTGCGCGTTCGAGCCGCCTTGGTCCGCCGACACCAGCGCGCCGACGGATCCGTCGGTGGCGACGCTGTAGATGTAGACGTTGCCCGTGTTGTAGTTCGGCGCCGCCAGGAAATGGCCCGTGCGATCGAACGTCAGCGTCTGCGTGTTGGCGTTCGTGACGGCCGCGCCGCCGGTACCGCCCGCGCCGCCGGTGCCACCGCCGCCGCCGGTGCCGCCCGTCGCCGGAGGCGCCAGCGGGACGACAGCCGGCGTTCCCAGCGGCGTGAGGTTGCCGTTGGTCACGTTGCGCGTGTACGTGGTGATCCGGTTCTCGCCCGAGATCACGTGCGCGACGTAGAAGCGATCCTCGGCGTCGTTGAACTCGCTGTTCGAGATGGCGCCGCCCGCGACGTACGTCGACATCGGGCTGAGCGCGCCGGACGTGCCGTTGAGCGTGTACGTCTGGATCGTGCCGGTGGAGTCGGCGCAGCCAACGTAGAGGTGAAGGTTCGCTGGGGCCGTGCCGCCCGTGCCGCCCGTGCCCGTTGCACCCGCGCCACCGCCCGTGCCCGCTGAACCGCCGCCGGTGCCGGCCGCGCCGCCCGTGCCAGCGACGCCGCCCGTGCCCGTGCCCGCGGTACCGCCCGTGCCCGCCACGCCACCCGTGCCTGCCCCGCCGCCCGTACCCGCTGAACCACCGGTGCCGGCCGAGCCGCCGGTGCCGCCCGTTCCGCCACGGCCGCCTGTTCCACCAGCGCCGCCCGTTCCGCCCGTTCCCGCCGCGCCGCCGGTTCCACCACCGCCGCCCGCGCCACCCGTCCCGCCCGCGCCGCCCGTCCCGCCGCGGCCGCCGGTGCCGCCCGTCCCCGTCGTGCCGCCGCCGCCGCCCGTTCCGCCGCTACCCGTGGTGCCGGCCGAACCGCCCGCGCCCGTGGTGCCGCCGGCGCCGCCGCCCGTTCCGCCGATCGATCCGCCCGTGCCACCCGTGCCACCCGTGCCACCAGCGCCGCCCGTTCCCGCGGCGCCCGTCGTGCCGCCCTTCCCGCCCGCGCCGCCGCCGCCCTTGCCTCCGCCGCTGGTGCCGGCCGTTCCGCCGTCTCCGTCGCCGCCACACGACGACGCCAGCAAGCAGCCGCTGGCGAGCAGCGCGGTGACGACCATCGAACGACTCACGGACCGAAGCTGAACGAAACGCATGCGTGCTCCTCGTGTGGCGGGTGAAATGTGCACGGAGCGAATCACAAATTGCGCCTGTAAGCAAAGGGCTGTTTTGTTTACGGAACGTCGCCTGCCCGCGTCCGTGCGCGTTCCGTAACAGCTTCGCCGACGGCGCGGCCGACTCGCCGCCCGCGGACGCGTGGCACGCCGTTCGCTTTTGCTCGCACGGATGCGTTTCTCACGTGGGGTCGTTCTGCTGGGCGCGCTCGCCGGCGCGTGCGGCGGCTCGAGCGGTGGCGGGTCAGGGCAACCCACGGGATCCGCGGGGGCGACCGGGGCGCACCCCTGCTCGGATCTCTTCGATCAGAACACCCTGAGGACGTACGCGATCGACATCGCGCCGGACGAATGGAACAGCATCCAGGCCGAATTCCACGACCTCGCGACGCTGACCGCTCAGGGGAACGACTTCGTGGTCAAGCACCCGGTCGTCTTCCACATGGGCGGCGAGACCGTCACCGACGCGACCTTCAAGCTGCACGGGCAGTCGTCGTGGGTGCAGACGGTGATGTACGACGGCGCGAAGGAGAAGATGCAGTTCGACATCTCGTTCCACGAGCGCGATCGCAACGCGAAATTCCATGGCGTCGAGAAGCTGGTGTTCGACATGTCGCGCGACGACTGGACGTTCATGCACGATCGCCTGGCGCACAGCTGGCTCCGGCAGGTCGGCATCACCGCCGGCTGCGCCGCCAGCGCGCGCGTGGACATCAACGGCAGCTACTACGGGCTGTTCGTCGCCGAGGAGAACACCGGCAAGCGCGTCATCGCCGACTTCTTCCCCGGTCACCCCGACGGCGATCTGTGGAAGGGCGGCAGCCAGCCCGAGACGAACAAGATGCCCGACTGGTCCCGCCAGAAGGCGTTCGTGCAGGCCACCGACCTCGCCTCGGTGTCCGCCGTCGTCGACCTCGACAGCTCGGTCAAGGAATGGGCGGGCGAGGCGCTGATCAACAACGCCGACGGGTACTACGGCGGCAACCACAACTTCTACATCTACGACACCGGCGCGAAGGGGTTCGTGTTCCTGCCCAACGACACCGACGCGACCTTCGACTGGCTGGGCCGGAACGACGATGTCGCGTTCGACGATCACCCCGTCTACTGGTGGGAGCGGCGCGCCGCACCCCAGCCGACCGCGGGCGCGGCGTGGCGCGTGGCTCTGACCGATCCGATGTGGCGCGGAAAATACACCGACGCCATCGCCGGGATGCTCGACCAGTGGGACCCGGCGCAGCTGCAGGGATGGATCGACGCCTGGTCGAAGCAGATCGCCGACGCCGCCGCCGAGGATCCGCACACGCCGGTGACGCCGGCGCAGTTCCACGACGCGGTGGGGGCGGCCCGCGACGTCGTCGCGAAGCGCGCCGAATTCCTGCAGAGCTTCGTGGACTGCGAACGCAACGGCGGCGACGATCGCGACGGCGATGGCGTCCGGTGGTGCGACGATTGCCGCGACGACGACGCGGCGGTGCACCCGGGCCGCGCCGAGGTGTGCGGCAACGGCATCGACGACGACTGCAACGGCGTCGCGGACGACGGCTGCTAGTCGCTCCGCGCCGCGCCGCAGGCGCGGTGTGCGACTACAGGGCTAGCGGCTGACCGCCACCGTGCCGGTCTGCCCGACCCCAACGAGGTTGGCTACGCCCGGCGATCCGTCGGCGTTCACACGCGCCAAGATGCGATACGGACCGAGAATCAGGCTCAGATCGCCCGTCACGAACGCCAGTCCCAGGACCGCGAACTCGCCGGACAGCGCCGCGCTCGTGAACGAGGCGTCGCCCGACACATAGGTCACGTCCAGCGGCATCTGGCTGGTGTCGATGCACGCGCCCGCCGGTTTGACGAGCGTGCGCGTCCCGCACGCGTGGGCCGCGCGCACGACGGCTCGCCCCGGTGCGCGACTGGCCATGGTTGCGGGCGCCGTGGCGGATTGATCGATGTGCACCGTCACCTGCGTGGCGGTGCCGCCGGTGGGCGTGATGGTGACCGACCAGTCGCCCATGACGGCCGCGCGCATCTCGTCCGCGCCGTACTGGAACTGCGGTTCGTCCGTGCAGGCGAAGCTCGGGTTGAGGAAAAAAACCAGCAAGGGAATAAGCCAGAAGAGTTTACGCATGCCACGAGTCTCGCCTGGCGCGCGGCGGCCGGCAAGGCCCGCGTGTGCCGTACCGTCGACGATGCGACCTGCGTCACGACCCGCAGGCGACGACGTCGAGCGCGACCGAATCGACCCAGAAGTTCGTGTTCCGGGCGTTGTCGGTCGTCGCCTGGAAGCCGATCTGGATGCTCTTTCCCGCCAGCGACACCGGCAAGCTGACCGAGAACCGGGTCCATGTCGGCGTGGCCATGTTGTCGTTGAACGTCGCCACCGCCGTGTACTTCGCCGCCGCCGGATCGTAGGTGTAGACGTTCATCGTGTCGGCGATCGCCAGCGAATTCTCCTGCGTGGCGATCGCGTAGTAGAAGCTCAGCGTGATCGAAGAAGCACCCGCTGGAATCGCGACGACCTGCGACAGATCGTCCTGGGCGTTCGAGTAGCCGCCCAGCCAGGCGAGGTTCGACGGCGACTGCGCCTTGATCGTCGTCAGCACGCTGTCGGCCGTGATGATCGTGCTCGACGAAATCGTGCTCTCGACCCACGCCACCATCCCCTGGTCGAATCCCGGATTCATCAGCAACTGCATCGACGGCGTGGTCGTGTCCAGCCAGTTCCCCTGCCCGTCGCAGATCTGCTTCTGCCCGTTGTTGCAGCGGGTCGAGTTGGGCGCGCACGAGCCGCCGCACATGCCGCCAGCGCAGACGTAAGGACAGGCCGTCCCGCTCTGCCACGCGCCGGTGCTGGTGCAGGTCTGCGGAACGTTGTTCGAGCACTGACGGGTGCCCGGTGTGCACGACCCCGCGCACGACCCGTTCGAGCAAACGAACTGACACGGCTGGCCCGTCAGCCATTCGCCCGCCGCCGTGCAGGTCTGCGGCGCGTTGTTGCTGCAGTTCCCCATACCCGGCTTGCACACGCCACCGCAGACGCCCTGGCTGCACACGAATGGACACGCCTGCCCGGTTTCCCAGGTGCCGTCGGCGTTGCAGGACTGCGGCATCCCCGCCGAGCTGCACTGGCGCGCGCCCGGCTGACAGACGCCGGTGCAGTCACCCTGGCGGCAGACGAACATGCACGCGGGCGCCGCCTGCCACAGCCCCTGGTTGTCGCAGATCTGCGGGATGTTGCCGACGCACATCTTCGCGCCCGGCGTGCAGACGCCGACGCAGCTGCCGGCCGAGCAGATGTTGCTGCACGGCGTGCCGCGCTGCCAGTTGCCGTTCGCGTCGCAGGTCAGCGGCGTGTTCATCTCGCAGGTGCGCTCGCCCGGCATGCAATCCAGCATCGCGGCGTCCACGGTGCCGCCGCCGTCTTTCTGCGTCGACCCACCGGCCGCGTTGCCCCCGACCGCCCCGGCGCCTCCCGTACCGGCCGTTGCCACGCTGCCGCCGCGCCCGCCGGGCGCGTTGCCCGCGCCGGCCGCGCCCGACGTACCCGCGCCTCCCGACGTCGCGGCCGCTCCCGTCGTCCCGCCGTCGCCCGAGGTGCCCGCCGTGCCCGGCGTTCCGGCGTCGTCCTCGACGGCGTTGATCGACCCGCACGCCGCCGCGTACACCAGGGGAAGCAAGCACGCCACCCGGCCGAGATCGGCCAATCGATCGGCCAGTCGTATCTTTGTCAGCACGCGCACCGTTGAGGACTGCCTGTCATTCATCGTCCGGCGACTGGCAGACCTGAACGCACAATCTTCACCCGCGCGTACGCCGGGGTAGCCCATTTCGCTACCCCCGTCGAACCTCCCGCCGCCGCCGGCGCCTCCCCCGGAGCCCCCCAGGCCCCCGGTGCCCGTCGTGCCGTTTCGCCCGGCCGCGCCCGTCCCCCCCGGTCCGGCTGCGTCCGAGCGAGCGACATTGGAGCCGGCGACGCCGGCGGCGGTCATCCCTGCAACGCCGGTCGTACCGCCGGCGCCAACACCTCGCTTCCTCGCGTCCTTGCGTTGCTCGCGTCACCCGCCGTAGCGACGGCGACCGAGGCGCCACACCGAAGTCCCACGCATTTTTCATTCCCACAGGAAGGCGATAAGATCCGCGCAAAACGCAGGTCTTCCGGGTTAGTTCCGCATCAAGGAAAATGAGCCGGGTTTGGCTGATCATGAACACTTTGTTGCGGAGTCATTTGAGCGCCGTGAAACGCATGCTCGCCGTAACCCGGTTATCGCTCGTGCCGCTGCTGATCGGCGCGCTGCTGGCCACCGTGCCGGCCGGGTGCCGCAAGAAGGTCGACGCCGCGAAAGTAGCGGACGTCAACCAGTCGCTGGCGGCGCTCAGGAAGCAGCTCGACGAGCTGAAGACGAAGTTCGTAGCGCTGCGCGAGAAGGTCGAGTCCATCCCGCCGCAGCTGGAAGGCTTCAACGACGCGCGGGCGCGCTTCTACGCCACCGAGGAGGGCCGGGGCGTCACGGACGGCAAGACGACCTGGCTCGCGAGCCGCCTCGAAGCGGCGGTGAGCGCGGGCAATAACGACGAGCTGCAGGCGATCTCGAAGGACATCGCCGCGACCTACGACGACATCCGCCGGCTCGACGAGATGTACGTGAAGCTGCTGCACCAGATGATGGCGTTCGAGCGGATGGCGAACAAGGAAAAGGCCGAAGCCGCCGCCGAAGCCACGGCCAGCGCCGCGCCCGCAAGCCCCAAGGCCAAGCGCCCGAAGTCGAAACCCTGACCGACGCGCGGAGCGGCTAGTTTTCGGGCGCGCAGTTGGCGATCCACTGCGAGATCGCGCCGATCATGCCGGAGTCCCAGCAGTGCTCGTTCATGCAGCCCAGCGGCATCTTGAACGTGCACCCCGTCCCATTCAGGGCCCTGACCAGCGCGCTCTGATCGGGTTTCCCTGGATTGACCATCGGCACATTGCCGCAGCCTTCAGAGACATACGTCGTCAGGGTTTTGTAAAGGTTCGCGTCGTCCCGCAAGACCAGGTTCTGTTTCGGGGGCGGCGGGGCGAAGCCGCCGACATCGTGGCAGGGCGCCGAGACGCACGTGTCGATCGCGCCCGTCGGGCCGCCGCCCATGAGCATCTGCTTCACCGTCGCGAAGGTTGCCGGCGGGGTCGTGGTCTTGCCGTCCGGAACACATGCCGGCGGCGGGTTGTTGCTGATGCCCGGGTCAAGACCGCCGGCGCAACCCAGGGCGGACAGGACACTCAACGAAAGCGCCGCCTGCAAACATCGAAATCTCATCGTTGGAAGGACCTAATGTACTACGACGATCGGCTCCTCGATCCGCCCAGCCGAGCTGATCCGTCAGGACCAGCTCGGCCGCGGAGGACGAGAAACTCCGGTCGTCAGGTGCTCAGGGCTTGAGCGCGGTGTACTCGCCGGGGCTGTGGATCCCCGCGTCGGTCTTCGCGCCGTAGCCGCCGCAGAAGTCCTCGGTCTTGTCCGAGTAGCCGAACTTGGTGACCGGCGCCGTACCACCCTTGGCCGGGAACCCGTTGGCGTCGGCCTTCACGCCCATCGCGTTCATGATGGTGTAGTAGTACTTGTTGATCGGCCCGTTGGCGATCGTCGAGGTGGTTCCGGTGCCCTGGTTGATGCCGTTCACCATGCCGGTGCCGCTTGCGCACTGCGACTCGCTGGCGCCGTTCGACAGGTTGGCCGCCCCGGTGTTCGCCGAGTCGACGTTGACGGCCCAGCCGGTCTTGAAGTACCCGTTCAAGCCGCCCGCCTGGATGATCGGGAGGTTGTTCAGGTTGTGGGCGTTGCCGTCCGACATCTCGTTGAACCAGACCGCGGCGCTGCTGTCGAGCAGCGTCGATCCGTCGCTGTTCTTCACGCCGTCCAGCATCGAGATGAGGTTGAAGTACTTCTGCGCGTAGTACTTGTCGATCGTCTGCAGCAGCGTGAGCGAGTTCGGGTAGCAAGTCCCCGACATGCCCGCGTTGTCCAGGCGGTGCGACAGGTTGTGCGAGTCCATCGTGATGTTGAGACCGCTGTACACGTAGTTCGGCGGGTACTTCAGGAAGATGACGGGGTTGTAATTGCAGATGCTCGCGAGCACCGCCATCACCGAGTACATGTCCGCGCCGTCCAGCTTGTCCGTCACCATGCTGGTGATGTTGCTGGTCGACTTGTTCACGTTCGTCGACGTCGCGCCGATCATGTTGGCGAGATCCATCGTGCACATGTTCGACGTCACGATCGGCGTCATGTCGTTGAGCAACGACTTCCAGACGGCGACCTTGTTCTTGTCCTCGGCGCTCATGTCCTGCCGCTCGAAGGACGCGAGATCGTCCTTCACGCAGTC
>Ga0070673_100002197_pt1 | contig 11794 bp, 5 predicted proteins | sample KBSM23metaG_FD_65342 | JGI IMG/M metagenome (GOLD analysis project Ga0070673, IMG submission 65342) | Miscanthus rhizosphere microbial communities from Kellogg Biological Station, Michigan, USA - KBS M2-3 metaG | ecosystem: Host-associated > Plants > Roots > Rhizosphere > Soil ... | reverse complement strand
CGAAGATCGAGAGGGCGAAGTCCTTCACCTGCTCGGCGCGAACCGCCTCGGCGCGGGCCCGTTCGGCCTGGCGGCGGGCGACGCGGGCCTGCCACAGGGCCACTCCCGCGCCTGCGGCGAGGGCGGCGAGCACGGCCGCCTGCGCGGCGGCGCCGGCCGGGACCGCGACGAGGATCGCCACGGCGACCGCGGTCTCGAGCTTGTGGCGACGCACCCAGCGCTCGGCGTGGTACCAGGGGGCGTTGGGACGCGCATGCACCGGCTCGCCGCGAAGATGGCGCTCGATGTCGGCCGCGAAGGCCTCGATCGTCGGATAGCGCTCGGCGGTGCTTTTCTTGAGCACCTTGTTGAGAATGGCATCGAGATCGCCCTTGAGCTGGCGCTTGGCTGCCGTGTCCGGCGAGGCGCGGCTGGCCAGCAGCGGCTCGGCCTCGGCGATTGCCTCGATCAGGCTCGGTGCACCTGCGCGCGCCAGATGGTACGGGCGCACCTGCGCCAGCACCTCGTAGGCGACGACCCCGAGGCTGTAGACATCGCTCGCGGTGCCTATCGTCTCGTTGCGGATCTGTTCCGGGCTGGCGTAGTCGGGGGTGAGCACGCGGCCGGTGGCGGCGGTGAGATCGGTTGCACCAGCGCCTTCTGCCTCAAGCATCTTGGCGATGCCAAAGTCGAGCAGCCGGACACCTCCGCCTTCGGTGACGAGGATGTTCGAGGGCTTCAGATCGCGGTGCACGACCAGGCGCGTGTGCGCGTGCGCCACCGCGGCCGCGACCTGCAGCAGCAGCGCGAGACGTTCGCGCAGCGACAGCGAATGCGCCGCGCAGTGGCGGTCGATCGGCGCGCCGTCGACGTACTCGAGCGCCAGATAGGGGCGGCCGAGCGGGTCCACCCCGGCGTCGTACAGGCGGGCGATGTTCGGGTGCTCGAGGGAAGCGAGGATGTCGCGTTCGCGCGCCAAGCGCGCCGCCAGGCCGGGCGCCCAGCCGACGTGCGGCAGCTTCAGGGCGATCCTGCGACGCGGCTGGCCGTCGATCCGCTCGGCGAGCCAGACCGCGCCCATCCCGCCCTGGCCGAGCTCGGCGAGCAGGCGGTAGGGGCCGACCGTCGCGCCCGCCGCTGCGCCCTCGCCTGCCGCTGCCGGGCCGAGCGTGAGCTTCGGCAGCGCCCCGAGGAAGTCGTCGGTCTCGACAGCGGTGGCATCGCTGAGGAGCTGGCGCAGCTTGGCCTTGATCGAATCGGCCTCGCGCAGCGTCTCGAGCCAGGCGTCGCGCTCGGCGGGAGCGAGCGCGAGGGCTTCGTCGAGACGGCGACTGATCGCCGGCCAGTCGGCGGCGAATTGCTGAAGATCGACCACGCGATGCTTGTCCGATGTGCGAAGAGGGTGCCTTCTCTTCACGGAATCGGGCACCGCGAGCGGACACGGCGGCGCAGCGGACGCCGTGGCACGCCTGGGGCATGGCCGCGCGCGCGCCCGCTCGGTTGCGTGATGTCGCCCATGACGGTGCAGTCGGAGACGAGAACGGTGTGAGTCTGCATCAATTCGCCGCGTCGATGTCCGCTTGCGGATCCCGCTCACGTAAACGGACATGAGAAGCAATGAGAAACCGGATCCCACCGGGTCCGATCACCCTGGAGCGCAAGCATGAGACCTCCTAGTCACATCACCACGCTGACCGCGCTCGCGCTGACATTGGCCATGTCCATGCATGTCGCGGCGTTGGAGAAGTCCGATCCGGGCGGATGCACCGGCGGCGGCGGCAGCAGCGATCTCTGTTCGGGAAGCGACGGTGGAGGGGGCCCTGGTGATCCGATCCTCGATCCTTCAAAGATGCCTCGGGGCGGCGATGCTGCGGGCGAAGCGGCAGCAGACAGAGCGGAGAGAGCGGCGGAGAGGAAGAGGAAGGAAGCGGAGAAGCGGAACGAAGAAGAGCGCCGGAGACGAGAGGCTGAAGCCGCTCAAGGCCATGCGAAAACCCTCGGCAGAGTGCCTTCGTCGTCGTCCGCTACGCCCGGCCCGCAGCGCTCGATCTGCGAAGCCGCACGCGAGGCGCGAGCGCGAAATTCACCTGCTGCGCCGAACCTGGAGGCGCAATGCAGGGCCGGCGAGGCGCGGCTCGAAACGAAGAGCACGTCGGCGCGGCCGACGGCCACGCAGGCCGCGACAGTAGTGCGGTAGCGAGAGCGGTCATGATCAAGGTCGCTGCGCTGTTGTTTGCACTCTTGGCAACGCCGGCGATCGCTTCGCAGACCGGCATGACGCTGGAAATGTGCGCTGCGGATGAATATCTGGTTGGCGTGAGTGGACGCAGCGGCGACTGGATCGACGCCATCCGCCCGGTCTGTGCCAGTTGGAACCCTGTGACCAGGACGGCCGGCGTGCCGCGCAATGGCCCGAGTCAGGGCGGTCGCGGCGGCGGCGAGGGCGTCGCGATCTGCCCCCGTGGTTCGGCGGTCAGTGGTTGGGAAATCCGCCACGTGACACGCGGCGACAGCGTCTTTCTGCAGTACGTTGCACCGCAATGCCGCACCATCCTGCCCCCTCGCGAGATCGTCGAGATCGGTCGCCTCCAGTTCGGGCGAGGCAACCCGCCGATGCCGAGTTCGGGGCCGACGTTCCACGCTTGCGGCAATCGCGAATTGGCGATCGGCGTTTCGGTCGCGGTCGGCGAGAACTACGTCAGCGATGTGGACCTGAAGTGCCGCGCTGTCCCGAATGCCTCGCCACCCATGGCGAGCCGTGACACTGGACATGGCACCCGCCTATACACCAGCCCGACGATCAGGACGGCGAGCGGAGACGATGTCAGCCTCGACATCTGTCGGGAATGGGCAACGAATTGCGGCGCGCCCGCTGCCGCGGCCTTTTGCCGATCTCAAAGATACGCCACGGCCGTGGCGTTCGAGCCGGCCCCCAGGGTGGGCCTGACGGCCGTGATATCCAGCGGACGCATCTGCAGCGATTCGAGTTGCGGCGGATTCGCCAGCATCGAGTGCGGCGCCGCGTCCAATGTTGGAACGACCCTGTCCACACGCGCGCCACCGGTTCTGTCCGCGTCTGCGTCGTCGCCGATGTCCCCGCAGGTCCCGCGACCAGCAGGCACGGACACGCGGACACCCATTTCGGAATTGAAGGGCACCCTCTACCGCGATCCGGAAATCGCCGGCGAGAATTCAGAGATGGTCCGGCTCGACTGGTGCCGCGAATGGGGCAGTGCTTGCGGCAAACCGGCCGCCGACGCCTATTGCCAGATGCTTGGCCACGCGCGCGCTGACCACATTCAGATCAGGAAGGACGTCGGCAAGACTGCGATCATCTCCAGCAAGGCGATTTGCAGCGACCCGACGTGCGACGGCTTCCGCTATATCGAATGTGCGGACTGACGTTCACCACCGCCTTTGCGTCATCGCCAAAGAACAGCGGCCGACTATGGCACTTTCGCGCACCGCGTGCTTCGGCGCTGGCCGACCGTCCCGAGCGACATCAACAGCAGCGTTGCGGGTTCGGGGACGGGCGCCGGCGACAGAGTGGCCCGTAGCAGCGACTTGTCACCAGCGGTGAAGTCGGTCGTGAGGGTATGCGCCGGCTAAGGCCGAGAGTCGAACTACGCCGACTCCGTCGCAAGAAGCGTGAGCTGTGCTCGACCCAGCAGCTTCCTGAAGTCCCGATCAAAACTGACCAGGTGCTCGCCTCTCTGGGCCACGGCCGCAGCCAACCATGCATCAGGAAGATCTTTGCCACTCAGCTTCTTGTCCAGGCAGAGCTGGCGAAATCGGCCCCACTCCGGGCCAAGCTCCGCGAGCTCCGCACCGGCAAGCGACAGGAGCGCATCGATGAACCCGATCGCCTCCTCGACCGGCGTCGGCCGCTGAAAGATCTTCGGACTGGTCACCAGGCGAAGAAAGCTGGCCAGCACCATCGGCATGAGCGTGCAGATCACGCCCGAGCCCGACTCGGCCAGCGTTCTTTCCAGCCAGGTGCGAGCGACCCGGTGATGGGGGTGATCGCTTCGGGCCGCCGCCACCAGGACGTTTACATCAGGCGTCATCGCCCAGTGCGTCCAGCAAGGCCTTGTTGCTCAGCGGGTCGAGACCCGCAACCAAGCCGCCCCGCCCCTTCAGCACCGGCAGGACGACGTTGGCATGGCGCCCGGCGCCCGGGCGCGCACGCAGGCGCAGATGCAGGCCCTCCTCGATCAGCCGTGTCAGGCTGGTACGCTGACGCGCAGCCAGGGCCTTGGCTTCGGAAAGCAGCTGGTCGTCGATGTCCAATGTCGTCTTCATTTAACAATCATACAGATTTCTGTACTACAGACCAAAAAATACCGCCAACTTCCAGAGTTCCGCTCAGACGTTCCCAGACAAAGGAAAGGCCCGCCACTTCGTAAAGTGCGGGCCTTTTCAGTCTCTTCTGGCCTGTTGCAGACCGTGTTCTGGTGGAGATGGGGTCAACGGAAGCAGGCATTGCAGGCCTCTGCATACCTCGCCTTACCTCCCCCAATTCCAGCCAATACTCCCGCGGATACACCCGGCCGCCGGGGCAAACGCCAAGACCCAGGACCGCACCCCACTTCAGGTTGCTGCGGAGTGCCGACGCGTGCTGATGAGCGGCAGTTCCTCCAGCCGCGCGCGCAGATCGGCGACACATAGCCGCCGGCGCGCCGCATGGAAGCGATTCGTGTTCGAGCGCCAGGTCGGCCGGCGGCAGGATCTCCAGGCCGAAGCGGCGGATCGCCGGCGCCATCCACCCGCCGCAGACGACGAGCATCCCGTGCCGAGCAGGAAGCGGTAGTGGTCCGGGTTGACGGTGTCGAACTCGACCCGCACGTTCCGCGGGAGCAGTCCCGCCTCGGCGATCAGCGCGTCAAGGTGGCGGTGGATGCCCATTTTCGGCGACGTCAACGTCCACGGGTGCGATCAAAGGCTATGTCCTCGCAGGGCGTAAGCTCGCGATCAAAACAGGCCACGCGAGGGACCGGACTTCCTCGGGCCCCCGGAAGCGAGAGGAACTGTCGATGAGCGCCCCGACCGATGCGTTGCGTCGCGAACGGCTCGATACCGTCCTGGCGGTCGCCGCGCCCCATGTCCCCGCCGAGCGGCGACCGATGTTCGAACGTTTCACGCGTGAGTACTTTCGCCGACTCGACGACGATGACCTTGCCGCACGTGCGCCGGAGGACCTGTCCGGTGCGCTGCTGTCGCACTGGCAGTTCGGCTCGGTGCGCGTGCCGGGCAAGCCGAAAGTCCGCGTGCTCAGCCCCTCGGTGGCCGAGGACGGCTGGGCTTCGCGGCATTCGGTGATCGAGATCGTCAACGACGACATGCCGTTCCTGGTCGACTCGACGACGACCGAAATCATTCGCCTGGGGTTGACGCTGCACCTGATCGTGCATCCCATCTTCGCAGTCGATCGGGACGCCGGCGGCCGGCTCGCGGCGATCCATCTGCGCCGCGATGCGCCCGATGCCGCGCGCGAATCATGGATGCACGTCGAGGTCGATCGACTGGTCGACGCGCAGCAGCGCACAGACCTGGTGAACGGCATCGAAAGCGTGCTCGGCGACGTGCGCGCGGCCGTCGAAGACTGGCAACCGATGGTCTCCCGCCTGCGCGAGGCGATCGCCGAGCTCGATGCCGCGCCCGCGTCCTTGCCGCCGGCGCAGGTGGCCGAAAGCCACGCCTTCCTGCAATGGCTGGCCGACGAGCATCTGACCTTGCTCGGCTATCGGCAGCACGACCTGGTCACCGACAACGGCGACGACCGGCTGCGCCTCGTCCCCGGCAGCGGCCTCGGCGTCTTGCGGGAGACCGCCGCCGAGACGTCGTCGGCCAGCTTTGCCGCGTTGCCGCCGAATGCACGCGCGCTTGCGCGAGCGGCCTTGCCGGTGCTGGTCGTGACCAAGGCCAATACCCGGTCGACCGTGCACCGCCCCGGCTACACCGACTACATCGGCGTCAAGCGCTACAACGGGCGTGGCGAGGTCATCGGCGAGCACCGTTTCCTCGGGCTGCTCACCTCGGCCGCGTACAGCGCGCGCGTGGCCGAGACGCCACTGCTGCGCGGCAAGGTCGAAGCGATCGTCGAGCGGGCCGGCCTGGCCCCCGGCGGTCATCTGGCCAAGGCGCTCGACCACATCCTCGAGACCTATCCGCGCGACGAGCTGTTCCAGATCTCCGATGACGAGCTCTACGAAACGGCGCTCGGCATCCTGGCGCTGGGCGATCGACAGCGTTTGCGCCTCTTCGTCCGCCGCGACCCGTTCGATCGCTTCGTCTCGTGCCTCGTGTTCGTTCCGCGCGAGGCTTACTCGACCGACCTGCGGATGCGGTTGCAACGCATCCTGCTCGCGACGTTCGCCGGGTCCGGCGCCGACTTCGACGTGCTGCTGGGCGACACCGTGCTCGCGCGCATCCATTTCACGGTGCGCACTACACCCGGCCAGGTGCCCGCTTTCGATCGCAAGGAGCTCGAGGCCCGCCTTGCCGAGGCGGCGCGCCGCTGGTCCGACCAGCTGCGCGACGCGCTGATCGACGCCGAAGGCGAGGCTCGGGGTATCGAGTTGTTCAAGCGCTGGGGCGGTGCCTTCCCGCCGGAGTACCGCGAGCGCGTGGCCGCGCGTGGCGCAGTGCCCGACGTACGCAAGATCGAGTCGCTGTCCAAGGACGCCCCGCTCGCGCTCGCGCTGTACCGGCCGCTCGGCGCCGCCGCGGAGGCGCTCGGCTTCAAGCTCTACCGGCTCGGCGTTCAGGTTGTGCTGTCCGATTCGCTGCCGATGCTCGAGCACATGGGCGTGCGCGTGCTCGGCGAGCAGCATGCCAGCGTCGAAACGGCCGAGGCCTCGGTGTCGTTGCACGACTTCGAGCTGCAGGTGCAAGGAGCCGGCGAGATCGAGCCGGAAGTCATAGGGGCCTTGTTCGAGGACGCTTTCGCGCGCGTGTTCCGCGGCGAGGTCGAGAACGACGACTTCAACCGGCTTGTGCTGCGCGCGGGCCTGAGCGCCGACGAGATCGTGGTGCTGCGTGCCTACGCGAAGTACCTCAAGCAGATAGGCTTCGCCCTGTCGCAAGCAACGATCGAGGCGACGCTGGCCGCGCACCCACGCATCGCGCGCATGCTGGTATTGCTGTTCAAGCTGCGTTTCGATCCGTCCGGGCGCGACGAGCAGGGCGCGGCGGCGCAGGTCAACGCGATCGAGCAGGCGCTCGAGAAGGTCGCCAACCTGTCCGAAGACCGCGTGCTGCGCCAGCTGCTGGCACTGATCCAGGCGACGCTGCGCACCAACTTCTGGCGCACCGGGGTCGGCCACACGGGCGCGGCCGGTCCGCGTCGCAGCTTCCTCAGCTTCAAGTTCGATTCGGCCCAGGTTCCCGGGCTGCCGGAACCGAAGCCGCTGTACGAGATATTCGTCTACTCGCCGCGCTTCGAGGGCATCCACCTGCGCGGCGGCAAGGTCGCACGCGGCGGGCTGCGCTGGTCTGACCGGCCGGAAGACTTTCGCACCGAGGTGCTCGGCCTGGTGAAGGCGCAGATGGTGAAGAACACCGTCATCGTGCCGGTCGGCTCGAAAGGCGGCTTCGTGCTGAAGAAGGCGCCGCCCCCTGCCGAGCGCGATGCCACCATGAAGGAAGGCATCGCCTGCTACCAGGACTACCTGCGCGCCCTGCTCGACCTGACCGACAACCTCGCCGGCACCACGGTCGTGCCGCCGCCGCAGGTGGTGCGCATCGACGGCGACGACCCGTACCTCGTGGTCGCCGCCGACAAGGGCACCGCGACCTTCTCCGACTACGCCAACGCCATCAGCAAGGAGTATGGCCACTGGCTGGGCGATGCCTTCGCTTCCGGAGGCAGCGTGGGCTACGACCACAAGGGCATGGGCATCACGGCGCGCGGCGCCTGGGAGAGCGTGAAGCGCTTCTTCCGCGAGAAAGGGGTCGACACGCAAACCACCCCCTTCACCGTGGTCGGCGTCGGCGACATGTCGGGCGACGTGTTCGGCAACGGCATGCTTTTGTCCAGGCACATCCGGCTGGTGGCCGCTTTCGACCATCGACATGTGTTCATCGACCCGAACCCCGACGCCGCCACGTCGTACGGCGAGCGAGAGCGGCTGTTCAGGCTGCCGCGCTCGTCATGGGCCGACTACGACACGAAGCTGATCTCCGAAGGCGGCGGCGTCTGGGCACGCTCGGAAAAATCGATCCCGATCTCGCCGCAGGTGCAGGCGGTGCTGGGCATCGGGGCACCAAGGCTGGCACCGACCGAGCTGCTCAGCGCGATCCTCAAGGCGCCGGTGGACCTGCTCTACAACGGCGGCATCGGCACGTACATCAAGGCCGGCTCGGAGGCCCACGCGGAGGTCGGCGACCGCGCCAACGATGCGCTGCGCGTCAACGGCCGCGACCTGCGCTGCAAGGTCGTCGCCGAAGGCGGCAATCTCGGCTGCACCCAGCGCGGACGGGTCGAGGCGGCGCTCGCGGGTGTCAGCATCTACACCGATGCGATCGACAACTCGGCGGGCGTCGACACGTCGGATCACGAGGTCAACATCAAGATCCTGCTCGGGCTCGCGATCAGCGACGGCGAGATGACCGAGAAGCAGCGCAACACTTTGCTTGCGCAGATGACCGACGATGTGGCCGCGCTGGTGCTGCGCGACAACTACTTCCAGACCCAGGCGCTCTCGGTAGGCGCCCGCCTGGGTCCGGCGTACCTCGACCAGGAAGTGCGCTTCATCCGCTTCCTGGAGAAGAGCGGGCGCCTGAACCGGACGATCGAGTTCCTGCCGAGCGAAGACGAGATCGCCGAGCGCAAGGCGCGCGGCATCGGCCTGACGAACCCCGAGCGCGCGGTGCTCCTTGCTTACTGCAAGATGTGGCTGTTCGACGAGATCATGGCCTCCGACCTGCCGGAGGACGCGTGGATCGGCACGGCGCTAGCGCGCTATTTCCCGTCGCTGCTGCGCGAGAAGTTCAGCGCCTACATCCCGCGCCATCCGCTGCGGCGCGAGATCGTCGCCACGCATGTGCTCAACAGCATGGTGAACCGCGTCGGCTCGACCTTCGTGCATCGGCTGTCGGAGCGCACCGGCGCCACGCCGGCGCAGGTGGTGCGCGCCTACCTGGCGGCGCGCGAGGTGCTCGGCGACGTGAGCATTTGGCAGCAGATCGAGGCGCTCGACAACAAGGTGACCGACGCCGTGCAGTCGGAGATGCTGATTGAAGAGGGCTGGCTCACCGCGCGGGCGACGACCTGGTTCCTGCGCTCGCGCCGCCTGGCCGAGCCGATGGAGGAGACTTTCCAGCGCTTCATTCCCGCGGTGCGGGCGCTGCGCGAACGGCTCGAGCCCGCGGCAGCGGCGTCGCCGAGGTCCGACGCCTGGATCGCGGCCGGCGTACCGACGCCGCTGGCGTGTCGCGTCGCCAGCGCCAACGACCTGGTCGCCGCGCTCGACGTGGCCGAGGTCGCCGAGGCGGCGCGCCGCGGCTTCGACGAGGTCAGCGAAGTGCACGTCGGCGTCGGCGCCCGCCTCGGGCTCTCGGGGCTGCGCCAGCAGATCGACGCCTTGCCGTCGGACAGCCACTGGCAAGGCCTGGCCAAGGGCGCGCTCGGCGACGACCTGGCGGGGCTGCAACGCGCGATCGCCCAGGACGTGCTGGGCGGCGGCGCGGGCAGCCCGGCAGACCTGCTCGCCGCGTGGGAGTCGAGCAACGCCGCCGCACTCGAGCGCGCGCAGCGTTTGCTCGCCGAGCTCGGCGACGCGAAGGGTGCCGATCTGGCGATGCTTTCGGTGGCGCTCAGGGAGTTGCGCAACCTGGCATAGCCGCCGTACCCCATCCCGCTCGCCGCGGGCACAGCCTCGAACTCGCCCATTTGGCGACAATGCCGCGCGCCGACGCCGCGGACGCGCTTCGCGGCGCAAGTCAGGCCGGCGGCTCTGCATCCGACGCGGCAAGCGTGCGCAGCGGCGGATACCGGCCAAGCAGGTTCGGGCCCTCTACCTGGAAGATCGGCTGCGTCTCGCGCAGGCCGCGCAGGCGATGCGATCCGAGGCTGCGCAGGCGCAGGCCGGCGGGCCGGGCCCGGCCCAGGGCATCACGGGCCGCGCTCGAGAGCAGGATCTGACCACCGTGCGCCGCCGAGCAGATCCGGGCCACGGTGTGCACGGCCAGGCCGACGTAGCCCGAATCCGTCAGCGTCGGCCGCCCGCTATGGAGGCCGACCCGGACCTTGACGCCTACGTCATCCGGCCAGGCGCGCGAGCGCAAGCCGCGTTCGATCTCCAGGGCCGCCTCCAGCGCCGCCGAGGCACGAACGAAGACGGCAAAGAACTCATCCGCGCGTGCGTCGACCTCGCGGCCGCCGGCGCGGTGCACGCAGCTGCGGATGACGGCGCGCACGTCGGCCAGCAACGCGGCGTAGCGGTTCCCGAGCCGTTGCAGGAGGCCCGTCGAGCCTTCGATATCGGTCAGCAGGAAGGTGACGATCCCGCGCGGCAGGGTTCGCACTTCACTGGCCTGGGCTTCGACCTGGCCCCGAAGCCTGTCATTCTCGACTGCCAGCCGAAGTGCGGCGGTCACCGTCTTCACCAGGCCCGGATTCTTCAGCACGGCGGGATCGTGGACCAATGCCGTCATCGGCCGGCCCTGGCGTTCGAGCAGGGTCACCGCCCGCGCCGTTCCTGAGCCGCGGCCTGCCTGCCTGGCCGTGTCCGGCAGCGCCGCGGGTTGCCCGGTGCCATCGAGATAGCCGCCGGCCGAGTCGGACCAGTGCAGGAGCGTGAGTGTGGGGTCGCGTAGCGCGCTGCGCAGGCGCTGCTCGAACTCGCCCGGCGTGCCGACCTGCCCGAGCTCGATCACGAGTCGACCGGCGGTCGCCTCGCTGGTCCGCGATTCCAGCTGCCCGGTCATGAACCCGATCGGCACGATCCCGTACTTCTTGGCCGCGCCGAGAAGTCTCTTTCGCGCACGCTCGCGCGCCGCCTCGTCCTCGAAGGCCACCTGGGTGAAGCGAGCCAGGGCGTTTCGAACGTGCGACTCGTCGTTGATCGGCAGGCGCTTTCGGCCCTTCGAGTCGACGTACGCAAACGCGCTGTTGGGCAGCTTCGCGCGCTTCTTGGCGTCAAGCTGGCTCATGACTCCCTCTCGCCGATGAGTTGGATTGTTGCAGCCACGGTACTCCGTCCGCAACGACAACATGTGGAGTCGGCATCACGCAGTCGAACCGCCGCCTGACCTATGGATTTGATCCGACAAGAAGTGGAAGATGCGCTCGTCCTCGCTGAAGGCGACATTGAAGCGAAGCCAGCCCGTCGTCCGCGGCTCGACGAGGAACAGGTGGCCCGGGCCGAGCAGCATTCCGGCACCCACCCCGTGCTGGGACAGCTCGGTGCTGTCGCTGATGTCGGGATGGCGCGCCCACAAGTACAGTCCCGCCTTCGGCTCGTGGAACAACTCGAAGCCGAGCGCCGTCAATCGTTGGCCGACGCGCCCGTGCGCTTCCGACAAGCGGTCGCGCAGCGCCTTCAGATGCTTGCGCCAGCGGCCCTCGGTCAGCGCGCCGTACGCCACGCGCTCGGTGAGATCGGACGACGTCAGCCCCGACACCATCTTCAGCTGCGTCAACTCGTCCATAAGGCGGGGACCTGCCAGAAGGTAACCGACCCGCATGCTGGGTGAGATGGTCTTCGAGAAGCTGCCGATGTAGATCACTCGCTTCAACTGGTCCAGGCTCGCCAGCGACGGTCGCGCTTGCGGATCGAGGTCTGCGTAGATGTCGTTCTCGACCAGCGTCACG
>Ga0070673_100002195_pt1 | contig 11798 bp, 11 predicted proteins | sample KBSM23metaG_FD_65342 | JGI IMG/M metagenome (GOLD analysis project Ga0070673, IMG submission 65342) | Miscanthus rhizosphere microbial communities from Kellogg Biological Station, Michigan, USA - KBS M2-3 metaG | ecosystem: Host-associated > Plants > Roots > Rhizosphere > Soil ... | reverse complement strand
GTCGTACATGTGCGCCCAGACCAGCGTGTCGAGCTTGAGCGCCCGCCAAAGAGCTTTGTTCGCGAAGCCGACCTTGCGTCCGACGGTCGCGCGCCCGCTGGCTCGCCGCAGTTGCGCCAGCTCCGCTTCGATCGCATAGGCTGCCGGCAGATCGAAGCCCGCGTCGCGCGCGGACGGCAGGACCGCAATCTCCTGACCGCTCGAGAACGCGGCCATCAATTCCTGAGCGAGCGTTTTTTGATCGGCGACAGTTATCATTCGACGTGCCGCGTCAAAAAGGACCCGGCCTACTTGGCGACCGCGGGGACACCGACCGCGGCGCGACTGGGTGCCCTCGACGCACGCAGGCCGATCGCGAGACCGGCGGCAACGAGCGCCATCACCGCGCTTCCATAGAAGCCCATCGACCAGCTGCCAGACTGTTCGTAGAGCAACGCACCAGACCAGGGGCCGATGATCGACGCCACGCCTTTGGCCGTGTAGAGCACGCCGTAGTTCGACGTCGCGGAACGAGTGCCGAAGTAATCGGCGGCCATGGACGGGAAGAGCGAATAGATCTCGCCCCAGGTGAAGTAGACCATCACGAGCGTGAACGCGAACCAGCCGCCCGAGCGCTGGCCAACCACGACCACCATGAACAGGCAGACGGCCTGCAAGAGAAACGCGGTGACCATCGTGTTTTCGCGGCCCAAGTGATCCGACACCCAGCCCCAGAAGATCCGGCTGGCGCCGTTCGCCAGGGGACTGAGCGTCGCCGCGAGCGTCAGCGCCGCGGCAGTGAGGCCCCACGAGCGCGCCATCGGGCCGGCGTTGGCGGTCACCAGCAGTCCGCCGGTCGCCATCAGCACGAACATCGCGTACATGACGTAGAACTGTGGTGTGCGCAGCATCTCGGCCGTCGTGAAGTGCCGCCGGCCGACTTGCGATGCCACGGGGACGCCCTTCGTCTCGGTCGCCGCTTCGCGAGGAGGATGCCTCAGGAATTGCGCGACCGCGACGATCACCAGACCCTGAAAGATGCCGGTTGAAATGAAGGCCGACTGATATCCACGCGATGCGATCATCGACGAGATGAACGGAATGAACAGCGCCGTTCCCCCGCCGAATCCCGCGGCCATGATGCCCGCAGCCAACCCGCGGCGGTCCTTGAACCACTTCAACGCCGATCCGATCGATCCGCTGTACACGAACGCCGCGCCGACGCCTGCCAGGCAGTACAGAGCGTAGAGCATCGGCAGCGAAGTGGCGTATCCCAGTCCTGCCCAGCCCAGGCCGCAGAGCAGTCCCGCGGCGCTGATGAACCCGCGCGGGCCGAGGCGGTCGATGAGCCAGCCATCGAGCGGCTGGACCCAGGTCTGAAACAAGATGAATAGCGTGAAGGCGAACTGGATGTCGGAGAGCTTCCAGCCAGTCGCCGCCTGGAGCGGCTGGACGAAGAGCGTCCACGCGTACTGCAGGTTCGCGATCATGATCATCGCGATCAACGAGGCACCGAGCTGAAACCATCGATTGCCCAATTTCACCGTACCACCTCTTCGATTCGCGGCACGACGCGCTGTCCCCGATGCTCGTCCAGCATTTTCGTGCACGCGTAGACAGCCTGCGTCGACGGCATCGACACGCCGAGCCTTTCTCCCAATTCGATCACGCCGCCGACGACCGCCTCGAGCTCCATCGGCCGCCCGGCTTCAAAATCCTGGAGCATCGACGTCTTGTGCGCGCCGACCTTTGCCGCGCCCGCCATGCGCTGATCGATCGAGATCGGCAACTCGAGGCCCAGCTTTGCGGCCACCGCTTCGGTTTCGGTCATGACTGCTCGAATCAAGTGCGACACGTCCGGATGATGCGCCAGCTCTTCGAGCGTGCCGCCGGTGAGCGCGCTGATCGGATTGAACGCCACGTTGCCGAGCAGCTTGACCCAGATTTCCTGACGGATGCGCGTCGTGATCGGGCACCGGAAGCCCGCGCCGATGAGCGCTTCGGCAATGGCCCGCGCTCTCTCCGATCGGCTGCCGTCCGGCTCTCCGAGACTGATTCGGTTCCCCTCGGTGTGCCGGATGACGCCGGGCTCGACGATGTCGGTGGCGAAGTAGGCGAGCGATCCCACGATCCGCCGAGCGTCGAAGGCGCCCGCGATGACCCCGCCCGGATCCACGTGCTCGAGGCGGACGCCTTCGAGCTCGCCGCCATGCATCTGGAAGTACCACCACGGGATGCCGTTCTGCGTGCTCACGATCACGGTGTCCTGCCCAACGAGGGCGCGCAGCGCGGGCGCCAGGGCGGTCAGGCTGTGAGCCTTCACCCCAAGGAAGACGACGTCGGCAGCGCCGATCGCGGCGAGATCGCCCGTCACCTCGGGCCGCACCTCGAAATCGCCGTCCGGACTCTTCACGCGCAGGCCGCGTTCCTGCATCGCGCGCAGGTGGGGGCCGCGGGCGAAGAGGACGACGTCGGCGCCGGCCCTGGCCAGCCGCGCGCCGATGTAGCCGCCGATCGCGCCGGCGCCGGCAATGACGATTCTCACGATGCTTTCTGCGAATACGCCTCGGCCACGATGCGCCGCTGAATTTTCCCGGTGGCCGTTCGGGGAATCGCGTCCGTGATGTGAATCTGCTTCGGCCGTTTGTAGTCGGACAACCGCTCGCGGCAATGCGCCAGCAGATCCGCTTCCGTCGCCGCCTCACGGAGGACGACCGCGGCCGCGACTTCTTCGCCCCACGTCGGATGCGGCACGCCGAAGCACACCGCTTCGGCGACCGCGGGGTGTGCCAGCAACACTTCGTCGATTTCCCGGGGCGAAATTTTTTCGCCGCCGCGATTGATCAGCTCCTTGAGGCGCCCGACAAGGATCAGGTACCCGTCGGCGTCCAGAAAACCCTGATCGCCGGTCCGGAACCATCCGTCGACAAAGGACGTCGCGTTCGCCTCGGGATTGCTTTCATAGCCGGTAATCACGTTCGGCCCCTTGATCACGACCTCGCCGCGCTCACCGGGCTTCAGGTGCTGGCCGCTTGCGTCCATGATGCTGACGCGGACGTCGGTCCCCGGGCCCACCGATCCTGGTTTGCGTTCGGCGGGCGGCAGCGGATTGGACGCCATCTGGTGGGCCGCTTCCGTCATGCCGTACGCCTCCAGCACCGGCGCGCCAAACGCCGCTTCCAGATCGTGCATGACCTGCGGAGGGAGCGATGCGCTGCACGAGCGGATGAATCGAAGCTTCTCGGCGCCGGCCGGTCTCGCCGCGCCAGGCTCGGCGCGCGCCAGGAGCAATTGGTGCAGCGTCGGCACGGCGGAATACCACGTCACCCCGTGATCGCGGGCGACGCGCCAGAACGACAATGGGCTGAACTTGCCCGGCACGACCACCGTCCCGCCCGTCGCGAGCGTCGCGAGCATCGAGGCGACCAGACCGTGCACGTGGAACAGCGGCATCACGCACAGCGACACATCGCTCGATCCGAGCCCGTAGCTGCGCGCGACGTTCCGGGCGGAAATGGACAAGTTGGCGTGCGACAGCGGCACGCGCTTGGGCCGGCCGGTGCTGCCGCTCGTATGCAGGATCAGCGCGACATCGTCGACAGCCGGCGGCTTGACCGCGGCGCCTCGCGGTGCGCCGGCCAGACTCACCACACCATCGGCGTCCATCGCAATTGTCATCACGGGCACGCGATCGCCCGCGGCGCGCCGCGCGTCTTCGGCGCCATCGGGCGGCAACAGCAGGACGCGCGCGTTGGTGTCTTCCAGGTAGAAGCGAAACTCGTCTTCCTTGTAGGCAGGATTGAGCGGCGCCGCCGTCCCGGCCATCGATGCGGCGAGGAAGCCGACGATGGTCGGCAGCCCGTTCGGCAGCGCCATGCCGACTCGATCGCCGCGCCCGATGCCGGAGGCGGCGAGGCCTGCTGCCACCGCCTCGATCTGATTTTTCAACCCGCCGTACGTGACGCGGATGTTCTGTTCAGGGAGGATGATGGCCGTTCGTTCGGCCGGAGTTGACGTCAGCAGGTCCAGGAGTGTTGTTGGCGTGGCCATGAGCGCTACAATTTCGCTCAGTCGGCCGGAATCGTCAACTGATTGAACCTGCGGGGCCTTGGGTATAGAGTCCGGCAGACGCCGGAAATTACTGGAGAGCTCAAATGAAGCGATGCCTGACGTTCCTTTTCGTCGTCGTCGCCGTGCTGTTCGCCGGCTCTGCCATTGCGCAGAACAAGGCCAAAGCGCAGAACGTCCCCGAAATCCCGCATGAGATCCGCCCCTTCCTGAAGTTCCCGCCCGGCATGTACCTGGGCGAGGCGATTGGTGTCGCGACCAATTCCAAGGGGCATGTCTTCGTCTACACGCGCAGCGCCAACACCCGGCTGTTCGAGTTCGATCAGAACGGCGCGTTCGTCCGGGAAATCGGGGAAGGGAACTACGGCTTCGAGTTCGCCCACAGTGTTCGCGTCGATCCCCAGGACAACATCTGGGTCGTCGACGAGGGAACGAACATGGTGATCAAGTTCAATCCCGCCGGACGGGTCGTGATGGTGCTCGGTCACAGGCCGGAGGCCGTGGCGGGCGCCGTTCCGGCGCCGGCGGGCCCGCAGCCGCCCGCGGAGAAATATCTCTTCCGGCGGCCGACCGATGTCGCGTGGGACCCGCAAGGCAACATTTTCGTGTCGGATGGATACGTCAATCACCGAGTGGTGAAGTACGACAAGAACGGGCGGTTCATCACGCAGGTCGGCAGTGAGAAGTCCGGGTCCGAACCGAGCCAGTTCAACACGCCGCACGGGATCGCGGTGGATCTGCAAGGCAACGTGTACGTCGCCGACCGCGCCAACCAGCGAATGCAGGTGTTCGACAACAACCTCGTTCGAAAGGCCATTTACGACAACATCGGCAACTCCTGGACGGTCTGCGTCTCGCCGGGCCCGCATCAATACCTGTTCACCTCCAACTCCAACCCCAACGGCAACACGCCCGGCTCGTGGGACATCACGGGCGAGATCTACAAGATGGAATTGGACGGGACGATCATCGGGAAGTTCGGCCATGCCAGCAAGGTCCCCGGTGGGTTCCAGGTCGTGCACATGCTGGACTGCAGAAATCCGAACGAGATCATCGTTGCGGAAATCGAGTCCTGGCGAGTGCAGAAAATCACTTTGAAGCCGCAGGCACCCGCAAAGACCTCGGTCGCCAGATAGGCGGCCGATGAGGAGGCTCGTCATGAGACGCTCTCTACAGCTTTTGCTGGCCGCGATGCTTGGGGCCGGGATCCCGGTCATCGCCCAGTCGCCGGTGCCAGAAATTTCGTTCGATTCCGCCGCCGATCCGCTGAAGTTTCCCGAGACCATCCCGCTCGGCGAAGCGGCAGGCGTGGCGACCAATTCCAAGGGCGATGTGTTCGTCTATACACGGACCGGACATCCCACGGTCTCGCTCGGCACCTCGCGGGCTTTCGCGCACGGAGGTTCGCGGCTGTTTCAGTTCGATCGGAGCGGGAAGTTCGTCCGCGAGATCGGGCAGGACTCGTACGGATTCATGTTCGCGCAGCAGGTGCGCATCGATCCGCAGGACAACATCTGGGCAGTCGATCAGATGTCGACGATGGTCATCAAGTTCGATCCGAGCGGGCAAGTGCAGATGCTGCTCGGCAGAAAGGCGGAAGCGGTGCCGCTCCCGGCTCCGCCCGTTGCGGCGCCCGCGCCTGCGGGAGGTGAGGGGCGCGGCGCAGCTCCAGCGCCGGCCGCCGGCGGAGGGGGAGGCGGGGGGCGAGGTGGTGGACCTCCGGGCGCCGGAGCGGCTCAAGACGTGTTTCAACGGCCCGCCGACGTGGCGTGGGATGCCGCCGGAAATATTTATGTGGCCGACGGAATGGGGAACAACGCGAGGGTGGCCAAGTTCGACAGGAACGGCAAGTTCGTGAAGTCCTGGGGCTCCCGGGGAGCGGCGACGGGGCAGTTCAACATGGTCCACGGGATCGCCGTCGATGCGCAGGGAAATGTGTACGTCGCCGACAGCGGAAACAAAAGGATCCAGGTCTTTGACGGCGATGGAACATTCAAGACGCAGATCGTGGGTGTGGGCACGCCGGCGGCGCTTTGCATCACGCCCGGACCGCGTCAGTACCTCTACTCGTCGAATTCCAACCCGCCGGATGATATCGACGTGGCCGGCGAGATCTACAAGATCGAATTGAGCGGGCGAATCGTCGGCAAGTTCGGCAAGGCAGGAAAGCAGATGAAGGAATTCGGCACGGTGAATGCGATCGATTGCCGTACCGAGAACGAGCTCTACGTCGGTGAAACCGGCAACTGGCGGGTGCAGAAGCTCACGCTTCGTTCAAACTAGGCTCACGATTGGTTGGACTATGAAATTGCGAATCGCCATCTTCGCCGCGGTTGTCGGCCTGACGGCCGGATGGCCGCTGCTGGCGCATCACTCGTTTGCCGCCGAGTTCGACGGCAGCAAGGCGATGCGGCTCACGGGCGCCCTTTCGAAAATCGAGTGGACGAATCCCCATACGTATTTCTACCTCGACGTGAACGACGGGAGCGGCAACATCGTCAAGTGGACGTGTGAAGCCGGCTCCCCCGGCGCGCTGTCGCGACGGGGATTCAAGAAGAGCGATCTCAAGCTGGGCGATACCATCGTGGTCGATGGCTATCTCGCAAAGGACGGGTCGCACCTCATCGACGCGAGGCGAGTGACGCTGCCCGACGGACGCATCCTTTCGGGCGCATCGGCAGGCGACGGAGGTCCCGGTCAATGAGCTCGCGATTAGCGGCCGTCTGGATCCCGCTGGCGCTGCTGCTCGGGTCGAGTCCCGTTCTCGGACAAGGGGACAACGGCCTGACCGCGGTCGATGTGAAGTCGACAAAACCGGCGCCGCGGACGGCGGACGGCCATCCCGACTTGAGCGGCTACTGGAAGGGCACCACCGACACAAAGCCGGGCGGCAACATCGGCAAGGATCTTCCGGGGTTCAAGCTGCCTCTGACGCCTGCCGGCGAAGCGGCGCTGCAACACAATCTGACGGCGACGATCGATCCCGAAAGCCTGTGCATCATCGGCGGAATTCCGCGGCACAACGCCAGCGGTCTGCCGTTCGAAGTGCTGCAGGGCGCCAGGAAAGTTGCGTTCCTGTATTGGTACAGTTATTTCCGCCTCATTCCGATTGATGCGAGGCGGAAACACTCGGAGGATCCCGATCCGTCGTTCTTCGGCGAAGAGCTTGGCCGCTGGGAAGGGGACACGCTGGTCATCGACTCGATCGGGTTCAAGGACGAGAAGGTCTGGATTGACGAGAACGCCAATCCCCACAGCGACGCCCTGCACGTGGTCGAGCGCTGGACGCGGCCGGATGCCGACCACATTCACGTCGAGACGCTCATCGAGGACTCGAAGTTTTACACCAGGCCCATCACGTACTCGAGGACATGGGTGGCCGGGAAGGCCGACGAGGAGCTGCAGGAATACTCGTGCAGCGAGAACAACGTGGACAAGGACCATCTGGGGTTCGGTCCCGGCCCCATCCGGCCCGACGGCACGCGCGGCTATCTCGATCCCGCCCCGCTTCCGCCTCCGCTCCCCCGGCCTGTGAAATAGGCAGTACATCCGTACTTGCACTCTTAGTCTATCTATATGATAGGCTAACAGCCGATGCTGTCGCGGAAGTCCAAATACGGCCTCAAGGCGCTCCTCGCCCTCGCCCGGGAAACGGGGCGCGGGCCCGTGCTGATCTCGAAACTGGCCGACCGCGACGCCATCCCCAAGAAATTCCTGGAAGCGATCCTCCTCGAGCTGAAGCGCCACGGCGTGGTCGAAAGCCGGAAAGGGAAGGGCGGCGGCTATTTCCTGCGCCGCAAGCCGGCGGAGATCACCTTCGGCGAAGTGATTCGGGTGCTGGACGGCCCGCTCGCCGCCGTGCCCTGCGTCAGCAAGGTCGCGTATATGAAATGCGTCGAATGCGTCGACGAGCCGACCTGCGGCGTCCGTCTCGCAATGAAAGAAGTCCGCGACGCCACGGCCAACATCCTCGACAACACGACCCTGGCGGACGTGAACAAGAAGGTCGCGCGAAGGCGCCGCTCATGATCCCTCGTACCCGCCCCACCCGCCCCACCTGCCCCTCCCGTCCATGCCCCTGTCGATGCGCGTGTAACGCGCCGGCGACGTCCGGGCGGGATGCAGGCGGTTCCTCTTAAGGCCCTTTGCTTCTCCTCCCGGTTGACGACCGGCGAGACCGATTTCCCAAAACCCAAAAGATTCGCCGATTTCGTTCCGGTCGAGGAGAGGCTCATGATTTCGTTGAGATCGATGGCGGTGCTGACCGCCTTCACGGCGGCAGGGGTCGCCTGGCCGCCGGCTGCGTCTGCCCAGGACGCCACGCCGCCTGCGGTCACCGCGGGTTGGCAGGACGGATTCTTCGTTCAATCGGGCAACGGAGACTTCCGTTTGCAGATCGGGCTGCTGGCCCAGGCGGACGGCCGCTTCGTGCCGCACGATTCGAGCGAGGCGGTCGTGAACACGTTTTCCTTCCGTCGCTTGCGTCCCTATCTGCGCGGCCGGTTCGCGCGGCGCTTCGAGTTCTATTTCAACCCTGACTTCGCCGGCGGAACGCTGGTCGTACAGGACGCGTACGTCGATACCGTGTTCGCGCCGGCGTTTCGCATCCGCGCCGGGAAGGGCAAGACGCCGTTCGGCCTCGAACGGCTGCATGCCGCGTCGAATCTCCTGTTCTTCAACCGCGGCTTACCCACGGCGCTCGTGCCGAATCGTGACATCGGCATTCAGGTTCTGGGCGACATTTCCGGCGGCGTCGTCAGCTATCTGGCCGGCGTGATGAACGGCGTGCCCGACGGCGGGAGCGCGGACGTCGATACCAACGACAGCAAGGACCTGTCCGGCCGCCTTGTCGTGCGGCCATTCAACAAAGCCGCGACGAGTCGCGCGCGCGGCCTCTCTCTTGCGATTTCGGGATCGACAGGGAGGCAGAACGGCGCCGGCGCGCTTCCCGTGTTCAAGACGCAGACGGCGGAGCAGCAGTACTTCTCGTACAACGGCGCCACGGCCGACGGCGTCAGGAACCGCTATTCGCCGCAGGTTTCCTATTACTACAAGGCCTTCGGAGGGTTCGCGGAGTACGTGCACACCGCGATGCCGATCCTGAAGGGCACCGTCAGGGAGGAGATCGCGCATGAAGCCTGGCAGGTGGCCGGATCGATCGTACTGACGGGCGAAGCCGCGAGCGACGCCGGCGCCGGCATCCGTCCGCGCGCGAACTTCGATTTCGGCGACGGTCACCTCGGGGCGTTTCAGATTGCCGCGCGGTATCACGCGCTCGAAATCGATGACCGCGCATTTGCGCTGAACCTTGTCACGCCCGGGTCGGTTCGTCAGGTGCAGGGCTGGACTGCCGGCTTGAACTGGTATCTCACGCCGAATTTCAAATACGTCTTCAATTTCGAGCGAACCGTCTTCGATGGCGATCCCAACGGGCCTCGAAAGGCGGAGAACGTCCTGGCGTTTCGGACGCAAGTCAATTTCTGAGAGGTCATCTGAGTCATGTCGCGAAACATTTCTTACGTTCTCATGCTCGGGGCACTGGCGCTGGCCGGGTGCAGCGCGCCGGAAAACAGTCAGCCGCCCGCGGCGGTGAAGCCGTCGGTCGAATTGCTCAACGTGTCCTACGACCCGACCCGCGAGCTCTACCAGGAGTTCAATGGCGAGTTCGCGAGGTACTGGAAGGCGAAAGCCGGTCAGGACGTGACGATCAAGCAGTCGCATGGCGGATCGGGCGCGCAGGCGCGGTCCGTCATCGACGGCCTCGAAGCGGACGTCGTGACATTGGCGCTCGCCTATGACATCGACGCAATCGCCCAGTCGGGCCTCACCGGCGCCGACTGGCAGAAGCGGCTGCCGCAGAACAGCTCGCCGTACACATCAACCATCGTGTTCCTGGTACGGAAGGGTAATCCGAAAGGCATCAAGGACTGGGATGATCTGGTTCGCCCCGGGATCGGCATCGTTCCGGCCAATCCCAAGACGTCGGGCGGCGCTCGCTGGACCTATCTCGCCGCCTACGGCCAGGCGCTCCTCAAGAACAAGGGCGACCAGGCCAAAGCGCGCGACTACATCGCGAGCTTCTACAAGAACGCGCCGGTGCTCGATTCCGGCGCGCGCGGCGCGACGACAACCTTCGTGCAGCGCGGCATCGGTGATGTCCTGGTCGGTTGGGAGAACGAAGCGTACCTGGCTCAGGACGAAGCGAAAGGGCAGTTCGATATCGTCGTGCCTTCGTCGAGCATTCTGGCCGAGCCGCCAGTCGCCGTCGTGGACAAGATCGCTACCCGGAAGGGTACGCAAGCGATCGCCGAGGCGTACGTCCAGCACCTCTACTCGTCAGAAGGCCAGGCGATTGCGGCGAAGCACCACTATCGTCCGCGCGACGCGGCCGTGGCGGCACAGTACGAAAGCAGTTTCGCGAAGGTGACGCTCTTTACCATCGACGAAGTCTTCGGTGGATGGCAGAACGCGCAGCGGACGCACTTTGCCGACAAGGGCACGTTCGATCAGATCTATCGCCCGGGTGCCCGGTAGTGGCCCGCGCGGTCCTGCCGGGGTTCCGGGTGACGATGGGGTTCACGGTGTTTTATCTGTGCCTCATCGTCCTCGGCCCGTTGCTGACCCTGCCGGCGCGGGCCGCCTCGCTCGGCTGGTCGGGCTTCTGGGACGTCATCACCGATCCACGAGTGGTGGCCTCGTACAGGCTGACGCTCGGCGCGTCGCTCGCGGCGGCGTGCGTCAATGCCGTTTTCGGGTTTCTGGTCGCATGGGTGCTGGTCCGCTATGAATTTCCCGGGCGCCGGATTATCGATGCGCTGATCGATCTTCCGTTCGCGCTGCCGACGGCGGTCGCCGGCATCACCCTCACGGCGCTCTATGCGCCGAACGGCTGGCTCGGCCGGCCGCTCGCGGCGCGCGGCATCACCGTCGCCTTCACGCCGCTCGGCATCAGCATCGCCCTGGTCTTCATCGGGCTGCCTTTCGTCGTGCGCACCCTCCAGCCGGTGATTGAAGATCTGGACGCCGAGGTCGAGGAGGCAGCCGCGAGCCTCGGCGCGGGCCGTCTGCAGGTTCTTGTTCGTGTGATTCTGCCGTATCTCTATCCGGCGTGGCTGACCGGCTTTGCGCTGGCCTTCGCGCGCGCCGTTGGGGAGTACGGCTCGGTGGTGTTCATCTCCGGAAATATGCCGATGCGAACGGAGATTACTCCGCTTCTCATCGTCACGAAGCTCGAGCAGTACGATTACCCGGGCGCGACGGCGGTCGCTCTCGTCCTCCTGATCATCTCCTTCGTGCTGCTGTTCGCCATCAACGCGCTCCAGGGCTGGAGCGCGAGGCGCCTGGCCTGAGCCATCGCTATGTCCAATCTCCGCCGCAGCACGCTGACCGAGCCCGCTCCGTTGCGATGGGCGATCACCGCGGTGGTCCTCCTGTTCCTGACGCTATTTCTCCTCATCCCGCTCGCGACGGTGTTCATTTCCGCCTTTGCGAAGGGGATGCAGGCGTACTTTTCGGCCGTCCGCGAACCGGATGCGATGGCTGCGCTCCGCCTTACGCTGCTCGCCGCCGCGATAGCGGTTCCGTGCAACCTGGTATTCGGCGTCTGCGCGGGGTGGGCGATTGCGAAGTTCGACTTCCCGGGGAAGAACCTGCTGACCACGCTCATCGACCTCCCATTCGCGGTGTCGCCGGTCATCTCGGGCATGCTGTTCGTGCTGCTGTTCGGCCGCAACGGGGTGTTCGGGTCGTGG
>Ga0070673_100002191_pt1 | contig 11803 bp, 14 predicted proteins | sample KBSM23metaG_FD_65342 | JGI IMG/M metagenome (GOLD analysis project Ga0070673, IMG submission 65342) | Miscanthus rhizosphere microbial communities from Kellogg Biological Station, Michigan, USA - KBS M2-3 metaG | ecosystem: Host-associated > Plants > Roots > Rhizosphere > Soil ... | reverse complement strand
AGGAGAAGCTAGAGAATCTCGCGAAGGCATTCGAGGAAGAGGGCGACCATGAGATTGCCGCCGCCATCAGGAAGGGCGAGTGATGCGAAAGCGTGTTTCTCTTCGACGATGGAAGGCGCGGACAAGGATTGGACGCCGGATACCGCTCCAAGCAATAGTCGAGCACCGACTGGATCGCTGGTTCAAGTTTGATATAGACCCGATTCGGCAGGTTGCCGAACAGCGGGTTCGATTCCCGCAACCGGGGCCAATCCTTGAGCGGCCATCATGAACCCTAGAAACATCATTGCCGACTACCTGCCGCTCGGGCCGGATGAATGGATCAAGGATCGGTTTGAACATGCGGAGGGTATTATAGAAGCCCTCGCCGCCGCCGGTTACATCATCGTGCCAGCCAATAGTGACCCGGATTGCGGCGGGCGGATAGAGGACGCAAATGGCTGAATGGCAATCAATAGAGACGGCGCCTAAAGACGGCACCCACTTCCTAGCGTGGTCTGAAGGCTACGGACCCACCGAGGCCCGCTTTGATGGGGCGTACAATGATGGCGAGCCCGCGTGGGTAGCGTGTCATCAGGATACGGATTTCCACCCCACCCACTGGATGCCATTGCCCGATCCGCCGGCACTGACCCAGATTGCGGCGGGCCAACAGTTACTCTGGTGCATCCATTCAGATGCAACACTTTCCGCCGGGGCTCATTTGAAATGGACAACATGAAAATAGATGCGACGGAGTTAGCGAAGGCGGTTTATGATGCTGTTCGGGATCGTGATGATATTATTAGGCAAAAAGATGATCGGATTATCCACTTGCGTTACGCGCTACAGCAGATTGTAGGGTATGCGAGCGTAGGCCGGTGGGGGAGATGGCGGAGCGTAGTTACTAATTACGCCAAGGATGTTTTGTGAATGCGGACCAGCAAAAAAGTCTCCCAAAATGTTGCGAACCCGGCGAGCGGTGCCGAGGGTTCTGCGGGAGGAAAGAGATGGAAGACGGCTATCGGAACGCGCTGATGTGGGCGCTCGATTATTTCGGGGCGAGTAATCTGACCGAGAAGGAGCGCCTGCATGGCGTGCAGGAGATTGGCAAGGTGCTCACCGGCCGCCCCTCGCGTGCAGCCTCCTACGTCCCGAATGAATGGGACGAGAGCGCGAAGTTACGGTGATTTTAGGACAACAGGCGCTTGAAGACCCCTTGGGCGCGGACGCCCAAGGGTAGGATTTGCGGGGCCTTACGAGCGACCGGATTTTAGACGAAAAAAAAGCCCCGGTGGCGAGCCGGGGCTGTCAAGTCGTGGGAGTCAGGCGGCAGCAGCCTTGCGTTCAAGAGCTTCCAGATCGGCAAAGATGCGGGCTTGTGTGCCTGCACCGGCCCAGCCGTCGACTTCAAGTCCACGGCTTTTCTGGTAATCGCGCACCACCTTGCGGGTCTGCTCGCCGACATCACCGTCGACGACAAGATCGCTGCCCATCAATTTGTTGAGTGACTCCTGCAGCCACTTCGCGGAAAAGCCCGTGTCGCCTTCCAAGGTCGAGCCGCCCGCGAGTGGATCGGATGGCGGCCTGAATGTCTTATCCAGCACGCCGGGCGCAATTTTGCTGACCAACTCTTTGACGTCCGACGAGAGGCCAGTGGCATTTCTGATCATGGGCTCGATCTTTGCCCACAACGCCATGATTTGATCGAGGTTTGCGATGATGCGAAACGCGATGCCAGCAACTGCGCCCATGCCGAACATGTTGATGTCCTCACTTTTTGAGTGGATTGACCTGCGTATTGGCAGCAACAGCGTCAGCCAAGCCAGATGCACCAGACTTCAACTGCTGTGTGATCTCCGCAATGGCCGTATCGTCGTGGTTGGCGATGGCTTCCTCAAGTTGCTTGGCAATGCCCTCGATCAATCGCTTCGCAGAATCGGCGAGGTTAGTGTTCGCGGTGACTTGCGCTTTCAGATCGTCCATTGCAGTCATGATCTTCGCTCCTGTTTGAGACGCGCGGTTTAGACTCTGCATTATCTGCTGTTGCTGCACGATGATTTGTGACAACGCACCCATGAGCGCATCGTAGTCTGACTTGGACCAGACGAAGAAATCGAAGCGGGCCATGTGAGCACCTCACCAATCAGCGTAGCCAACACAGACTATCACTTGTGCAGCGGCGGGCCGAATGTTTGCCAGCCGAGCAACAAGAACAGGACAAACAATAGCAGCGAGTTCCCGATCGCCGCGTAGGGGCCGATGTAGCCGAAATGGATCACCAGCCCGAACACCAGCCAGATCAACATTAAAATCCAGTAGCAAAGGCCAAGTGTCATGGTCGTCCTCCTATCGCGGGAACAACAGCATCATCAGAAGCACAAGGACCGCAACCGTGAGCGTGAAGCAGGCGACGCGGATGAGTACACTATGCCAACCGCCAAGCCTTATGGCTGTGGCTCCCATAGTCCCGCACCATAACCGACGAGCGCGAGCACAATCATCCCAAGGATGATTGCGCCTCCGATCCAGACTGCCAGCGGTATGTTGTTCATTCTCCGGGCTCCCATCCGTCGATGGCGTTGCGCGCATGCTGCCACGCCTTGACTGCTTTCTCGACGCCGACACGCGCGCGATCGGGTTGGCCCGTTGGGTCTTTCATCCAAACGCTGAACAGGTTGACCACATAGATGCGCAATGCCTCGTCTAGTGCTTGGTTCAAGACGACATTTAGCCGTTCCTCTGGTGTTCCAGCGAGGGCGGCTCCGAGGCGACGAGTTGTCTTGCTGCTCACTGCTTGGTTTCAAAGCTCTGCAATTTTGGCAATGGCCATAGCCCGCCATGCAGTTCGGTTGCACGACCTGGAACGACGCATTTTGCTAACAGCTCGCGGACGTCCTTTTTATCGGCGTACAACAAGCCGATCTCTTCCTTTCGCTGCTCTGCCACGCGGATGAGGATCACATAAAAAAACAGCAACAAACAAAGGTTCATGACCACAAGCGCCAGCGACAACGGCTCGCGTTTGAGCGAATCCATAAAACCGCCGGCGAGCTTTGCTCCTTCCTCAACCACGCCACTCAAATTTACACTCTCCTTATTTTGGTCGCGCGGTCATGCGGCAAGTGCGGTTTCGTCGCCACGCCCAAGCTTGAAACCGTATGTAATCTGTTCATCGCTCAACGGGGTTTCGCGGCCCGACTCATAGCGGAACATCGCTTTGGCGAACTTTAGCAAGCTCGCGTCATCGCTGCCATCAATCTTGATTTCGTAAGTCCCCGGTAAGCCCGTGCTCTTCACCACGAATTTGAGATAAGCGGAATAATCCTGTCCACCGCCATAGCGGTTGATGATTTGTGAGACAGTCTTAGCACCAGCCGCGCGGTAGCGTTTCAACAAATCCCAATAGGCCGCACTGCCTTGTTCCGGCGTGTAGAAGATGGCGGTCTTGTTGCCGGCAGACGTCTCGCTTGCGCCCACATAGCCGGGCATAGCCGCGACCGCCTTGCTGGTGTTGAGCGCGCCAGGATTGTTGGTGCGGACGGATGTCGGAACTTTCTTGTCGTAGGGATCGGCCGAATAGAACCCGCCGATCAATGAGCCGTATGTTTCCGGCGGCAGCGTCGGCGGCAGTTCTGGTTCCGGCGTCGGCACCGGCTGCAGCGGCGGCAAGATGTCCTTGACCACGGCGGCAAACAGGCCAGAAATCTCGTCGACCGTGCCTTGTGCCCCGAGGCCCTTGGCCACAACCGCGACCTTGTTGAGCGTCTCGTAGGGGTCAGGAGTGATCAGCCTCACTTCCTTGGCCCATGGCCGCAGCAACTCGCGCCATGTGTAGTCGCCGACCTTGCCATCATCGTCGATGTTGTGATCGCGCTGGAACTGTATGACTGACGTGCGTGTCAGCGGACCAAAATCGCCGTCGACTTCGTCGCCCCTCTTTTTGAGCAACGTCTGCAGAAGCTCGACGTGGAACCCGTGGTCGCCCAGCTTTAGCAGCGGCAGCGTCTTGAGCGGCGCGCCCGGATCGGGAATGCCAACCGCAACACCGATGTCCCAAGACGAGTCGTCATCGTAGAGCGATGACGCATCCTCTGCAGATACATGGACGTGCTGGTCATGTGGGTTTTTGCCTGAATACGGCCGCCAAGCCCACGGGCTCGGCCCGTCGTTGCCAGCAAATATCTTACGATTGCTAATAACGTATTTGATGCGCCGATCGCGTTTGGTGCGCAGTAGCTCTGCAAACTTGTAGCTATCGAAGCCGCCGCGCGGATCGTGCGTGATGTCCTGCGCTTGGACGACGCCGGCACTGTTGGGATTGTGATCGCTTTTTGATGCTTGGTGCGCGGCGTCGCCAATCCAACCATCCGACGTCTTGCTACGTCCCGGCGCGCTGGAGTTGACTTGCTCCAATAACTTTGCAGTGGCCTTAGCGCGGCGACTCATGCCCTATGCCGGAATGAATGCGGAGGCGTGTATCGCCCCGGCAAAACTGGCAGTTATAGTCCGGGATGACGCCGCCTCGGTCGTGGCGGCGAGAATTCCTTTTGTATCAACGATGGTTAATTTAGGATTGCCAACTGTCGAGAGGTCTTCGTGGCTTTCGGTCCACCCCGCCGGGGGGGTGCTCACGCCTGCCTCGTTTCCAATGAAAAGTCGCACACCAAGTCGATTAGGCCCCGTCGTTGTAGTGGCAGGAGATGTCATAGTGGTGGTGCTGGCAGTCCACGAAGTTTGCGCAAAACCTTCATAGGGTGTGCCGCTGGTGATGCAGCCGCGGAGTCCAAACATGAGGCCAGTAGAGCCATTGTTGCCAGAGGGGATTGTAAATGGAAGCGTTCCGGTCTCATTCCCGACTAACCGTCTCCAATAAGATTGGATGTGGTAACCACCGATTGTCGGCGTGCCGGAAATGGCCGTGAACCCGCTTGGGGTAGAAACCCCACTGCCAGCGACCATTACCCAGATCACGGCAATATCGTTTGCTGCAATCCCGGCATAGTATGGAATGTTGATTGTACCAATATCTGGCGAGTTCTGCTTGGCGCCCGCAGCGACAAAGCTCGGACCGGCAAAGACTCCTGGCCCAACCGGCCTTCGCTGCAGCGCTGTTTTTGCAAGCATCAACATTTTATGATGCCGGCCAATTGGCTGCGGGATCGAAGGCGTCAATTGCGGTCGGATCGGTGAGTGCCTGCAACGCAGTGACCTTGTCGTCTTCGGCGACACGCATCGACTGCGCATCCTGCACACGCTTGATCATGTTCGTGACTGTGGTCTTGTCAGGCGTCGACCACGCTGTGCGATCGGTGTACTTGTAGAGCAACTGCACCAACGCCGTCAGCGCTTGAAGCTGCTGCGATCCGGCCGCGCCTGCCTTTGGTGTCAATCGCTGCGTCGCTTCGTTATGCACGACGTTGATTTTCATCTGTCGCATATCGTCAACTTCGGCAACGGTCTTTGCCCGCACGGTGTAACGCCAGATAACTTGCGCGGCTTGGACAATGACCTGTGGCGGTTCCTCGCGGACCTGCGTCACCGAATTGTAAGCATCATTCTCCAAGACCACGGGAACCAACTTCGGCTTACCTGCCGCGAGTTGGCTCTGATCGGTGTTGACCGCTTCATTCGCTCGATATTCGAGCACCACGCCGTTTTGGACTAGAGCGACGGTCATGTGTCGGTTCCCGCGTTTGTGGTCATGTAGAGCGTCATTTCTTGTACGCGGGCATCCACGGCCAATGTGTCGCCCGCATCAGCGGGCACGCGGCGGAACCGAAAGAAAACATAGTCGCCCGGTTGGGGCGATCCCGCGACTGTCATGGCCGCAGATTCCGCGCTGATATACATATTGTTCGTCGTGCCGCCGGTATCAGTTACGATGACTTCGGTGCCGAACGTGGCGTCACCCGCCTCATTGTCTCCCATCGCAACCGCTGCGAGCCCGAATGCAACGCCAAAGTTGGTGGTCGTCGCCGGATGTGTCCATTCATATTGGAATGTGAGCGTGCCTTCATTCCAACTTTGCGGCATGCGGAAGCAGAAGTAGACCGTCTCCTGCGTCGTTGTATCGAAATCCTTGCTGATAAATTTTTGGTTGGTCAGTGTCAGCGACCCTGACGATGGGCCGTTGGTCGCCGCCGGCTCCATTGAAGGAGCGGGAACAGGAATGGCCTGCTTGCCAACCGCGCCGAGCGTCGCCAGCGCGGTCGGGCCGTCCGTATCGTCGAGCAAGGTCTTGATAAAGGTCGAGATGCCGAGCGTGGTCTGTGCCGTCGAGGCGTCGGCATCGTCAAGCAGGGTCTTAATGAAAGTTGAAATCCCGAGTGTCGTTTGCGCTGTCGAGGCGTCGGTATCGTCGAGTAGAGTTTTGATATAGGTCGAAATCCCGAGCGTCGTCTGCATCGCTGATGCGTCGGTGTCGTCGAGAAGGTTTCGGCCTTGCGTGGTGATCGTTCCCAGCGCGACGGTATCCGTGCCAGTGCCATAGATGTAGCGATCCGCCACCATCGCCAGCGCGGCGATCGCCGTCAGCAGCGCATCAAATGCTTGAATGTTGGAACCGATGGTCAGGCCCGCGGCACTTTGGACGCCAGCTTGATCGGTTGCGACGAGAACCGAGCGCCCGCCGGCGCCGGACGGCCCGCCTTGCTGCACGAAAGTCAGCGCGGTTGTGTTGATTGTGCCGCCAGTGTTGGCCGTGCATAGCCAAGTCGTATCGGCTTGGGTCGAGCCTTCCTGCACAAGTACCCACGCGCCGGGATATGCGTTGAAGCTGGCATATTCCGAATGCCGCGCGGGCGATGGACCGACGACGTAGATGCCGTTCTCACCCGCCGACGACTGACCAGCGACGAGCACCAGATCGCCGGTCGCAAGCGTCACACCGTCGAGGCTGTCGGCGTTATTGAGTGCGGTCGCAATTGTGATGTTGGTCGTCGAACATGCGCGCACGCGAACGTCAGACCGGATATCGAGCGCGGCCCGCGTTGCCGTCGAGATGGGCTTGTTGGCGTCGCTGGTATTGTCGACGTTGCCGAGCCCGACGTCACCCTTGACGATGCCGGTCGGCGTATTGATCACTGGTGATGTGAGCGTCTTCGCGGTGAGCGTCTGTGTCCCGCCCACCGTCACCACAGACGACGCATTGCTGCCCGCTGTCGTGACCTGGAAATCGCCAACGGTGACATTGATCACGCCGGACGAATGCGTGATGGTCACGTTGCCATTGTTGTAATTGATGACCGCGCCGCTCGCCAAAAAGAGGTCGGACCACATCTTCGCGGTGGTGCCGAGCGTGACGGTGTCAGTAGTGATTGGCGAGAGCGCGCCGCCAGTTTGATCGACGGAGCTATTCCGCAACAGTTTGCCGGTTGCGCCGTCAAAGAGCGCAAGGGCCATGTTAGTCGCGCTGGCAGGCCCGACCACGTCGCCAGAACCAGCACCGGCGTTACCCGAACGGGTGAAGGCGAATGCGCAAGACTGTCCTGCCGTAAACCCGCCGGGGCCTGAGATGTATGTCAATGCAACGGTGTCATGAGCACCAAGATCGGTGACGGTGCCGGTCGTGAAGATCGCGTATTTGCTTGCGTCTGTCGTTTGAACGATGAACAGGTTTCCACGATGCGTACTGTTCGTGGAGTCATCCCACGACAGGAGGTAGTTCGAAAGGTCGCTTCCGCCGACACCGGTCTCGCTGATAAACAGCGTAGTGACCGAACCGATTGTCCCGCTGTTCAACGCAAATTCATTGGCCGTCAGACCGCTTGCATCGGTGCCGGCGTCGAACAACCATGTCGGAGCTGTCGTCGGGCCAGGAACGCCGGTCGCGCCCGTCGCGCCCGGTTCGAGCGGGATCGTGAGAACATGGAAGGTGTCGTTATTCGCAATCGTGCCTGCGGTCGAGATCGGCGCGATGGTGAACGTATCGTAAGCGCCGACGTCAGTCAGGGTCGAAGTCACGTAGAACGAAAAGTAAGCCGCGCCACCCTGCCTGACGATGAACACCAAGATTTTGTTGGTGCCGCTGCCGTTGTCGATCGCATTCAACAGCGACGCAATATTCAATCCGTTGTTGTCGGTTTCGCTGACGTGCCACAGCGTCGCGTTGGCAAACGTCGCGTTGTTGAATAGGAATTTTCCAGAGCCGGGATCGCCCGCGACTGCGGCGTTGAATTGGAATTCAAATCCGGCATCGTCGCCGGGCGCACCGGTTAGTCCTGTCGGGCCGCGCTCGCCCGCGACGCTCAAATTCCAGTTCGCAATCGTTCCCGAGCCGCTGGTCCCGTCTACGATGAGCGTCAACGAACTGCCGCTGTACGGATTGACGACGCCTTCCATCCAGTTCGCCGTATTGGCGGCGTCGGTGGCGCGGGCGCGCGTTCCGGTGAGATAGGCAAGACCGGTCTGCGTGGTGAAAACCTTGCTGCCGGTGCCGATCGTAAGACTGGTCGTGCTGGTTCCGGCATAGCTCGGGCCAGTCGCGCCGGTATCGCCGGGATTGCCGGTCGGGACAAAGAGCAACGTGACTTGCGTGCCATCGGCGAGCGTGCCGCCGTTGGCAACCGAGACGCATGAAAACGTGTCCCATGTCCCGTTGTCGGTCAGCGTCGAGTTGATGTCGATGATGGCGTAGTTGGTCGGCTGCGACAGGCTGCGGACGAACAATCGGCCCTTGATCGATGACAGCGAGTCATCCCAAGTCGCCAACAGTGCGCCGACTGAATTGCCGTCGAAATCAGTCTCGGAAATATACAGCGCAGTGGCCGATCCTGGCGCAGCATTGAACTTCAATTTCCCAGAGGTGGGATCGGCGTTGGTCGTGCTGGTCGACCACAGATAGACCACGCCGCCCGCGCGGCCCGGCACTCCGGTCGCCCTGATGGTCCAATCGGCCCGCGAACCCGAGCCAGAAAACAAGATGCAAGTACCCTGCAGGGACGTGCCGGAATACGAAGTAACCTGCAGAACCATCCAATGGGTTGTCGGACTCGCATCGGATGACAGCAGCAGATAGGAACCGGCCGGCCACGTCTTATTGGCCTGCGTCGCAAATGACTTGGCGCCGGTCGAAATCGCGACGCTCGACGTCGACGTGCCGGAAAGATTGCCCACCGCCGCTGCGGCACTGACGGCGGATGCCGACGCCGAATTGGCGTAGCTTTCCATGAGATTGGCGAACAGCCCGAACCCGTTGGCCGTGGTCGCCGTGTCGGCCAATGCTGCGGGAAAGTTTGTGATATGCCCGCCGCCCGCGAGACCTTGCGGGTTAGTGGCGGGATTGAAGTTGGCAGAGTTGTAGTCAGGCAACCGATCGATCGCGTCCTCGGTCGCCTGATTGATGTCAGTGCCCCAATCGAATGCCATCATAGCACCTGTATGAACTCGAAGCCGATTGCGGCCCCGGTGTCGCTTTCAAGATAAGCCTCCAGCAATTTTGCTTCCGGCAACTGCTGCAGGCGCGCCAGGAACGATGTTTTGAGCCCGCTGTCTTGGTTGTCGGGGTCAAGATCGACGAACACCGGTCGGTCGATGTCATGGATTTCGATGATCTGATCGATGTCGCCAAGGACTTCCTCCCTTGGCAGAATTGGCCAAGAGACTGTCATGTGCCTGCGCGATGCGCGGCGATTGAAATACTGACTACCGCCGATCGTCTGCTGCATTGATGTCAATGAGATGCGCGAAAAGGTCGGATCGGGCGCAACGTTGATCGATGGAATGAACGATTTGCCGACGAATAGATAGCCGACTTCCACATAGCCATCGGCGTTGGTCGTATCGTCGAATTCGATTTTCAGAAATTGCAGCGATGTCGGGATTGGGAAGGTGTATTTTATATCGCGGCCGAGATTGTCAGGATCAAAGAACGGTTCGGCACCGAGCCAGAAATTGATGCTCAACCAATCGAACCATTCGAGTGTGTTTGTCCAGTCGATACTGCTGCCGACAGCGATAAATCCGGTCGTGCCGTTTAGCAACGTGAACGCCTGATCCGCGTACCATGACAAACGATATTGCGCGGCCGACGACAGGTTCGTTCCGACGATTTGAATGCCGCGGGATGTCAGCGGCTCTGCCATCGTCAATTTGAATTGCGTGCTGACCAACTGTGTATCGACGGATCGTGCTCGCCGTGTTGTGGTCGGCACGTACAGATTGGCGAGCGGCAAATTCGGTTGCCACGCGCCGCCGCTGAATGATCCGCTGTCGACCGCGTTGGAGTGGTACAGCGTAAAGGATGTGCTCATACGCCGAACACCCGCCAGTACACCAAGACGTTATTGGTCCCTTCGCCTTGCAGGGCCACACCGCGCACGGCCTGCAGGACCATCCCCGTCGTGGTCAACGACAGGGTGGTCACGAACAGGTTTGACGTCGTGCGCTGCGCGATGGCGCTAACGCCAAACATCTTCGTGAAGGTGGTCTGAAAGGTGATGGGGATTACTCCGTTGAGGGCTTCGCCTTCGATGGTCGCGGATTGGCTGGTGTTTTGGCCCCACTCTTCGACCCAACCATCGACGTGCCGGATAAAGCCGTTCGTCTGCAGCAGCGCGGGGACGACATTGGATTCCTCGCCTACGATCCCGCTGGTGCTGGAAACCGGGAACCAATTGCTGTAGAGGCCGGATCGATCGCGGGCTCTGATCCAGTAATAGAAGCGACTGCCGCGCGGGACATTCAGGTGCGAGAAACTGTTGCCCGAAGTTTCGCCAACGAATTCCGGTGCGCTCCGATCGTTGCTGTCGCTTTTCCAAATCTCGGTTGCGACGAAACGAAGATATGGAAGGCCGTTCACATTCGGGTCGACCGGAGTATCCCAAGCCAGATTGATCTGGTTGATGCCGCCCGTGGCGGTCAACCCCGAGACCGTAATATTGGAGTCGGCCAAGCATCATCCCCACAGCGTCAGCGTCAGGATTGCTACATCGTCGAAATCGTCGATGCGTCCGAGCGCGCGAAACAGCTTGCCAAAGCCCGCTTCGGTTCCGAGCATCATTCGCCCCGATCGCGACGTCAGTTCGACCACCTCGCCGATGCCGGGATCATCAGCAGGGTCGTCCGACATCGGCACCTTGATCCGCCAGATATCGCGCGGACGTTTGTAGATGGCCAATAGCCGGGCGGCTTCGGCCGCCGCAGCGGCTTGCGTCAGCAAGCGGGTTTCAACCGTGATGGTTGGCGCCTGCGGCCATTGATCCAGGACATCCTCATCTTCGGCGCTGGCCTGCCGCCATTCCTGCGCGAGATAGGCTACCCGTAATGGATCGTTCTCGGTCACCGCCCCGAACAGATCGCCGCCCCGTTGGACCAAGCCTAGCTGGTCATATTTTACGATGACCTTCCAAGCCGGCACGCCCTTGCTGTCGTCGCCGCTTTCGATCCGCTCCGGGGTACCGCCGATGTTGTCATCGAAATCGTAGGAAGCGACCGCCTGCCCGGTCGGCAAATCCAACCGGCCGCAATCGAACATGGTGCTGTTTTCGCTTTGCGGCAGCATCCAAGCGCCGACCGAATTGAGGACGCGCGTCACCGCGCTCAATGCAGTCTCGGTATCGGCGACCATGATCCCGCACTCTGCGGAATTGAGCGTATCGAGCGCCGTCACATCCGACGCCGACAGGATGGTCGTCGTGCCGGGATACATGGATTGGAACCAAGTTAGCATGCGGCGGGCAATCTGCCCGGCGGTCCGCAGCGCGGGGGTAGCGCCCTCGACCACATCGGCCGTCACCGCGCCGGCCGCCGACGTTCCCAAGCGGAACAGCCCGAGCGCTACGCATGTCACGTAATGGCCCGGCAGAACGCTGGCGGCAAATAG
>Ga0070673_100002186_pt1 | contig 11815 bp, 7 predicted proteins | sample KBSM23metaG_FD_65342 | JGI IMG/M metagenome (GOLD analysis project Ga0070673, IMG submission 65342) | Miscanthus rhizosphere microbial communities from Kellogg Biological Station, Michigan, USA - KBS M2-3 metaG | ecosystem: Host-associated > Plants > Roots > Rhizosphere > Soil ... | reverse complement strand
CCGACCGATACGCCTCCCGTCCCCGAGGGACTCGACTGGGATCTGTGGACCGGTCCGGCGCCGCTGCGCCCGTACAACCCGGCGTATCACCCATTCAGCTGGCGCGCCTGGCAGGACTTCGGCGCCGGCGCGATGGGCGACATGGCGTGCCACGTCATGGACGCGTCCTACACCGTCTTGAAGCTCGGCGCCCCCGAGAGCGTGATCGCGACGCTGGCGTATAACTTCATGCCGCCGACCCCCGAGGCGCGCGGCTACGGCACGCGCGTCTCGTACACGGACAGTTACCCACCTTCGTCGATCATCCACCTGACCTTCCCCGCGCGCGGCAGCCTGCCGCCGGTGAAGCTGCACTGGTACGATGGCGGCCTCCTGCCGGAGCGGCCGGACGAGCTCGAGCCGGAGCGCAAGCTGCCGGAGTCGGGGACGATCTTCGTCGGCAGCAAGGGCAAGATGTGGTGCGAGACCTACTCCGAGAGCCCGCGTCTCATTCCCGAGTCGGCGATGACGGCGTTTGCCGATCGACCGGCGAAGAGCCTGCCGCGCGTCCCGGGCGGACGCGACGGGCACGAAAAGAACTGGCTCGACGCGATTCGCCAGAAGACGCAGGCGGTGTCGAACTTCGACTACGCCGGTCCCTTCACCGAAGTGGTGCTGCTGGGCAACGTGGCGCTGCGCTTCCCGGGCACGCGTCTCATGTGGGACGGGCCCAACATGAAGGTGACCAACGTCGTCGAGGCGAATCAGTACGTCCAGCACAACTATCGCACCGGCTGGGCGCTGTCGACGTAACGGGGCGCTGAGGAACGGCCCGGACGGACCATCGAATGGAGCGAGCGAGCCCGCCGGGCGAGCGTGCAGGGGAGTCCGAGGGGCGAAGCCCCTCGGTTGAGATCGATCTCAGCGACGTCCGCCGCTGGTCGCACGAGGCGATGGCCACCGTGTACGAGGTGTACGCCGTGCACGCCGACCTCACGTATGCGGCGCAGGCGGCACAGGCAGCGTTCGAGCTCCTCGACCGCCTCGAGCGGGAGTTGAGCCGGTTCCTGCCCAACAGCGACATCGCCCGGATCAACCACCTCGACGCCGGCGCGAGCACGCGCGTGGCGCCGTCGACGCTGGAGTGCCTCGGCATCGCGCGCCACATGTTCGATCTCACCGGCGGCGCGTTCGACGTGTCGATTGGAACGGGGCTGCCGTCGCTCGAGCTCGATCACGACGAATCGGTCGTCCGCGCCACGACGCGTGGCGTGCGCGTAGATCTGGGCGGCATCGGGAAAGGCTACGCCGTCGATCTGATGGCGGAGCTGCTCGAAGAGTGGGAGGTGCCGATGGCGCTCGTGCACGGCGGCTTCAGCTCGATGCTGGCGCTCGAACCGCCGGCCGCTCGTCCCGGGTGGCCGCTGACGTTGAGCGATCCCGCAGACCCCTCGCGGCGGCTCGAGCGGTTGACGGTGCGTCAAACCGCTCTCGGCGCGTCCGGCGTGCGGAAACGCGATCACATCGTCGATCCGCGAACCGGAGATCCCGTCCGCGGACGCCGCGCGGCGTGGGTGACGCTGCCTCGCCCGCTCGGCGGCGCGGCCGCCGCGGTCGCCGATGCGTTGACGACGGCGAGCATGCTGCTCGGGCCGGACGAGATCGACGCCCTGTGCCGGAACAGCCCGGGCCTCGAGGCGTGGATTCTCGACGACGCCGGGCTCCTTCACTTCGGGGAGCAGACAAACGGAGATGCGTGATGGCGGACGAACCGAAGAAGCTTGATCGCCGCGACGTGCTGAAGGGGCTGTCGACGCTCCCCGCTCTGGGCCTCTTCGGCTACGCCTGGCAGAGACAGCGCACCTACCAGCAGGCCAGGGTCACGGAGGTCGCCGCGGCGGCGGAGGCGCCTGCGGGGCAGCAGGTGATCAACGTCGCGCTGCTGGGGGCCGGCGCGCAGGGCCAGGTCCTCACCGACTCGATGCTGCGGATTACCGGGCTGCGCGTCCGCGCCGTCTGCGACATCTGGACGGAGTACAACCAGAAGCGGGTGGTCAACAGCCTGAAGCGGTTCAAGCACGAGCCGAACGCGTACGAGGACTACCGCGAGATGCTCGACAAGGAGAAGGAGCTCGACGCGGTGGTCATCGCCACCCCGGACTTCTGGCACGCGCAGCACACGATCGACTGCCTGAAGGCCGGCAAGCACGTCTACTGCGAGAAGGAGATGTCGAATACGCTCGACGGCGCCCGCCGCATGGTGGCCGCCCAGCGCGAGACCGGCAAGCTCCTCCAGATCGGCCACCAGCGCCGCTCCAATCCGCGTTACCGGCACTGCTACGACAAGATCCTGCGCGAGGCCCACATGCTGGGCCGGATCGTCACCGTCTACGGGCAATGGAACCGCGGCGTGACGCCCGATCTCGGCGCGCCGGATCGCTATGTTGTTCCGCAGGCGCGGCTGACGCAGTACGGGTTCAAGGACATGCACCAGTTCCGCAACTGGCGCTGGTACAAGGGCAAGGGCGGCGGGCCCATCGTCGATCTCGGCTCGCACCAGATCGACATCTACGGCTGGTTCCTCGGCACCAATCCCTCGCACGTCATGGCCAGCGGCGGCAACCTCTATTACGACCCGAAGACACACGAGTGGTACGACACCGTGATCGCGGTCTACGACTACGACACGCCGCTCGGTCCGGCCAAGGCGTACTACTCCACGCAGACGACCAATGGAAGCCAGGGGTATTTCGAGAATTTCATGGGCGACCAGGGCACGCTCCTCATCTCGGAGTCCGAGGTGAACTATGCCGGTCAGCTCTATCGCGATCCCAACGCGCCGGCGTGGGACGAGTGGATCCAGAAGGGCTACGTGAGTGCGCCGAAGGAGCAGGAGACGAAGGCGAAGAGCGACTCCGGCGCGATTGCCGACGTGCGCGAGTCGGTCGCGCCCGATCAGCACACGGTGCCGGTGACGCTGCGCGACCCGTATCACCAGCCGCACCTGCAGAACTTCTTCGATGCCGTTCGCGGCAAGGCGACGCTCAATTGCCCTGCCGAGGAAGCGTACCAGACGGCGGTCGCGGTGCTGAAAGTCAACGACGCCATCGAGGCGAAGGCCCCGGTCGCGTTCACGCCGTCGGACTTTAAGGTCTAGAGCGGGGCGGGCACATGGAAGACCTGAAGCTCTCGCGATCGGCGATGATCGCGATCACCGTGTTACGAGTCGTCGTCGGCTGGCACTTCCTCTACGAGGGGATTGCGAAACTGACCTCGCCGTCGTGGTCGGCGGCGGGATACATGAAGGTGTCGCGCGGCCCGTTCGCCGGCGTGTTCCACTGGATCGCGAGCCAGCCGCAGTGGCTCGACACGGCGAACCTGGTCACGATGTACGGGCTGACGCTGGTCGGCGTCCTGCTGATCCTGGGCCTGTTCACGCGGCTCGCGGCGATCGGCGGCATCGGCTTCGTCGTGCTGTTCTACCTGTGCAATCCGCCATTCGTCGGCTACTTCTACTCGATCCCGACCGAGGGTAGCTATTTGATCGTGAACAAGAACCTCGTGGAGGCGTGCGCGCTCGGCGTCATTCTCCTGACGCGCAGCGGCCTGTTCGCCGGCGTCGATCGGATCCTGCACGGGCTGGTGCGCCGGCGCTTCCGGCGCGAGCGCCTGGCCACCGTCACGCTCGTGCTGTTCGCCGCACTTGTGTATCCGAGCTCGGTCTTCGCGCAGGGCAGCACGGCGACGCTGGCCGGGTCGGTTCGCGACCAGCAGGGCCTCGTCGTCCCCGGAGCAACCGTCGCCATCTCCGGTACGGAGAACCACTTCGCCCGCACCATCGCGACCGATCAGGACGGCGGGTTCGAGCTGGCCGGGCTTCTTCCCGGTGAGTATCGGCTCCTGGTGGACTCGAGCGGATTCGCCCGCGACGAAGTGCACATCCGGCTCGAGGTCAACCAGCGCGTTCGTCTCGACGTCGTGCTCAAGCCGGCGACACTGGCGCAACAGGTCGACGTGACCACGACGGTGCCGCTGCTGCACACCACCGATGCCGTGGTGGGTGAAGTCATCGATCAGCGGCAGGTCGCCGAACTGCCGCTGAACGGACGCCAGTTCCTGGAATTGGCGCTCCTCGTGCCCGGCGCGCATACGTCGCACGGCGCGCAGATGGGCGACACGAGCCCGTTGTACTGGCGTCCCGGCCAGAACTCGGCGATCACGATCAGCGGCGCGCGGCCGAACTCGAATGTCTACCTGCTCGACGGCACCGTGAACACCGATCCCAGCTTCAACACGTTCGTGATCAGCCTGCCGCCGGACGCCATTCGGGAATTCCAGATTCAGACCGGCACCTACACCGCCGAGCTCGGCGCCGGCACCGGGCAGATCAACGTCGTCACCAGATCGGGCACGTTGAAGCTCAGGGGATCGGTGTACGAATACCTGCGGAATTCCAGGTTCGACTCGCCCGAGTTCACCAACCCCGACGAATTACCGCCGTTCTCGCAGAACCAGTTCGGCGGCACGCTCGGCGGGCCGACGCGCGGTGGTCTCTTCTTCTTCGGCGGCTACGAAGGCCTGCGCACGACGCAGCACATGTCGAACATCATGTTCGTGCCTGGTACCGCCGTGCGCACCGGAGATTTCTCGGGACTGCCGCCGATCTACGATCCGCTGACCACGCGCCCCAACCCGTCGTTCAACCCGGCCCTTCCGATCAGCGCGACGAACCCGCAGGTCATTCGCACGCAGTTTCCCGGCAACCAGATTCCGCAGGACCGCATCAACCCGGTCGCGCTCCAGGTGCTGCAGAACTACGTGGTTCAGCCGAATCTGGATGATCCCACCGACAACTACCTCGATACGCGGGCCCAGGACTTCCGGAACGACTCGTTCAACCTGCGCCTCGATCGCGCCTGGTCCAACGGGACGTCGTTGTTCGGACGCTACAGCCTGAGCAATGAAACCGGATTCACCCCGGAGAACCTGCCGGGGTTTGGCGCGCATCACGACAATCGCGTGCAGAACCTGAGCGTCACGCTGGTGAACCCCACACGGCAGCGACTCTTGACCGAGACCCGGTTCGGGTTCGCGCGGATGCGGCTGCACCGGTTTGGCGAGACCGCGAACGGACCGGACCTGATCACCCAGCTCGGGATTCCCGGCGTCGGATTCGGCGGCGCGGACGCGTTCGGCCTGCCGCGGTTCGACATCCAGGGCTACGACCCGATTGGCGACTCGCTCCTGTGCACGCCGTGCCGCTACGACAACAACAACTTCCAGTTCGGCGAACGCCTCACGTGGAGCGCCGGCAAGCACTCGGTGCGCGTCGGCGGTGACGCGCGCAAGTTCAACTGGGACATGCTCGGGTTCTTCCAGAATCGCGGCTACTTCCAGTTCACCACGCCGATCACCAGCCAGACCTCGCTCGCCGACGGCACCGGGAACGCGCTCGCGAGCTTTCTGCTCGGCATGCCGGCGCTCGCCCAGCGCCAGGCCGGCACGCCGTCCATGCGGATGCGGCAGATGACGTACGCGCTGTTCATCCAGGACGACTACCGCGTCACCCCGGCGCTGACGCTGAATCTCGGGCTGCGCTACGACCTGCAGACGCCGCTGCACGACATCAGCAAGATCCTGACGAACCTGGATTTCAGCAACGGTGCGCCGGTCGCGTTCGTCGGCGGCCAGAACGGCTATCCGGCGGGCCTGGTCTACACGGACAAGAACAACATCGGCCCGCGCCTCGGGCTGGCGTGGGCGCCGGGGAATGCCAAGAACGTGCTGCGCGCCGGCGCCGGCATCTTCTACGCGTATCCGGACATGAATCTGTGGTGCAACCAGGTGCACAACGTGCCGCTGGTGTTTCCCGAGATCCTGACGAACAACGCGGCGACGCCGACGATCAACTCGTTCGGGTTTGCACCGCCGGTGCTCGGACGCACGCTGGTCGGCTTCACCGCCATCGACACGCACTTGCAGATTCCCCGCATCGAGCAGGCCAGCGTGAGCTTCGAGCGGGAGGTCGCGTCGCACATGATGGTGCAGGTCGGCTATCTCGGGGCGTGGGGATCGAGCCTGGATCGGTCGCGTCTGGTCAACAACGCGCAGCCCGGTCCCGGCGGCGTGCAGCCCCGACGGCCCTACCAGACGATCTCGTTCGTGCCCAACACCGATCTCGGCCCGCTGCCGCCCAACGTGACGGTGCAGAGCCTCACCTTTCCCGTGGGTCCGATCAACCTGCTGGAGAGCACCGGCCGATCGCAGTACAACTCGTTCTGGGGGCTCGCCAAGCGCACGTTCTCCGGCGGGCTCAGCTTCCTCGCCAGCTATACCTACGCGGACAGCCTGACCGACTCGCCGACGTTTCGCTCGCCGGCCAACGAAGCCGAGGTGCCGCAGAACAGCTTCGATCCCGGCGCTGACTGGGGACCGGCCGGCTGCGACATCCGTCATCGGTTCGTGAGCAGCGTGATCTACAAGGTCCCGTACGCCGCGACCGGCGGAAGCAGCCGCGGGGAAAACATCCTGCGCGGGGTGCTGGGCGGCTGGCAGGCGTCGCTGATCTATCAGCGTCAGAGCGGCTTTCCCTTCACCGTCAGCGTCTTCGGCGACACCGCCAACGCCGGCGCGCTCCTGAACGTCAACCCGATCCGGGCCAGCGTCGTCCCCGGCGTCTCGCCGAACGTGTCCAATCCGACCGCTGACATGTGGTTCAACACGGCGGCGTTCACGACGCCGGCGCCGTTCACGTTCGGCACGGCCACGCGCAACAGCGTGGAGGGCCCCGGCCTGAGCAAGGCGGATCTCGCGCTGGATCGTTCGATCCCCCTCGGCGACACCGTGCGGCTGCTCATGCGCCTCGAGACGTTCAACCTGTTCAACACCGTCAACTACGGGACGCCGAACCGGTTCGTCAACACGCCGCAGTTCGGCACCATCACCGAAGCCGCGACCCCCGCCCGGCAGATTCAATTCGTCGTCCGGGCAACCTTCTAACCAGAGGGCCGCGCTCCTTCGGCACGTTCGTCAGCGCGGCGATCAGCGTCAGGGCGCCAGAGCCAGATAGGTCGGCCGATACGGCTGATACGATGGAGCGCATGTCACCTTTGCGCGCTCTTCTTTCGTTGCTCGCTCTCGGGCTGGTCGCGGCCGGCTGCAGGGGCGGCGGCGTGGCGGAGATCAAGCAGCCGGGCGTCTTCATCGACTCCGACGGCTATCTCGTGGAGATCAAGAAACTGGGGACGCTCGGCACGAGCTACGGGCCGCGCGTGTACCCGGAACTGCCGGAGTACGACGTTCCATCCGTGACCAAGGTCAGTCCGATCTACGTGAACCTGCCTGAACTTGCCACGGCGACGCTGAAGGGCATCGAGTGGCACGGCTATCGCCTCGGCGGCAACGCCTCGCCGGATACGCCAAGCTCCGCGAGTCCGCAGGACTGGAAGGCTGTGCCGATCAAAAAGGAACCGACGAGCGTGCCGGGTATTTTCAAGGTCGTCGCCGCCGCCGCCGATGCGCAGGGCCGCTGGAAGCCCGAGCCGGCCCACGAGTACTTCGGCATTGCCGTGGATGCGGGTTACAAGCCCGGGTCCATCTGGGCAGTGAAGATCAAGTAAGCGCGCTCGAGCGGACCGCGCTTGTCGAACTAACGACGATTCCGCGAGAGCTCGCGCGCGACGACGCGCTCGACGTCGACGGCGGACCTGGTCTCCATGATGCTGGCGCCGACACGGGCGCCGATGCGCTCGAACAGCCGATCGACGGCTGTCTCCGTGGTGACGTCGTCTGCCTCGAGCACTTCTATCGCGTGCTGCAGCTCGTGCGCCAGCGTGATCATCGAACGGTCGCCCGATTCCGGCGCCACTACGATATTGAGGACACGGTGCGCGCCCGCCATCGTGATCGCGTGAGACAGCGCCCCGGACAGCACACGCTTCGTCCGCGGGTCGACGTAGTAGGCATCCCTGACGTAGACGATGCCGTTCAGCTCACCGACCCTGTCGATCTCACGGCGGAGCGTCGCGGATCGCGCCATGCCATCGCTCATTCGGGCCGCCGTGCGGCAGGTCAGGGGCCGAACCTGCGGCGGCAGGGTCTGCCGCGCGACGCAGGCGTCAGGCGCCGGGATTTGAGCCCTCAACCCGACCGAGCCGACGGCCATCATCGTCGCCACTCTCAGCATCCACGCGGCTTTGCGTCCCATACGGCCTCCTGGCCACACGTGCGCAGGGAGGTGAGGGAACCGCTCATTCAGGGAGGGGCGCGAAGGGAAACGCGCTACGCTAGGCGCGCAGGATGGGGCATGAGCGTTGAGGTGTCCAAGGCGGAGAAGGACGATCTGACCGATTTGCTCGGGCGGTGGGGCACGGGAACGCCCGCCGATCGCGAACGGTTGCTCGCCGCGGTGCAGCGGGAGCTGCGGCGGCTTGCCGCGGCGTACATGCGGCGGGAGCGGCCGGATCACACGCTTCAGCCCACGGCGCTCGTCAACGAGGCCTACCTGCGGCTGGTGCACGCGCCCCACGTCCGGTGGGAGGGCCGCGCGCATTTCTTCGGCATCGCCGCGCGCCTGATGCGGCAGATCCTCGTCGACCACGCGCGCAAGCGAGGCGCAGGCAAACGCGGGATGGGCGCGCGGACCGATCGCCCGCTCTCGCAGGTTGCCGATCCGTCGGGCGGCCGGAACTTCGATGTAGTCGCGCTCCACGACGCGCTCGACGACCTGGCGGCGCTCGATCCGCGTCAGGCGGAGATCGTCGAGCTGCGGTACTTCGGCGGCTTGACCGAGGCGGAGGTCGCGGCCGTCAAGGACCTGTCGCCGGCTACGATCCGCAGGGAAGTCGCGGCCGCGCGGTTCTGGCTCGGACGGCGCATGAAAGACGCATCGTGACCCCGTCGGCGTGGGAAGGCGTGAAGGCGCTGCTGGCGGAAGCCGCGACGCTTCCCGCGGCGGATCGCGAGGGCTTCGTCACCGGGCGTTGCTCCGACCCGGACGTTCGGCGCGAGGTCCTCGAGTTGCTGGGCTCACCCGCGCCGTTGACCGGCATCGTCTCCGGACACACGTTGCAGCCGGGGGCGCGCCTGGGTCCCTACGCGATCGAAGCGCTGCTCGGCAGCGGCGGCATGGGAGAAGTGTACAGAGCCCGCGACCGGACGCTGAATCGCAGCGTCGCGATCAAGGTTCTGCCGGATCCACTCGCGGACGATCCAGGCCGGCTGTCGCGCTTCCGGCGGGAGGCGCAGATCCTCGCGGCCTTCAACCATCCGAACATCGCCCACATTCACAGCTTCGAAGAGTTCGACGGCGTCGCCGCACTGGTGATGGAGCTGGTGGACGGTTCGACGCTCGCCGACACGATCGCGCGCCACGCGCTCACGCCGACTGACGCGATGCCGATCGCCCAGCAGATCGTCGACGCACTCGATGCGGCCCATGGACAAGGCATCGTTCATCGCGATCTGAAGCCCGCGAACATCAAGATTCGCGAGGACGGTACCGTCAAGATCCTCGACTTCGGGTTGGCGAAGGCCTTTGCGCTGAGCCCACCAGGCGTGGAGGCCGTGAGCGTCGCCACCGTTTCGGTGCGTTCGACGCAGGCCGGGCTCGTGCTGGGAACCGCGCCCTACATGGCCCCGGAGCAGGCGCTCGGCCAGACCGTCGACAAGCGCGCCGACATCTGGTCGTTCGGGTGCGTCCTGTTCGAGATGCTGAGCGGAAGACGCGCGTTCGCCGGCAAGGACATCGGCGACACGCTGTCACGGGTGATCGGAAAGGATCCGGATTGGACGGCCCTGCCGCCGAACACGCCCGCGCCGATCGTCCGGGTTCTGCGACAGTGCCTGCAGAAGGATCGCGGCAGGCGGCTCGCCGACATCGCCGACGTGCGGTTCGCGATGGAAGAGGCGCTGTCGGCGTCGATCGAGACGGGCGACGCCGCGGCCGGGAAGCGCCTCCGGCCGTTGCCCGCGTGGCGGCGCGCGCTGCCCTGGGTCCTCGCAGCGGCGAGTGCCGGCGCGCTCGCGTTCGTGCTGCTTGTCGGGTTTCCGTCGCGCACGACGCCGATCACCGCTCCGCTGCGCCTGACCGCTGATCCGGGTCTCGGTGCGGTCTTGTCTTTTGGATCGGGTTCGTCGCTCGCGCTGTCGCCCAATGGCACCGAGCTCGCCTTCATCGGGCACGCGCCGACCGATGGGGTCGTCCGGCTCTTCATTCAACATCTCGGACGCCAGGAGGACGCGGTAGCGCTGCCCGAAACCGACGGCGCCCTCAGCCCGTTCTTTTCTCCCGACGGGCAGTGGCTCGCATTCTTCGCCGCGAACAAATTGAAGATGATCTCGGTCGCAGGCGGAGGGGCGATCACGCTGTGTGATGCGCCAAACGGCCGCGGCGGCGACTGGGGCAGTGACGGGACGATCTTTTTCGCGCCCGAGCGGCAGAGCGGCCTGTCGCGCGTGTCTTCCGCCGGCAAAGGCGCGCCGGTGGTCGCGACAACGCTCGAGCCCGGGGAACTGACCCAGCGATTTCCCCAGGTGCTGCCCGGAGGAAAGGCCTTGCTCTACTCGAGCCTCCGCCTCAGCCCTCACGGCGACTTCGACTTCGACAAAGGCAACCTCGTTGTACAGCCGTTGCCCACCGGAGCGCGCAAGGTAGTGCAGCGGGGCGCCTACTTCGCCCGGTACGTGCCGAGCGGACACCTGATCTTCGTGCACGAGGGGACACTCTACGCCGAAGCCTTCGATCTCGCGCGCCTCGAGGTGACGAGCGCACCCGTCAAGGTGATCGACCGGATTGAGCACAGCACCACGCTGGGAGCAGGGCTGTTCGCGGTGTCGAGCGCGGGCACGCTCGCCTACACCCCTGCTGAACCGGCCGGCACTCGAATCAAGCCGATCGAGTGGGTAGACCGCTCCGGAAAGGTCTCTTCCCTGCAGTCCGTGCCTTCGGACTGGGCCGATCTCGCGTTCGCACCCGATGAGCGCCGCCTGGCGTTCCAGCTCTGGGACGGCAAACAACGGGACATCTGGGTGACCGACTGGGCACGGGGCGCGCCGACGCGCCTGACGACGTCCAATTCGCACAGCCAGAGTCCGGTGTGGACGCCGGATGGACAACGCATCGCCTTCGCTTCGCAGAGAGGCGAGCGGGAGATCGCCGTGACCTTCAACCTGTATTGGCAGCGAGGCGACGGTTCAGGGGACGTACAGCGATTGACCACGAGCGACAACATGCAGACGCCGGGCTCGTGGCATCCAAACGGGAGAGTCCTGGCGTTTGAAGAGAAGACACCGTCCTACTACAACGTGATGCTGCTCGCGATCGACGGCGACGAGGCGTCGGGGTGGAGGCCGCGAACACCCACCGTCCTCCTGAGCGCGGACTTCGACCAGCGCGCCCCGGCCTTCTCGCCGAGGGACGGTCGATGGCTCGCCTACGAGTCGAGCCAATCGGGACAGCCGAACGTGTACGTGCGAGCGTTTCCGGGCCCGGGCACGTCGCAGAAGCAGATCTCCACGGGCGGCGGGATCCTCCCGACCTGGTCTCAAGCCAGACATGAATTGATCTACAGCACGCTCGACGGCCAGATCATGGTCGTGAACTACTCAGACACCGCCGGGTCGTTCCAGGCGGATCCGCCGCGGCCCTGGCCGGGGGCGCGTTACGCGGTGCACGCGCTGTGGGCCTCCCGCTCGCGCGAGTTCGCTCTGCACCCCGACGGAAACCGGCTCGCACTGGCGACGGCCGGCCCTGCGCCTCCCTTCGGCAGGCGCTTTCCGATCAACGTCTTTCTCAACTTCTTCGACGAGCTGCGACGGGTCGCGCCCCAACACTGAC
>Ga0070673_100002182_pt1 | contig 11838 bp, 12 predicted proteins | sample KBSM23metaG_FD_65342 | JGI IMG/M metagenome (GOLD analysis project Ga0070673, IMG submission 65342) | Miscanthus rhizosphere microbial communities from Kellogg Biological Station, Michigan, USA - KBS M2-3 metaG | ecosystem: Host-associated > Plants > Roots > Rhizosphere > Soil ... | reverse complement strand
CGCCGTCAAAGCACCGAGACTCATGACTCTGGCTACATGCGCGAGTTCCGAACGCGCTTTATCGAGCGCCTCATCCGCCTGCCTGCGCGCGGTGACGTCACGAACTGCTGCGATGTATTCCAGTTGACCACTCTGATCACTGGTCGCGCGCGCAACTGCATGCAGGTACTTGATAGATTGGTCAGGCATTAGCAACCGATACTGCCATTCGAAGTCGTCGGCCCCGTTTCGTGCCTGCTCGACCATCTTCTCGTACAAGGTGAGATCTTCAGGATGAACACGCGTGCGAATCACCTCGAGCGTGATCGTGATTCCCGGCTCGAATTCATAGATGCGATATAGCTCTGCTGACCAAGTGATTTTGTTGGACGGGACGCACCAGGAAAAACTGCCGGTGCGACTGAGCTGTTGCGCCTGCGCGAGGAATGCCTCACTGCGGCGTAGTTCTTCCTCGACCTCTTTTCTGCGCGTGACATTCGAAGTAAATCCAACCATCCGCAGCGGCTCACCGGCATCATCAAAGAACATGCGACCATTTGTTGAAAGCCATTGGAGGCTGCCGTCGGGCCACACTACGCGATACTCGGCGGAGACTTTGCCTGTTTGATGAGCATGATGAATCGCGTCGACGACCGTGGGCCAATCAGGCGCATACATCATTTTCTTCCAGCTCTTGTATGTTCCATCGAAGGTGCCGGGAGGCAAGCCAAACAAAGCTTCCTGTTCCGGTGACCAGGAGTTGATCTCCTGCTGAATGTGCCAATCAAAGGCCATTGCTCCGGCAGACTTCTGGGCAAGATCAAGCAAGTCCTGGTATTCCTGCAACCGCTCCAAAGCAAGTTTTCTTTCAGTTATGTCTTCGTGAATGGCAATGATATAGCGGGGGCGTCCATCCTCATCCCGCAGAAGATTGAAGATGACATTTGCCCAAATCGACCTCCCGTCCTTGAGAACGAAATGTTTTTCGATTCTCAATGAATCCCGCTGGCCGTCTTTAAGTTCGCGAAATGTGGCAGCATCTTGTTCACGATTATCATCGTGTGTTAGACGATCGAAGGTCTCAAACCTGCCAAGTTCCTCTTCGCTGCAGCCGAGCATTGTCTGCAACGCACGGTTATTTTGAATTAGTGCTTCGCCCTTCAGATCAACCAACGCGATTCCAGCGCCGGCCTCGTCAAAGATCGTCTTAAATTGTAACTCGCTTCGTTTAAGCGCGTCCTCACTCGACGCTCGGTCGATAGCAATGCTGGCAACGTGTGTAACCTGTGCTATCAGATCCTGCTGAAGTTGGTTCGGACTCCCAGGATGGTTCTGAAAAACGGCGAACGTCCCCAACACGCTACCGTCACGTGAACATATTGGCGTTGACCATTGAGCTCGAATCCCGTGAGCCAGCGCGAGGGGACGGATTAAGCTGTCCTTCCAATTCAAATCTGCTTCAAGATCTTTGGCAATTACCTGAGACGTGGTAAGCGCCGCTAATCCGCATGGTCCTGCGGACTCAGTCACTGTCAATCCTTCGAGCGCTTCGTTGAAGGCCGCAGGTAAACTGGGAGCTGCGCCGGTATGGAAGGTTGGCCCATTCCAATCGATCAAATAAATCCCGCACTTACAGTCCGCTGCCGTGTCTTCAACAAATCTACATAAGTCGGTCAGCACATCAGTGAGCGATGAGCCCGAAGCCACCATCTCAAGCAGTCGTTTCTCACCTGCGAGTTGCGCTTCTGCGCGCTTACGATCGTCGATGTCGATTAAGAGGTGAAACCAGCGGAGGACACGTCCTTCTGTGTCTCGCAACGGAAAGCCGCGGACATTGAACCAGTGGTAGATCCCATCAGCCCGGCGATGGCGGCTCTCGACGTTGTACGCAGTCGCCGTTTCGTGGGCTTTTAGCTGCGTCGCAATCGTATGCTCAAGGTCATCAGGGTGGACGACGTCGGAAGCTTTCCAACCTTTCAACTCTTCGAATGTCTTGCCGAAATATTCGAGGGTCAGTTGATTGAGTGCCTCGACTTCGCCGGTCGGCGTAGTGACTGCGACCGGGACAGGTATGCTCTCGACCATCAGTTGGAAGCTGAGTTCGCGGGCGCGCAGTGCTTCTTCAGCTCGCGCCAATCGCTCGACGAGATCATCGTCGCCGGGGGTTTTTTTCGGGAGGGGATCCACGGCGAGAGGATGCGCCGCTGTGAGCAAAAAGCCAAGTTAAATTTGGTATTAGTTGACGGGGAATTGGCCTATCGCGCCGTCCGCCTAATACTAAGGTATCGATCGATACTTTCGTCTAATAGACTCACCTTCTCACCGGTGGTTTACTGCCCGCCTGCTAATTAAGGAGGCGGCGCTCATGACTCAGAATTTTGTCCGCTACAGTCCTGACGTTGAAAACCCCGAGCCTGACTTCGATCGAACTCTCCAGTCGATCCTCGATGGGATGAAACAACGTATGGACGGCTCGATCAAGGCAGAGGGAATTGGGCGGATGGTGCGCGATGCCCATGCCAAGGGCTACGGTCTCGCCCGGGCAGAAGTTGAAATCCTTAGCGGACTACCGACGGAATACGCACAGGGGATCTATGCTAAACCGGCACGCCACGAAGCGATGGTTCGTTTCTCGAATGGCACCAACCACGTCGGCGACGACCGATTCCTGGGACCGATCGTCGGCATTGGACTCAAGCTGTTCGGCATTGAAGGACCAACGCTGCTGGAGGATGAGGCGGACAGCCACACCTTCGACTACGCGCTGATCAACCATCCGGTCTTCTTCGCAAATACACTCAAACACTACGTCTACATTCAGACGCTGTTCGCGCATATTGGAGTAGCTCCCCCAGCCAACCTAACGCCCGAGCAAAAGCAGGCCGCAGTTCACCAGTTTCTCTACAACTGGGTGACGGGCAAAGGCACATTGCCTCCCGAGGAGTGGGCGTGGGAGGAACTCGGCGCTTTCCTGCGGCTCGCGCAAACCAAACCCGTCAACTTGTTGCTCTCGACATATTGGACCATGGGTGCGGTGCGGCATGGCGACTACGTCGCTAAAGTTCGTGCCGCGCCGGTGCAATCGTTTGCCGACCGCGTCGTCGATCGATCGATCGATCTTGATTCCGCCCAACAAGTCTTCCGACCGGCACTGGTCGCAGAACTACGCGAACGACCCTACGAGTTTGACATTCAGGTCCAACTCTCTACTGATCTGGACCGGATGCCCGTCGAGAAAACTACGGTTGTTTGGCCCGAGAGCCTCTCTCCTTTTGTGACCGTCGCGAAGTTGCGGATCCCACAGCAGGATATCGGAGGGGAAGATAATTTCGAGAGGATGGACAAAACCTCGATGAGCGCCTGGCGTGTCACCGAGGAACATCGTCCGCTCGGGAACATAATGAGATCTCGCAAGGAGGTCTATAGACAATCATCAATCCTTCGCCACCAGGCAAACCAACAGGAGCGCAAGGAGCCGAAGAATTTGGCGGAAGTGTTCGGAGAACAGATGGCGGCGGGCCGGTAAGCCAATCATCGCTTTGGCTAATGGAAAGGAGAGACCTAGCAATGCAACCACAAACACAGATAGTGACCGGACAAGAACAGCGGCGGGCTGGCGAAGAAAAGATTCAGCAACTGCGCGAACTGTTCGCGGACGCGACTGAAGTAGGGAAAAAGGCATTGGAAAACGTAATCGCAGAGCTGACGTCACAGGTGTCGGAACCGCCTCCAGCCATCGAAAGTGCTGGCCGCGTCGGCGCGCGTCTTGGCAAACGCTCGGAGTTGACCATCATTGTTCCACTCGTACCAGGCGGTGCCCAGCGGCTCAAGACATTCCTGCGATCGTTGGGCGGCAACCTTTCACCGGGTGCGAGCAAAGTCGGTACTCTCCATGACATGCGCTTCGTGTTCTTTGACAACGACACGAGATTGCTCTTCGCGACTTCGTTCGACGGTGATTGGGACGTCTATATCGACGACTTCATCGCGTTAATTCCAGACTATCTCGATCTCATGGACTCCGCGTGGGAAGGCTGGCCAGGGATTCGCAGCCCCGAGGCGAAAGACTATCTCATCAAGCATCAGATCACGGCTGACGGCTGGTTCGTCGCTGAACCAGATCTCACTTTGGCTGAGATCCAACGACAGAAGCACATCAGCGGAGCGGTAGATGAGTTCCTGGACAAGATCAGCACGTAGGTGAGTCGCCCTTCGCCCGCACACGAGTAAACGAGAAAGAACTGAACTTCAGATGGTGACGCCCGATGTTTGGGACTACCCAACGACCGCGCGATCAGACCGAATCGACTCAGGAGTCACAGGAGAATAGACATGTCAACGCAGTCACAATTAGCTTCTGAAACCAATAGCGATGCGGTCGTCGAGCAGAAGATCCAGAAAGTGCAGGAGCTTTACGCCGATGCACCTGAACTCGGCAAAGTTGCGCTCCAGAATGGCCTCGCCAACCTCAAGAAAGAATTGGCTGCGGCAACGGGCAGGCAAAGTGCCGGACGCATAGGTGCGCGTCAGGGCAAGGTATCGGAGCTCACTGCGATTATTCCGATCGCGGAAGGAGGCGCCAAGCGGCTCCACGGTTTGCTGGATCTACTGGACGGCAACTTCAAAGGGGCTGACGTAGTCGGTACTCTCCATGACATGCGCTTCGTATTTCTGGACAACGACACCAAATTGCTCTTCGCCACTGCTTACGACGGCGAATGGGACGCCTACATCGACGACTTTGTGACGAAGATCCCTAACTCTATGGATATCTTGTTCTGCAATCTCGAGGGATGGCCGGGTATTCACGACCCGAACATAAAAGACTGGCTCGTTAGTCACCAACTCACCGCGGATGCCTGGTACGTCGCCAATCCGAACCTGACGGTATCCGAAACCCGTAGGCTTGGAAACGTCGGTAAGGCGGTTGACGAATTCCTGGACAAGATCAGCGAATAATTTTGGAGTGCGGTGGCAAGCGCAGCGCGACACCGCTTTGAATTTTCTCTGGGTTTCTACAGAGCTCGTTAAATAAAAAGCGGTGTCGCGCTGCGCTTGCCACCGCACTCCAAAGAAAAGAATGCACCCATGTCATCCGTGAAAGAATCCGTCACAAGCATTCAATCGACATACGGGCCGTCCCTCGACTTGCACGAGATTCAAGCGACCGTCCTCCGACCAAGGCCGGCGCCGTACTTCGGCACTCACGTGCTCTTGCGCGTCGACGATGGTCAAGCAGGGCGCGCCTTCCTGCGCCGGCTGACGCCTCACGTCGATTCCGCTGCGAACTGGTGGAACGCGAAGGATCCCTGGCTCGCAGTCGGGATTAGCTTTGCTGGACTCGGAGCGCTCGGCGTTCCCGAAGCCTCGCTGCAAAGTTTCCCCGATGCGTTCCGCGAAGGAATGGCGGCGCGCTCGCGACTACTCGGTGACGAAGGCGTCAACGATCCAAAGAATTGGGATCCGCACTACGGCAAAGGTGAGGTCCACCTTGGGGTGAGTGCATTCAGCAAATCTGAGGAAGAGCGGCGACGGATTCTTGGCCTCGCTCGCGAGCAGCTTGAAGGTTTCTCAGGAGTCAGCGTTTTGGCCATGCAGGATTTCGGCGCGCAGCCAGGCGACCTCAATTCGTTGGGCTTCAAAGACGGCATAGACCAGCCGCCGATCGAGGGGAGCGGAGTCGAGCCATTACCCGGTCAGGGACGACCGATTAAAGCTGGCGAATTCATCCTCGGATATCCAGGTGAGTCAGGCGTTGGGCTGCCGATGCCACAGCCGGACGTACTCGGACGCAATGGCACTTACGTGGGCTTTCGCAAATATCAATCGCGCGTCGGCGCGTTTAATCGGTTTCTCCGCGCGAATGGAAGAACCGAGGAAGAACAAGAACTTCTTGCTGCCAAGCTGGTCGGGCGATGGCGCAGTGGCGCGCCACTTACGCTGGCACCCAACATTGACAATCCAACGCTCGGTGCAGATCCGGAGCGGAACAATGACTTCAACTACTCAAACGATCCGCGTGGCCGGCAGGCCCCGTTTGGATGCCATATTCGTCGCATGAACCCTCGCGACACCAATCTCAGCCGCTTAACTGACGTTAACCTTCATCGCCTGATAAGGCGCGGCACAACGTATGGACCACCATACGATCCGAACGCAGTGTCTGAAGCAGATGATGTAGTACCTCGTGGGGCTTACTTTCTCTTCATCAGCGCCAAGGCGATGGCCACGATCGAATTTCTCCAGCAGGAGTGGATCAATGACGGCAATTTCATCGGGGCCGGTAACGAGCGCGACCCGATTATAGGGCTCCAGGAGGAAGGGGCGACTTTCACGATTCCGAAAGAGCCGGTAAGGCGCCGCGTCCACGGAATAGAAACGTTCAACGTGCTTCGCGGAGGCGAGTACTTCTTCATGCCCAGCTTGTCCGCGTTGAAATGGCTTGGGGAGTTGGATAACTAAAAAGCAGGAGGAGGCGGCTGCATAAAGCCTGGGACGAGAGCCCCAGGCTCGGAATCAAATTTGAATTGTGAGCCCATGAAATGGGCTACAGCTCATCGCTCGCAATCGGTATTCCCGATAGGTCTGTCGCCCGCATTCGCGGGCTTGAAAACGCTTTGTGCTTTGCAACTGGGGCTTACGCCCGGCTTTATGCTGCGCCCGCTTCGCAGTCTGAAACAAGAGGAAACGACAAGGAGCGCACCGCAATCAAGCCGAGAAAATGAATAGAAATGAACCTGGCCCACCTGGTCTATGACATACACGACAATACCGATCTGATACCGAATTGAGCAAGGAGCGCACATGTCCACAATTCATTTCAAGAAGACAACCACCGCGACCCCTGAGCAATTCATCGCCGGGCTTACCGACTTCGGACCCGGTCGCGCAGAGCTATTCGGCAACAGCGCCGATGAGTACCTGAAGGTTCATGAAAAGGGTCCAACTTCTGCCGATGTTACCGAAGGCTCAAATAATATTTGGGAACGACTGCGCTACGACTGGTCCAATCCCAAACGAATCGTTCTCACAACTACTGACTCGAACCTGTGGGGAGGTCGCTCGGGTCACACGTATACGCTGACGCCGCAACCAAACGGCACGACCGACGTGGACGTCACCATTGTGCGTGACGGCAAGAACTTCAAAGGGAAACTGCTCGGCGCTTTCCTCGGAATCGCCGGCAAGGGTCAGTTGGAAAAATGGTTTGCGAAAACCTTAAAAGCGATCGAAGCACGGGACTACAAGGTCAGCGCCGCAGCGAGGGCGTAGATGTAGCATAGACTTCAGTCTGTGACTCGCGACGGAAACACAGACTGAAGTCTATGCCACGACAAAATGCCTTCAGAAATTTGAACAGGGAGAAAGATTATGAATCAGACGACAGGGCAGAAAAAGGTCGAATCGAACACCAGTGTCCAAACAGTCGACATGAAGCTAGAGGTAATCGTCATTCCGGTTTCGGATGTCGATCGTGCGGAGCAGTTCTATCGCAAACTCGGTTGGAGACAGGACGTGACGCCGCCAGGCTCAGGCGTCTTCCAATTCACTCCGCACGGTTCCGCGTGCTCGATCCAATTCGGCAAGAACTTGACTTCGGCCGCTGCTGGTTCAGCTCAGAGAACATATCTGATCGTTTCCGACATCGAAGCAGCTCGTGAGGCTCTGATCGCCGCGGGTGTCGACGTGGGCGAGATCTTTCACTTCACTTCGGACGGCACAGCTCCGGGTCTGGATCCTGAACGTAACACTTATCGCTCGTTGGCGTTGTTCAGCGATCCTGATGGTAACAGTTGGCTGCTCCAGGAAATTACCACACGGCTGCCCGGCCGCATCGATACTGGCTTAACTTCGTTCGACTCAACGAACGATTTGGCAACCGCGCTTCGTCGCGCGGAGGCAGCGCACGGAGAACATGAGAAACGAACTGGTGGTGTGCGCGACGAGAACTGGCCGGATTGGTATGCCAGGTTTATCGCCGCAGAGCAAGCTGGAACTGAACTTCCAACGTGAGTAGATTAATTTGAGATACGACAAGGACAAGACGGCGTTAATCATTATCGATCCGTACAACGACTTCATTTCTGAAGGCGGCAAGAGTTGGGGGTACATCAAGAGTGTTGCTGAAGCGAACGAGTGTGTTCCGCATATGGCCCAGACACTCAACGCTGCCCGGAGTGCTGGGCTTCGCATCTTCTACGCCCTTCATCATCGCTACCGTGCCGGTGATTACGAGACATGGAAATACATTGCGCCGGTCCAAAAGAGAGCCTTGAACAGCAAGGTCTTCGAAGAAGGCACATGGGGCGGTGAAATCCGCGATGAGTTCAAGCCTCAATCGGGCGACATCGTGGCTCTGGAGCATTGGTGTTCGAGCGGCTTCGCGAATACCGATTTAGATTTGCAGTTGAAGAAGCACGGCATTCATCAACTCATTGTCATCGGACTCATTGCGCACACATGTGTCGAGGCAACTGTTCGTTTTGGCGCTGAGTTTGGATACGAAGTCACGCTTGTAAGAGATGCCACCGCGGATTACTCGGACAGGGAGATGAATGCTGCTCTTGAAGTCAATCTTCCGAACTACGCGACTGCGATTGTGACTACAGATGAGATCGTCGCATCGATCTCTTCGCTCTAAAATCATCAGCCAGCGCAAGCAAGGAAACAAATTCGATAAAGAATCAACGGAGGACATCATGGCAGCTGCCGGCATCGCATTATCGACAATGAAGCTCTTAGCGGCAAAGCTGACTGGTATGAAGGCGTCGTTACTTTTATCGTTTATTAGCGGCGCCGCAGTGACGCTTGGTTTCAGCAGTCTTGCACAACCGAGCGCGTCACACGTCTACGAACTTCGCCTGTATCAGGTTAACGACGGCAAAATGGATGCGCTCATAGATCGCTTTGGCAATTACACTGACGCTATTTTCAAACGTCACAACATGAAGAGTATTGGTTTTTGGCGTCCCCAGGATGCGCCGTTTTCAGACAACATGTTTGTTTACATACTTGAGCATCCGAGCCGGGAAGAAGCGAAGAAGAATTGGGCCGCATTCCAAGCCGATCCGGAATGGAAGCACGTTAAAGCCGAGTCAGAAGTTAATGGGCCATTAGCGAAGCATATCGACAGCTACTTCATGGACCCGACGAGCTATTCGGCGCTCAAGTAGAAGCACGCTGGCCGCTGAGTTTGTTTTTATTAGTGAGTTTTTTATGGCGCAAACAAAAAAGGCAATCAAGACCAAGCCGGGTAACGAAACAATTCGTCCTCATCAGTCAGGGCAAACGTTCTTCAAAGCAATAATGAATGAAGACATTGATTGGAAGCCTTTTGCTGCTTTCCCGCCTTCGGTGCGCCTTGCCGTTCTCGTCGGCCAACCATCGGATGAAGGACCTTACGTGATCAGGGTCAAGGTTCCTCGAGATGTAAAGCTGATGCCGCACACTCATCCTGAGGATCGAATCTACACAGTGATGTCAGGCGTCTTTTATATAGGTCTTGGAGATCGCTTCGATGCGGATAAGTTGCAAGCCTATCCACCTGGCGCCGTGATCATCTTGCCAGGCAATACGCCGCACTTTCATTGGGCCAAGTCCGGCGAGTACGTTTCCCAGGTGAGTGCCATTGGTCCGCTCGGTATTCATTATGTAAACGCCGAAGATGATCCAAGAAATAAGTAGCCGAATTGTTCTCGCTCGAACGGAGGCTTCATGTCAGACAAGCAGCAATCGAATAAACAGAATCCAACTCGTCGTGAGTTTCTTTCGACCACCGGAACAACTGCCGCCGCCGGTTTAATTGCGACGTACGTGCCGCTGTCGGCAAATGCGGCGGAAGAAGGAGAGACGACTGAAGCCATGGGCCCATTGATTGAAGGCGCGGTGCCAATTACGCTCCGCATCAACGGCAAGGATCGCCAGCTTCGCATCGATCCCCGCACAACCTTACTCGATTGCATTCGCGAAACGGTTTTGCTGACGGGAACAAAGAAGGGTTGCGACCACGGTCAATGCGGCGCCTGCACGGTGCACGTCAATGGCAAGCGCGTGCTTTCCTGCTTGAATCTAGCCCTCATGCACGATGGACATGAGATTACGACTATCGAAGGACTCGGTACGCCGGAGACGCTGCACCCAATGCAAAAGGCTTTCCTCGACTGCGACGGCTATCAATGCGGCTACTGTACGTCGGGACAAATCATGTCGGCAGTCGCGCTCCTCAAAGAACCTTGCGGTCCTGACGACGCTTCGGTGAAGGAACTGATGAGCGGCAACATCTGCCGTTGTGGCGCTTACCCCAATATCGTCGCCGCTATACAACAAGTTCGAAAGAGCGCCTAAAGGCAGAGAGGAGATCGCCATGCATACCTTCGAGTTCTTACGCCCAAACGATCCAGCGGCTGCGATAAGCGCCGCCGCGCAATCAAAGACGGCGCAGCAGGGAGCTGACGTGCGCTTCATGGGGGGTGGGACCACACTGATCGACTTGATGAAACTCAACGTCGAGACTCCCAACCGTGTGCTCGACATCAATCGTCTGCCCTTCGACAAAATTGAAGTCGCGGCTGATGGCGCACTGAAGATCGGCGCCACCGTTCGCAATTCAGATCTCGCGTATCACGAAAAAGTGCAACGTGATTATTCAGTGCTGTCGCAAGCAATTCTGCAAGGAGCCTCGGCGCAGATCCGCAACATGGCGACGGTCAGCGGAAACTTGTTGCAGCGCACACGGTGCGTCTACTTCCGCGACACAGCGATGCCGTGTAACAAGCGTGAACCAGGCGCCGGATGCCCAGCGATTACAGGCCACAATCGCACGCTCGCGATCTTGGGTGCGAGTGAACACTGCATCGCGACCAATCCATCAGACATGTGCGTAGCCATGGCAGCACTGGAAGCGACGGTTCATATCCAAGGGCCGAAAGGACCACGCGCAGTCGCCTTCAATGATTTTCATCTCGTGCCCGGCAATACGCCACAACGCGAGACTGTGCTTGAACCGGGCGACCTGATCACGCACGTCACTCTTCCTCCTCCCATCAATGGAAGCAAGCATCTCTATTTAAAATTGCGCGATCGCGCGTCTTACGAATTTGCTCTGTCATCAGCCGCCGTAGTGCTGACTATGGCCAGCGGAAAGATTACGCAAGCACGCATCGCGCTTGGAGGCGTTGGAACAAAACCATGGCGGTCGCCTGAAGCGGAAGCGGCGCTGAAGGACCAGCCCGGGAACGATGCGACTTATCGCCAAGCTGCCGAAGCTGCGTTGCGAGGCGCCAAGCCGCAGAGTGAGAACGGATTCAAAGTCGAACTAGCCAAACGCTGCCTAACGCATGCTCTGCGCACCGCGGCGGCCAGTTGAATTCTGAGGAGTAAAAAATGTCGACAATTTCTCCTATCGGACGTCACACACTGCGCATTGATGGACCACTTAAAGTTACAGGCCTCGCGCAGTACACCTCAGATTTCAATTTCCCTGGGATGCTTTACGCCGTGCCGGTGGAAGCTACGATTGCGAACGGCAAATTGCTCTCGCTCGATACTGCGGCTGCGGAGAAGATGCCGGGCGTACGTGCAGTTCTTCATCGCGGGAATGTTGGAAAAATTTTTCGTTCGACTCCGGCGCCAGGCTTCGATCGCGTTTGTCTGGAACGCCGCCCTCCATTCGAAGACGACGTAATCACTTACTACGGTCAGTACATTGCTCTCGCTGTCGCCGACACTTTCGAAGCTGCTAAAGCTGCAGCCGATGCAGTCCGCGCGACCTACACCAAAGAAAAACCCAACGTTAAGGCCCGCCTCGAAGCCGGCAGTGATCCTGATGTCGTCTTCACCGGCTATGGACCAGTGCCACGA
>Ga0070673_100002180_pt1 | contig 11844 bp, 9 predicted proteins | sample KBSM23metaG_FD_65342 | JGI IMG/M metagenome (GOLD analysis project Ga0070673, IMG submission 65342) | Miscanthus rhizosphere microbial communities from Kellogg Biological Station, Michigan, USA - KBS M2-3 metaG | ecosystem: Host-associated > Plants > Roots > Rhizosphere > Soil ... | reverse complement strand
AGCGGGTCGGCGGGCACGAGCGGCGGCGCGGGCACGAGCGGAGCGGCGGGCACGAGCGGCGCGGCGGGCACGAGCGGCGCGGCAGGCACGACTGGGTCGGCGGGCACGAGCGGTGGGGCGGGCACGAGCGGCGGCGCGGGCACGAGCGGAGCGGCGGGCACGAGTGGCGGCGCAGGCACAGGCGGCGCGGCGGGGACGGGCGGCGCGGCGGGCGCGGGCGGCGTCTCGGGCACGGGCGGGATGGCTGGTCTCGGCGGCACGGGCGGCGCGGGTGGTACCGGCTCTTCGACGACCTGCGGTGACGCCAAGACCGACGGGGCCGAGAGCTGCGACGACGGCAACCTGCTGCCGTTCGACGGCTGCTCCGCGGACTGCCAGCTCGAACCCCGCTGCACCTCCGGCACCTGCGAGTCCCGCTGCGGCGACGGCATCGTCGTCGGCGGCGAAGCATGCGACGACGGCAACATCGCCGACGGCGACGGTTGCTCCGCGCACTGCACGATCGAAGCTGGCTTCGAGTGCCCGCCGGGCGTTCCGGGTGACAAGATGTCGATCCCGATCGTCTACCGGGATTTTCGCGCGCGCAGCCCCGCGGACTTCGAGCCAGCAGCGACCGGTCGCATGACGGCGACCACCGGCATGGTCCAGCCGGACCTGGACGCAAACGGAAAGCCCGTCTTCACCGGCATCACCGGCGCTTACACAACGGTGGCCACCTTCGCCCAGTGGTACCGCGACACGCCCAGCGTCAACCACACCACGGTCGGGAGGCTGCCCCTGTTTGGCAACGGCGGCGGCACGTTCGCCAACCGATATGGGCCGAACGGGGAACAGTGGCCAACGACGATCACGGCGTTCTTCTGCGGCAACGTTGGCCTCGAGAAGACCGACCCAGCGACCGGCCTCCCGATACCCTGCACGGCCACGTTCGGTTCGACCAATTGCGACACCTATCTGGCGATGGGATACACGATGCTCTCCTGCAGCGTTTCGGCGGGGTACTACAGCGCCGTCTTCCAGACCGGGGCGCTGGACGGAACGCCGCTGTTCTTCCCCGTCGACGGCGACACCTTCACACCGGCCTCCGAGCGCACCAGCGCGACCATCGCGCCGCCTTACGCCGATAGCACCTTCCCGACCGAGCCGGGCGCGCCGAAGCACAACTTCAGCTTCACCAGCGAAGCCCACTTCTGGTTCAAGTTCGACGCGACCGGGATGTTCAAGATCGACTTCACCGGCGACGACGACGTCTGGGTCTTCATCAACAAGAAGCTCGCCCTCGACATAGGCGGCATTCACACGCCTGTGCACAACTCGGTGACGATCAGCTCCGCGAATGCCGCCACGTACGGGCTCACCGACGGGTCAGTCTACGAAGCGGTCGTGTTCCAGGCCGAGCGCCAGACGTCCAGCTCGGCCTACGCGCTGACCCTCAGCGGGCTCGGCGCCACCGGCAGCCAATGCCGCGCCGTCTCGGCGACCCCCTGAAGCCTCGCCACGAGCTGAGCTGGATCCCGGCCTTCACGCGGATCAATCAGGCGTCTTCCGGGAATCGATCTCATGGGATCGGGCCGCGACAGGTCCCGACCCATCGTGGCCAATGAGACCAATCAAATCGATTCACGTCGCCTGTCTGCTCGCCACGGCGGTGGCTTGCTCCGCTGCCGACGGCACGCCGAACGGTTCGGGCGGTGGCCAGGCCGGGACGGGAGGCGCGGGCGCCTCCGGAGCGACCGGAGGCGACGGAGCCGCGGGGCAGGGCGGAGGAGCCGGGACGATGCCGCCTCCGCCCCAACCTCTGCCCCCGCTCGTCACGTCGGCCGAGGGCGCGTACTGGAAGACCGATGGCCAGCTGATCGAGGTGACGAGCGGCGCCGCCGACGTGACTGTCGACGACGGTGCCGTGGCCCAGCGCTGGGACGGATTCGGCGGCACGTTCAGCGAAAGGAGCGGCAACTATTTCTCCCAGTTGAGCGCGAGCGACCAGGAAGTGGCCCTGCGGCTGCTGTTCGGCCCGGACGGTCTCCGGTTCAATCGCGGACGCATCCCGATCGGCGCCAGCGACTACGCCATCGACCGCTACACGCTCGACGAGACGCCGGGCGACACGTCGATGTCCCAGTTCTCGATCGAGCGGGACAAGCAAAAGCTGATTCCCTACATCAAGGCCGCGCTGGCGGTCGCCCCTGGCCTTCATCTCTGGGCCAGCCCCTGGTCGCCACCCACCTGGATGAAGAGCAACGGCGCCTTCGACGGCGGCACCATGAAGGAAGACGACGCGACCCTGCAGGCGTTCGCCCTCTACCTGACGAAGTTCGTGCAGGAGTACGGCAAGCAAGGCATCCCGATCGAGGTGGTGCATCCGCAGAAGGAACCGAACCTCGCGCTGGATTTTCCTTCGTGCGTCTGGAGCGCGGCGGCCATGACGAGGTTCATCGGCGCCACCCTGGGCCCCATGTTCGCCGACCAGAACGTGAACGCTCAGATCTTCCTCGGCTCGCTCTCCGAGGACGGCAACACCGGCCCCAGGGCGCGCGACATCATCTCCGCCGTGATGGCCGACGCCGCTGCGATGAAGTACGTCGCGGGCTTCGGCTTCGAATGGGACGGCACCCGCCTCGTGGCCGTCGTGAAGCCGAGCAACCTGCCCATCTGGCAGGACAACCACAACGTCGGCAACCTGCCGTGGGGCGTCTCCTTCCATCGCGACGCCGCGCCGAACGATCACGCCTACGCGGTGACCAGCTGGGGCTTCATTCGCGACTGGATCCGCGCCGGCGTCAGTGCCTACTTCACCAGCAGCATGATCCTGGACTCGGTTGGTGTGGGCATCGGGAGCATGGCCTGGCCGCAGAACGCGCTGCTGGTCGTGGATGCGTCGTCGAAGACGCTCGTCGTGACGCCGGCATATCACCTGTTCCGCCACCTGTCTCCCTACGTCGATCCAGGCGCCACGGTCATCGGGACCACCGGTGGCGACGCGCTCGCCTTCAAGAACCCCGACGGCACCATCGTTGCGGTCCTTTACAATTCCGGCGACGCCAAGACGATCATCGTTGCCATGGCCGGCAAGATGCTGAAGTTCGAGATGCCCGCCAATGGCTGGGCCACGGTCAAATCAAGGTAGGACGATTCGCGGCACGCGGTGAAGGACGGAATCCTCGGCATCGGGGAGGATTACGAAGCCAACGTTAACAACGTTAACAATGGCGAGTTCAAGCCGGAGCTCCAGATTTTTGTTGACCACATTACCGAGCCCGCGAATCTCCCTTTCCGGATTTGATTGCTGGCGCGGCAATCCGCGTTCGTTTCGCACGTAACAACGTTATTCCCAACGGCGCACAGCGAAGTGTATACAGGGCCAGCCTGGGCGGTTTGGCCCCCAGAGATGCCCCTAAGCCGCGGAGGACGATCCCATGTCCATCGGGAAGAGAACTGGTCTGGGCCGCTTGCCGGCCCGAGTCGTCACGAGCTTGTTGATAGCGGGCGTGCTCGTTCTGGCCGCCGGTCCAGCAGCGGCCCAGCCACCCGCGCCGCCGCCGCCGGCATCGCCGCCTCCGGCCGCGCCCGCGAAGGCCGCGCCCGCGAAGGCCGCGCCCGCGAAGGCCGCGCCCGCGAAGCCAGCGCCCGCCAAGGCCGCGCCCGCGAAGCCAGCGCCCGCGAAGGCAGCGCCGCCCGCCGCGGCCGCGCCGCCGCCCGCGCCCGCCGCGCCGCCGCCCGCGCCCGCCGCGCCGCCGCCGGCCCCGGCCGCGCCGCCGCCCGCGCCCGCCGCGCCGCCGCCTGCCCCCGCCGCGCCGCCGCCCGCCCCCGCCGCGCCGCCGCCCGTCCCGGCCGGGCCGCCGCCTGCCCCGGCGCCACCACCCGATATGCCGCCGGTCGTCGAGCCGTCGGCGCCGGGCCTGGCGCCGGCGACCGTCCCGCCCGAGCAGCTGACGCCCGAGGAGCTCGCCGCGCTGGAATCCAAGGACCTGGACGTCGTCAAGGTCACCGTCGATCGGCGTGAAAAATCGATCCAGGACTACGCGGGGTCGGCATCCGCGTTCACGCAGGACCAGCTCGATCGGCTGAACGTCACCAGCCTGCGACGGCTCGCCGATACGTCCCCGCACCTGGAGATCGGCACGCAGGAAGGGAACACCGAGATCTTCATCCGCGGCATCGGCGGCACCGACAACACGGAGCTGGGCGATCCCGCCACCGCGACGTACTTCGGCGGCGTCTACATCCCGCGTCCCCGCGGCGTCGGATCGATGTTCTTCGACCTCGACCGCGTCGAGATCAACCGCGGCCCGCAAGGGACGCTGCGTGGTCGCAATGCGACGGCGGGCTCGGTCAACCTGATCCCCGCGCTTCCGCGGCTGGGCGAGTTCCAGGCGATGGGCGACATCCAGTACGGGAACTACTCCGACCGGCTGACGCGCGCGATGGTGAACATTCCGATTGCCCCCAACCTGGCGTTCCGGTTCTCCACGTTCTCCGACAACCACCTGCCGTTCTACAAGAACGCCGGGCCGGTCAACACGATCACGCCGTCCGAGAGCGCCGACGTGCTCGCCTATCGGGCCAGCCTGCTCTGGAAGCCGCTCCACAACCTGAAGGTCACGATCCGCCATGATCTGACGCAGGAGCTCGGGACGGGGTTCACGGGCACCAACTTCGCGCCGGCGCTGCAGGCCGGCCTCTTGCCGCAGGAGGTGCCCGACCCGCGCGCCGTGATCTTCCGCGGCCCGCAGCCCTCGCAGGACATGGTCCATTGGGGCCTGGCGGGGATCTTCAACCTGGACCTCGGTCCCGTGGTGGCGGAGCTGATCAGCAGCTACCGCGATCTCGACTACCGCCAGACGACGGGCGGCAACGCCGGCGTCGCCTTCCCGGGCATGCCCGACCCGCAGATCGACAACTGGAGCACCTCGTACTGGCACACCGCCTCGAAGTCGACGGTGCAAGAGCTGCGCGTCTACTCACCAGATCAGGCGCGCTTCAGATGGACGGCGGGCGCGTTCTTGTTCTACGAGAAGCAGCGGACGTTCCTGGGCAGCGTCGCCGACCAGAGCAACGGCTTCGCGGGCGTCGAGTACAACATGCCCCACATGCAATCCGACTCGGAGGCCGGGTACGTGGACGGCACCTTCGACATCCGGAAGTTCCTGCGCGCCACCGCCGGCTTCCGCTTCACCCGCGAGCATAAAGAGCGGACCGGCCTCGGCGCCGTGTACCTGCCCAACACAGGCGGGATGCCGTTCCGGTTCGGCACGGAAGGATTCCGATTCGCCGATACGAGCCGCACCATCTATGACCCGAACGACCCGAACGTGTTCCAGAACGGCATCGCGTCGTACGGCGCGCGCGACACGCTTCCAAATCTGCTGGTCGACAGTTCTGCCGCTTTCACCGCGCAGAACGGGACGTACACCGACCACTTCTTCGACTGGCGGGTGGGCGCGGACACGGACCTCACGCCGCGCAACTTGCTCTACATAACGGCGACGACGGGCCACCACTCGGGCGGCTTCAACGACAATCTGCCCACCGGCCAGGCCCCGCCCTACAATCCCGAGCGCCTCTACGCGCTCGAGGTGGGCAGCAAGAACCAGACGCTCGATCACCGGCTGACCGCCAACGCGGCGGCGTTCGGCTACCTCTACTACGACCAGCAGTTCCAGGGCGTGCAGGCGCTGAACGATCCGAACAATCCGACCGCGGTGCCCGCCGCCACGTTGATCCGCTTCAACGCCGCCAAGTCCCGGGTGCTGGGGCTGGAGGCCGATGGCAGCTACAAGTTGCCTTTCGGTCTGATCGCCGGGCTGCAGGCGATGTTCCTGCACGCGGTCTTCGACGACAGCATGGTCACCGACAGCCGGCTGGGGTACGACATCGCGAGCGAGCCGGTCATCAACCTGAAGGGCCACACGCTGCCGCGCGCCCCCAAGATCACGGTCGCCTACTCGCTGGGGCAGAACTTCAGCACCTCGATCGGGTACTTCGACTGGGTGGTCTCGGCGCAGACGCGCAGCAAGTACTTCATGACCGTGTTCAACGGCGAGGGAGCTGACACCAGCGGCAACATCAACCCCGTGCTCAGTGACGTGCAGCCGGCCTACACCCGCGTGGACGCCGGCATCGGGTACACGCGGCCGAACGGCAAGATGCGCCTCGAGGCCGTCGGCAACAACCTGACCAACACCACGTACATGACGTCGTTGATCAATGTGCCCAACCTGAACCTCCGGTTCTTCAACCCGCCCCGGACGGTCGGCATTCGCCTGGCGCTGTACTACTGAGCCTTCAGTCCGTCGTGACGACGGCCAGGGTCTTGGCGCCGGAGCCGCGGGCGATGTCCATGAGGCGCACCACCTCGCCGTAAGGGGCCTCGTCCTCGGCCTTGAAGAACACCACCTTCTGGCGGTCCACCCGGAGTCGACCGGCCAGGCTCTCGGCCAGCTGTTCGGGGCGGACCGGTTCGCCATTGATCGTCAAGACGCGCTTGGCCGTGTATTCGATGATGATCGGCGTCTCCGCCGAGGGGATCACGTTCTCGTCCGCCTTCTTCGGGATGGTCGGATCCAGATGCTTCAGCATCGACGGGGTGAGCACCATGAAGATGATCAGCAGCACCAGCACCACGTCGATCAGCGGCGTCACGTTGATCTCGCCGCGGATCCCCTTCTTCGCGCCGCCGACATCCATGGCTAGGGCGTCTCCGGGGTTGCTGACGGGGTTTCTTGCCGCAGCTCTTCCGTCCCGAGCGTCACGTCGTCGAGGTCGGCCTCGTGCAGCGCCTGCATCAGCTGGCGGGCCACGCCGTAGGGCGCGCGCGCGTCGGCCTTGATGAAGACCGGCTTGTCGGGCGCGGTCCGGCGCGCGTCCACCAGCCGCTGCGCCAGCGCGTGCACGTCGGCCACGCGGGTGGCGCCCATGTAGAGCCGCTTGTCCGCGGTGATCGACACGACCAGGGTCTTGCCGTCGTCGGGCGAGCGGGTGTGGTGGCGCGTGCGCGGCAGATCGACCGCGACGCCGCTGGCGATCAGGGGCGTGACGACCATGAAGATGATCAGCAGCACCAGCACCACGTCGACCAGCGGCGTGACGTTGATGTCCGACCGGACGGACGGGCGCGCGGTGTCGCCGGGCGGGCGCACGATCGCGCGCACCGCACGCAGCCGCGCCGCACGGGCATCTCCCGTCACGGGCGCGCCGCCGGGCTGCCGGTCATCCGATTCACGCTGCTGCCGCCACTCGCGCCGCCCGGCCGCCCACCGCGGGTCGACCGCAGCAGCTTGTCGGCCAGCTCCCCCGACGTGTCGTCGACCAGGACGCCGAAGGAATCCAGCCGCGTGACGAAGAAGTTGTAGAACCAGACCGCGCCGATCGCGACCGCCAGGCCGACCGCCGTCGTCAGCAGCGCCTCCGCGATGCCCGCCGAGACCGACGCCAGGCCGCCGCCGCCCCCCTTCGACGGGTCCGCCATCTGCTGGAACGCCGTGATGATGCCGAAGACGGTCCCGAACAGCCCCACGAACGGCGCCGACGACGAGATCGTGGCCAGCACCGCGAGCCCACGCTGCAGCGCCGCCACCTCGCGCTTCTTGCCGCGCTCCATCGATCGGCTGATGCCGTTCACCAGCAGCTCGAGCTCGATCGGATCCGTCCCTGCCGGGCCGAGCTCTGCGACGCCGTCGACGAACTCGGTCACGGCCGGACCCAGCACGCGCGCGATCGGCGCATCCGGAAACTGCCGCTCCAGCGCCACCGCGTCGGACAACCGCCCGCCCGATCCGACCAGCGGCTGCAACGCAGCCACGTAGCCGACCGACCGCTGCCAGGCACGGCGGAAGGTCAGGAAGCGTTCCAGCGCGATGCCGATCGCATACATCGACATCCCCAGAAGGATGACCACCACCGTCTTGGCGACGGCGCCCATCTGGCCCCACAGGCCGAGCAACGAAAAGTCCATCGGTTTTCTCTCCTTGTTCAGCGTGGCGGTTCAGCGTGCAGAGATCTCGTAGCGCAGCGGGTAGCAGAAAGGCGTCGGCTGTCCGTTCAGCGTGAACGGTCGATATCGCCATCGTCCCAGCACCGACGGGATCTGCGGATCGATGGCGGCGCCCGCCCCCTTCAGCACCCGCACATCGGTGACGGCGCCCTGCGCCGAGACGCAGACGCGGACAATCGCGTAGAGCGTCACGCCGCTCCGTTCGAGCGCGGGCGGCAGCTTGACGCGGTATTGCTCCTCGTTGGGATCGATCAGCAGGAGCCCCTTGCCGAGCTGAGGCGTCAGCATGCGCGGCCCGGTGTTCTGGACCGGCGCGCCCACCACTCCGCCGACGACGCCGCCCTGGACCCCACCCTGGACACCGCCCGCCTGTCCCGCTTCTTCTCGTTCCTTCTCCGGCTTGGGCTGTTCCTTCGGGTGCTCCTGCGGCTGCACCAGCGCCTCGACCTTGGGCGTCGGCTTCACCTTGGGCTTGGTCCTGGCGCCGTGGGAGGCGGGCGGGGGCGGGGGAGGGGGCGGCGGCGCCCCGGCCAGCGTCACTGACACGTGCGGCAGCGGCAGCTCGTCGACCTGCCAGAACGACCACGCTATCCCGACCAGCAACGCCGCGGCGTGCACCGCCAGCGACACCGTCAGCGTGATCCGGCGGCGGCGGATCGGCAGAGCGGCTGTCGTGCCGCGCGCCTGATCGAGGATGGCCTCGAACGCCATCTGCTAACGCACCGCCTCGGCCTGGTGGCGCCACTTCTCGGCGGCGTCGATCGACGCTTGATAACGCTGCGGGTCCGCAAACAGGCCGATCGCCTTCTGCCGCTCGACGAGGCTGCGGTACACGAGCGCTTCGGGGTACCGGGGGCGCAGCTTCAGGGCGCGCTCCAGATACGTGATGCCGATGTCGGCCAATCGCACGCGCTGCGCGCCCACGATGTCGCCCAGCGCCGGCGGCGGAGGCGTCTTCTTCTCCTGCTGACGCTGCGGCTTCGACGGGTCGGGACGCGGGTCGAACGCCGCCATCTCGGCGCCGCCGCCCTTTTGAAAGAGCTGACTCCAGATGAACACGCCGACCGCATACTGAGCCTCCGCGTCGTTCGCGGCCAGCGTCGCCCGCCGCTGGTACCACTGGAGCGCCTCTTCCAGGTGGTTCCAGCGGGTGTAGACCTGAATGAGGCCGCTCATGGCCGCGAGGTCGCTGGGGCTGGTGCGCAGCCGCGCCTGGTACATGTCGGCCAGCGTCTGGAAGCGATCGCCGTCAAACAAGGTCTGGACGTACAGGGCGTCGCCACGCTGATCCGAAGGACGGAGCGCACGGAGCTTATCGAACGCCTCCAGCGCGCAGTTTGTGGCCTGTTGATTTGCGGATTGCCGGGATCCCGGAATCATGAGTTGCCGGCAAGTCAGTCCTTTGTTGAGCCACAGCAACCAGAAATTTGGAATCAGCGATTCTGCCTGCTCGTAAACGGCCACCGCCTCTTGATAGCGGCCTTCGCGGTAGAGGCGGTTTCCCTCGCGGACGCGACGCCGGCCGCGCAGCTCTGTACAGCCGGACGCGAACAGCACGAGAGCCGCGCCCAGCCACAAACAAGCACGGCGCACCCGGCCAACGGTCGCCACGGTAGCGACGTTTAAGCACATTGTGTTCTGCGCAGGCAAGGCCAGAACCACCGGGGCCGCAAAGTGATGTGTGCGGCCAACGCTGGTCGTTAATAAAGGTCCATTACCAACCATGCAATCTGGGTTGGCGTCGCGACCCGACCACCGTACTATCCGCCCCATGCGCCGCCCCATGCGCCCCCACCGCAGCGTGCACGTCACCGGGTTGTTGATCACCGCGGCGCTCGCCGCCGCCGTTTCGCAAGCGCCCGCTTGCTCGAATGGCGACACGGTGCTCGCACTGACGATCAATTCAACCCAGCCGGATGCTGGCGCTCCCGCCAACCTCCGCGTCACGGTCACGCCCATGTCGGGATCGCCGGTGACAGAGACGTTCGCGCCCAACGTGATCGACGGGGCGATCATCTCGTCGTTCTTCCGCCGGATCACGCTCAACGGGCTGACCGGCAAGGTCAACGTCAGCGTCGACGCGATCGATTCCTCGGGCAGCGCCTACCTCAGCGCGACGACCACCGCCGATCTCGTCGAGAATGGCGCGGTCGCGGCGCGGGTGGAGCTGAAAGTGCAGCCGCCGGACCAGGACGCGGGAACGCCGCCCGACGGCGCTGCCGGTACCGGCGGCTCGGGTGGCGGCGGCACCGGCGGCTCGGGTGGCGACGCCGGCGGCTCGGGTGGTTCGGGCGGCGGCGGCACCGGCGGCGGCGCCGGCGGCTCGGGTGCGTCGGGAAATCTGATCACCAACGGTGACTTCGCGGCCGGCATGGCCAACTGGCATGTCGAGAACGGCAACGGCAACGTCAACAACGGCCGCTTTTGCATCATGAACCCCAGCAGCTCGATGCTGCTCGGCTGGACGGCGTCGGGCGGGAACGTGATGCTCGACGGCGCCAGGATGTACCGCATCTCGTACTCGGCGTCCGCGACATCGGCCAACGCCCGGATGCACGTCAAGGTCGCCCTCTCGGTCCAGCCCTACACGTCCGACTACGAGGTCGACGAGACGCTGAACAACACCATGCGGACGTTCATGCACACGTTCATGCCCACGAACGGCACCGACGACAACATGGGCATCGCGATCACGGTGCCGAACGGTACCAACGGCACCGTCTGCATCGACGACGTGTCGATGGTCCCGCTCTAGCCGCCGCCCGCGCCGCCGTCGGCGGGGGAGATCTGCTCGGGGACGGAGGCGTCGACGGCGCGCGTGACCGTTCCGCAACAGGTCATGGTGTCGTGCGATTCGAACGGGACCGTGAACGTGTACGTAGCGCCTTCGAATACCTCGACACGGACATCGCACGTGGCGACGACGTCGCCCTCCGTGTAAACGTAGACGCCCATCTCGTCGTTGCGCCGCGCGCTTTGCGCCCTGCAGGGCGCCGCCGTGGTGATCGTGAGAGGGGTGAAGTCCGCGATCGGCAGCGCCACGAACAGGCCGCTGTCGCCGCAGCCGAGCTTGCAGCCGGTGCCGAAACACGCCGGGAGCAAGAGGGAGGTGAGGGCGAGGGCGAGGGTGCAGACTCGGTAAGTCATTCTAGGGCTCCTTATGAAGACAAGGGTACGCCGGCAGGCGGCCGGCGCCGCAACAAACCCGGCAGCGCGGTGACAATACTCACCGTGACCGCGCCGGCATCAGTCACGCGACGGTGGTGGATGTTCGCCGCGCCGCGCGCGGGTTGCCGGGCCGGCCGTGCGTTGCTCATCTTGCTGGTGGGCTGCGCGCTGGCGGCGGCGTGCGGTCGCTCGAAATCGAGCGGGACGGGGGGCGATTTCACGATGGTCGGTACCGAGGCGCGCTCAGGCCTGGCGATCTTCGTTCCGTAACCGGGCTGACCGCGCCGATTCACTGAGGCGGAGGCTTCAGGATCATGTTCCGGAAGTCGTTCGTGGTGTTGCGACTCGGGTAGGGCTGCGCGGGCACCGGCACGCCGAGGTGCGCGCACAGCGGTTCCCAACCGTCGCCCAGCGTGTGAACCAGCAGTCGCTCCGGCGCGACCGTCGCCTTCACCGCCTTCACATTCTCCTCGTACATCGCGATTGCGTGGTCGCGATCGAGGCGGCCGCCGAAGACCCGGTCTCGAACGAGCGCGACGCCGAGTGACTCCGGCTCGGTGCTCTGCTGGATGCCCTGCAGGATCGTTTGCTCGAAGCTCTTCCACCAGCTCTCGGCGGTCCGGTACGTCAGCACGACCTTCGCCTGCGGATAGAACGCGATCAGCTCTCTCCAGTAGTACGCC
>Ga0070673_100002175_pt1 | contig 11871 bp, 8 predicted proteins | sample KBSM23metaG_FD_65342 | JGI IMG/M metagenome (GOLD analysis project Ga0070673, IMG submission 65342) | Miscanthus rhizosphere microbial communities from Kellogg Biological Station, Michigan, USA - KBS M2-3 metaG | ecosystem: Host-associated > Plants > Roots > Rhizosphere > Soil ... | reverse complement strand
ACGCTCCATCAGCGCGTGACGCGGCTCAACCCGGAGGGCCGCCGGCGCGTCTTCGTGGTGCTGGTGGGCGACGACTTCAAGACCGGCGACGGGACCCAGGCCTTCGCCGCGATGGCCGACCTGGTCCTGAACGCACGGGAAGCGGCCGGCGCCGACGCCGTCCTGCGCAACACCATGGCCGAGCGGAGCCGGCTCTATCAGCTCTTCACGGACGCGCGGAAGCGGTTCGAGGCGACGGCCGGTTAGCCCCTGCGGGCTGCCGCGGGCAGGTACACCTTCTCCACGTAGTCGCGGACCATGCGGTGGGCGCTGAACTGCGGGACCACGGAGACGATCGAGTTCTTCATGACCTGGATCCACCGGCGGCGCAGGCCGTCCTCCGCGCGGTCGAAGAAGAGGGGCACCACCTCCTCCTCGAGGAGACGGTAGAGGGACGCCGCGTCCTCGCGGTCCTCTTCCTCCGTCACGGCGGCCTTCTCGCTGCCGATGGCCCAGCCGTTGTCGCCGCGATAGGCCTCGGCCCACCAGCCGTCCAGGATGCTGAGGTTGATCCCGCCGTTGACGGGGCACTTCTCGCCGCTGGTGCCGCTGGCCTCCTGCGGCCGGCGCGGGGTGTTGAGCCACACGTCGCAGCCCTGCACCATCATGCGGCCCATCTCCATGTCGTAGTCCTCGAGGAAGACGAGCTTGCCCCGCAGCTCGCCCTGCGCCAGCTGGAAGAGCTGGCGGATGAAATCCTGTCCTTCACGGTCGGCGGGATGCGCCTTGCCGGCGAACACGATCTGGACCGGGCGGCCTTCCGCGAACAGCAGCTTGCGTAGCCGCTCCAGGTCGGAGAGGACGAGGACCGCGCGCTTGTAGGTGGCGAAGCGGCGGGCGAAGCCGATGGTCAGGGCGCGCGGATCGAGGAGGCCCTCCACCTGGCGCAGCTCGTCGGGCGAGAGGCCGTGCCGCGCGCCCTGCGACCGCACGCGCTCGCGCACGAAGCGGATGAGCCGCTCCTTCTGCGACCGGTGCGCCGCCCACAGGTCGGCGTCGGGGATGCCGTCCACGCGGGCCCACATGTCGCCGTCCAGGATGCGTTGCTCCCAAGACGGGTCCAGGTGGTGGGCGTAGAGCGATCGCATCTCGGGCCCGATCCAGCTCTCCGTGTGGACCCCGTTCGTGATGTAGGAGACGGGGCTCTCCGGCGTGTCCGGCCAGAGGTGCCGCCACATCGCCGAGGACACCTGCCCGTGGATGCGGCTCACCCCGTTCACGCTCGAGGAGAGGCGGATGGCCAGCGCGGTCAGGTTGAAGTCCCCGGCCTCCTCGCCCAGGGCCAGGGCCGCCTCGGGGTCGGATCCCACGTCGTGCGTCCATGGCCCGAGGTAGCGCCGCACCGTGTCGCGGTCGAACCTCTCGTTGCCCGCGGGCACGGGGGTGTGGGTGGTGAACACCGCGTTCTTGGACACGTGCTTGAACGCTTCGCTCAGCCCTTCGCCGCGGCGTACGCGCTCGCGCGCCCGCTCCAGGCCCTGGAAGGCCACGTGGCCCTCGTTCATGTGCCACACGGCGGGCGAGATCCCCAGCGCGCGCAGCGCCCGCACGCCGCCCACCCCCAGGATGATCTCCTGGCAGAGGCGCATCTCCCGGCCGCGCACGTAGAGCATGCCCGTGATGGGACGGTCGGCGGGGTCGTTGAGGGGGATGTCGGTGTCGAGCATCAGGATCGGCACCAGGCCCACCTGCGCCTTCCACACCACGGCCTGCACCACGCGTCCGGGCAGGTCGATGGGGACGGTGAGGATGCCGCCCGCCGGCGCCTGCACGGGCAGCACGGGCAGCCGCGCGAAGTCGTAGTCCGGGTAGATGTGCTGCTGGAACCCGTCGGCGTCCACCGTCTGGCGGAAGTAGCCCGAGCGGTAGAGCAGGCCCACGCCCACCAGAGGCACGCCGAGGTCGCTGGCCGACTTGCAGTGATCGCCGGCCAGGACGCCCAGGCCGCCCGAGTACACCCCGAGCGATTCGTGGAGCCCGAACTCCATGGAGAAGTACGCGACCGGGCCGGGCACCCGCTCCGCGTGCTGCGCGAACCAGCGCGGCCGCGACCGGTACTCGTCCAGGGCCTGGATCACCGAGTCATACGTGTGGCGGAACTCGGGGTCGCCCAGCAGGCGCTGCCACTGGTACGGCTCCACGTTGATCAGCAGCTGCACCGGGTTGTGGTAGCGCTGCCAGTGCTCGGGGTCGATCCAGGTGAACAGGCGCGTGGCCTGGGGCGACCAGCTCCACCACAGGTCGTAGGCCAGGTCGCGCAGGCGCTCCATCTCCGAGGGCAGCTCGATGTCGGCGATCTGGAGGACGGGGATGTCGATGGGGGTCTCCTCGGTTGCGATGGCCATCAGGACGCCGCCCGCTCCGATGCCGCGTGCACGAAGGCCTGCAGGTCGCCGGAAGCGCCCTTGTCCACCTCGCGGAACTCCACCCCGTACTGGCCGGGGGACGCCACGCGCACCACGCGGGCGGTGGTGGCGACGGTGGACTTGGACTCCGGGATCTGGAAGCGCAGCTGGATCTCGTCTCCCACGGCGAGCGGTATCGGGCTCTCCAGCAGCATACCGCTCATGCTGAGGTTGATGGCCAGGGCGGCCTCAGGATCTCCGGCGCCCGCGGTGGCCTCCACGTCGAAGTGGACGGTGAAGCGGGCCTCGCGCCGCACCGGGACGTCCATCAGCCGCGGCAGGCGCTCGTCCCATTCGGGACCCGCGGGCAGCCGCAGGATGGCGTTGGCCCCCGCCTCCAGCAGCTCCACCTCCGAGGGATCGAAGTCGCCGCGGGCCGCCACCACGATGGACAGGCCGCGCGTCGTGGGGTCCTCGCGCAGCGCCGCCACCAGCTTGTCCGACCGGGGCAGCTCGCGGTCCACCACCACGATGTCGGGGCGCGCGGCCACCGCCATCATGCGCGCGTCTTCGAGGCGCCCGGCCAGGTGGCGCTCCACGCCGGCGCGCCACAGCAGGGTGTGCCCGAGCTCCGGCTCCAGGTCCGCCTGGGTGCAGATGAGGGCGACCGGCATGAGGGGCGAGTCTACTCCAGCTCCGCCAGCCACGCGGCGGGAGAGGCGTCGCTGGGCATGCGCCAGTCCCCGCGCGGAGAGAGGGCCACGGACCCCACCTTGGGCCCGTCGGGCATGAGCGAGCGCTTGTACTGCTGCTCGAAGAAGCGGGTCACGAAGAGACGCAGCCACCGCTTCATGGCGGGGCCGTCGTAGCGGCCGGCGAAGGCCTGCTCCGCCAGGAACAGCGTCTTGCGCGGCCCCGCGCCCAGCCGCAGCAGGGCGTAGAGGAAGAAGTCGTGCAGCTCGTAGGGGCCCACGATGTCCTCGGTCCGCTGGGTCGTCTGCCCGTCCGTCCCCGGCGCCACCAGCTCCGGCGACACCGGCGTGTCGAGGATGGACTGCAGGACGGTGCGCTCGCTCCCCGTCGTCTCGTGGCCGGCCACCCAGCCCACGAGCTTGCGCACCAGCGTCTTGGGCACCCCGCAGTTCACGTTGTACATCGCGATGAGATCCCCGCCGAAGGTGCCGAAGCCCAGGGCCAGCTCCGAGAGGTCCGCGGTCCCGACCACCAGGCCCTCTTCCTTGTTGGCCAGGTCCATCAGGATCTGCGTGCGCTCGCGGGCCTGCAGGTTCTGGAACGTCACGCTCTGCCGGTCGGCGGGGTCCAGCCCGATGTCCTTGATGTGCAGCTCGCAGGCGGCCCGGATGTCGATCTCGCGCAGCTCCACGCCCAGGGCCTGGGCCAGGCAGCGCGCGTTCTGGAGCGTGCGCTCCGTGGTGCCGAAGCCGGGCATGGTCACGGCCAGCAGGCCTTGGCGCGGCAGGCCCAAAAGGTCGAAGGTCCGCACGCCCACCAGCAGGGCCAGCGTGGAGTCCAGCCCGCCGGACAGGCCCAGCACCGCGCGCTTGACCCGCGTGTGCTCCAGCCTGCGGGCCAGCCCCGCGGTCTGTATGGAGAAGATCTCCTCGCAGCGGTCGTCCAGCGTGGCCGGGTCGTCGGGGACGAAGGGATGGACCTCCACCCGGCGCACCAGCCGGTGCGGCCGGGGCGCGGGGACCGGCTGGAGCGCGATCCGCCGGTGGGCGCGGGCCAGGGCGTGCACGCCCTCCGCGAAGGAGGTCTGCCGCGCCCGCTCCACCAGCAGCCGCTCGGTGTCCACGTCGGTGACGAGCAGGTCCCCGTCCCGCTTGAAGCGCTCCCCTTCCGCCAGCAGCACGCCGTTCTCCGCGACCAGCAGCTGGCCGCCGAACACGACGTCGGTGGTGGACTCGTGCACGCCGGCGTTGGCGTACACGTAGGCGGCGATGGCGCGGCCCGACTGGACCTTCACCAGCTCACGCCGGTACTCGGCCTTGGCCACCAGCTCGTTGGACGCCGACGGGTTCAGGATCACCGTGGCCCCGGCGATGGCGTGGAAGCTGCTCGGCGGCACCGCGGCCCAGAGGTCCTCGCAGATCTCCACCCCCAGCGCCACCCCCGGCTCCGCCTCGAGGGTGAAGAGGAGGTCCGCGCTGAAGGGGACCGCCTCGCCCAGGATGCGCGCGCTGTCGGACATGGCGTCGCGGGCCGGGGAGAACCACCGCTCCTCGTAGTACTCCTTGTAGCCGGGGATGTAGCTCTTGGGCACCAGGCCCAGGACCTTGCCGGCCTGCATCACGGCCGCGGTGTTGAACAGCCGGCCCTCGTGGGACAGGGGCAATCCGGCCACCATCACCATGGGCGACTTGGCGGTCTCGCGCAGGAGTCGCTCCAGCGCCTTCTCGACCCCGCCCTCGAGCGTGGCCAGGCTGAAGAAAAGGTCCGACGCCGTGTATCCCGTGAGCGACAGCTCCGGGAACACCAGGACCTGGACCGCTTGCTCCTGGGCCATGCCGAAGACGCGCAGCATCTCCGTGACGTTGCCTTCCGGATCCGCGAGCCGGACCCGGGGCGACGCCGCGCCCACGCGGAGGAACCCGAACGGCGCGGTCTTGCGGCTGGTCATGCCGCCCTCAGGATACACCGGCGCCCGCGGGCGCCAGGCGGCCGTAGTAGACCCACGTGTCGTACTCGAAGGCCACGCGCCCGTCCCGCTGGTGCGCCTCGAACAGCTCGGCCAGCGCCAAGAGCATGGGCTCCCGGCGCGGGTCGCCGGCGGCCGGCGTGTAGGAGCTGGACAGGAGCCGCCCGCGCAGCCCGGCCAGATCGAACACCTGCCGGTAGTCGAACCGGCTCGCGCGGTATCCGCCGGGGCCGAAGAACGTCTGGAGGGCGGCCTGCTGCTGGTAGCGCGCGCTGACCTCGTTGTAATCCGTCCCCCACGTCCGCAGGAAGGCCTCGTAATCGCGAAGGAACGGCGTGGTGTCCACCCGGCGGTTGTTCCAGACCAATGCGACGCCGCCCGGCGGCTTGAGGATGCGGAGGAACTCGTCCCGGGACCGCGCCGGGTCGAACCAGTGGAAGGCCTGCGCGGCCACGATGAGGTCGACCTCGCCGGGCCCCAGGCCGGTGGCCTCGGCGCGGCCGTCCACGCTGCGGAAGCGCGGGTCGCCGCCCAGCCGCTCCTCGGCCGCCCGGGCCATGGCCCGGTTCGGCTCCACCGCCACCACCCTGTTGCCGTTGGCCAGCAGCATCTCGGTCAGGATCCCGGTGCCCGAGCCCACGTCCGCGATGACGTGCTCCGGCCGCAGGCCCAGCTCGTCGCGCAGCAGGTCGATCAGCTCGCCCGGGTAGGACGGGCGGTGGCGGGCGTAGTCCTCGACCCGGTCCGAGAAGCGGCCCGTGGGGTCCTGCGGCGGTCCGCTAGCCAAGCGGGTGCGCGTCGTCGATCGTGCCGGACCCCGCGTGCCGCGGCCGCAGCGCGCGCAGCCCGGCCACCAGGCCGGTGCCCTGGCGGCGCCGCTGCTCGTTCCAGACCACGGCGTCGTCGAGCAGGCTGTAGAAGGCGGGCACCACGAAGAGCGTCAAGGCCGTGGACACCAGCATCCCGCCGATGAGCGCGATGGCCATGGGCCGCTGCGTCTCCGCCCCCGCGCCCAGGGCCAGGGCCGGCGGGATGGCGCCCGCGATGGTGGAGGCCGAGGTCATGAGGATGGGCCGCAGCCGGATGGGGCAGGCCTGCATGATGGCCGCGTGCCGCTCCACGCCGCGATCGCGGATCTGGTTGGTGAAGTCCACCAGCATGATCGAGTTCTTCTTCGCGATGCCCATGAGCAGGATGAGCCCGAGCATGCTGTAGACGTTCATGCTCTGGCCGAAGGCCCACAGCATGAAGAGCGCGCCCGTGATGCTGAACGGCAGCGCCAGGAGGACGGTCAAGGGGTGGGTGAAGGCGTTGAACTGCGCGGCCAGCACCATGTAGGCCACGATCAGTCCCAGCACGAAGGCGAAGCGCAGGGACTCGAACGACTCCGCGAAGGCCTGCGAGGTCCCCGAGGGAATGGCGCGGTAGCCCTCGGGCAGGATCCCCCGCGCGATCTTCTCCGACACGGCGATGGCGTCGGCCTGGGACGCGCCCGGAGCCACGTTGCCGAAGATCGTGATCGCGCGCTCGCGGTCCTTGCGCGTGATGGCCTGCAGCGTCGGCTGCTGCTCGATCTTCACCAGGTCGGAGAGCCGCGTCATCGACCCCGTCGCCCCGCGCACGTAGAGGCCGTTGATGTCCTCCGGGCGCTGCCGCTGGGGGCCGAGGAGGCGCACCCGGATGTCGTACCGCCGGCCGCCCTCCTTGTACTTGCCCACTCGGGTGCCGCCGATGGCCGCGTTGATGGTGTTACCGATGTCCGCCATGCTCACGCCGAGGTCGGCGGCCTTGTCGCGGTCGGGCACCACGCGCACCTCGGGCATGCCCACCTGGTAGTCGCTGTTGACGTCGGTGACCTTCCCGCTCTGCGCCATCTCCTCCATGATCTGGCGCGAGTAGCCGGCCAGCTGGTTCCAGTCGCGGCCGCGGATGCTCAGCTCGATGGGGAACCCGCCCCCGCGGCTGGCGCTGAAGCCCTGCTGCGAAGGGTCCACGAGGGCGGCGCGGATGCCAGGGATCGAGGAGGTGGCGCCCCGGATCACGTTCATCAGCTCCTGCTGGCTCAAGCGGTGGCCGGCCTTCTCGTCCACGGGACGGTCGCGCGGCTCCTTCATGCTCACGAACATCATCCCCGTGTTGACCTCGCCCCCGCCGAAGCCGCCGATGAAGCTGAAGTTGCCCTCCACCTCGCCGCGCGAGGAAAGGATGCCCTCCACCTGCCGCATCTTCTCCTCGGTCACGTCCAGGCTGGTGCCCACCGGGGTCTGGAAGCGGATCTGGAAGCTGTTCGTGTCCTGGGGAGGGACGAACTCCTGCCGGAGCAGGGGATAGATGAACAAAGAGGCCACGAAGAACAGGGCGGCGCCCGCTACCACGAAGATCCGGTGGTGAAGGGCCGGCTCCAGCGCCTTCAGGTAGCGCGCGGACAGGCGGGCGAACAGCCGGTCCACCGTCTGCCCCAGGCGTCCCCGCCGCTCCCCCACCTCCAGGAACCGCGAGCACCGCATGGGAGTGAGGGTCAGCGCCTCGAGCAGCGAGATGAGCACGGCCACCGAGATCGTGACCCCGAACTGGAAGAAGAACTTCCCGATGATCCCCTTCATGAAGGCCACGGGCATGAAGATGGCCACGATGGCGGCGGTGGTGGCGGCGGCGGCGAAGGTGATCTCTCGCGCGCCCACGGAGGCCGCCTTCACCTTGCCCTCGCCGTGCTCCCGATGCCGGTAGATGTTCTCGAGCACCATGATGGCGTCGTCCACCACGATGCCGACCACGAGCGTGAGGCCGAGGACGGTGAAGGTGTTGAGCGTGAAGTTGAAGAAGTACATCACGATGAACGTGCCCAGGATCGACGTGGGGATGGCGAGCAGGACGTTGATGGTGGTGGACCACGAGCCCAGGAAGAGCCAGCACACGGCGCCCGTCAGCAGCGCGGCCAGGAGCAGCGTCATCAGGATCTCGTCGATGGCCCGCTCGATGAAGACGGTGCTGTCGAAGCGGATGCCGATGTTGACGCCCTCGGGCAGGTCGGCCTTGATCTGCTCCAGCCGCGCCTTGGCCCGCGCCCCCACCTCCACCGCGTTCGCCCCGCGCAGCTTGCGTATGCCGAAGCCGATGGACGGCTCGCCGTTGGCCCGCGCCACGCGGCGCCGGTCTTCCAGGCCGTCCTCCACCACCGAGACGTCCTGGAGCCGCACGGGCGTGCCCTCGCGGTACGCCACCACCAGCTCGCGGAAGCCCTTCAGGTCCAGGGCCTCGCCCTCGGCGCGCACGTTCATCTCGCGCTGCGGGGTCTCGATCCTCCCCGCGGGCACCTCGAGGTGCTCGCGCTGGATGGCCGTGATCACGTCCAGTACGGTCAGCCCCTGCGACTCCAGCCGCGGGGCGTCGAACCACACGCGCACGTTGCGCTCGCGGTAGCCGCCGATGAAGACCTCGCCCACGCCCTCGATCGTCTGGAGCTGCGGCCGGATCACGTTGCGGATGTAGTCGGCCATGTAGACGGGCGACCGGGTCCCCGAGATCGAGAACCACATGATGGGCGAGTCCTCGGGGTTGTTCTTGCTGATGATCGGGGGCTCGATCTCGCGGGGCAGGCGGCGGGCCGCCTGGGCCACGCGCGTCTGCACGTCCTGCAGGGCGGCGTCGATGTTGCGCGAGATCTCGAACTCGACGGTGATGTTGGCGTTGCCCTGGCGCGAGGTGGAGGAGATCTGCTTGACCCCTTCCACCGAGGTGATCGCGTCCTCGATGGGATCCACCACGTCGGATTCCATGACCTCGGGCGAGGCGCCCTCGTAGGTCACTTGCACGTTGACGATCGGGAAGTCCACGTCGGGGTTCAGGCTGATCCCCAGCCCCTTGACCACGCCGCCGAAGCCGGTGAAGCAGATGAGACCGAAGAGGATCAGCCCGGCCATCAGCATCCATGCGAACACGTGGTTGCGGATGGAGATGTCGGCCAGCGTCATCCCGGTGGCGATGGCGGCGGGGTTTTCCTCTTCTTCTCTGAGCGGGGGGCGCTGCGCCGCGCCCCCCGTGCCCCCCGCGCTCGCGTCGGGAGTGAATCCCGCCGCTCGCGCCGCTTCTTGCTCGCGGCGGGTCTCGTCGCTCACTTGGGATCTCCTGCCGCGCGGGGGGCGGCAGGCGCGCCCGGCGCGGAACCCGGGGCCGTACCCCCGGCGGCGGGCGCGGGGCCGGTCCCCGCGACCAGCACGGGCAGGCCGTCAGTGAGGCGGTCCGAGCCCTCCACCACCACGACGTCACCGGCCTTCACGCCCGAGCGGATCTCCACGAGGCCGGTCCCGGTACGCAGCCCGATCTCGACGGGATGCAGGCGGGCCTTGCCGCCCTCCACGGCGTAGGTCACGAACCCCTTCTCGCTGGCCTGCACCGCGCCCTCGGGTACCACCAGCGCCCCGTGGCGTGTCTCGGAGGCCAGCGTCACCTCCGCGAAGAAGCCGGGCTTCAGCTCGCCGGGGTTCTTGACCCAGGCCATGATCTCGACCTGGCGCGTGGCGGGATCGGCGAGGTCGCCCACGTGGTAGATCGTGGCCTGGAACTCACGGGGGCCCAGCGACGAGATGTGGAACTGAACGGTCTGGGCGGTGCGCGCGCGTAGCGATTCCGCCTCCGAGACCTTGAAGCGCAGGCGCAGCCGGCTCACGTCCACCAGCGTGGCCAGCACGTCCCCCGTCTTCACGAACTTCCCGGTCTCGACGGTCCGGGTGTTGATGACGCCGGCCTGGGGCGGACGCACGTTGGAGCGCGCCACGTTCTGGGCGGCGATGTCGCGGGCGGCCTTGGCGGACTGCGCGTCGGCGTCCAGGCGCTCGGCCTCCTGCTTGGCGCGGTTCAGCTCCTCGGCCGCCACCAGCTGCTCCGCGGCCAGCTGCTCGCGGCGCGAGAGGTCGGAGACGGCCCGGCGGGCGTCGGCCACCGCCCGCTGGTAGTTCGCCTCCGCGCGCCGCAGCTCCAGGCCGTAGCGCTCCGGATCGATGCGAAAGAGCACCGTCCCCCGATCGACGCGGTCGCCTTCGTGGAAGCGCACGTCCTTGACGGCACCCTCCACCTCGGCCGTGATCTGGACCAGCTCCTCCGCCTCGAGCGTGCCCGGGGCCTTGATCTCGTAGACCACGTCCTGGACGGCCACCGGCGCCACCCGCACGTTGAGACCGCGCGGCTTCGCTCCCGGCGGAGGCGCGGCCCCCTGCGTTCCGCCGCCGCAGGAAGCGAGGATCGGCAGGACGGCCAGGAACCAGAGGTGGAGGTTCCAGCGAAACCGCGGTTTGGACATGTCAGTCACGTCGATCCGGTTCCTATTCTGAGCGACGGGATAGGTTCCACCAAGCCGACAGGAGCGGTCGACAGTTAAACGATGTTACCGGATTACCCGGCGGTCTGCCGATGCAGTGCTCACTCCCTGGTTCGACACTAGAATGACGCCGGAGGCTGGCCCGCGATGCATGACCCCCGTGTCCCCGAGACCCTGGAAGGATGGAGCCTGCTCCACCAGATGTTCCGGGTTCGCTGGACCGAGTGGCGGTCCCGGCCTGAGCCCGAGCGCCGGACGATGGCGTCGGAGGCAGCCGAGGCCCTGGGCACGATGCAGCGCGGCGAGGCGGGGGCCACGGCCGCCGTGGCCCTCATCGGCCACAAGGGCGACCTCATGCTCGTCCACTTCCGCCGCGACTTCGAGGAGCTCCACGCCGCGGAGCTCGCCGTGGCCCGGCTGGGCCTTTCCGCCGTGCTCGAGCCGACCACGTCCTACGTCTCGATCGTGGAGCTGGGGATGTACGAGATGACAGCCCAGATCCACGGCCGTCTGGCGGAGAAAGGACTGAAGGCAGGCACGCCGGAGTTCGACAAGGCCTTCGACACCGAGATGGAGGAGCAGCGCCGCCGCGTGCTGGGCCGGCTCTACCTGGAGGTCCCCGCGCGCCGCCACGTCTGCTTCTACCCCATGAACAAGAAGCGCGGCGAGCAGCGGAACTGGTACATGGCCGGCTTCGAGGACCGCGCGAAGATGATGCGCGAGCACGGCATGATCGGCCGCCAGTACGCGGGCGCCGTCACCCAGATCATCTCCGGGTCCATCGGCCTCGACGACTGGGAGTGGGGCGTGGACCTCTTCGCCGACGACCCCTTGACGTTCAAGAAGCTCATCTACGACATGCGCTTCGACGAGGCCAGCGCGGTCTACGCCGAGTTCGGCGCCTTCTACGTGGGCCTGCAGTTCTCGCCCTCGGAGCTGCCACGCCTGCTCGAGGGGGAGACGCCGCAGCTCGTGAAGTGACGTCCGCCGCCCGCTTCCCCATCCGCTTCGACCCCTGGTACCGCGTGCTCTCGACCGTCTGCGGCCTCCCACCCTCGAGCGCCTACGTGGCGCTCGAAGGTCCGGAGGTCCAGGTGAAGATGGGCTGGGCGTTCCGGGCGCGGTTCCCGCGCGCGGCGGCGGTCTCCGTATCGGCATCGCCGGTCCGGCCGCTTTCATGGGGGGTCCACGGCTTCGCCGGCCGGTGGCTCGTGAACGGGTCGCGCGACGGGATCCTGGATGTCCGGCTCGACCCGCCGCAACGCGGCTACGTCATGGGGATCCCGGTCCGCCTGCGCGAGCTGTGGGTGAGCGTCGAGGACCCGACGGCGGTCGCGGCGGCCCTGGCCGGCGGGTTCCGGCGCGACTAGCGGGGCGTATACTTTCCAGATGAGTCCGGTCCTGCGCGAGCACTTCGCGGACTACGGGGCCTTCCACGCGACGCCGGGCAACCAGGCCTGCCATTCGCTCGGCATCCCCATGATCGTCTTCGCCATCCTCGCCTTGCTCGCCCA
>Ga0070673_100002173_pt1 | contig 11883 bp, 10 predicted proteins | sample KBSM23metaG_FD_65342 | JGI IMG/M metagenome (GOLD analysis project Ga0070673, IMG submission 65342) | Miscanthus rhizosphere microbial communities from Kellogg Biological Station, Michigan, USA - KBS M2-3 metaG | ecosystem: Host-associated > Plants > Roots > Rhizosphere > Soil ... | reverse complement strand
ACCAACAAGCTAATCAGACGCGGGCCGATCCTTCAGCGATAAATCTTTCTCCTTACGGACGTATCCGGTATTAGCCCAAGTTTCCCTGGGTTGTTCCGAACTGAAGGGCACGTTCCCACGTGTTACTCTCCCGTCTGCCGCTGGTGTATTGCTACACCCGCTCGACTTGCATGTATTAGGCCTGCCGCCAGCGTTCGCTCTGAGCCAGGATCAAACTCTCAAGTTGGATGAGAACTTTTCCCGGCCGATCACGTTTCGCACGGCGACGCTCGCGCGCCGCCATTGACGAGGTCCGTCACTCTGATGCTTGCGCATCAGGGTGTTGACCTGAAACGTAGACCGCCGAAGTCTCGTCCTGACCGCGCCGCCGGACCGAAGCAAGCTCCGGCCGTCGACCACGGTCCGCAGGGACTCCGCCGTCCACGTTTCTCTTTCTTCCGATTCACTTGTCAAACAGCCCGGAACCCCGAGAGGTCCCCTCTTCCCTCCATAAAAAGGAAAGAGCCGCCGAAGTCCCACACATCCGACGGAGCCGGATGCTGTTCACCGAGTGGGTCAGTGAGGGGCTTCGCAGACACGCCATCGCGCAGCGGCGGCGCGCCAAGAAGGGTGATATAAGCTTCGGCAGCCGCGAATGTCAACCATCAAACGTCAAAGAAAATTGCGACGGAGGCTCATTCCCGACTCGTCGCCGGCGATACCCCCAAGGCCGGGCGAAGCGTCATTTCTAGGCGCCGACGCCGCACTGCGGCCACATTCCTCCGCCGTTCTTTACACAATCGTGTCGGGGATGTCGCAATGCGGGGGAGCGGCAGCGTCAGCGAACTTTTCGATCTCGGCGATCCGGTCGCAGCGACGCGGTCCGGACGGACGCACCTTCGTCTATCGCCTTGATCTGAGGCTTTAATTCGGCCCGGTCTCCGATGCGCAGGGAGCCGTTCCGGATTTCTAACCAGGCTCGGCGCCGCAAGCGGCGGCATACTGAACGCGATCGCGAGTGCGGGGGAACGGGGTCTTGGACCAAGGCAGGGTGCGCGGCGCAAACCGGAAGCCGAGGGCCGAGGCCATCGAACTCGGCAACGATCCGCCGCTTTCGGTCGACGGCGGCGCCGGTGCGCTCGTCGATCGGCGCCGGGTCTCGCTGCAGTGGTTCAGCGGCACGATCCTGACCGGACTTTGCGGCGCCGCGCTCATGGGTGGCGCCGTTTTCGCTTCTCTTGACGGCGAAACCAATTTTGCCGCGGCGCCCGAACGCGTCGAGAGCGCGTTGCGCGGAGCGCTCGCCGGCGTCGGCGAGCGATTGAGCGCCGCCCACAAAACCGATCGCCTTCCGGCGATAAGCGAAGCAAGTGTCGCGCGGCAAGCGCTGCGGGTCCCGAGCAGCACGCGCGTGCGCGAACGCGAGGTGGTGCGCACGCGTCCTTATGTACGGCTCACCGGCAATCTCTCGCTCACGGTCTCCGAACTTTCCGCCAACATCCCACCTTTCAATCCGCAAAAGCTTCTCGCCGACGGCGTCGCCACTGCCGACGACACGGCGGCGGAGCCGGACGCCGAAGTCTCCTTCGTCACCTGCGATCTCGCGGCGAGCACGACGAGAGGCCGGGTGGCACCGGCGACTTGCGACATCAACTCGCTGATGGCGAAGGTCAAGCCGGCGACCCTGCTGCCGGTCGACGAAGTGGTTTCGCGCGTGCGTGACATTGCAAGCGCGGCCAAAGTGGGTTCGCCGCTGCTCGCCAGCGCTGACGCCGCGAATGGCGGAAGCCTCAAGCTCAGTTACGCCGCCGAGGGCGACGTCGACCCGTATGTCGGCTTCGAGGCGCGCGTGGTCCCTGAGAACATCACGCTGTTGCCGAAGAAGACGGCCCCCAACGACTGGAGCGAGCGGTCCGTCGTGGCCAAGAAAAATGACACGGTCGGATCGATTTTGCGCGAGGTCGGCGCCTCGCCTGACGAGGTCAAGGCGCTCCTCGCGGTACTCGGCCGCCCCGCTCGCGACGGCGGATTGAAGGAAGGCGAGAAGGTTCGCGTGCTGCTGACGCCCGCAGGCCTCGGCCACATGCGGCCGCTGCGCGTCATCGTCGCCGGCGAAAGTGCGATCGAGGCTGCGGCGGCGCTTTCCGACGCCGGCAAATACGTCGCCATCGACGTGCGCAATGTTGCGACCGAGGTCGCCGACGCCGACGAAGAAGCCTCCGATGACGATGGCAGCGGCGTGCGGCTCTATCAGAGCATCTACGAGACCGCGCTACGCAACAATGTGCCGAACGCCGTCATCGAAGAATTCATCCGCATCTACTCCTACGACGTCGATTTCCAGCGCAAGGTGCATGCCGGCGACTCCTTCGACCTCCTCTATTCCGACGACGAGACCGGCGAGGGCCGCAATGACGTGCGCTATGCGGCGCTGACCGTCGGCGGCGAGACGAAGAAGTACTACCGCTATCAGACGGCGGACGACGGCGCCTACGACTATTACGACGAGACCGGAAAGAGCGCGAAGAAGTTTTTGGTGCGCAAGCCGGTCGCGATCGGCATTATGCGTTCAGGCTTCGGCGAACGTAATCACCCGCTGCTCCACTACATGAAGATGCACACCGGCGTTGACTGGGCCGCGCCGATGGGCACGCCGATCTTTGCCGCGGGCAACGGCGCCATCGACGAGATCGGCGTCAAGGGCGGCTACGGCAAATACGTGCGCATCCGGCACGCCAACGGCTATCAGACGGCCTACGGACACATGACCGCCTTCGCCCGCGGCCTCGTCGTCGGCAGCCATGTGCGCCAGGGCCAGGTCATCGGCTTCGTCGGTTCGACCGGACTGTCGACGGGTGCCCACGTGCACTACGAGATCCTGGTCAACACCCGCTTCGTCGACCCGATGCGCATCAAGCTGCCGCGTGGCCGCGTCCTCGAGGGCCTTCCGCTCGCGCTGTTCGAGAAGGATCGCGACCAGCTCGACTCGCTGATCGTGCATACGTCGGCCCACGTGGCGCAGGCGCACTGACGGACGGCGCCCGCCCGCTGTTCGGGCGGCGGCGGATCCCGCTCAGCGCAGACGTTTCAGCGCAGACGTTCCAAGATGCTCACGTAATTGGCGACCGCGGCGCCGCCCATGTTGAACAGGCCGCCGAGCTTCGCATCCTTCACCTGCATGTCGCCGGCGCGCCCGGAAAGCTGCATCGCCGCGAGCGCGTGCATGGAGACACCGGTCGCGCCGATCGGATGGCCCTTGGCTTTCAGTCCGCCGGACGGATTGATCGGGAGTGCGCCGTCCTTGGTAACTGTCCCCTCGGCGATAGCCCGCGCACCCTGCCCTTCCGGCACCAAACCCATGGCCTCGTACTCGATCAGCTCGGCGATGGTGAAGCAGTCGTGAACCTCGGCGAATGAAAGGTCGGAGAGCGCGATGCCGGCCTGCGCCAGCGCCCGCTTCCAGGCCAGCGCGCAGCCTTCGAATTTGAGCACGTCGCGCCGCGACATCGGCAGGAAATCCTGCACGTGCTCGGCGGCGCGGAACACGATCGCCTTGCCGAGCCTGAGCGCGATATCGGCATCGGCGAGCACGAGCGCTGCGGCGCCGTCGGAAACCGGCGAGCAGTCGGTGCGCTTGAGCGGACCAGCGACGCGGGGGTTCTTGTCGCTTTCCTCGCGGCAGAAAGCGTAGCCGAGGTCCTTGCGCAGTTGCGCGTAAGGATTGCCGACGCCGTTCTTGTGGTTCTTGGCGGCGATGCGCGCCAGCGCATCCGACTGGTCGCCCCAGCGCTGGAAATAGCTGTCGGCGATATTGGCGAAGAGGCCGGCGAAGCCGCCGTCAATGTCGGCTTCCTCGCGTACATAGGAGGCCTTGAGCAGATTGCGGCCGACGTCGGCGGCGGGCGTCGTGGTCATCTGTTCGACGCCGACCACGAGCACGATGCGCGCCGATCGCGCCGCAATCGACTTGAGACCCTGGTGCACGGCGGCAGAGCCGGTCGCGCAGGCGTTCTCGACCCGCGTCGCGCGCTTGAAGCGCAGATCGGGCGCGGCCTGCAGCACCAGCGACGCGGTGAAATCCTGCGCCGAGAAACCTGCATTGAAGTGGCCGAGCACGATCTCGTCGACGTCCTTCGCCGCGATGCCGGCGTCGATCAGCGCCTCGTTGACCACGCGCACAATGAGGCTCTCGACCGTTTCGCCGGCGAGCTTGCCAAAGGGTGTATGCGCCCATCCCACGATGCAGGCCGTCATTGTCCGCTCCTTGCCGAATTTCGGTCGCTTTTACTTGGCTATGGCTGTTACTTGGCTATGGCTGTGTCGCAAATCCACAGCGGCGCAGTGATAGCGGTATTCGGCTTTGCGTTCGAGAAGGTCTTGAGGGTAGATAAACGTCCTGCCCGCGTTTCGGAACCTATCGTGAACCTTCGCGGCCCTGTCTTCTTGGGGGCCACCAACAGAATGGACCGCGAGACGTGCATCGTTTGCAATGCCTACCGGCGCCAGCGCTCGGCATCGCGCTGGGCGTCGTCCTGATCGCATCGTTAGCAGCAAATCCGGCACGCGCAGGAGCCACGCTGGTGGTCGAAGCCGACACCGGCAAGGTGCTGCACGCCGAGAACGCGACCTATCCCTGGTATCCCGCTTCGGTGACGAAGCTGATGACGCTTTACGTCACGCTCCAAGCCATCAAGGAGCAGCGCATCACGCTCGACTCGCTGTTCACCGTCTCGCGCAATGCGATGGCTCAGGCTCCCTCGAAGATGGGCTTTCCGGCCGGCATCCAAGTCACCGCCGACAACGCCATGAAGATGATGATGGTGAAGTCGGCGAACGACATGGCGGTGGTGCTCGCCGAAGGCGTTGCCGGCTCCATCGAAAATTTCGCCGACCTGATGACGAGCACGGCGCACCGCCTCGGCATGAGCGAATCGAATTTCGTCAACCCCAACGGCCTGCCGGCCGACGGCCAGATCACCTCCGCGCGCGATCTCGCCATCCTGGCGCGCGCGCTGATGCGCGATTTTCCCGAATACGATGCCTACTGGCACATACAGGCGATCAAATACGGACGCCGCATCATGCGCAACACCAACAGCATGCTCGGTCGCTACACCGGCATCGACGGCATGAAGACCGGCTTCATCTGCGCTTCCGGCTACAACATTGTCGCCAGCGCGACGCATGACGGCCGGCGCCTGATCGCGGTGGTGCTCGGGGCGCCCTCCTCGGGGGCGCGCGCGATCAAGGCGGCCGAACTGCTGGAGAACGGGTTCGCGCAGAACCCGTTGTCGTGGCTCACGCCCGCGCTTGGTTCGGTCGAAGCGCTGTCCCCGATCGAGGCGTCTCCGCCCAATCTGCACGACGAGGTGTGCGGGCCGCATCGCAAGCGGCAGCATCCGGCCGACGACGACGAGGATCAGGCCGATGGCAGTGCCGACGACCCGAACGGCTCGTTCTCGACACTGCTGTCAGCCATGCGCGCACCGACCACCAAAAAGGGCGCCGCGCTCCTTTCCGATCTCGGTGTGCCCGTGACTCCGGTCGTGGTCTACACCGGACCGACGCGCAGCCAGGCGGAATTGACCCGCCTCGAGGCGGAGCCCGTTGCCGTCCATCACAAGAAAAAGGGAGCGACGGCGACCGCGGCAGCCAAGACGACAGGCCAGGATGCGGCCGATGGCAAACCCGCGGCGAGAAAGACGAGAGCCGCGACGTCATGGACGCCGATGTCGTCATCAGCGCTCGCCGCGAGCCCGCCGCCTGAACTCGGGACGAAAGCGGCCGTTGCCGCACCCAAGAAGCGGCACAAGGCGAAGCAAGCAGCAAAATAAACTGCCGCCCGGGACGCTGCGCGTGCTCGGGCAAGATCGGCGCCCGCGTCGACGCTCCATGCGCTGGGAGGCTGCCGGCGCCACCTCCACCCGACCTTGCCGGACGGCCCGGCAAGATCGCAAGCTCGCGCGGCTTACACGGTAAGGACCTCCATCATGCCAAATGGGCCAGAAGAGCGCCCCGATCGCCGCAACTTCATGATCGCATCAATCGCGACGGCCGGCGCATCGGCTGCCCTCGCCGTTACTGCTGGGACCGCAAATGCTCAGAACGCAGCGACAACCTCTGCCGATCCGGCATCAGGAACGGTCTATACCGGCGATACGGTCCAGGGGAGAAAGGTCGTCAGCGCGCTCGACGTCAACGACTTAAAACCCGGCAAGAAGCACCTTCTGTATTTTCAGGGCGTGCAGATGCCCACCGGACAGCACAGCTACGTGTCGGTGACGGTCGCCAAGGGTGCAAAGCCGGGCAAGCGCGTTGTTCTCGTCAGTGGCGTGCATGGCGACGAGATGAGTTCCGTGCATACGGTCCAGACCGTGATGAACCAACTCGATCCGGCAGAAATGTCGGGCACGGTCATGACAGTCACGGACGTCTCTGGTCCGGCCCTGGAAGGCATGCAGCGCAGATGGCCGAATTCTGGCAGAGGCGCTGATCTGATCGACATGAATCGAGAATGGCCCGGGAACGAGAACGGTGCCACCGCGGCGAGCCGACACGCCGGGCTCTTGTTCAACCGGCTGCTACGGCCGAACGCCGACGCCGCAATCGATTTCCATACCGGGACAACCGGATTCGACGTCACCGCATTCAATATTGCCGGCATCGATGTGCCCGAGGTCAAGGCAATGGTAGAGCTCTATCCCGTCGGCCAGATTTTCGACAGCCATGTTTATCCCGGCGTCCTGCATAACGCGTTCATGGACGTGGGCATCCCGGCCTTTACGCCGGAGATCGGCGCTGCGCGCGTCCTGAACCTCAAGATGATCTCGCTGTTCGTGGAAGGCACGATGAACGTGCTCAAGCATCACGGCATCCTGGCCGGGCCACTGGGGCGCACAGGCAAGGACGTGGGTGTCTTTGTCGGCAACAGTGCGCTCCCGATCCTTGCGACCCATGGAGGGCTCGTCGAGCATCTGGTCAAGCTCAACGACAAGGTCGATGCCGGACAGAAGGTGGCCATCCAGCGGAACAGTTTCGGCGAAGTGGTTGCGGAATACACGAGCAGCGTCGCCGGGGAGGTAACGGGCCAGCGCAGCGACGCGATGTCCGAGCCTGGCAACCCCCTGGTGTTCATCCTCTTCCACAAGGCGACGCCGAACGGCGGTGAGACTTATCCGGAGTGATCCAACCAGCTTGAACTACTACACCCGGATCGTCGACTGAGCGCACTCCGAACGAGGTGACGCCTCTTCCGCCGATTCTGCGCAAGAGGGATCAGGGGAGAGCGCGGACATTCCGGCGTATGTGGGGGTCCCCGTTTTCACGGGACGAGCGGGCGAGAGTAGCGCGTCAATCTCGACGAAACTTGCGCTAGTTCGCCATGCGCAGCCGCGCTTCGGTCACGTCCTGCAGCGCCTCGAGCGTGAGGCCTGGCACCATGCTCCGCACCACGAATCCGTCGTCGGTCACGTCGAGCACGGCGAGATTGGTGTAGACGCGCTTGACCACGCCGGGCGCGGTGAGCGGATAGCTGCAGCGGCGCTTGAGGCGGCTCTCGCCGCTCTTGGTGGTGTGCTCCATCAGCACCCAGATCCGCTTGGCGCCGGCGGCGAGGTCCATGGCGCCGCCCACGGCCGGCATGTGGTCGCCGTCCGATGTCGCCCAGTTGGCGAGGTCGCCGTTCTCGGCGACCTGGAAGGCGCCGAGCACGCAGAGATCAAGATGACCGCCGCGGATAAGCGCGAAGCTGTCGGCGTGATGCATGTACGAGCCGCCGGGAACCATGGTGACATACTGCTTGCCGGCATTGATCAGCCAGCGGTTGATCTTGTCTGGCTCCGGCGCCGGGCCCATGCCGAGCACGCCGTTCTCGGATTGGATGACGATTTCGCGGTCCGCCGGCAAATGATCGGCGATCAGCACCGGGATGCCGATGCCGAGATTGACATAAAAGCCTTCCGGGATGTCGTGCGCGGCGTTGGCCGCAATCTCGGCGCGCGTCCACGGCTTGCAGGCAGCCAGCACGCTCGCACTTGCGTTCACGTTCATACCAGCCTCCTCACGTTATCGTCGGTTCGCCATACGGCACATGCACGACGCGGCTCACGTAAATGCCGGGGGTGACGACTTTCTCCGGATCGAGCACGCCGAGTTCGACGATGTGCTGCGCCTGCGCGATGGTCAGCTTCGCCGCGGTCGCCATCACCGGATTGAAATTGCGGGCTGACGACCGGTAGGTCAAGTTGCCCCAGCGGTCCGCCTCCCAGCATTCTATCAACGCCACGTCGCCGTGTAGTGCCTCTTCGAGCACATACTGACGGCCCGCGAACTCGCGCACCTCCTTGCCCTCGGCGAGCTTGGTGCCGACCGACGTCGGCGTATAGAAGGCCGGAATGCCGGCGCCGGCGGCGCGCATTCGCTCCGCCATGGTCCCCTGCGGCATGACTTCAAGCTCGACGCGGCCGGCGCGATACGCCTCCAGGAAGGCCACCGGATCGGAGGTCCGCGGATACGAGCAGATGATCTTGCGCACCCGCCCGGCGTCGAGCAGCTTCGCGAGACCGACCCGGCCTACGCCGGCATTGTTGGCGACGACGGTAAGCTCCTTGGCGCCCTGCTCGATGAGCCCTTCGACCAGCGCGTAGGGCAAGCCGATGCTGCCGAATCCACCGAGCAGCACGACCGCGCCGTCGCGGATTCCGGCCAGCGCCTCGGCCATGCTTTGTACGATCTTGTTGATCACGGAAGTGCGCCCGGCGTCACGTCGGCTTGAACATCGGCACCGGCGGGCCGCCTTCCGTCTCCTGGAAGATGACGGCGACCGCCTGGCCGATGCGCAGCTTGTCGAAATCGCAATCGACGATGTTGGTCAGCATCGTCGGTCCTTCGGCGAGCGTCACATGGGCGATCGCATAGGGCTCCTTGACGCGCTGCATCACGCTGAAGGTGTAGATCGTCCCCTTCCCGGAAGCCTGGCGCCACTCGACCTTGTCGCTGGTGCAGAACGGACAGATGGCGCGCGGATACCAGTGCGCCTTGCTGCAGGCGGAGCAGAAAGGGACCAGGAACCGGCCCTCGCGCGCCGCGTCCCAGAACGGCTTGGTCTCGGGGTTCACTGCGGGAGGAGTTATCTTCCGGGCCATCGCTTCACTCCCGCTCCATGATCAGCGTGCCGCTGCCGTGCCGCGTGGCAAGAAGAAACCCCGTGCCGTGCGCCAGCGCGAGATCGCAATTCTTCACCTGGACCGCGGGATGCGCCTCGCCGCGCAGTTGCCGCACCGCCTCGATCACCTTGGTCATGCTGCCGCGATTGGCCGGATGGTTGTTGCACAACCCGCCGCCGTCGGTGTTGAACGGAAGCTTTCCCGTGCCGGAGATGAGATTGCCGTCGGCGACGAACTTGCCGCCCGCGCCCTTGGCGCAGAAGCCGAGGTCTTCGATCTGGATGACGACGGTGATGGTGAAGCTGTCGTAGATCGAAGCGTATTTGATGTCGGCGGGAGTGATCCCGGCCTCGGCGAAGGCGATCGGCCCGGACCGCGCCGCGCCGGACGTGGTGAGATCGTATGTGCCGCCGGCCAAATGCTTCACCGCTTCGCCGGCGCCAATGATCTTGACCAGCGGCCGCTTGAGCTTTTTGGCGATCTCCGGCCGCACGATTACCAGCGCGCCGCCGCCATCGCTGATCACGCAGCAATCAAGCCGGTGCAGCGGCGAAGCGATCATCGGCGAGTTGACCACATCCTCGACCGTCACGACCTCAGGCAGCATGGCGTCGGGATTGTATTGCGCGTGATGGGAGGCGGCGACCTTGACCCACGCGAGCTGCTCGCTCGTGGTGCCGTACTCGTACATGTGGCGCATCGCGCACATGGCGTAAGCGTTGGCGGTGGTGATGGCGTAGGGCCCCTCAAAGCCGGCCTCCGGCTGGTTCGGGTCGCGCGGCCGCGGTGCGGTGCCGGTCGCCATGCCTTCGCTGCGCGGCCGGCCGGCCAGCGTCACCAGCGCGACATCGCATTTGCCGGCGGCAATCGCTTCGGCGGCATGCGACGCCAGCACGATGTAGGACGCGCCGCCAAGCTCGGTCGACTCGGCGTGGCGAAGCTTGAGGTTCATGTACTCGGCCATGGACGCGGGGCCGGGACCGGGCGCGTCGCCGGAGCAGAAATAGCCGTCGACATCATCGCGCGTGAGGCCGGCGTCGGCGAGCGCGCCGAGCGCCACTTCGGCGTGCAATTGCGCCACTGTCTTGTCCGGCGCATGGCGCGTCGGGTGCTCGAAGGCGCCGGCGATATAGGCTTTGCCCTTGATGGTCATGCTCGCGAAGTCCCCCTCCTCCGGGGCGGCACCATAAAGGCTTCCGCGGCAAGGTCCAGCCGCGGGCCGCGCGCTGACTTTCTGGAGCTACCTCGCGCATCGGCGCTGCGCTAATGTCGCGCAGATGAAGCGCGCCAATGCAGTCAAAGCCGCCGGCCAGTGGGACGACGCGAGCGCGGTCGATCGCGTCACCCTCGATGCGCAGGAGCGCCACCGCCGCCGCATCGTGCTCACCGGCGAGCGCGGCACGACTTTCCTGCTCGACCTGCCGCAGGCCACTGCTCTTCGCGACGGCGACGGCCTGGTGCTCGAGGACGGCGCGATCGTGCGCGTCGCCGGGCGGCCGGAGCCGCTGGTCGAGATTGCCGCCGCCAATGCGCACGAGCTGGCGCGGCTCGCCTGGCACATCGGCAATCGCCACGTCGACGTTGAGATTGTCGGCGACCGGCTGCGCATGCGCCGCGACCACGTGATCGAGGACATGCTGCGCGGGCTCGGCGCCCGCCTTGCGCCGATCGAGGCGCCGTTCGATCCCGAGCATGGTGCCTACGACCAGCATCACGGCGGCCATTCGCACGGCGGCGATCATCACGGCCACGATCATGGTTAGGCGACGCCACGCCGGTAAGAACCGACCCCTTCTCCGCTCGTCCCCGCGAAAGCGGGGACCCAGAAAGGAGGTTCCGAATTCAGGCGACATAGGCCGCCTGGATTCCCGCTTGCGCGGGAATGAGCGGACGGAGGCCGCCGCGCTGTACCGGCTGATGGCCTGGCTGTCGCCGGCCTACCCGGTCGGCGCCTTCTCCTATTCGAGCGGCATCGAATGGGCGGTCGAGGCTGGCGACATCACCGACGCCGAGACGCTGCAGGCGTGGCTTGCGGTGCTGATCGGCGAAGGCGGCGGCTTTGCCGACGCGGTGTTCTTTGCGCACGCTCACCGAGCGATCGCGACAGACGATGATGCCGCGCTGCGCGACATCGCCGAGCTTGCCGCGGCGTTCGTCCCCTCGAAGGAGCGCTTCCTCGAGACCACGGCGCAAGGCCGCGCTTTCCTCGAAGTAACGCGCGCCGCGTGGCCCTCCCCGGCGATAACGCGCCTGGACAAGGCCTGGGACGGCCCGGTCGCGCTCCCGGTCGCGGTCGGCGTCGCCTGCGCCGGGCACGGCATCGCGCTAGCGAGCGCGCTGCACGCCTTCCTGCACGCGCTGGTCGCCAACTGGATTTCCGCCGGCGTCCGGCTCATCCCGCTCGGCCAGACCGACGGCCAGCGCGTGCTCGCCGCGCTCGAGCCGGCAGTCGGCGACGCCACGGCGCGCGCCCTGGCGACACCGCTCGACGAGGTCGGCACCTGCGCGTTTCGCGCCGATCTTGCGAGCATGCGGCACGAGACGCAGTACACGCGACTGTTCAGAAGCTGAGAACGACGATGACCCATGCACACGGCCCCTTGCGCGTCGGTGTCGGCGGCCCGGTCGGCTCCGGAAAGACGGCGCTGATGGATGCGCTTTGCAAGCGGCTGCGCGACCGCTACGAGATCGCGGCGATCACCAACGACATCTACACCAAATGGGACGCCGAATATCTCGT